>Ga0310786_10000282_pt1 | contig 84671 bp, 68 predicted proteins | sample AusTroGonzalo_MG_FD_203881 | JGI IMG/M metagenome (GOLD analysis project Ga0310786, IMG submission 203881) | Bovine rumen microbial communities from tropical cattle in Woodstock, Queensland, Australia - Gonzalo_03 (v2) (version 2) | ecosystem: Host-associated > Mammals > Digestive system >... | reverse complement strand
GCCGATGCCGCCGGTCTCGGTCATGCCGTAGATGTCGAACGCGTCGATGCCGAGTCCGTCGCGGATGCGCTTCTTCATGCCGGGGGAGAACGATTCCGCGCCGAAGATGCCGATCTTCAGGTCGGGCAGGGACTGGTTCGTCTCGGCGAGGATCTCCATGATGCGGATGGAGTAGGACACGACGGCGACCATCACGCGGGTCTGGAAGTCGCGCGCCAGCTTGATCTGGCGGACGGTGTTGCCCGCGCCGGTCGGGACGACGAAGAGCCCGGCCTCGCGCGCGCCGTGATAGCAGCCGAACCCGCCGTTGAAGAGTCCGAAGCCGGGCGTGATCTGGCAGGTGTCGCCGGGATTCGCGCCTGCCATGACGTAGCAGCGGCCCATGCAGCGCGCCCACTGCTTCAGGTCGGCGAGCGTGTACGGCATCACGACCGGGGTGCCGGTGGAGCCGCTGGACATGTGCATTTCGGCGAGCTGATTGCGCGGGACGCAGGACATTCCGAGCGGATACTGGTCGCGGAAGTCTTTCTTGGAGCAGAACGGGAGCTTGTGGAGGTCGGCGAGGCCGCGGAAGTTCGCGGGATCGATGCCGGCGGCCTTGTATCGGGCGGCGGACCAGGGGGAGTTCTTCGCGGTGTGGGCGACGATCTCCTTCAGGCGTTTGTTCTGGAGTTCGGTGATCTGGGCGCGGGAGAGCGTCTCGAGTTCTTCGTTCAGATATCGGAACATAGCATTCTTCCTTTCGTGAATGCGGTTAAGTTTGCTTCTTCAAAACCCTTTTTGACGCGGGCGAGGAGTCCGGCGCGCCAGTGGTCTTCGTTGATCTCGGGGAGCCCGCGGGAGAGCGCGCCCGTCAGGATCGTGTTCGCGAGGCGGACGTTGCCCAGCTCCAGCGCGAGCGCGTTGCAGTCCAGGTAGACGAGGCGCGGGAAGACGGCATGGAGGCGTTTCTCCACGTCGCCGGGATAGGTGCATGCGCCGGTGGTCACGGTCACCGGAATCACGCTCGTCTTCGCTACGACGGCGAGTCCGCCGGGCTTCAGGCAGTGGGCGTAGCGGATTGCCTCGATGTGTTCCATGGCGGCGATCACGTCGATGCCGCCGGAGACCGCGAGAGGGGCGAACGAGCCTTCGCCGTAGCGGACCTGAGCCGTCACGCTGCCGCCGCGCTGCGCCATGCCGTGGATCTCGTTGGTCGTGACGTTGAATCCGGCGGCTTCGGCGGCGGAGGCAATGATGCCCGCCGCGAACAGGATGCCCTGTCCGCCCACGCCGGTCAGTAAGATGCTTTTGATCATGTTCGATGGTGCTCCGTCGGTGCGGCGGCCTCCTTCGTGCGGGATGGGGAAAGTCGCGCGCAAACATTCTTTTCAAATACAAAAATCTAATATAGCATAGTCATTCCTAAAAATCAAGCTGAACACGTGCGTGAAGATAAAAAAACACCGGGACGGTATGGTTTCGTCCCGGCGGGAAATTGGGCCGGGGGGCGAGGCGCGGTCAATGCGGAGCCGGATGCACCCATTTATTTGCTTCAAGGTCTTTCAGCAGGTCTTCCGCATCTTTATAGCCCTGATCCGCGGCTTTCCTGAGCCATTTCAATGCCTCCGCCGTGTTCTGTTCGACGCCGGTGCCGTTTTCATAAAAGACTCCGAGTTCGGTCTGCGCGGGAGCATAATCCTTCTCGGCGGACTTGCGGATCCATTTCACAGCCTCTTTCTTATCCTTTTCGACGCCGAATCCCCCTTCGTAAAGGGTGCCCAGCACGAATTCAGCGAGAGGATAGCCATGTTCGGCACCCGCGCGGATCCATTTCGCGGCTTCGGTGTAATCCTGCTTCACGCCGTGCCCGACATAGTAGCAGAATCCGACTCCCATCTCGGCCTCGGCAAGCCCCTGTTCGGCGGCCAGACGATACCACTTCAGCGCTTCCTCGTAATTCGTCTCGACGCCGAGCCCCCATTCGTAGCACACGCCGAGCATGTATTGCCCGCCGTCGTGTCCGTGTTTCGCCGCCTCGACGAACACCGGGACGGCTTCGTCGTAGCGTTTCGCCTCGTATGCTTTCACTGCACGGTCAACCTCAGGCTGCCAGTCCTTTTTCCCGCAGGGGACGAGCAGGCTTGCGGCGAGGACGGATGCGAGCAGAGATACGCCTACGGTTTTCATCCGGTTCATGTCGACACATCCTTTCTTTGTTGAGACAGCGGAATCCGGGCGGGCGGGATGAAATCCGAACGCGGAGATCAGTATTTTTCGATGCCGCAGTATCTCGCGAAAGCATCGGCTTCGTCCTTGGTCAGGACGATGACCGCACCGTGCTTGGCCCCGGTGAAGTTCGTGGTCTTCATGACGCCCTGGTTGAAGCGGCCGAGGTTCGTGAATTCGCGGAAGTCCGTGGTCTCGCTGAACGCCATTTCGTTGGGGAAGGAGTAGTTGTCGAACATCAGGACGTACTTGTCGGTGCCGATGCGGCGCCACACGTTCGGGGCCTCGACCGCGCCGCCGGTCTTCGCGCAGTTCTCGTCGCTGACGTACTTGTAGCCATAAAGCAGATGGTCGGATTCGGCGTGCTTGATGCCGCTGTCGTAGTCGAAGAGGTGGAACTTGCCGTTTCCGTAGGAGAGGTCACCGTCGATGTAGGAGTGGTCGCCGAGGTCCGGGTCGAATCCGAGGAGTTTCGGCACTGTCACGAGCTTCGTGAAATCCTTGTCTGTGTAGGCATAGTAGAGCTGCTTCACTTCGCCGCCCTTGAGCCCGAGCGTGAAATAGACGAAGATCTTCTTCTCGACGGGGTCGTAGCCGGTCTCGGGGGCCCAGGCCTGGCTGATGTCGCCGAGCTCCGGGAACGCGGCCGCGACGTCGAAGTGGGTGCTGGTCCAATTGATGAGGTCCTTCGACTTCATGAGGACGAGGCTGCGGTTGTTTCCCCAGCCGTATTTCTGCGCGTCGCGCTGCCACTGTGTCGCGCGGAGTCCCTGCCGCTGCGCGTAGATGTGCAGGTCGGTCGCCGCCATGTAGAAGCCGTCGGGCCCGCGGAAGATGTGCGGATCGCGGATGCCCTTCTGTTCCGCCAGGTCGATGCCGAATAGCACGGGCTTGTTTCCGTTCACGTCGGTGAACGTGTAACCGTCGCTGCTGAGCGCGAAGAAGATGTCGTGGTACTGCTCGCGGAAGGACACCATCAGATAGGCTCCGAAATTATTCTCCGTGACTTCGGGGAGCGTGAAGTCCGCGGCGGAATCGCACGTGCTGCAGGAGGTCGATGCCGGGATGAGGAGAGCCGTCCCGAGCGCGAATGCCAGGGTGAGGAGATGTCTGCGGAGGAATGCGGGGAGACTTTGATTGCTGACGGCGGATTTCATGGGGGGATGCTTTCTGGTTGGGCCGGTTCGGCGGTTTTTGATATTCGATTGTTGTTCGTGATGAAAAACTATACTGCTGCGACGGTACGATTTCAAGCGAGGAATATCATTTTTTCACACAAAAAAATGGGCGGACAGGGTCATTTTACGAGCGGCAGCTGGTCCCAGCTGGTCGTGTAGCTCGGCGTCAGCAGTTCGCGTCGCATAGCCCACGGCTTGCCGATCCCCTCGGCGAGGTGGAACACCGTACCGCGTCCGAAGCGGCGGTTGATCCGGTCGAGTGTTTCGGAAAGGCGGCGTTCCTTTTCCTCTGCGGCCCGGTTGGCGAAGAGATCGGGCGGCTGATTTGCGGCTGATTCGAGGCCGAAGAACATCACGCCGGATTTCTTGTATCGTTTGCCGGGGATGAAGATATGCCGGATGCGAGGGAGGATCTGACGGATCATGGAGCCGGTGGAGTCCGTGGGTGTTTCGAACATGACCGAGGTGGAGGAGCATCCGCCGGGAATTTGCTCGGGGATGTATTCGGGATAATAGATGAAGTAGACGTTCACGCCCGCTGCCACCTGTTTCTCGCGGCGAAGCTTCTCTGCGGCCCGGGCAGTGTACGCGCTGACGGATTCCGCGAGCTCGTCGAACTCGACCACGGGGCGGCCGAACGAACGGGAACAGGTGATTGATTCGGAGAGGCGGTCGGGGGCTTCGTGTTCGATCACGGATTCGCCGCGAAGCTCGCGCGCGGTGCGGGCGACTGATACGCTGAACTTCGAGATCAGAACGGATTCGTCCATGGATGCGAGCTGTGCGGCGGTCTTGATGCCGATTCGGCGGAGCTTCGGGGCGAGATGCCGCCCCACGCCCCAGACTTCGGAGACGGGCAGATCGTGCAGGATCGGCTCCGGATCGTGCGGCATCACGAAGACCCCGGACGGCAGTTTCTTGCCGATGTGGTTCGCGATCTTCGCGAGCGTCCGGCTTGGCGCGAATCCGACGCCGCAGGGGATGCCGACCCATTTCAGCACGGTGGACCGGACCTTTTTTCCGAATTCCAGAAGTGCGGCCTCGTCCCAGTTCGGTACATGGATGAACGCCTCGTCGATGGAATACTGCTCCACGTCCGGGGAAAACGTGTTCAGGACGGCGATCACGCGGCGGGACAGGTCGCCGTAGAGCTCGTAGTTGCTGGATTTGAGGATGAGGCCATACTCGGCGATCATTGGCTTCAGCTGGAAGTACGGCGTTCCCATGGGGATGTTCAGCGCCTTGAACTCGTTGGAACGGCTCACGCAGCAGCCGTCGTTGTTGCTGAGCACGGCCACGGGCTTCCCCTCCAGCTTCGGGTCGAAGACGCGTTCGCAGGAGACGAAGAAGTTGTTGCCGTCGATGAGTCCGATCATGGTGCGTGTGCGGGGGAAGGGCGTCGGGAATAAAGAGACGGCGCGCCCCGGCGCTGTCCCGTATGGATGGACGAAAGTGCCGGAGCGCGGGATGAAAAACGGAGGCGAAATCAGCTCTTCGCGGAGACGATGTTGCAGCTGACGCCCGCGATGGCGCCGAGCTCGGAGGCGAGCGCGGCCGCAGTTTCCTGGGTGGCGTCCAGCACCACGCTGATGATGCTCACGCCGCGGGAATGGTACGGGATGCCCATGCGGCCGACGATGAACTCGCTGTAAGCGTGCAGAACCTTGTTGATCTGGTCGGAGGCGGTGTTGTCCTCGACGATGACGCCGAGCAGGGAAATGCGTTTGGTGTCGTTCATGATGGTAATCCTTTTGTTCGGTTGCATGGTTTTATGGTTTGGGCGGGTGGCGTCCGCATGCGGTATCCGCCTGCCGATAATATACACGCGGAACGGAAAATGACAAGAGAAAAAGACTTGTCCGGGAAGAAAAAATCCGCGCCGGCTTCGGAAAGCTGGCGCGGACGATAACGCACTCGGATGAGCGCGGATCAGATCAGGTGCTTACTCGGCTTTTTCAGCAGCAGCGGGAGCGGCAGGAGCTTCGCCGTACTTGTTCGCGCCGGCTTCGCCGTCCGGGAGGCACATGAGGAGAACAACGATCGGTCCGATCGGGGGGCAGATGAGATCGATCAGCTGGAGCCAGCCGGTCTTGCCGAGGTCGTGGAATCTGCGGGCGGTCGCGCCGAGGTTCGGGAGCAGGAGGGCGAGGGCGATGAGCTGGCCGACGACCGGGACGAAGCCGAGGATGAGCGCGGGGATCATGTACATCCAGTAGTCGCGCTTGCTCATTCTGCCGTCGAAGCAGAAATACTGGGTGGTGACGACCTTCTTGAAATGTTCGACCACTTCGTTGAAGTCAAAGTTTTGTGCCATGGTAGGATACCTTATGGTTAGGGGTTTATGGTAAGAGTGTTGGGTTTGTCGGTGAACCCTGTATGTGTTTTCAGCCGGATCGTCCCGGCCTGCAATACATACATTAGGAATAATATAACATTTCTCCTGCAAAAAACAAGGCACAAATAAGGAATTAATGCAGTTTTTTTCCCGCAAGTTGCAAAAAAGTACTATAGGAGTTGTGAATGTGGGTCGCGGAGCAAAAAAAGAGACGGCGCAAACCGGTGGATCCGGGCGCCGTCTCCGTTTCATGTCCGCTGCATCAATGCGGGAAGAACTTGATCCAGATGTAGATGATGAGCTGGATGATCAGAACGACGATCAGGAGTTTGAAGACGGCGTTCAGGAACGGATGCTTGGATGCGTCGTCGAGGTCGGGGTCGTCGCCCGCGGACGCGGTATTCATGGCGTAGGTCGAGAACTTACCGGGGATGCGCGGGACGTAGGTGAAGATGCGGCCGAGTGCGAGCGTGAGGCGCATTTCGCGGTTCAGCGCGCAGCCGTTGGCTTCGAGGAAGCGCGTGAGGCTGCGGCGGAAGAGCTTCAGGAGCGAAAGGATCACGAACGGGGCGCAGATGATGATGAAGATGCCGAGGAGGACGGCGAGAATGCGCCAGATTGAGACGCCCTGAAGGCTCTTTGCCATGAACGCGAAGCTGCTGCCCAATGCGGCGATGCCGACGCCGCCGCCCATGATGAGCATGGGCATGGAAATGCCTTCCTTCTTGGGCTGTTCGCCGCCCGCGAGCTTGGCGTCGACGCCTTTCGTAACATCGGCCTCGAGGGCATTGGTCTTGGCAGCGAAGTGCTTTTCCGCCTGGGTCTGGATGATATCGCCGATGCGGTAGAACGGCATCAGGATGGCTTCCTTCAGGGAGACCGGCTGCTGGATGAGGTCGGTGATGACGGCATCCCAGATGAGCCCGTCTGGAGTGTAGAAGACGCCGGACTTGCCGACGAAGAGGCGGCGCATGGTGCCGGCGGTGACTGCGACGGCGAGTGTCATGGATTTTACGGCGGGCGCAGTGCCGGTGGTGACGTTGATGTACATCACGCAGACGTTGCTGGTGGCGGCGATCTTCTTGTGCGCGGCGACGTCGTGGACGATCATGCACATATGGAAGTTGTAGCCGTTCATGACGAGCTTGCCGGCGAGGATGAAGGAGCGCTTTTCGGGGGAGAAGAGCGCCTCCATGTTGATGAAGTTGTTCAGGAACTCGCGGAGGTTGGTCTGGCAGATGATGACCTTGCGGACGAGGTCGCAGCAGGTGACGTTGTTGGAGACGACGGCATCCTCGGCGATCATGGCACGGATGTCGGCGAAGGCCGTGGAAGCAGCGATCTCGCGGAGGCGGGCCAGGTCGAGGCCGTCGAGCTTGTCCGTGTTCTTGCGTCCGGTCCAGTCGCCGTATGGCGCGATGGCGGCCTTGAATGCGGACCATTCGGCCTCGCTGATGGCGTTCGCGTCGCCGGGGATGCTGGCGCGGAACGCCTTGAAGAAGGCGTCGAGCGCGGCGGCGCGGTTCGGGTTCACACGCTCGTTCATGTGCAGGATGCAGGCCGGATCGGCGGGCGCGAGAGGCGCTTTCTTGAAGAAGTCCTCAACGGAGGAGGAGTCGTTCGGATCGAAGGTGTTCTTCGGGACGCGGGAGCCGGATTCGGAGGCCCCGGCGTAAACGAGGGCATGGCAGCTCTCGAAATAGTCGTCGACGTCGGCGGAGACGGAGAGGTAGCTACCCCAGAGTCCGGCGGTGGCCGCTCCGTAGGGGAAGAGCTCCTTCTCGCGGGAGATGCCTTCGTCGGTCCAGGCGAGGAAGCCTTTCAGCATGGCTTCGAACGCGTCGAGTTCGGCCGTGCCCACGCCGTCCGCGCCGGAGATGTCTTTCTGGGAGCCGACGGCGGCCATGGCGAACTTGATGCATTCGGCGGAGATCGCGTTCTCGACCGGGCCGGGCGGGATGATGCCGTCGCCGTTCTGGAGGGCGTTCGAAACGAGCGCCTTGAACTCATTGATCTGTTCGAGCGTGATGACGGAATCCGAGGTTGCACCGATGCGCTTCAATGCGAGCTCGGCGGTCTCCTTCGCGCGGAGTCCGTCGGCGTCTTCAGCGTTCAGCGCGGCAAGCCGGAGCGCAGGTGCGGCGGTGATGAAATCGGAGAGATCGGATACGGTGGAGAGGATCCACTTCAGGAGCTGGCGGACGTCCTTCACATGGATGCGGCCGGAGGCGTCCTGCGGGATCAGCGCGAGGAAGTCGGCCGGGCAGAGCAGGTTCTTGGCCGGGATGCTGGTCAGGGTCCAGTGCGCCGGATCGAGCTCATAGGCGTTGCGGAAGTCGTTCGCCGACTCAATGACGAGCTGCGAGGAGCCGCCGATACGGCGGAACTTCATGGAAGTCGCGTTGGAGTTTTCAGGATTGTTCATGATTGGGGTTCTCCTGGTTTTCGTTCGGTTTGGGTATCGTTTGAAATTGAAGCAATGTCAGAAGGATCAGGATCACCACGCCCTGCGCCAGCAGCAGGAAGCAGGTCCGGGCGTCGCCCCAGAGCAGGGGAATGGCGCCGAGTCCCGCCACGATGGACAGCAGGTGAATGATCCGGACGGCCTGCGGACGGGAAAGGCCCATCCGCACGAACCTGTGTGAAATGTGGTTGTGGTCGCCCACGTAGAACGGCTTGTGATCGTGAACCCGGATGAGGACGACGGCGAAGGCGTCGAAAATGGGGACGGCGAGGATGAAAAGCGGGATCAGGACGGAGAACCTGGACGAGGAGACTTCCGGGTTGTAGTAGGTCACGCGTGCGCTGACGACCGCCAGCAGAAACCCGACCAGGTGGCTGCCCGCGTCGCCCATGAAGATGGATGCCGGTGCCTTGTTGAAGAGCCAGAAGCCGCAGCACGCGCCCGCCGAACACGCCGAGAGCGCCGCCACGAAAAATTGCCCGCCGCTCCAAGCCGCGACCGTGAAGAACAGAAACGCGATCGCTGCCGTGCCGACGGACAGCCCGTCCATGTTGTCGAAGAAGTTCATGGCGTTCATGATGAAGACGATCCAGAAGACGGAGACCGGGACGGTGAGGAAAGGCGACGGGATGAAAAGCGTGATGTGCAGGCCGCCGAAGAAGACCATTGCGAACGCGATGAGAAACTGCCCGGCAAACTTGAACGAGGCGCGCATGGAGCGCTTGTCGTCGATCACGCCGAGGATGACAGCGGCCGCCGCGCACACGCAGATCATCGCGAGCTCGCCGGAGATGTTGCGGAACCCGCTGACGATCTCCTCAGGGAAACGTCCCGGCGCGACAAGGAGCGCGAGCGAACCCGCCAGTACCGGGAGCAGCCAGGAAACGAGGATCGCCACGCCGCCCAGCAGCGGAGTCGCCTTCCCGTGCAGCTTGTGCCCCTCGGATTTCGGCACGTCCATGATCCCCGTCCGGCGCGCGAGGACCCGGCAGAGCGGCACGGCCGGCAGTGAGATCAGAAACGACGCCGCGAAGGCCGCCGCATACAGCCAGAGATAACGGTTCACGATGAAAGCCTCTTGTTTCGGAAACGGGAAAGGAGCGGTCAAAGCTCCGTACAGTCTGTTAATATATCGTAAGGAAAAGGAAAGTCAAGCAAAAAGGCGGAAATTTGTTTTGCGGGACGATGCGGCGGCGCAGGGCGTTCCGGCTGTTCACTATTCGATGACGGTGTCCTCTTCGCCGTTTGCGCGCTGAAGCTCCTGAGACTCCTCTTCATCCGCCCGCGTTTCTTCCCGGAGTTGGCGGAGGCGGCGTTCCTCCCGCTTGTCCAGAACATGTTCACGGTAGCGGTCGTAATAGTTTGCATGGTGGTCGTTGATGAAGGAGATCGCTGAGATGTCCATCTCCATGTCGGGATAAAGCACCGCGTCTGTGAACGGGATCCCGAAGAGGAGCCAGAGCCCGAGCCCGACGGCGAGGAACGGCCCGAACGCGAAGCCGCGGCGGCGGAATTTCGGATGTCTGAGCGTATAGATGGGCATGAAGACGATCGCGATCAGGGAGCCGCAGAGCATGATCCAGATGGTGGGAAGCGTGCCGAGCGCAGCGGCGAATCCCGCGATCAGCTTCACGTCGCCCAGCCCGAACGCCTCGCGTTTCATGACTTTTTCTCCCAGCCATGCGAAGAGAGTCAGGAGCGTGCCGAAAAGTCCGGCGGTTACGATGGAGATCAGGAATCCGCGCCAGTCCAGCAGATGCGGCTCCAGCCCGAACCCGTGGACCAGATGGTACAGCGGGGCGAGGACCAGCAGCGAGTATGTGAGTTCGTTCGGGATCAGGCGCACCTTCATGTCGATGAGCGCGGCCGGATACGCCACGGAGACCGTCAGGAAATACACGAACATCGACGGAAGGGGCAGCCTGCCATGAAGCACGAGCACGAAGGAAGCCATATACAACATGCCGACGGTCATTTCCCCGATGAGGTAGCGCGGGGAGATCGGGGCGCCGCACCAGCGGCACTTGCCGCGGAGGAAGAGGTAGCTGAAAATGGGGATGTTTTCCCACACGGATATCTTGTGATCGCAGGTCGTGCAGTGCGACGGCGGGGAGACCAGGCTCATGCCGAGCGGCAGACGGTAGACGCAGACGTTCAGAAACGAGCCGATGCAGCATCCGAACCAGAACGCGACGAACGCGAAGAAGAGCGGGTACTCGTGGATCGCCTCGGCGAAGACAGACGGGTCGAAGATCGCGATGCCCGGCGCGTCCGCGAAGAAGTCGCGGATGACGTCGAGCAGACTGGGTGACGTCATGGCGTTCATTTCAAATCATCGAGCCAGAGGGCGGGGGAGGCGTCGGAGGGGACCCTCCAGCCGGAGCGAGGCGAGAGGGAGAGGGGGGAGACAGCGGGACCGTCCGGCGAACAGGATCTCTTGAACTGCTGAGTGAAGAACCTGCGGAGGAAGAGCTCGAGCGTGCGGCGGATCTCATCGGCGGGGTACTTTCCGGTGAAGACCTTCTTTGCCTTGCGGAGGATTTCGCGCGGGGACTCGTTGAGGCGGACGAGGTGGAAAAGATAGAAGTCGTGGAGTTCGTACGCGCCGAGGATCTGTTCGGTCTTCTGCTTCGTTTCGCCGCTTTTGGAAACCGGGACGAGCTCGGGCGAGACGGGCGTGTCGAGGATATCCTGAAGGACGGATGCGATCTTGCCGCCATGTGCTTCGGCGTAGAACGCGACGAGGTGGCGGACGAGGGTCTTCGGGACCCCGGAATTGACCGCGTACATGCTCATGTGGTCGCCGTTGTAGGTGCACCAGCCGAGCGCGATCTCGGAGAGGTCGCCGGTGCCGACGACGAGCGCGTTGGACCCGTTCGCCACGTCCATCAGGATCTGGGTGCGCTCGCGGGCCTGCGCGTTTTCGAATACGACGTCGGCGACCTTCGGGTCGTGCCCGATGTCGGCAAAGTGCTGGAGACAGGCCGGTCGGATGTCGATGGCGCGGCAGTCGCAGCCCAGGAGTCTGGCGAGGTGCGCGGCGTTGTTCTTCGTGCGCGCCGTGGTGCCGAATCCGGGCATGGAGATCGCGATGACCGAGGATGCCGGGAGATTGATCGACGCGGCGGCTTCGTGCGAGACGAGGAGCGCCAGCGTGGAATCCAGTCCGCCGGAAACGCCGACCACGAGCTTGTCCGCATGGGCGGTCGTCATCCGGTGCGCCAGCGCGGATTCAAGCGCGGCCGCGATCCAGATGGTTCCCGCGCGGTCCTTCGGCAGGAAGGGCAGCGGGTCGCGTCCGAGCGCGGCGAGGTGTTTCGGGTCTTCCTGGAAGTTCAGAAGATACTGCGATTTCGCGGGCTCGTAGTCCGCGGAGAACTCCAGGGCGGGGCAGGGGTCGGAAAGCTCGGACAGGACCGGTTTTCCGTCCTTGACCATCACGTTGCAGCAGACCGGCATGCCGTAGAAGCCGTCCGTGACGGATTCGCCGGACTTCGGCGCGGCGAGGATGAAGTCCGCATGATGCTCTTTCGCCGCGGCGAGCGCAAACGAACGGAAGTCGGCGGGGCCCATGAGGGCGGAGGGAACCGCGGAGGGACAGAGGATGAGGCGTTCGGGATCGCGCTTGCGGCGGGTGGAGACGAGTTCGATCGGAGCGAAGACGGTGGCCGGGGCGTCGAGCGGTTTCCTGTTGCGCGCGATGACCTTTCCGGCGCGGATGCAGAGCGTGACTGCGTGGAGCGCGCCGGAACGGGAGCGCTCCGGCAGCCCGATCACGAAAGCGACGGGGAGCGCGGCCGTTTCCTTCAGCAGGAATTTGACGGCCTTCCGTGCGGCGTCGAGGAGCAGGTCCTGTCGGAAGAGGTCGCCGCAGGACGCGCCGGTGATGCAGAGTTCCGGGAATACGACGGCGGAGACGCCGAACGACGCGTACATTTCGAGCGCGGCGAGGATCTCGTGGGCGTTCCAGATGGGATCGGCGAGGCGGAATCCGGCGCCGGAGACGTCGGCCGCGGCCTTCATGAGCTTGGATTTCGGGATGATCGCGGCTTTTGCCGGAGCGGATTTCCTGGTTTTCGGGGCGGGCATGGGATGACTCCTTGACTATTATTTGCGTCCGAAACGTCGTTCGATTTCGGAGATGGAGATATTGAGCATGGTGGGGCGTCCGTGGGGGCAGGAGTAGGGCAGGGCGCAGTGGGACATCTGTTCGATCAGCGCGGCGGCTTCCTGAAGCGAGAGCCTGTCGTGGGCCTTGATGGCGGCTTTGCAGGCGGCGCGTGCGAGCGTGTCCGTGGCGAGCCTCTGCCCAGCGCCGAGTTCACCGATCCTGGCGAGCATGTCCTGGAAGAAGCCTCCGACGTTCTCCTGCTTGATGGCGGCGGGGATGGCGTTCAGCTTGATGGTGCTGCGGCCGAATGGCTCGAGTTCGAACCCGACGTTTTCGAATTCGTGCAGATTGCGTGCGACGTACGCCATGTCCGCGGGGGAGAGCTCGATGGTGATCGGCATCAGGAGCCGTTGCGAGAGCGTGCCGTCGACGCCGTTCAGGATTCGTTCGAAGAGGACGCGTTCGTGCGCGGCATGCTGGTCGATCAGGACGAGTCCGCCGGGAATGGCCGCCACGATATAAGAATTCTCCAGGACGCCGAGCAGGCGCAGGCCCGTGCCGCCGAAGTCGGATGCGGGCGCGTCCTCCGCCACGAGCCGGAAATCGGGGCGCGGTTCGTCAGGGGACTGTTCCGCAGGCGGTTCGGACGGGATCGGCAGGGGAGCGTCTTCCATGGCTCCGTCGGGGGCGCCCGTGGCGTTCCCGGGGGGCGTTCCGGCGGACTGCGGATTCCGGAACGGGATATGGAGCACGGGCCCGATGACGCGGTAGCCGACGCGTGCGGATTCGAGGAGCGATTCGATGGATGTCACGATGCCGGACGCGGGAACGGGGGCGGACGCGCAGCCGGATCCTGATGGGCGGGGCGATCCGTGGTCCTGCTGCATGTCGGGCGCAAAGTCGGGGAACAGGCGAGAGGCCGTTTCCGCGGGGTCGTTCACGCCCTCCTCGGTGACCGGGATCACGGCGTCGTTGGTACGGAGCGCGGCGGAAACCGCAGTGCGGACTGCCGCAATCACGTCGAATTCGTTGCGGAACCGGACCTCGCGCTTGGTCGGATGGACATTCACGTCGACCGAGCCGGGCGGCATGGTGAGGAAGATGAGCGCGGGCTGGAACCTGCCGCGTTCGAGCATGGGGCCGCAAGCCTCCTTGATGGCGCGGTAGACGGGCGCGGATTCGACAGGACGGGCGTTCACGAAGATGCGCTGTTCGGCGCGTGAATTGCGCGTGAAGCCGCGCCGCGCGATGAAGCCGTTGACCGTGATGCCTCGTTCGGTGCGGGAGAACGGGAGCAGCGCTCCGGCGTATTCTCGTCCGAAGAACTCGGCGATGCGGGGCAGGATGGAGGGGGCGGACGGTGTGGAGAGCAGGATGCGTCCGTCGGCCTTCAGCACGAACGCGACGTCGTGGTGGGCCAATGCGATGTTCGACAGGATTTCGACGATATGGCGTTCCTCTGTCGCGACGGTGCGGAGGAAGTTCTTGCGGGCTGGGACGTTGAAGAAAAGGTCGCGGGCCGTGACCTCGGTGCCAGGCGGACATCCTGCGGGTTTCTCCGTGACGGCCTTGCCGCCCGCGATGAAGACTTCCACGCCCTCGGGGGTCTCCCTGCGGCGCGTGCGGATGGTCAGTCGGGTCACGGCGGCGATGCTCGGGATGGCCTCGCCCCGGAATCCGAAGGAAGCGATGTCGAGGATGTCTGCCTCGGAGGAGATCTTGCTGGTGGAATGCGGGTCGAGGCAGAGCAGGGCGTCGTCTGCGTCCATGCCCTCGCCGTCATCCGCGACCGAAATGGAACGCCGCCCACCGTCTTCGATGGTGACGGTGATCTTCATCGCGCCCGCGTCGAGCGAGTTCTCCACGAGCTCCTTCACAATGGACGCGGGCCGCTCGACGACCTCGCCGGCAGCGATCTTGTTGCAGACCTCGTCGCTCAGCTGTCTGATCTTGCTCATGGTCCGGTCCGTTTCTCCCGGCCGTCCGTCAGGGACGGAAGTCTCTCCGGCATGGGCGACGGCAGCAGGAAGGACAGGCGTTCGTCATAGTAGCCGGCCTCGTCGTCCCGGCCCGTGGCGTGAAGGACGCTGGACAGCAGATAGATGATTTCAACATCGTCCGGGTAAAAAAGGAGCAGGGTGCGAAGCGAATCCTCGGTACGGTCGCATTTGCCGTCCGTCAGCAGACGTCTGGCTTCGACAACGCCGGACTGAACGTTCGGCGGGGCCCCCTGTCCGTCTTCGGCGGAAATGGGGAAGAACCCCGGGAACAGGAAATCGTCGGAGAATGCGACCGGTTCGCGTGCGTTCAATGCGAGCGTGATCCTCGGGTTGTCCGACACGTCGGAGGTGTCCTCCTCGGTGTTGATCCTGTAAATGGAAATGACGATCACGGTCGTGAGGATCACGAACGCCATGAAGATGATGAACGGGGTCATGTCGCCCGCGGTGCTGCCTTTTTTGTCTGCGAATCCGGAAGGCACGTCAGGCCTCCTTCCCCTGCGTCAGGCATGGGGGAAAATGGCAGGCGCAAGCGTGCCCCGGGGTGAGTTCGCGGAGAGCAGGAGGCTCCTCCAGACAGCGGCGGCGCTGTTCCGCCGTGAGCGTGTCGGCATGGTCGCACCGGTCGCAGAAACGGCATCCGCGTCCGAATTTGTCGGGGGAGGGGACGGTGCCGCGGATGGTGTTCAGACGGCCGTGTTCGCCGCCGAGGACGGGCACGGCGCGGATGAGCGCGGAGGTGTACGGGTGGACCGGATGCGCGATGAGTTCGGCGACGGGCGCAGTCTCGATGATGCGTCCGGCATACATGACGGCGACACGATCGGCGAGTTCCGCCACGATGCCGAGGTTGTGTGTGACCAGGATCACTGCCATGCCGCGGTCGCGTTTCAGAGAAAGCAGCAGGTCGAGGATCTGCGCCTGGATCGTCACGTCGAGCGCGGTGGTCGGTTCGTCCGCGACCAGGATGGACGGCGCGCACCCGAGCGCCATGGCGATCATCACGCGCTGCTGCATGCCGCCGGACATCTCGTGCGGGTACTGTTTCGCGCGGTTCACGGGATCTGGGATGCCGACCTGGCGCAGGAGCTCGACGGCTTCTTCGAACGGGTCGGAGACGTCGCTGCGGTGGAGCCGCACGGCTTCGGCGATCTGGTCGCCCACACGGAAGACCGGGTTCAAGGAGACGGACGGTTCCTGAAAGATATAGGAAATGCAGCCGCCGCGCACCTGGCGCAGGCTGCGTTCGTTGAGCTGGAGCACGTCCGCCACACCGCCGTGTTCCGGGCCGCGGTCAAGCAGGACCTCGCCGGAAAGCACGACCGGGGGCTCGGGCAGGAGACGGGCGAGCGACATGCAGGTGACACTTTTGCCGCAGCCGCTTTCCCCGACCAGAGCCAGCATCTCGCCGCGTTCGAGCGAGAACGAGACATCCGTTACGGTGGGCAGAAGTCCGCCGTCGGAGCGGAACTGAACGGAAAGATTTTTGACTTCGAGCAAAGGCATGGCAATTCTCCGGAAAACTATTTCTAAATAACATACAGCGTGAACAGCGGAAATCAATCGTGAAAGCCAAAGAAACACCAAAAAAATCCTTGACAATACCCCGGTCCCATGCTATATTCCCTTAACCGCATTGGAATGTGTCATTTCCAAGCTCATTCCGCGGAGCGCGAAGATGAAACGGAACGGCTGCTTTCCGCTTCTGTTCCGCGCCCGGCGGATGTTTGCCCGTCGACTCGTCGCGGCCGGCGCATTTCCCTGCGGAAAACACGTTTCCGAAACACACCTCCGACCTCAAAAGAAATACCACGAGTGAGAACGATAAAATGAAACGATTCCTTCCCGCCGCCGGACTGCTCGCCGCCGCATGCGTCCTGTTTCCGGCGCCATCCCTTTTTGCCCAGCGTCAGCCGCCTCAGGAGATCACCCCGCCGACCCGGTACGATTTCTCCAAGATCAAAAGGGAAAAGCTCGGGCGCGGCGTGATCGCGATCCGGCAGAGCCCGGACGAGGTGTTCGTCACGTGGCGCTATCTTTCGAAGGATCCGAGGAATATCGCGTTCGACGTGTACCGCGACGGGAAGAAGCTCAATGAATACCCCGTCAGCGAGACGACGTATTTTGTGGATAAGAACAAGGGCGGCGGCGAGTACACTGTGAAGCCGGTCGCGGACGGAAAAGAACTCGACGATCTGTCCGCTTCGTACAAACTGCCGGAAAATGCCCCGGCCGGCTATGTGGACATCCCGCTGGACAAACCTGCGGACGGTACGGACCCGAACGGCGAACGGTACACGTATTCGCCGAACGACGCATCGGTCGGGGATGTGGACGGCGACGGCGAGTTCGAGATCATCCTGAAGTGGGAACCGTCGAATTCGCATGACAACGCTCACGACGGCTACACCGGAAACGTGTATCTGGACTGTTACAAGCTCGGGACGAAGGAAAAGCTGTGGCGCATCGACCTCGGCAGAAACATCCGCGCCGGGGCGCATTACACGCAATTCATGGTCTACGACCTGGACGGCGACGGCATCGCGGAAATCGTTTGCAAGACCGCCGACGGCACGGTCGACGGCACGGGCAAGGTCATCGGCGACGCGGACGCGGACTACCGCACCCCCCAGGGGCGCATCCTGAGCGGACCCGAATACCTGACCGTGTTTTCAGGAAAGACAGGGGCGGCGCTCGAGACCGTCCCGTACGATGTGCCGCGCGGCAATATGAACGACTGGGGCGACAACTACGGCAACCGCTGCGACAGGTTCCTGGCGGCGGTCGGATACCTGGACGGAGAACGTCCTAGCGTCATCATGTGCCGGGGGTACTACACGCGGGCATATCTGGTTGCGTACGACTGGGACGGAGAGCACCTGGTGAAACGCTGGGCGTTCGACTCCAGCGAGCCGGAGAACCGGGGTTACGCGGGGCAGGGCAACCACAATCTGCGCGTGGGCGATGTGGACGGCGACGGCAAGGACGAGATCGTTTACGGGTCCTGCACGATCGACCACGACGGCAAGGGGCTGTATTCGACCGGACTCGGGCACGGCGACGCCATGCACCTGACGCAGTTCGCATGGGATATGCCGGGACTTCAGGTGTGGTGCTGCCACGAGAACAAGCGCGACGGCGCGACCCTGCGGGATGCGGCCACCGGGAAGATCCTGCATCAGGTCAAACGCAACTCCGACGTCGGGCGCTGCATGGCGGCCGACATCGACCCGACCAATCCCGGCGTCGAAATGTGGGCATCGGGCATTCCGCCGCAGACGGTAAAAGGGGAGCTGCTCGGGGGCAATCCGCGCGGACTCTCCGCGAACATGGCCGTGTGGTGGGACGACGACCTCTGCCGCGAACTGCTCGACGGCAACACGGTCTCCAAATACAACGCCCAGCGGGGGACTTGCGTGCCTCTGATGCGGTTCGACGGGTGCGCCTCCAACAACGGCACGAAATCCACGCCGTGCATTCAGGGCGACCTTTTCGGCGACTGGCGCGAGGAAGTGCTGATGCGCACCAATGACAACCTTCATCTCCGTCTGTACGTGTCGACCATCCCGACCGCCTACCGGTTCCATACGTTCCTGGAGGACCCGGTGTACCGCATCAGCCTGGCGACCGAGAACGTGGCGTACAACCAGCCGACGCAGCCCGGGTTCTATTTCGGCCCGGACCTCATCTTCAAGGCCGCCGCGCCCGGAAAAGACGTGCTGTTCCGCGGGACGCTGCTCCGCCTGTACGTGCATTGAGTGCGGAAACGATATCTGTTTTCTGAAGACGACCCCCCCGTCGGCCGGAAAAGCCCGCGGGGGAATTCTTGTCTTTTCGTTCATCGGACGCATTACGTCGGGACCCGAATGAAACAATGATCACCGGATGATGGTCTAGAGCTGTTCGATCGTGACGGGTTTCAGCAGGATGCCGGTGAACCCGGAATCCCTGTATGTCTTCTGCGTTTCGACATCGGCGGTCACGGCGTAAACGGAGAGGTCTTTCCACTGTTCGCGGCTGCGGATCTCGCGGATCAGGCCTTCCCCGTCCAGGACCGGCATCCACATATCGGTCAGCACGATGTCGATGGAGGGATCCTTCCCGAGCACTTCCAGTGCCTCGGCGCCGTTTCCGGCCGTGACGATGTCGGATATATTCAGACGGCGGAGCATGGCCTGGATCACCCGCACGTTCACCGGCACGTCGTCCACGATCAGGACGCGCTGGTTCTTCGCGGACGACGCGACAGGTTCAGCCGTTTTTTCCGGCTGTTCTGCGGGCGTCTCGGCAGTCGCTTTCTCAGTGGAAAAACGCACGTTCGGAATGGTGACGGTAAAGGTCGAACCGCTTCCCGGGACGGATTCCAGAGTCAGTTTTCCGCCCATGCGTTCGGCGAGTTGACAGCAGATGGGCAGTCCCAGTCCTGTTCCCTGAATCGCTTTCGCCTTGGAGCCGCTCTTTGCCTGCATAAACGGTTTCAGGACGTTTTCCTGGTCTTCCGGCGCAATGCCGCACCCGGTGTCCTTCACGGAGAGGGTTAGACAGCCGGTTTCCGGTTTGTCGTCCGCATTTTCCCGGAACGAGACGGACAGGGTGATCTTTCCTTGATCCGTGAACTTGACTGCGTTGCCGATGAGGTTGAAGAGGATCTGGCGGATGCGGTGCGGGTCCACGCACAGAAGAGGAACAGCCTCGAAATCCTCTTCCAGCTTCACTCCTTTTCCAGAGACCGCGACTTCGAAGGAATGGAGCATGTCGGACGCCAGCCGGTTGAAATCGGTCAGTTCCGGCGCGAACACGGTCTTGCCCGCCTCAAGCTTGGAAAGGTCGAGCACATCGTTGACCAGCTCAAGCAGGGTATGCCCGCTCGACGAGATGGCGTCCAGGGCATGCTGCCTTTCGTCCTCGTCCTCGATGCCGTTTTTCAGCAGTTCGGAGAACCCGATGATGGCGTTGAGGGGCGTACGGATGTCGTGGCTGACCGTGGAGAAGAAAAAGCTCTTGGATCGTTCCGCCGCGATTGCGCGGTCTTTTTCCTTGCGGATGCGGATCAGGTAATGGTTCATCACGAGGAATACCAGCGCCACGGCGATCAGCATGTTGATGATCAATCAGGAAGAGGAGGAAAGGATGGTTCTTCAAGTACTCGGCGAGGGAGACGTCGGCGTCGAATCGTTCCAGCCATTTGCGGGCCAGGTCGTCCATTGTGCCGTCGGCGCGCATTTCCAGCAGGGTCTCGTTGACTTTCTCGAACAGATCCGGATTTCCTTCGGATATCCCGAAGCACATCTGGCCGCTCGCGATGTCCATTCGTCCGCGGAAGCGTTTTCCTTCCTTGACGAACGTCTGGATGCTGACTTCGCCGATGGTGTGGTGTGCGATGAAGCAGTCGCATTTTCCCTCGAGGACCGCCTGCACGCAATCCGTCACGGTGTCGTATTCCACGCAGTTCGGCCAGAGCTGGTAGTTGATCAGAGTGTCCATCAGTCCGCACCCTTCGATCACTGCTATCTTCTTTCCGTAAAGGTCGCTGAACGAATCGCTCGGCTCCAGCTCGAACGCCACGAATTTTTCCTCGAAAGTCGGAATCGTGAAACTGCAGTCCATGATGGACGCGTCCTGCCAGTCGCAGCCGAGGATCATATCCGCCTTCTTTTCCCGCATCCGTTCCACGGCGTCGTTCCATTCCATGAGCTGCAGGTCCAGATTGACCTGCATGCGGTTGGCGAGCTCCGCGACGGCTTCGATGTCATATCCGTGGGGTACGTTCTCGTTGTCGTGGAAATAGGAGAAGGGCTTGTAGTCCATGTCCCCGACGACGCGCAGCGTTTTTTCGAACGTGTTTTTCGGGTGAATGGCCACTTCCGGTTCCACTCGCTTTTTCGCCTGTGCAAGGCGCATGGGCAGAACGATGGACGTTGTTACTGTTATTAAAACCAGCAGGATGACGACCACCCAGAAGGCCCGAGCCACGGATTGCTGAATTCTGGATAAGAAGTTATTCATAGATGCATAAGCAGAAATAAACACAATCAGGACGGTTGTTATTCATAATATAATTTGGCTTATGCAGAAATCAAAAATAAAACATCACTTTTTCCAAGAAGTAACCCGGGCAGACGGAGTCGGAGGAGATCGTGCCAAGAGCGTTGGCGAGCGATCCGGCGCAGCGTGCGGGCACTTTCTCTCCGGTGTCGATAACGGAGATGAAGAAAAAGCAGCGCCCATGTTCATTTCGTCGCGAGCGGTTCGCCGAATCCTTCGAGCGCGTCTGCGAACGCGCGGTCCTGCGCGATCTCGCGTCCCCGTGTAGTCAGGTAGCCCCCGGTCATGAGGCTGTTCAGGCCGGAGAGCATCAGGAGCCCCTGGTAATCCTTCATGACGGTTTCGCGCCCGGCGCAGAATTTCAGCGTCTTTGTCGGGTTGACGAGGCGGAAGATGGCGAACGTCTTCGCGACGGCTGCGGGCGTCATGGGCTTCTGGTGTTCCAACGGGGTGCCTGGGATCGGCAGCAGCACGTTCAGCGGCGAACATTCGACGTCGATCTCGCGGATGGCGAACGCCATGTCGACGCGGTCCTCCCATGTCTCGCCGAGGCCGAGGATGCCGCCGGTGCAGTTCGTGATGCCGTATTTCTTCATCAGACGGATGGTCTCGAGCTTCTGTTCGATCGTGTGTGTGGTGGCAATGAGGTCGCCGTAACGGGCGGGATTGGTCTGGATGTTCATGTTGTACCGCCAGACATGATGTTCGGAAAGGAGCTTCACGCACTCATCGGAGAGGATTCCGAGCGAAACGCAGAGGTGCAGGTCCGGGTATTTTTCGTGAAGGAGATCGAGCGTGTCAAGGATCGTCCGGAACTCGGCGTCTGGCTTGTCCCAGCCGCGTCCGCTGGTCACGTAGCCGAACGCGCGGACGCCCTCGGCATAGGCTTTTCCGGCGGCTTCCAGTACGGCTTCCGGCGCGAGGACGGGATAGGTCTCGATCCCGGTGCAGTAAGCGGCGCTCTGGGCGCAGAATTTGCAGTTTTCGCGGCATTTGCCGGACTTGGCGTTGATGATGGAGCAGCTGTGGACGGGGGGCGCGAATTTCAGCCGCACCTTGTTCGCGAGGGAGATCAGGTCGAGCAGGTCGGCGCCGTGGATGTGTTCCGCTATGGCGAGGACGTCGGCGCGTGAGATGGGCTGTCCGTCGAGGACGGAATATGCTTTGCGGATGAGCGGATGGATGGGATCGGTGTTCATGTCGTGCTCCTGATGGTGAAAGGGTTTTCTTTACCGATAAATAATATACCATACGCGAGGGAAACAAAAAATAATCAATCAGCATGATTTGATAAATAATCGTTATGGATATATTGTAATAGGTCAACAATACAAGGAGTTTGTCATGATCGAACGGAGCCTGAAGCTTTTTCGCACGGCGGCCGCCGTGTGCAATTTCACCGAAGTCGCCGCGATGAGCGGGATGACCCAGCCGAACGTCACGAAACAGATCGCGAACCTGGAGCGGAGTCTCGGCGTGCGGCTTTTCCAGCGCACCGGGCGCAATGTGAAGCTGACTCCGGCTGGCGAGGTCCTGCGGGACGAGTGCGAACATCTTTTCGCCGTGGAGGCGGACATCCTGCGGAAATTGCGGAGCGCGGACGGACGGAAACGTCCTTACCTGGTCGGCGGGACGGCAACCGCGGGGAGTTTTCTGCTGATTGGCATGAACGCGGTCTACCAGAAGGCGCATCCGAACCGGGTGCTGCACCTGAAGATCGAACGCCCGGACGTCCTGCACCGGATGCTGGCGGCAGGCGAACTGGAATTGGCGCTGACCGATGCGCCGTACGACCGCGCGTATTTCATGTCCGAGCCGTACTGTCTGGACCGCCTCGTGCCGGTGTTCGCGCCGGGGTACCGGAAACGCCGGACGTTTTCGCTGGGTGAATACATCCGCGGAGGCGGCCAGTTCATCCTGGACGAATCAGGGTCCGGGGGGCGTGCCGAGCTGGAACGGTTCGTGCGGGAACACGGTCTGCCGGAACCCGATCCGGCAAGCATCACCGAGGTCTGCTCGCTTGATGCCGTGAAGATGCTGGTGCAGGCGGGCGGGGGCGTCTCCGTGCTGTCCGAACTCGCCGTGGAAAACGAGGTCAAGGCGGGCGTGCTCTGTTCCGGCTCGTTCGCCGAGGGCGAGATCCTGCGGCGCGTGGACTTCATCTGCACGCCATCCGGCGATCAGCGGTTCATCAACGAGTTCATCAGTTTCAGCCGGAAGCACATGGGGCGGTCTCTCCTGCGGCCCCCGTTGAAATGATGTATGCGATTTCGGGCGTTTTTCCTGGTATCCGGGATTGACAAATGCCGGGAAACGCAGTATTGTTTAGACGCACAAGCGACAAGGAGAACGCAACATGACGATCGACCCCGAAGATTACCTGGAGCCGCAATGCCCGCTGGAGGAACCCCGCGGATGCGGGCACGGTCACGCTCACGGAAGCGGTCCCGGCGCGGAATTCACGCACGGAAACGGCGACCCCTGCGGCTGCGGACATGACCATGAACACGAACCCCTGCCGTACCAGAACTCCCGGCGCCGTATCCCGATGCAGGAGATCATCGCGGAGAGCGACCGGCTGTTCAACGAAGAACGGACATTCGAGCTCGGCGAACACCTCCGCAAATGGCGCGCCGAGGCGCAGACGATCGGCGACCGCGAGGGTGAACTCGGCATCCTGAGCGAACTCATGGGGCATTACCGGATGCAGGGCGACCGCGAACGCGGCCTGGCGGCGGTGCGCGACGGGTTCACGCTGCTGGGTAAGCTCGGCATTGCGGGAAGCGTCAGCGCGGGCACGATCCTCATCAACGGCGCGACCGCGCTTCAGGTGTTCGGCGAGATCGACGAGTCGTTGCGGTACTACAAGGAGGCATTTCGGTGCTACGGGGCGCATCTCGATCCGAATGACTGGCGATTTGCCGGACTGCTCAACAATATGGCGGCGGCTTACGCGGCCAAGCACGACGTGAAATACGCCGAGGCGTACTACCGCAAGGCGCTTGGCGTGCTGGATGCGTGCGGAAACCTGATGGACGCCGCGGTCACGCACGTGAACCTGGCGCAGATGTACGCGGCGGAGGACCGTGACGACCCGCGCATTTCCGCAGAACTCGACCTGGCCGTGGCGTGTTTCGACGATCCGGCGGCGGTGCACGATGGCTACTATGCCCATACCTGCCGTAAATGCGCCTCCGCGTTCGGTCCGCTCGGCCGCCCGGAGACCGAGGACGAACTCAACAGACGCGCGGATGAATACTATGCGGGGGCTTGAAGCGGCGCGCAGGTGGTACGAGACCGCCGGAGTTCCGATGCTGGAACGCGAATTCGGGGACGCGGTCTCCCGGATCGCGGTCGGACGCGTCGGGCATGGCTCGGAGTGTTTCGGCTACGACGACGAAGTCTCACGCGACCATGACCATTTCACCGGGTTTCGCCTCTGGATCACCGAAGAGGACGAACATGCCTTCGGATTCCGCCTGATGCGCGCCTATCTCAAACTGCGGAAGGATTTTCCGCCGGACGGGGAGGGCGGTACGGGCAGCAGCCGGCTCGGCGACGCCGAGGACGGCGTGATGACCATCGGCGAATTCTACCGGCGGCATCTCGGTTTTCCCGGTGCGCCGGAGAACTGGCGGCAATGGCTTTATACGCCCGGATATGCGTTCGCGGAAGCCACCAACGGCGCGGTGTTTCGCGATGACCTCGGCGTTTTTTCCGGCATCCGGGAAACGATCCTGAACGGGATGCCGGAGGACGTGCGGCGGAAGAAGATCGCCGCGCGGGCTGTCTTCATGGCGCAGAGCGGACAATACAACTACATGCGGTGTCTGCGGCACGGCGAACCCGGGGCCGCCGCACTTGCGCTTGGGGAATTTGTGCGGAACACCGCGGAAATGGTATTCCTGCTGAACCGCAGGTTCGCGCCGTACTATAAATGGGTGTTCCGGGCGATGCGGGACCTGCCGGCTCTCAGCGGGTTCTCCGGGGCATTGGCGGACCTGCTGACGAATCCCGCGTCCGGCGAGGCGAAGGCCGCGCGCATCGAGGACCTCTGTGCGGTCATTGTTTCCGAACTGCAAAAGCAGGGACTGACGGACCGGAACGACGTCTACCTGGAACCGCACGCATTCTCCATCCAGTCCGGCATCCGCGACCATGAGATCCGCGAGCTGCACATCATGGAAGGCTGAACCGGGAGATGGATCAGAAAGAATGTGCTGCAACGTTATTTCTCCCGTCTTGCATTGTCACGGGGGCTGGTGTATCTTAAAACACTGAGTTTTTTACGAAAAAAGGAACAGACAGGACGGTGAAACAAAATGAGCAATACCGATGACAAAAAAACTTGTGGTCTTTCAGAACTGGATTCTCCCAATCAGAACCTCCGCGATCACATGACCGACCTTTGATTTTCACCATGCTCGGCGAACGGGTCACGACGGAGCTTTCCCGTCAGGAAAAGCCAGCGGATATGCACGGCCACAAGTCTGTTGCGAGGCGTGGCGGAAAAGTCGCGGGCAATGCCCGCAAGGAAACGGAAAAAGAATTGGGACGCTCCATCATCAGTCCGAAGAATTTTCTGCCGAAGGACAATTCCTCCGACCTGATCGCCGGAGATGATATGCAGCCGGATGAATCCGGGAAGAAGAACTGACCTGCGCTCCGTTCGGTTCCCTCGCATAAAAATCATTGTTTTTTTCGTTCGCGGCTTGTTTTCAGCCGGAAACGCAGTATATTAGACGAATCATAATCAAGGCGCGCGCGGGCAAAAGGCCCCACGGCCTTGCCAGAACAATCGCCCTCTTCCCCCCGAAACGCCGATACGGCAAAAAACGGCAAGGATTCCGTGCTATGAGTACACAGAAATCTGCTTTTTCCATTGAGAAATACGAAGCGAAAATTGAAAATGTGGGCAAGCCGAAAGCGCGCCTACCGCGCATGGGCTGCTTCTGGATCTTCGGGCTCGTCCTTTTTCTCGCCATGTCTCTGGCAACCGGATACTACCACTCGGTCGGAGAGGTCGCGACCTCTTTTGACATCCCGGAGGGGAGCGTTACCGTGTACGACCCGGAAGGTGTCCTGCTGGACGAGGACATGACGGCCCTCGAAGCACTTGCAAACGATATTTCCAAGCAGGCGGGTTGCGATGTGGCCGTGATGTTCTTCGACGCGCGTTTCGCGGACATGCTGAAGGTGTTCGACGAAGTGGCGGCGGACTGGGCGCCGGACAAGGGCGTGCTCCTGCTCTGCGACGTCCGCAACAGCACGATGCGGTTCGGACTGATCGGGTCCGGCTGGAAGCTGGCCGACTGGGATGACAATGCGGTCCGGAAAGAGTGTTTCGCCTACCGGATGAACCAGCGGGGCGCCCAGGCCGTGGCTCTTCTGACGCGCCTGAAACACTCCATCGAAGCGGCAGCCAAGGCGCCGAAAACGGAAGAAGCCGGAGCCGGGACCGAGGTCGCCTCGGAAGCCGCCCGGCCCGTGAAGAAAAACGCCGCCGCGATGACCGAAGAGGACATCGAGGCCGAGATCGCCGCGCAGGAGAAGGCGGAGGATGCCCGGATTGCCGCGGAGGACAAGGCCGCTGAGGATGCGCTGGACGAAGATTACGACGACGAGGACGAAGAAACCGTCGGGATGCGGGCGTATGCCGAGAAGAACGGCGGCAGGACTCCGGCCGGCATCCTGTATTCCACCGCCGTTAGCCGCGGCGGCGAAGGGTCCTCGCGGGATTACGCGCTGGTGTTCCTCGGACTGACCGTGCTGGTCGCCGTCATCGCGTTGTGGACCGGAAAGAAAACCCGCGAGTCCAACATCAGGAACAATCCGAAGGTCCTTGCCGACTTCAAGGAAAAAGTTGTCAAAAACAAGGCCCTGCGCCTGAGTGACGCGAATGAATATGAGCCGACCGGCTGGCTGCACAAGAGCTTCCTGAAAGTGGCCGCGGTGGTCCTCGGCATCCTCTTCGGCGTCGGTTTCGTGTCGTCGACCTTGTCGGAACCTGTGGAGAAGGATGTCGAACGGCAGATCAGCAGTCTGATCCCGGACTATCCGCAGGACGGTCGCATCGTCGACCAGGCGAAGGTGTTCGACGCCGGGGGCAGCGCGAAAGTGGCCGCCGCAATCGACCATCTTGAGGCGAAGACCGGCGGCGAGATGATGGTGTTCACGGTTACGTCCCTCAACGGAATGGACATCGAACAGTTCAGTCTGGACGCCGCCATGAAGTGGAAGATCGGCAAGAAGGGCCAGGACAACGGCGCGCTGTTTGTGCTTGCCATCAACGACCACAGGAGCCGCCTGGAGATCGGCTACGGCTGGGAAGGCCCGGTCAACGACGCCCGCGCGGGCGACCTGCTCCGCGAGATCGTGCCGGAACTCCGCGCCGAACAGTACGCCGAGGCTTCGGTGAAGGTCGTGCAGGGCATCGAGTCTTTCGTAACCGGTGTCGCCGTTTCCGACATCGCCGGGACGCCCGCTCTGACCGCCGCGCCGAAGGTCCCCGTGCCTGAGGTGCGCGACTTCGGCACGCTGACCTATGCGAAGCCGGAACGCGATCCGCGCGAACTTGACCCCGCCGATTCCCTGTGGGGCATGATCGGCGTCTTCGGCTGTCTGCTCGCCATACTCGCGGCCTACTGGGGGCGCATCGTGAAGACTTCCGCGCCGCATCTTTTTATCTATGACCCGACCATCGTCCATACGTATTCCTCCTCGGGGGGCGGGGGATACAGCAGCAGCGGGTCCTCCCGTTCGTACTCCAGCTCCCATTCCAGCTCCAGCCATTCGGGCGGAGGCGGTTCCTTCGGCGGAGGCGGAGCGTCCGGCCGCTGGTAAGCCCGGCATCCTTCATTCAAACCTCATGCCGTCCGGACGATTGTCTGGACGGCTTTTTTCCGCGATGGAGGCTTTGTTCGTTTTTTCGTGCCCGCGCGCAGTCGGGCCCTGCCGCAGTGGAGGCTCCGCCTCCCTTTTTCCCGGAAAAAACAGAATCGGGGATTGCATTTTTGCGCGGAACGGGTTATGTTATGGCAGGGGACAGGACACTGCTTGCCGGCTGTCCCCGCTATGAACGGAAAACCAGAGAGGGGGCTTTGAACATGAAACACTTTTTGATCAGCGGGATCGTGTCGTCGATCGCGGCGGTGCTGACCGGGTGCGCGACGACGTCGGACATTGCCGCAGTGAAGGATTTCGAGCCGGAACGCTACATGGGGACGTGGTACGAGATCGCGCGTCTGCCGCAGTATTTCGAACGGGACCTGGACGAGGTGACCGCGGAATACACGTTGAAATCGGACGGTACGATCAAGGTCGTGAACAGCGGCGTAAAGGCCGGCAAGCCGCAATCCATTACCGGCAAGGCCAAACTCAAACATCCGGACGCCAAGCCCCTGACCGGCGAACTCCGCGTGTCGTTCTTCTGGCCGTTCTATTCCGATTATCGGATCATCGAGCTTGCGCCCGACTACGGCTATGCCGTCGTGACCGCGGGCAGCCGGGATTACTTCTGGGTGCTGTCCCGCACGCCGACCATGGAGAAGGAACGGCTCGATGCCATCCTGAACCGCGCGAAGGAACTTGGTTTCGATCTCGGCGAACTCGAATATCCGCGTCCGGTCACAGGATCCTCACAGTAAGGAAATTCAACTCAACCCCGAAAGGAGCCCCAATATGAACAAACAGGAACTCATCGAAACCGCGAAAGCACTCATCGCAGCACCGAGCTGCTGCCAGGACCTGAAATCCGTCGCGCAGGCGTGGATCGTCGCCGTCGGGACCGCCGGAGAAAAGTCCGCCGCGGACGCCCTGCTGGCAGAACTGAAGGAAGACGTTTGCACGATCGACGACGTGATCCCGTTCTTCGAATCGCCGCGCGCGGTGCAGTATTTCGGCGAGGAGAAGGCCAAGGAGCTCGCCGCGCTCGCGCACAAGGTGAAGGCGGACGGCGGCAAATGGTGTTTTTGCGATGCCTGCGCCGCGGGCGCGAAACTGCTGGAAAATGCGGAGGCGTTCGCCTGCTGACACGCGCGGCCCAGCCGTACATTCATCTGATCCCGACAGGGGAACGGTTCGTGCCGTCCCCTGTTATTTTATGCCCGAGATTTGGCGTTTGCCAGACGTTTTCGGTTCCTTTTCCGTGTCCGATCCGCCGCGTGCCTTACCGGATCTTCTCGAAAAACACGGAAATGCGGTAGTTGCTTTCCGTCGTGGATGTATTTGGATTGCTGTTTCAGGACTGCATCCGTGACGGCGACTCTTTCGATCAGGAACATTTTGAACCATCCCTAGACCGGATTGCAAAGTTGTCGCACATCCCGTTTACAAGGATACACGTTGATTCGAGTTCGCATTTCGCCCCGGTATTGTGCTTACAATGCAAGGCGAAACACCGTTTAATTTCGATGTTGTGGCTTTGCTTTTCTTCTTCGTTTTCCATCGTTTCGGCTCCTTGTTTTGGTTCAAGGATGCCGGGAGCGTCAACAATAGCAAGTTGCCAGCAAGTTAGATTCAGTTGGTTACAATTTGTAACCAACTTGTTACATTTTATAACGGGTTGAAAAAAAAGACCCGGTGTTTCCACCGAGGCAAGCGAGAGAACCTCGCTATCTAAGAAAGGGTTGCGGCCCTTAATTCAGTTGTCAAGTTTTACTTTACTACTCGTTAGGTTCGTCGAGGTCATCTCCTAAGATGTCTTCATATAGCTTTTGCACCTTATTAACATCATGCGGTTCGATTCTTTTGAATAGATCAAAGCGGAAATGGCCTGCATCGTCACAGTATCTTTTGAATCTCTTTTCACCTTCCTTTGCATAATCTTCGAGCGTTTCAGGTTCTTCCTGTTCACCATCATCAGCCGGAAAAGCATTCCCGACATTAGCCAAAGCAATTTTGATAATGTCGTCTTTTTTCATCCTTTTCTGCAAGGCTTCTCCAACAATATCAAGCCCAAACATCACAAGTAGATTATTATATTCAAGAGCATCAAGAAAAGAACATAGTTCGCCCTTATATCCGTATTTCTCCGCAAAAGATTTCAGATCATTTCCCATTTCCGTCAAGCTCCTCGGTTATTTTATACAGATTCGGGAAAAACTCGTCTAATATATCAGCTTGCACCTCATTTTTCAAGGAAAAAATATTTGCAAAGGCTTCAACTGCGTGAACGACAAAAAAGCCTGTCCCACACAGGAGACAGGCTTTCATTTGGTTTGTTTCGTGCCCGGGCGGAGCCGGGCACTGTATCAGTGGAGGCGTTGCCTCCCCTTACTCCGAGATTACGAAGATGTGCTGGTCGGAGTTGCACTTGAGTTCGGGGGCGTAAACGCCGCTGCCGCCGGCGGGGAGGGCGATGAAGCGTCCGGGGAGCTGCGCCCGCATCCGGTAGAACACGTTGGAATCGCCGCGCGCCATATTGCGGAGGTAGAACTTGGCACCGCGTTCGCGGTATTCGCGGTAGATGGGGGCCTTTCCGGTCCAGTCGTAGCCGCTGACGGGCTTTTCGAACTCGAATCCGGCGGGCATGCTGTCGGCGAAGCAGACGTAGTCGTAATCATTCTTCGCGGTGGAGATCAGCTCGACTTCGACGAGTTCGCCGGGGCGGAGCACTTCGCCGGACTTCAGCGGGACGCGTTTGTATTTGTCGCGCTTGAGCGTCTGGACAGAGCCCTGGAGACCGGCTGCGAGCGCTTCCTGCACTTCGGGGACCAGGCGGTAGTAGTTGCGCTTGATCTTCATCTCGAGTCCGGCGGGCTCGATCTCGTCCTCCAGCGTGAAGTAGTTCAGCATGGAGTTCATATAGAGGACGCCGGGGCCGTCGATGGAGATCTCGAGCTTGTGGTCGCCGGTGCCGAGGGCATCGGGCTGGGCAAGCGCGACGAACGGGCTGTCCCACATGGAGGTCTTGTCGACGTGGAAGCTCTTGATCTCCTTGCCGTCAAGACAGACTTTCACGTTCATGTCGGGCGCGTCTTCGCCGGCAGTCTTGATGTAGCGGGCGAGGGAGCGGACGACCGCACCGAGTTCACGGTTGCTGTTGCGCCACGGCGAATTGCGGATGTTCGTGACGAGGTAGTTCGCGAGCTTGCGGGCGTTCGGGTCGGACGGGTTGTCATCGAGCAGGAGGTCGAGGTAGGCGGCGTTCGTTTCATTCTCGCTGCCGTACCAGAAGAACCTGCATCCGGCCGGGATGTTCAGGTAGGAGGTCTGGTTTTCGTCGTCGACCATGCGGAACTGCGTGAGATTGCGGACGACCATGGCGCGTTCCTCGGACTTGGGCTCAAGCGCGAGGCCGAGCATGGAGAGCCCGTAGGGCGCGAGCTGGCTGCGGAGTTCATAGAGGAACCCGTTCAGCTCTTTGTTGCGCTTTCCGGCCTTGGCGAGGACGCGGGCGACGAGGGCGTCGACGTTGGAGACGCTCTTGTACTTGCGGATGTCGGCGAGGCGTTCCTCGGCATGGGCCTGGAGCCAGGCGACGCCGCGGTTCATATGGGACGTGACGGACTTGTCGCCGTATTCGCTGGCGTCGAGCAGGGCGTCCACGACGTACGCGGTGGTATCGGGGTAGGAGTATTCGCGGTAGCCGCCGAACCAGCCCCAGCCGCCGTCGGAGTTGACCATGGTGAGGATCATCTTCAGATTTTCATCCATCACGCGAGTGAACGTCTTGGCGTCGAACGAGGGATCGACCTTGCCGTCCTTCCAGCAGTATTTCTCCATATATTCGGTATAGAGCTTGTCGCGGGAAGTCTTCGCCGGGTGGACGTCGTCGAAGCTGACGCCAAGCTTGTTGAGGGCGTTCTTCGCCGCCATGGAGGGCACGAAGCGGTTCACGACGCCGAACACGGTGGCTTCGCCGTCCGCAGCGAGGTAGGGCAGAAGCTCGACCATCGCCATGGCCGCGCCGGGGGCGAGGTTCACGGTGAGGAAGGTCGTTTCGGGCTTGCGCTGTTCGGGGACCTTCAGGGTGACGGAAGTGGACTTGTTGTCCTTGTCGAGGTAGGCGAAGTTGTTCACCTGCTTGTCGATGCCCTTCACGAGGACGGGCAGGGCGAGCTGGAGCGCATCGTCCTCGTCGCCGGCCTTCACGGAGAGCGTGATCTTGCTTTCGCCGACCGCCTTGGCGTTCAGCGTGAACGGGCAGGCGGTATGGCTGCCGGCCTTGACGGTGATGGTCGCGGCGTTCTTCGCAGCGCTGACGGTGTCGCCGTCGACGGTGAGCGTGATATTCGCGGAGACGTCATTGTCGGTGTAGTTATGGATGTTCGCGACGGCGTTGACCGTGTCACCGTTGACCAGGAAGCGCGGGAGTTCCAGGCGGGCGATGAGGTCCTTGCTGACGACGAATTCGGAATCGCCTTCGCCGACCGACGTGTCGGCCGTGAGGGACCACACGTGGACCTTCCACGTGGTGAGGTTGTCGGGAGCCGGGACGTCGATGGTGGTCTGGCCGTTTTCGTCGAGCTTCACGAGCCCGGCGAAGTATGCAGCGTCGAGGAAGTTGGAGCGGACGAAGGAATCGCCGCCTTCGCCTCCGCCGCCGAAGCCGCCGCCCATTTCCATTTCGACGGCCTCTTCTGCCATCGCCATGTCGGCGCTTGCGGCTTTCATCATCATCCGGGCGCCGCCGGGCGCCGCGGCAGTGGGCATGGCGTCATCCATGTCCATGGCGGATTCCATCACGGCTCCGCCGGCCATTGCTCCAAAGGAATTCACGGCCGCGCCGCCGCCGAAACCGCCCATTCCGCCGCCGAAGCCGCTTCGGGACATGGCGCCGTTTTTGCGGACGATGCCGCCGTCGAAGTAGACGCTTTCGCCATGTCCGAGCGTGAACGGGAAGATGTGTCCGGACATGGAGAGGTTGTCGTTCATGAAGTGGATGCGGGGCGAGGGATTGTTGTGGAGGCTGGTCCCCTGGTCGAGGTTCACTGTGTAGTCGGCGTAGTGCGAACGCTTCCAGTTCCAGAAGAAGGAATTGATGGCGGGGATGCGGCTGGACGCGATGGCGTCGAGGGATTTGTCATAGACCGTGAGCGTAACCGCGCCGGAGACGGGCTTGCCGGTGCCGTCCTTGACAGTGATCGTCATCGGGACGTTCTGGCGCGGCTTGACGGGCTTCTTCGGACCCGCGATGTCGACGTCAAGCATCTTGGAGATGGGCGGGACGGCGATCATCTTGGAGAGGCGCTGGACCTCGCCGTTGCCGACCGCGATCACGGAGACGTAGGTGTTCGGGCGGTCGCCGGGGAGGAAGTCCATCTTGAACTCGTGCGAGTATTCCTTGTCGCCGAGGCGGACGCATTCGTACTGTGTTTCGCGTTCCTGGCGAGTGAAGAAGTAGAGTGTGGCGCCAGGCTTCTTCATGGAGACGAGGATGCTGGCGGATTCGCCGGGGTTGTACTCGCTCTTGTCGGTGGTGATTTCGAGCGGGAGCTTGCTGAAGAGGTCGCCGGACTTGTCGAACCCGGCCACGAAGAGCGGGTAGGAACCTTCGCAGGTCACGGGATCTTTGCCGTCGTTGGCTTTCAGCGAAGCGTCGGAGGTGATGCTGGAGACGACTTCGTAGACGCCCTGGCGGTCGATCACGAAGCTCACGCCGTTCTCGTCGCCCGCGGTTACGTCCATGACCTTCACGGGCTGGCCGACGCGATGCGGCACGCCGTCCTTGTCGAGGTCGCGCAGATAGATGGAGACCTTGCCCTTGCCCGCGACGGGCTTGCCGTCGGGCGTGGTGGCCTTCACGACGAGCGTGACGGGCTTGCCGGTGCGTGCGAACCCGGTCTTGGCGGACGCGGTGACGTAGAACGGCTGGGCGGCGGTCACGACGGAGCCGGAGCCGTTGACCACGCGGTTGGACTCGTCGGAGACTTCGGCGTCGATGATGTAGCGGAAGTCGAGGTTGCCGAAGCGGCGGAGTGCGTCGCCGGTGTCGATTGGCACGGTCAGGCAGCCGTCGTCGTCCGCGACGCCTTCGGCCTGCGTGATGAGGTCGCGGCCGTAAGTGACCTGGCGGATGCTCTCGTCACGGTAGGCGGTGGAGCAGATCCAGTAACCTTCGCCGAAGAGCCAGTCGAAGCGGCCGCGGAACGGGAAGATGCGGCGTGCCTGTTCGCGGTGGACGGTGTACTTGATCTTCGCGCCGGACATGGGCGCGCCGAAGTAGTATTTCGCCTTGATCTTCGCCTCGAAAATGCCGCCGGTCTTGATCTGCGATTCGGGCATTTCGACGTCGAGCAGGTATTCGGGTTTCTTATATTCCTCGACGGAGAACGAGACGCCGCCGTTGCCGGTGCTCAGGTGGAAGCTGCCGAGTGAGACATCGTCCGGGAGCACGAACTCCTCCGTGGCGGCGGCCAGCATCGGGTCGCCGGAGATGTTCTGTTCGTAGAGCTTCTTGCCGCGGGCGTCGGTGCCGGTGAGCTTCACTTTGTATTCCGTGCGCTTGGCAGGTGCCTTTTCGTCGTAGGATGCGCGGCGGGTGTAGACGGTGTACTTCACCGTATCGCCGGGACGGTACACCGGGCGGTCGGTGATGATGTAGTCGCGGTCGCGTTCATAGAATCTGCCCGCATTGATGGTGGAGTAGTAGGCGTGCGGGAGGAAGGTGAGGCCGTCCTCGGACTCGGAGAGGATGAGCGTGCGGCCGTCGTTGAGCTTTTCGGGGAAGATGACCGCGCCGTCCTTGCCGGTCGTGACCTCGAACTCCTTCACGATGATACGATAGCGCTGCCCGCCGAACTCGTTCCGGTTGCGGTTGTTCGCATATTCCGTCCGGTAGTTCATGATCTTGAGCTTGCGGTCGGTCAGCGGCTCGCCGGTCTTCGAGTCGTTGAGCGTGAGGAAACGGCCCTTGGTGACGGATTCCTTCGTGAGGATCTCCGGGGTGATCCAGACCAGGTTTTCATACCAGGAATCGGCGGAATAGGTGCCTTCCGTGCCTTCGGGGAGGGTGCGGACGATGTACGCGCCGGGTTCGGTGATGGGCAGCGTGACTTCGGTGTCGGTCTCCCAGTGGTGCGGTTTCGGCGTCACGTCGAACGTGAACTCGGTGATCTTCTCTTTGATGGCGGGAGCCCAGCCCTTGAAGCCGGTGTTCAGCTGGTAGGCGTTGTCGGTCTCATAGGAGCGGTCGCCGCCTTCGCGGAGACTCTTCAGCATGATCTCGACGGCCGTTTTCGCGTCGGCCTTCGTGACGACCGCGCGGACCTTCGTGGTGTTGCGGCTGCGGTAGGCCAGGACGGGCTTCGTGCCGTACGGGACGACTTGAATACCCTGCGTGGAACCCCAGTTGCAGAGGATCTGCTGGACCATGTCGTTCTCGCCGGCCTTCTTGAACCAGTCGGCGGCGGATTCGTACTGCATGCGGGAGAGGTAGAGGAACCCGAGCTGCTGCGCGGCATCGCGCTTGTAGAGACCGGCCTTGTCTTCGTTCGCGAGTTCCTTGAAAATGCGGAAATAGCTGAATTCCTCGGGGAGTGCGATCTTGCGGATGCCGTCCGCGAGTTCGGCGATAGTCTCGTTGTCCTTCAGCTCATAGAGATAATCGCGGTACTTGTCGGAGGTCTGGTATTCGTTCTTGACGCTCCAGTCGATCTGCGAGAAGTCGAACTCGTTGGCGAGGAAGGACGCCCAGTCGTATTTGCTCTGATAGTCGCCGAGCGCGATGGCCTGTTCCAACGCCCAACGGAAGCGTTCACCGTCGCACTTCGCGGATGCGAAATCCTTCGGGCAGGAATAAAGGACCGGGGAGCCGTCCTTGTTCACCGGCGGCCTGGAGGAACTGCCGAAATCGCCGTCGTCGTAGTCGGGCAGGACGGTCAGATCGGTGAGAGCCTGGAGCTTGTAGGACTGGCTGCCGCTCTGGTTGCGGCAGAGCAGCGAGGCGAGCGCGCGATAGTATTTGATCTGGAGCGGCTTCGAGACGTTTTTCGCCTCTTCGGATGCGGACGCCATGAACCGGAGATTTTCGACACGGTCGCGCGCATTGCTGTTCACGCGACGTCCGGCGTTGCCACGGTTGGATCCGCGGGTGAACGTGTTGTTGAAGAAGAAACCGTAGCTGGTGACGTTTGCGTTCAGCTCGGCGGCCAGAGAAACGTTCTTCGGGAAACGCGAGGTCACGAACGCGAAGGCGTCGTCGTACTCCTTCACGCGGTTGTTGCTGAAGAGACTGGCGCGGTACAGGTTCCACAGGGTGCCGACGGCTTCGCTCTGGGATTTTGCGGGAAGGGCCTCCAGCGCGGCGCGCGCGGCGTCGGCGGATTCCTTGTAATTGCCCTCTTCCATGAGCTTGCGGATCTTTGCGATCGTCTCTTTTTCGGCGGGGGTCTGCGCAGTTTCGGCCGGCTGTTTTTCTTCCTGCGCCGATGTCGCCGGCATGACGAAGAACGCCGGGAGGACGGCCGCCGCGGTCAGGAGGAAGCGGATGTTTCGGTTCATGGGAAAATCCTTTCTCTGGTGTTCCGGGAACCGGGCGGCCGCGGCAGAAGTGTCCCGCGGTCAAACGGCATCCGGACGATGAAAAAATGATTGTTGATTATTGATGCAGTCAACGATTTGACGAGGGACGGGAAGAAATCTTAGCGAAAAACGACGCGCGGGAATATTTTTTTACCTTTTTTAAAGATAATTTTCCGCGTCTTCCTCTTCCGGCTCGTCCTCTTCATCGTCAAAATCTTCGTCATATTCGTCGTCCTCGTCTTCATCGGGCTCGGACGGGTCTTTGCCCGCCGAGCGCAGGATGCGGACGACTGTGTTCACGTCGCGCGGGTCGAACATCAGGAGCAGTGTGCCGTCCTCGCCGGGTTCAATGCGAGTGAACGCGGAGAGCGTAGTGCTGATCTTTTCCCGGCTCATGGCCTCTTTCTCGATCCATTGTGCGGCCTTGTTCAGGCCGAACTTCGGCATCGGGAGTTTTCCGGCAGAACCGGAACCGGGGACGATCCTGAGCTGCCCGTTTTCGACGTACGGCGAGAGCTCGGCGAAGAGGTTGACAGCTTTGCCGGACCATGCCTGGCCGGAGAAGAAGACCCTGATCTTGCCTTCTTCCCAGGCCACGGCATAGGGGACCGTCTCCGGCGCGTCTTCGCTGTCGTCGCGCAGCATGGCGTTCAACAGCGTCTGGACTTCGTCCTGCGAAAGCTTCAGGACGGCTGTGTCGACCACGCGTCCGTCCTTGTCGACCAGGGAACGCGCCAGACGCGTGATGATGTTCGCGACGGTCGAGGCGTCGCGCGGCTGGAATTTCGGGGCAGGGTAGGAGACCGGAGCGCCGATGGCAAGCCAGGCCGCAACGACCGCGAGGATGATGACGATGATAACGAAAAGGAGCAGGATTTTTAGTGCTCTGAGAAAACAGGAACCTCGTTTGTCAGACATGCTTTGCCTCGCGGTGTTTTTTTAGAAATCAGTTGTCGTCATCGACCCGCATGGACCAGTAGTTTCCGGCGTTCCAGCGGCTGAGCGCCTGGTCCCTGCAGATGGTGGCGCGCGGGTACATGAGCTTCACATGACCATCGCAGAAGGCATAGTTCCACATGTTGCTGTGAAGCGTGGTCGTGGCCTTGTCGAAGGACGAGGAACCGCTGGCGGATTCGTCGCCGCCCCAGGCTTCGGATTGCTGGGAGGGGCAGGAGATGGTTGACCACCAGGCGGAGAAGAACCCGGTGCGGTTGGCGCGGCTGTGGCTGGCGCTGGGAACGTACTCGACGAAATAGATCATGTGGGAAGGAACGGGGATGCGGGAGTATTTCAGCCCGACCCAGTGGCCGTTCCTGGTGTTGCTGTCGTTGCAGATGGACTTTCCGCTCTGCGAACCGGGTTCGCCGACTTTTTCCTCGTTGCCGGTGCCGCCGCCGGGCGAATGATTCATGGCGTAGGTGCGGATGGGAAGCCCGGAAGCATAGTCCGGGTTGCGGGGCTCCTTGTCCGCGGGACACTGGAAGAACTTCAGGGACGCGAACTGCTTTTGCCCCTTGCATGCGGGTACACCCTGGGTTCCCACATCCAGATTGCTCATCGGCGTATATCTCAGGATGAGACGTTCCCACAGGGAGTCGTTGTTCCCGCCGCCGGATTTCGCCGGCGTGACGAATTTCGTATCATTGACGTACTGGAGCGCACAGAGCATCATCTGCCTCATGTTGCTGGCGCAATTGGCCGTATAGGCGGCGCGCTTGGCGGTCTGAAGTGCCGGCAGCAGGATGGCGGCGAGAATGGCAATAATCGCAATGACGATCAGGAGTTCGATTAGGGTAAAGCCGCGGGGCGCGCGCGGGATGCGGCAAAAATGGCTTCTGGTGCATTTCATGGCGGAGGCTCCTTTGATGCTGGTGTGCAGTTATACTCTACGTCGGAAAAAGGCAAAAATCAAGAACGTGAAACAGGAAAATGGTACTTTTCACCGTTAAAATCTCTCTTCGTTACGTTAATAACGCAGTCCCGAGCGTGACAGCCGCGGAATTCCTTTCTCTTTTTTCCGCTTTTTTTTGAAAAAGCGCTTGACAAGGAGCGAAAACATGTGCTATGGTAAGGAGTGGAATCCCGATCCTACAAAACTTCCCCTCATTCCCTACATCAAAGCACTACAGGAGAAAACGATATGGGACAGTATCTCGGCGAAGAAATCCGGAAACTCGGATTCGGCATGATGCGTCTGCCGAAGAACGGCGACGTGATCGACATCGAAACGACCAAGGTCATGGTTGATAAGTTCATGGCCGCCGGTTTCACGTATTTTGACACGGCCTGGGTGTACCAGGGGAGCGAGGATGCAACGCGGCAGGCCCTTGTGGAACGCTACCCGCGCGAGAGTTTCCAGCTCGCGACAAAGAACGCCGCCTGGTGCGACTGCAAGACGCGCGAGGATGCCATCGCCCAGTTCGAAACATCGCTGAAGCGGCTCGGGACCGACTATATCGACTTCTATCTGCTCCATAACCTCGGAGACAAGCGCACGGATCTTTTCGAGGAGTTCGATATGTGGAGTTTCGCGCTGGAACAGAAGAGGCTCGGGCGCATCCGGCACGTCGGATTCTCATTCCATTCCACTGCCGACCAGCTCGACGAAATCCTGACGAAACACCCGGAAGCGGAGTTCGTGCAACTTCAGATCAACTACGCCGACTGGGATCATAAATTCATCCAGTCCCGCCTGAACTATGAAACCTGTCTCAAGCACGGCAAGCCCGTTGTCATCATGGAGCCCGTGAAGGGCGGCATGCTGGCGACCCCGCCGGAATCGGTCGTGAAGATCTTCCACGACGCAAATCCCGGGTTGTCCCCCGCAGCGTGGGCGATCCGGTTCGGCGCAAGTCTGCCGGGGGTGATTACGGTGCTGTCCGGGATGAGCACGCCGGCGCAGATGGACGACAATCTGGCATCGATGAAGGATTTCCACGCGCTGACCGATGCGGAGAAAGAGACCGTATTCGAGGCGCAGAAGGCGCTTGCGGCGGTTCCCATGATTCCGTGTACGTCTTGCGACTACTGTGCGAAGGTCTGCCCGATGAACATCGGCATCTCCGGCACGTTCAACGGACGGAACCTGCTGACGCTGTACAAGAACGTGGAGAGCGCGAAAGTGCAGATCTTCTGGGCGGTCGCGAATCAGGGCAAAAAGGACGCCGTGGAGTGCATCGGCTGCGGCAAGTGCGAGGAAGTCTGCCCGCAGCACCTCGAAATCCGCAAGCTCCTGGCGGAAGCCGCCAAGGCGTTCGACCAGAAAAAGTCTGCACCTGAGCAGAAGTAATAAGCCTGCGAATAAGCAGAAAAAGAAAGCTATCGGGCTAAAAAAGCTTTTCGTTCCGGCTCGGGATAATGCTCGATCGCGTACCGGAGGGTGGTGCGTGCCATGATCGCCCTGTTTTTCTGTAAATAGGCGGTCAGGACTGTGCGGTCGCGTTTGCCGATCTCGCGGAGCATCCAGCCACACGCCTTGTGCATGAGGTCGTGCGGATGTGCCAGGAAGCGGTCTACCATGCGGAAGGGGATTTCCGTTTGTCCGGCGCGGATGAACGGGAACATGGACAGGACGGCGATGCGTTCTTCCCACAGCCTGCCGGACGTGGCGAAACGTTCCAGCGAGTTCACACCGTGTTCGAACGCATACGCGCCGGTGATGCCCGGCGCGGTCAGGTCGACCAGGTCCCAGTTGTTGACGAATCCGCCCCGTGCAAGTTCGGCGTATTGTTCGAAAATGTGGGCACGTTCCTTCTCTCCGGTCTTTTTCGACTGATATTTGTTCGTCAGAATGAGCAGGGCGCAGAGGCGGATTTCGTGCCACTCGGAATGCGCGGCGCAGACGGCCTCGCGGACGGGGAGGCCCTGAAACGCCTTTGCCGTGCGGCGGGTCAGGGGATTTTTAATGCCGAGGAACTTGTCGCCTTCGCCGTACTGGCCGGGTCCGGTCTTGAAGAAATGCATGAGGATTTCGGCGTCTGCCGGATTGGCCAGGGCGAGCATTGCCTGTTCGAGGTCGGCTGCGGCAGTGTTTGCGCCGGAGTCGGAGGGAGAAAGCGGCGGCATGTTCAGATTTCCGTTCCTGAAACGAGGCGTCCGGCGAGGAACGACAGCGCGAATTCGACGCGAAGGATGTGCGGGCCGAACGTGACGGGCGAATAGCCGTTATCCCGGAAAGCCCGGACTTCGTCCGGCGTGAACCCGCCTTCGGGACCGATGGCCAGGGCAACGTTTTCTGGGAGGGAAACGGGGCAGGGGGCGGCGTCGACGGGGTGCGCGATGAGCGCGGTCGCATCCTTCGTGAGTTCCGCGGAAATGCCCGAACTGAAAAACTCCCGGAGGGAACGTACAAATGTGAGCTCCGGCAGGATGGTCGTGCAGCCTTGTTCCAGCCCTTCGATCAGCACGGAGCGGATGGCGTCCGGCGCCATGCAGGAGCTGGTCCAGTAGCTTTTTTCCGTCTTGGCCGCGTGGAAGAAGACGGCGCGGCGGATGCCGGATGAGGCGATGAAGTGGAGCGTTTTCTTGAAGCTCTGCGGACGCGGCAGAGCGATCACGGGCAGGATGTTCGAGGGAGGCGGGGGCGGATTGGAAACGTCCTCAAGCCGGAGCCGGGCGGAATGCCGCGTGGTCTCGAGGATCCGGGCCGTTCCGATGCCGCCGCCGAGGATGCCGGCGCGGATGGTGTCGCCGGGCTTGGCGTGAAGGATGCAGAAGATGTGTTCGGCGTGGTCTCCGCCGACCGTGAATTCGCGGTCGGGCGAGAGGGCGCTTTCCTCGACGATGAGCAGGTTCATGCGAAGAGCGCCCGGACGGACTCGAGGATGTCGGCGGGTTCGGCCATGCGGCCCATGCCGGATGTGCCGCAGGCGAGGTGGCCGGTTTCGGGGCCGACGGTGCGGACGCCGAGCTTTTCGACAAGTTTCGCGAGGTTGTCCTGCACGATGGGACTTGCCCACATGTGCTCGTTCATGGCCGGGGCGAGCAGAACTTTCCCGCGGAACGCCAGAGCCGTGGTCGAGAGGGCATCGTCGGCGATGCCGGACGCGAACTTGCCGATGAAGTTGGCCGTGCAGGGCGCCACGACGAGCGCGTCGGCCCATTCCGCCCAGTCGACGTGTTCCGGGCGCGGTTGGTATTCCGCGAAGAGGTCGGTCAGCACGCGGTTCTTCGAGAGCGTGAGGAAGATCTGCGAGGAGATGAGCTGGAGCGCGTTTCGGGTCATGACGACCCGGAGTTCGCATCCGGCGGAAACGAGTTTGGAGCAGAGGTCGGCGGCCTTGTAGACGGCGATACCGCCGGTGACGCCGAGGATGATGTGTTTGCCGTTCATGGTCGTTCCTTGCTTTTGTCAGGTGCGCTGACGTTTCGGATGGTTTCGGAGGTCGCGGATGAGCGAGGAGAACTCCTCAACCGCCCGCGCGAGGTCGTCGTTCACGATGACGTGGTCGTATTCGTTCGCATGCGCCATTTCGCCCTTCGCGTTGGCGAGACGCCGCAGGATGGATTCCTCGGTCTCGGTGCCGCGTGCGCGCAGACGGCGTTCGAGCTCCTCGAAGGAGGGCGGCATGATGAAGATGAATTCGCAAGCCTGGCAGAACTCGGCGGAATCTGCGCAGAGGGTGCGGAGCCGGGCCGCGCCCTGGACGTCGATGTCGAGCAGGACGTCGATTCCGCGCCGGACGCGGTCGAGAAGCTCGGATTTGAGCGTGCCGTAGCAGTTGCCGTGGACTTCGGCGTGTTCCGCGAAAGCGTCTTCCGCCACGAGCGCATCGAATCGTTCCCGGGAAATGAAATAGTAGTCGCGGCCGTCGACTTCGCCGGGGCGCGGCTGCCGCGTGGTGCAGGATACGGAAAACTCGATGCCGCCGAGCCCGCCGATGGCGGCCTTGTAGATGGTGGATTTGCCGGAGCCGCTGGGCCCGGAGAGGATCAGGATCATTCCGGTACGGCCCGGTTCGGTTGATGTACTGCTCATGACTGGATGCCGTGCAGGAAGAGTTTTGCGGCGTTCACCGCGGTGAAGTAGAGGTCGTCAGCGGCTGCAGCCATGGCCTCGTCGAGTGTGCGGCGGCCCGTGGACGAACTGAACGCGAAATCGTAAGTCTTGCCGATCTCTTCGGGCGAGCCTTCCACCGCGCCGGAGAGGAGCATGACGGGGATGTTTTCCCGATGCGCCGCTTCGGCGACCGCGCAGCAGAGCTTGCCTTCTGCAGTCTGGGAATCCGTGCGGCCTTCGCCGGTCACGATGAGGTCGGCGCCGGCGATCTGGCGGCGGAATCCGATGGCATCGAGGATGAGTTCCGCGCCGGATTTCGGCTGCGCGCCGCAGAATGCGCGGAGTCCCGCCCCGAGTCCGCCCGCCGCGCCGTCGCCTGGCATTTCCTTCGGCAGAAGCATGGACTGGCGTTCCCAGACGGAAACGAGGTGGCGGAGATTCTGGTCGAGCTGGGCGACCATGTCGGGCGTGGCGCCCTTCTGCGGGCCGAAGACCTGAGCCGCGCCGAGCGGGCCGGAAAGCGGGTTGCGGACGTCGCAGGCTGTGGTGATGCGGGCTTCCTGGAGCCTGGGGTCGGCTCCGGCTATGGCGATGCGGGAAAGCATGTACAGCGAGCCGCCGCCGCGAGGCAGTTCGCGTCCGCGCTGGTCGAGCAAGCTGTATCCGAGCGCCTGGGCCATGCCCGCGCCGCCGTCGACCGTGGCGGATCCGCCGAGTCCGATGATGATGTCGCGGATGCCGAGTTCCAGAATGGCGCGGATGACTTCGCCCGTTCCATAGGTCGTGGCGGTCATCGGGTTGCGTTTCACCGGATTCACGAGAACGAGTCCGCTGGCGGATGCCATCTCGAAGACGGCGGTCAGGCCGTTGTTGATGAGTGCGAATTCGGCCTCGACGGGCGAACCGTCCGGGCCCGTGACCGTGAGCTGATGGATCTCACCATGAAGCGCGTCGGCCAGGGCTCGGGTCATCCCTTCGCCGCCGTCCGAGACCGGCACGGAAACGAGTTCGGCATCCGGCATTACGGTGCGGAAAGCCTTCTGAAGCACACGGTTGACCGTGGAGCTTTTCATGCACATCTTGAACTTGTCGGGCGCGAACACGATTTTCATGGTCAGATCTCCTGTTTCAGAATACCGGCTATGATTTCGGCGGCGGATTCCGGCGGGACCGGACGAGGCGCCGAGGCGAGTTTCATCGGATTCTTGACCGCGTCGGACGCGATCCGGTCGACCATAGCCGCATCAAAGCACGGCAGCGCGGAGAGCTTCGGCACGCCGGAATACTTCGCGATGAACGCCGCGGCGGCGGACACCACGTCCTCCGGCGACTTCTGCGGCGCGTCCGACGGGAAAATGTCCGCCAGCAGCATGGTGCGTTCCGCCGCTTTCGGTTCGGCCAAATAGTAGCGCCAGAAGGGCGGCAGAAGCATCGAAGCGGCGATCCCGTGCGGGACTTGTCCGTAGAACGAGAAGCTACCGAGATGCGGGAGCGAGGTCGGACGGTCCGCGATCTGCATGCCGCCGATGGTCGCCGCGGCGCAGAGCCTTTCGCGGACGTTGACGTCGTTCGGGTCGCGGAACGCGCGGGGGAGGTTGTCGCGGATGAGTCGGACCGCCTGGACCGCCCATTCGTTCGTGGCGAACTCCGTCTCCGGCGCGCCGACGTTCAGGATCGCTTCGATGTTGTGCGTGAGCGAATCGAGCGCTGTGGTCGCAGTGAGGGCGTCCGGCATGGAGCGTCCGTAGCAGGGGTCGACCAGCGCCATGCGGGGGATGATCTGCTTGTCGGCGATGAGGCGTTTTACGCCTGCGGTCCGGTCGACGATGTTCGAGTACGGCGTGACTTCGGAGCCCGTGCCGGCGGTCGTCGGGATGGCGATGATGCGCTTGAACTCCTTGCCGGGGAACTTCGCGGAGATGACGCCGGAGCCGAAGAGCTCGGAGACGTTCAGCCCGGTCTGGTAGGCTGCCCAGGCGGCCTTTGCCGCGTCGATGACGCTGCCGCCGCCGATGGCGACGACTTCCGTCGACGCGCTCTGGCTGATGGCTTCCAGGATCCGCGCCACATCGTCCAGGTCCGGTTCCGCGGGAATGCCGCTCACCATGCAGGACTCGAAGTCGGAGTGAAGCATCATATTCGTCATGTCGGCGCGCGCGCCGGATTTCGTGATGGACTGGCCGCCGATGACGAACGTGACGACGGGCGTTTCCGGGGAGAGCAGGAACTCGGCGGAAAGGTCGGTCATGACCCCCGGGCCGAGGTCGATGCAGACCGGGCCGTACTGTTCGAACAATGAGATGTAATCGGGATTCTGGTTCATGGCTGCATCACTTCGCTACGATGTTGACGAGGCGGCCGGGTACGGCGATGACCTTCACGACGGTCTTTCCCGCGAGCGCGGCGGCGACCGCGGGATCCTCGAGCGCCTTCTTCTGCATATCGTCGGCGGAGAGCGAGGCGGGCATCATGATGCGGGCCTTCGGCTTGCCGCAGACCTGGACGAGGATCTCGTGTTCCTCGACCTGCAGGTGGGCTTCGTCGACGGACGGCCACTGCGCCATGGAGACGGGGGCCTGCTTGCCGAGGCCTTCCCACATCTCCTCCGCGATGTGCGGGGCGTAGGGGGCGAGCAGCAGTACATAGGTCTCGGCGGCTTCGCGCGGCATCTTTTCGAGCTTGGAGAAGTCGTTCAGGAAGATCATCATCTGGCTGATGGCGGTGTTGAAATTGAGCGTATCCGTGTCCTCTGTGACTTTCTTGATCGTGGCGTGGAGCAGGCGGCGGAGATTCGCTGGGACGGGCTCGTCAACCACGGGCGTCTGCATGATCATGCGCCAGGAGCGTTTCAGGAAACGGAACACGCCTTCCACGCCGCGTGTGTTCCACGGCTTGACGGCCTCGAGCGGTCCCATGAACATTTCATAGAGGCGCATGCTGTCGGCGCCGTATTCGCGGATCACATCGTCAGGATTGACGACGTTGCGGAGCGATTTGGACATCTTGGCGGGGAACTCGACGAGCTTTTCTCCCGTTTCCTTGTGCTTCGGTTCGGGGCCGGTGAGGTCGACGAGATTGGTCGGCACGAGCGCGCCGCGGGCGTCCTTGTAGGACGTGCCGAGGATCATGCCCTGGTTGACGAGCTTCTGGAACGGTTCCTTGGTGGAGACGAGTCCCAGGTCATACAGGACCTTGTGCCAGAAGCGGGCGTAGAGCAGATGCAGGACGGCGTGTTCCGCGCCGCCGACGTACAGATCGACCGGCATCCAGTATTTTTCCTTCGCCGGGTCGATGAACGCCTGATCGTTGTGCGGGTCGATATAGCGCAGGTAGTACCAGCAGGAACCGGCCCACTGCGGCATGGTGTTGGTCTCGCGGCGACCGTGTTCGCCGGTCACGGGATCGGTGTAGTCGACCCAGTCCGTGGCATTCGCCAGCGGGGACTCGCCGTTTCCGGACGGCTTGAAGTCCTTCATCTCGGGCAGGGTGAGGGGAAGTTCGCTTTCGGGGACCATGCGGATCTCGCCGCTGTCCATGATGATGATCGGGAAAGGCTCGCCCCAGTAGCGCTGGCGGCTGAAAAGCCAGTCGCGGAGCTTGTAGTTCACGGTACGCTTGCCGATCCCCTTCGATTCGAGCCAGTCGATGATGCGTTTCTTGGCGGCGTCCACGTGGAGACCATTGAGGTCGAGCCCGTCGGTGTTAGCGGAGTTCATCAGGGGGCCGTCGCCAATCCAGCAGACTTTGCCAGCCAGCACGCCGTCGATGTCGATCTTGTCCTTTGCCGCGGCGGCCTCGTCGGGCCGGATCACGCAGATGACCGGGATGTTGAACTTCTGCGCGAACGCGAAGTCTCGGTCATCGTGCGCCGGGACTGCCATGATCGCGCCGGTGCCGTAGGATGCCAGCACATAGTCGGAGATCCAGATGGGGATGCGGGCGCCGTTGACAGGGTCGATGGCGTAGGCTCCGGTGAACGCGCCGGTCTTCTCGTTGTTGAGTCCGGTGCGCTCCAGGTCGCTCATGGACGCGGTGCGCTTCTTGTACGCTGCGACTTCCTCGGCGTGTTCCGGAGTGGTAATCTCGTCGACGAGTTCATGCTCGGGGCAGAGCACCATGTAGGTCGCGCCGAAGAGCGTGTCCGGGCGCGTGGTGAATACGGTCAGGGATTTGCCGGGGTGGCCGTCGAGCTGGAAGACGACTTCCGCGCCTTCGCTGCGGCCGATCCAGTTCCGCTGCATTTCCTTGATTCCCTCGGGCCAGTCGAGGCCCTCGAGGTCGGCGAGGAGGCGTTCCGCATAGGCCGTGATCTTCAGGACCCACTGTTTCATGGGACGGCGGATGACGGGGTGGTTGCCGCGTTCGCTGCGGCCGTCGATGACTTCCTCGTTTGCGAGCACGGTGCCGAGCGCGGGGCACCAGTTCACGGGCACTTCATCGATGTAGGCGAGGCCCTTCTTGTAGAGCTGGAGGAAGATCCACTGCGTCCAGCGGAAATACTTCGGGTCGGTGGTGTTGATCTCGCGGCCCCAGTCGTAGCTGAACCCGAGCGACTTGATCTGACGTTTGAAATTCGCCACGTTCTTCGCGGTCGTCACGGACGGATGCGTACCGGTTTCGATGGCGAACTGTTCCGCAGGGAGTCCTAATGCGTCCCAGCCCATCGGGTGCAGGACGTTGAACCCGTTCATGCGCTTGAAGCGCGAATAGATGTCCGTGGCCGTGTAGCCTTCCGGGTGGCCGACATGGAGTCCGGCGCCGCTCGGGTAGGGGAACATATCCAGGACATAGAGTTTCTTTTTCGCGGGGTCTTCGGTGGCCTGGAACGTCTTGTTCTCGTCCCAGTATTTCTGCCATTTCGCTTCAATGGCTGTGAAATCGTAGTCCATAACTTGATGCTTCTCCGTTTCTGTGGGGATTTTTGATGAAAAAAGTCATCTCTAAATATAAAGCATGTGCGCGCGTTTTGCAAGCGCACGAGACGTTTTTTCCGCAAAAAGGGAGGCGTAGCCTCCACTGCGGCAGTGATCTCTGGTTCGCTTGAGCTAGGAAATAGCGAATATGTTCCCTCGGATAGGACCTATATGTCCTATCTGACCTATGAGTATTATATGTCCTGTCCGCCTATGCTGGCGGCCGAGCTTCCGGTGCCTCGGAAAAGCCGCGTTATTTCGCGAGCTTGACCGTGAGAACCTTCGAAGCGAGGGTGCGGCTGTCGTGGCCAAAGAAAATCTCGACGTCGTCCTTCGGCATGAACCAGCGTCCCTGTGCGTCGACGAGCTGGAACGCCTCGGCGGGGATGTCGATGGAGACGCGCTGCGATTCGCCAGGCTTGAGGTGGATGCGCTTGAATCCCTTCAGCTCGACGAGCGGGGCCTCCACGCCGGGTTTCGTGTGGCTGATGTACAGCTGGACGACCTCGTCGCCCGCGCGGCCGCCGACGTTCGCGACGTTCGCGGATACGGTCACGCATCCTTTCTTCGCGAGAGAATCGGCGACCCGGGCGTTGGAGTACGCGAACTCGGTGTAGCTGAGTCCGAATCCGAACGGGAAAAGGATGTTGTTCTTCGCATAACGGTAGGTGCGGTTCGTCATGCTGTAATCGTGGAAATCGGGGAGTTTTGCCGGATCCCGCGGAATGGTGAACGGGAGACGTCCTGACGGGCAGGTCTTGCCGAAGAGGACTTCGCCGATGGCCGTGCCGCCCGCTTCGCCGGGGTAGGAGGCGTACACGATCGCGGATGCCTTCCTGACGTCTTCACGGAGGTCGATCGGAGAGCCCGCCATGACGACGAGGACGACCTGGAAACCTTCCTTATAAAGGTAGTCGAGCATGGACCGCTGGGAGGCGGGCAGGGCGATGGAATTGCGTTCGGTGCTGTCGCTTTCCTCGCCCTCGATGGATTCGTCAAATCCGACGACCGCGACGACCGGGAATTTCTTGTCGTAGAGCCAGAAGCGGCTGGAGAGGTCGACCGCGGGGCCGTTCAGGGGCACGCTGTTGCGCGGTTCGAAGCTGGTGGCTGCGGGCGCGTTTGCGGCGATGCCCTCAAGGACGGTCACCATGTGGCCGGAGAATCCGTTGTAGTTGCCCCAGAGCGCCGTAAGGCTGTTCAGGTTCGGGCCGGTCAAGTTCAGCTTTGCCGCGGGCTTGAGCGGGAGGATGCCGTCGTTCTTGACGAGGACGACGGATTTGCGTGCGGCCTCGAGCGCGATGGCGCGGTGTTCGGCGCAATGCACTTTGGAAATCGGCGTCCGCGCCAGCGGCACGAGCTCGTCGCGGTCGAAACAGCCGAGTTTCATGCGGGTCATCAGCACATGGCGGAGCGCATCGTCGAGGTCGGCCTCGGCGATCATCTTTTTTTCGAAGGCGTCGAGGAGTTTTTCATAGGCGCAGCCGCAGTTGAGGTTGCAGCCGTTTTTCAGCGCGTAGGCGGCGGAGGCGGTTTGGTCGGGCGTGACCTTGTGGTGCTGGTGGAAGTCCATGATGGCCCAGCAGTCGGATACGAAATGTCCCTGGAACCCCCATTTCTTGCGGAGAAGTTCTTTGATGTATTTGGCGCTGCCGCAGCAGACCTGTCCGTTGGTGCGGTTGTATGCGCCCATGACGGATTCCACTTTTGCCTCGGTCACGAGCTTTTTGAACGCGGGCAGATAGGTTTGTGCGGCGTCGCGCCTGCTGATCTTCGCGTCGAACTGGTGTCGTTCGGCCTCGGGGCCGCTGTGCCCCCAGAAATGCTTCGCGCATGCGGCCAGTTTCAGGTATTTCGGATCGTCGCCCTGAAGCCCGCGGACGATCGCCGCGCCCATTTCCCCGGTCAGGTACGGGTCTTCGCCGAACGTTTCCTGGCCGCGGCCCCAGCGGGGATCGCGGAAGATGTTGATGTTCGGCGTCCAGAACGACAGGCCGCGGTACATCGGGCTGCTGCCGTCGCCGGAAAATCTGAGCGCGGCGGCATGTTTCGCGCGCGCCTCGACCGCAATGGCGCAGCCCATGCGGTATTCCAGGTCGGTGTCGAACGTAGCGGCCATGGCGATGGCCTGCGGGAACACCGTGGCGAGCCCGGCGCGGGCGACCCCGTGCAGACATTCGCTCCAGTAGTTGTAGGCGGGGACGCCGAGTCGTTCCACAGCCGGCGCATCGTGCAGGAGCTGGCCGACCTTTTCCTTCACGGTCATCGTCTTGATCAGCGCTTCCACGCGCTCCTCGAAGGGGAGGCTGTCGTCGTACCACACGAATTTGCTGCGTTTTGCCGGAAGAGATTTCATAGGTTTTCTCCTGGGAGGGCGGGCTGAGGCGCTTTGCCCCGGGATCGCCCGTAATGAGTATGTTTTGCAATGGAAAATGGCTGAAAAACGAGTCTGTTTGTTGAATATCGGATAATATAGGCGTGCATTCGCGAGTTGCAACTTCATTTCACAGAAAAGATACATGATTGATCAAAAAATGTATGCTTTCCGCTCCCCTCCCGTTTCTTCGCATAAAAAAATCCCGCATCTCGTTTTGCGGGGATGCGGGAACGCTGAAAAGCGAGGCGTCCGATGCGCCCCGTCAGTTCAACGGCGCCGGACGATGTAGGTGCGGCCCGCCGGACTTGGCGCGACACGGTATTCGACCGGCGGCGGAACGACCGGGACTCCGGTCGTCATCACAACGCCACCGTGCGAACGCATGGTCGTGACGATGGTTGTCACCTGCGGCTGCGGCGCGACGACTACCGGTGCGGGTGTGACCACCTGCTGCGGTGCGACGACCACCGGTGCGGGTGTGACCACCTGCTGCGGTGCGACGACCACCGGCGCGGGCGTGACCACCTGCTGCGGCGCGACGACCACCGGTGCGGGTGTGACCACCTGCTGCCGGGGCACGACATAGACTTCTCTTCTGCCGTGCAGGATCGTGTCCGCCGCTTCCGCCGTGCCGGATACGACGCCTTCCGCCACTGCGATGGGCAGCACGATTGGCAGCGCGACAAGCGCGCCGACGGTTTCGGCGAGGTCGGAGAGCAGGCTCGGACGCTCCACGACGACCGCGGTCTGCGCATGCGCCGAGGAAACCAGGGCACATGCCGCCAGGATTGCGAGGATCGTTTTCTTCATGATTACCTCCTTCGTTAGTTTTTTATGTCAAGATCGGCGTTCCGATGGCTGCCGGGATGCAGTTTTGACCGGGGACGCACGGTAGTTTTCACGTTTGCTCTTTCTTTTTCCGAAATACTATATCATTCGTTTCTTGTTTTGCAAATCGAAAAATATAGAAAAACAAATAATTCTATAAAAAAATCTTTAAGATTGTCGATTTTTTTTGAACAATGAGGATGCAGAAACATACCAGGAGTGCCGGCGGGATCGCCGCGATCGCCCGGGGAAATCGGAACACTGCCTGATGGAAAGAAGCGTCATCTCAGGTATAAAACAGAGATGCGGGCGCGCTTTTTCAAACATTTTTAAAGACTTGCGCTTGACAAAGATAGTTCAAGGGTGTAAATTGTTAGAAACGTCGTATTGAACACAATGTTTCCCGGGCGGATCCGGTGGCGGACCGTTCGTCGGCGTGAGCCCGGAAAATTGTTTTTTGAGGAGAAAAGACCATGAACAAGAGCCTCACACGATTTGCGGCTGCTTTCACCGTGCTTCTGTTCGTTTCCGCGGCGGTGTCCGTCCATGCCGGCGCGTTCCCGGGTATGACTCAGAACCAGCAGAACAGCGGAAAGACCGCGGCGAAGCCTCAGTCCAAACCTCAGCCGAAACCCCAGCCCCAGCCGAAACCCCAGCCGCAGCAGTCCACTTCCCACACGAGCGTCATCATCGGTTCTCTGGAACCTGCCAAGGTGTCCGGCAGCTCCCACACGAGCAGCATTATCGGTTCCCTGGAACCTGCCAAGGTGTCCGGCAGTTCCCACATGAGCAGCATCATCGGTTCTCTGGAACCTGCCAAGGTGTCCGGCAGCTCTCACACGAGCAGCATCATCGGCACGCTTAGCCCTTCGAATCCGAGCCAGATCCCGGTCATCGGCGACCTGAAACCCAAGAATCCGAACCAGAATCCGGTTATCGGCAACGTCCTCCCGACGCCGGGCGGCAGCAACGTCATCGGCGTCAGCGACCCCGACTTCAGCGTCGATTCGATCCTCCAGCAGGCAGACCAGGCCGCGAAGCAGATCGAGCCCATGATGCCGCAGATTCAGCAGCAGGCCGAGCAGGCCGCAAAGCAGATCGAGCCCATGATGCCGCAAATTCGGCAGGCAGCGGAACAGGCTGTTCAGCAGGCCGCATCCGCCGCTCCTCAGATCATCATGGATAATACTCCGCAGACGCAGGAGCCGATCATCATCACGCCGCGTTCCGTCCAGGCGGGCAATACTTCATCCCGCAGCAGAAGCCGGAGGCAGCAGCATGCCTATGGAGCGGGATACAGCGGTGGCAACGGCCAGGGACCGCTGATTTACAATCCGTGATCCGGTCGGAATCGACATGCCAGACGACCCGGCGGCGGAACGCTCTTCAATCCTGAGCTCCGCCGCTGTTCGTTTTTTGATTTTTGAGTTCGGAGAACCGCCGCCAGACCTGCGGATATTTCCTCATGGCGCGTTCCAGCTGCGAAGGGCTCGCGCCGAATGCCGCGGCGGCCTGAGCGAGATCGTTATCCGCCGCCGCCAGACGGTCGAACAGCGCCGCGGTCCATAGGATGAGGCGGGCATGGTTGGACGGCGAGGGCGAGGGCAGGGGAGTGAAGGAGCCCAAGGTTGACGCATCGGCGTGGATTTGCAGGGCGATCTCGTACCGGAGTTTCCGCAATGCGATGTGACGGTTGCGGGACTGGCTGCGTTCCTCGTTCGCGGACACGGCGATCCCGGTCGGACGGTGGCGCAGACGCACGGCGGAGGACGTCTTGTTGATCTTCTGGCCGCCGTTTCCCGTGCCCTTCTGCATGATGAGTTCGCAGTCGCGAATCAGGACATCGTCCTCCGCGGTCAGCATGGCATTGCGTTCGGCTTCGTTCATGGGATCCGGGCGAAACGGGAGAAGAAGGCAGCCTCAGGGCCGGCGTTTCTTCAGAATGTGGATGACAGGATCGCCGTGAAGTTCCTTCGAGACGGTCACGCCGAACCCGTCGTCGTTCGGACCGGACACGACGAGGCAGTAGTCCGAACCGTTCTTCACGATGGACTCGGAGATCAGGGTGCGGAGCACGCGGTCGGCGTAGATGGAATTCTGCGGGCTGTTCATGCCGGTCCCGGTCAGGCCTTTCTTCGTGAGCGCGAGGATCAGGGACTGCGTGGCGGAGTTCACGAGCTGGTCGTCGGTCAGGAGCACGACGGAAGGAACGTGATCCGGTTCGACGGGGTCGACAGCGGGTGTGTCCGGGGGCGGATTGTCCTTGTTGCGCCAGTCGAACCAGGCGTCGGCGCAGGAAGTCAGGAAAACAGGTGCGAGAAGCGCGAGCGAAAGGGAAACGGCGTGTAAGGTCTTCATGCGCGGGGCTCCTTTGTCCGTAGAAAAAAATGGAGCGGGCGAAGGGAGTCGGACCCTCGACAATCACGTTGGCAACGTGACGCTCTACCACTGAGCTACGCCCGCATCATGCCGCCAGACTGCTCCAAAAAGAAAATGGAGCGGGCGAAGGGAGTCGGACCCTCGACAATCACGTTGGCAACGTGACGCTCTACCACTGAGCTACGCCCGCATCTGGCATGTAAATTAATCTAGCATTCATTTCGGAAAAATCAAGCTCGGTTCGCACATTTTTTATAAAAAAGTTCGTCCCGGGCTGTCCCGAACGGAACGCCGGATTCCGCTGTCTGTTCATTTTCAGGGGGAAAATGGCAACCCCGCCAGGACTCGAACCTGAACTAAGTGGACCAAAACCACTTGTGCTACCATTACACCACAGGGTTGCGAAAACAGATGCTTTTTACTTTAGCACGGTTTTTCGAAATTTCCAGTTGAAAACCATGAAAAGAATCATTTTTTACCTTGCGTCGGTGTTCGTACGAAAACAGCCGCCGCACACATGCGCATACGCGCTCCTGTGTCAAGAAAAGAAGGATGGAATAAAACGGCGCGGGAAGGGGCGGCCGGATCCGGTTCAGCGGAGCGGGAGGACTTTTTCCGCGGCGGCCTTCGCGATGGCTTCTGGCGTGAATCCGAATTCCTGGCGGATCTTCGCGGTGTTGCCGTGCGGGATGATCACGTCAGCGTCCCAGCCGAAGGAGAGCATGGCGGGGCAGCCGTTCCCGGCGGCGAGTTCGGCGGCGATGGACGCCAGACCGCCCTGTTTCACATGGTCCTCGATCGTGACGACGGGCCGGGAGAGGTACTGCCGGAAGAGTTCGGCGTCGAAGGGTTTCAGGAAGCGCACGTTCACGACCGCGGCGCGGATGCCGTGTTCCTTCTCCAGGATGCAGGCGGCGGCCATGGCTGTGTAGATTTCGCGTCCGGCGCACCAGAAGGAGAGGTCGGAGCCTTCGCGGACGACCGCGGCCTTGCCCCATTCGATCGGCGCGGGCGCGGGATCGCCTTCGGGCCGGCCGGAGTTGCCCTTCGGATAACGGATGACGGCGGGGCAGGCGCGTTTCAGGGCTGCTTCCATCATCATGGGCAGTTCGTCCTCGTTTGCCGGCATCAGGATGGCGATGTTCGGCAGGGCACGCAGGAACGACACGTCGTAAAGGCCGTGATGAGTTGGGCCGTCCTCGACGAGTCCGGCACGGTCTGCGCAGAGAAGGACCGGGAGATTCTGGAGCGCGACGTCGTGGAACAGGCAGTCGAGAGCGCGCTGGGAGAACGTGGCATAGATTGCGGCGACGGGGTGGCAGCCGTTGGCGGCGAGCCCCGCGGCGAACGCGATGGCGTGTTCCTCCGCGATCCCGACGTCGAAGAACCGGTCGCGGTACTTGCGGATGAAATCGTGCGAGATGCCGCAGCCGAGCGCCATGGCGGCCGCGACGGTGACGAGTTTCGGGTCCTCGGCGGCGAGCTTTTCGAGCGACGCGCCGAAGACGGCGGAGAAAGTCGGCCCGGAGCCCGTGTTGCGGATGAGCTCGCCCGTCTCGGGATTGAACTTGCCGATGCCATGGAAGAGTTCCGGGTCGCCGTTGGCGTACTTGCAGCCGCGTCCCTTCTCCGTGACGACATGGACGATGACGGGCCGGTCGTTGTCCTTCACGCGGCGGAGCGTGCGGATGAGCTCGGCGATGTCGTGACCGTTCACCGGGCCGATGTAGCGGATGCCCATCTCCTCGAAGAAGACGCCGGGCACGAGCAGGCTTTTCAGGGAGCTTTCGAGTCCCTGGATGCTCCCGATCATGTTTTCGCCGTGGGGGAACCTGCGAAGGAAATACTTCAGGGCGGTCTTGGTCCGGTTGTATATTTTTGCCGTGATGATGCGGTTCAGAATATGCGCGATGGCCCCCGTGGTGCGGGCGATCGACATCTTGTTGTCGTTCACGATCAGGATGAGACCGCGGCAGGTGGAGCGCAGATTGTTCAGAGCCTCGAACGTGATGCCGTTGCCGAGTGCGCCGTCGCCGACGACCGCGATCACGCGGTCATGTTTCTCCAGCAGGTTGTCTGCGACCTCGAATCCCATGGCGGCGGAGAGTGCTGTGCCGGAGTGCCCGGAGCCGAAGCAGTCATAGGGGGATTCGTCCATCTTGGTGAATCCGCTCACGCCGCCGCGCTGCCGCAGGGTGTCGAACTCGCTTTCGCGTCCGGTCAGGAGCTTGTGCGTGTATGCCTGATGTCCCACGTCCCAGAGGATCTTGTCGCCGGGAGCATGGAACACCATGTGCAGGGCGATGGTGAGTTCCACCGTGCCGAGGTTCGGCGCCAGGTGTCCGCCGTTCTTTGAGACCACGTCGATGATCCGTTCGCGGATCTCCGCGGGAAGACGGTTGAGTTCCTTTCCCGTGAGTTTCCGGAGGTCCTCCGGAGAATGAATGCGATTCAGGATGGTGTCCATGACGGCGGTGCAGATGCCCTGTTAGATTAAAAAAACTAATCTAATAATTTACAACAAAAGCGCCCCTTTTTCAAGCAGGATTCCGAGTTTTTGGCCGGATAATGCCGGAGATGCGGATGTGCCGCGGACGATGAACGGAAAAAATGAGCGCACTGCCGTATTTTTCCCGATTCGTCCTTGATTTTTGGTGAAAAAAGCGGTATAATAATTGGATAAACCGAGAAAACGTCCGCCGCAGAACAGACGATGTCCTTTCCGACAGCGGACTCAAAACTTTTCCAAGCAAAGGAATTCACCATGGACAGCAACAAGCGCCCGGACGACATGGTCCGCATCACCACAAAAGAACTCGCAGACAAATTCATCGAAGAGCAGATCGCCCTCGTGCGGCAGCAGGTCGGTTCCCGCAAGGTCCTGCTCGCGCTTTCCGGCGGCGTGGACAGCTCCGTGGTAGCCGCACTCCTCATCCGTGCCATCGGGCAGCAGCTCGTGTGCGTGCATGTGAACCACGGCCTGATGCGCAAGGGCGAAAGCGAACAGGTGGTCGACGTGTTCCGCCGTCAGCTCGGTGCGAACCTGATTTATGTAGACGCCGTGGACCGTTTCCTTGACAAGCTCGCCGGAGTCTCCGATCCGGAACAGAAGCGCAAGATCATCGGCGGCGAATTCATCCGCGTGTTCGAGGAAGAAGCCCGCAAGCTCACTGACGTGGAGTTCCTGGCGCAGGGCACCATTTATCCCGACATCGTGGAAAGCGTCGGCGTGAAGGCGCACCACAACGTCGGCGGCCTGCCGCCCGACCTGCATTTCGAGCTCGTCGAGCCCGTTAAGCTCCTCTTCAAGGACGAAGTCCGCGTGATCGGCGCAGCCCTCGGCCTTCCCGATTCCATGGTCAACCGCCAGCCGTTCCCGGGCCCGGGCCTCGGTGTCCGCTGCACCGGCGCGATCACCCGCGACCGCCTCGCCGCGCTCCGCGAATCCGACGCCATCCTCCGCGAGGAGTTCGACCGTGCCGGACTCACGAAGTCCGTCTGGCAGTTCTTCACCATCGTGCCAGACTACCGTTCCACCGGCGTCCGCGATTCCAAACGCGTGTTCGACTGGCCGGTCATCATCCGTGCGGTGAATACCCGCGACGCCATGACCGCGACTGTGCCGGAAATCGACTGGGCCGTTCTGAAGAAGATCACGGACCGCATCCTGGCTGAAGTCCCCGGCGTCTGCCGCGTTCTCTATGACCTGAGCCCGAAGGGACCGGCCACCATCGAATGGGAGTAAGACCATCTTTCGAACTATCTTTCTATCCGACGATTTCATACGGGGCCGCGGTTTTCGCCGCAGTCCCGTTTTTTCTTGACATCGTTTCGTTTTTGTGCTATATTTAGTCTCAAATAGAACATTTGCTCCGTCAACCAACGTTTGCGAAAGAGGTCTTTCCCATGGCTAATTATACTGTTAAAAACGAAACCGTGACCGGATATCATGTTTCCAGCGGAGTTTCCGTGCTGTTTTCCTCCGACGGCATTGCCTCGAAATGCACGGTCTCCAGCGGCGGCTGGCTCGCCATCGGGAATCGCGGCGCGGCGGACGACACCACCGTCTCCAATGGCGGCTACATGTCGTTCGGTTCCGGTTCCTATCTCTGTTCGGGAGTCGCAGTGAAGTCGGGCGGGACGATGGCGATCGGCTGCAACACGCAAATCAAGAATGCCGTGGCGGACAATGGAGCGGTCCTGCATCTGACCATGGCCGGGGAATGGTTCAACCGCCCGTCGATCTACGAACTGACTTCCAACGGCGTTTCGATCACGAGTACGACTAAAACATCCACTACGGATATCGGCATCGTCGTCCGCGGATTTACTGGCTGGGACATGAAGACCCCCGGCTGCAGCCTGCTGATCACCGACTGGGCTTCCGCCGCCTACGTGAAGGTCTCCAGCGGATGTGCCCTGGTTCTTGGCTCCGCCGTACCGTACGGCCCCGGATGCGCCGGACAGATCGACGTCTACAACGGCGGCACGGCCTGGCTCGACAAGGCGAACGGGGTCGGTCTCGCCACGGTCCATTCGGGCGGCACTATGTACCTGACCGATGTGGAGAACGCCACGATCATGGAGAACGGCGGGTACCTGAAGGTCTACGACGAACGCATCTTCGAGGCGGATGAATATTACGATCCGAACGTCAAGATCAAGCCCAACACGTTTTCCAAGGTCGTGCTCAGCGGCACGAGCGGCAAGTACGCCCAGGCAACCGCCCACTCCGGCACGACCGCGGTCAGCACGACGATCGGGAACTCCGGCTGGATGGAGATCTTCGACGGCGGAAAAGCGACCGACACGGTCGTTTCCTCCGGCGGAGTTCTGCACGTTTTTTCCGGCGCTGTCGTCCGGAACGTCAATCTCGCGACCAGCGGCGACGTCTTCGTTTCCTCCGGCGGCAAGGTCACCGGCAGCGTCAAACTTGACGGACGGTTGTTTTGCGAAGAAGGCGCCATTCTGGATTTCGATATTTCCGGCCTCTCCCCCAACAACACCGTCCTGGTCACGAACTGCTCCAACATTGCGACGTATGGCATATACCCGACATTCTCCCTCACGGTCTCCGCTTCGCAGGTGAAGGGGACCTACAAGCTCGCCGCAAACGCATACCTTTTCGGTAACGTCAACAAGGATGAGAAGGAGAAGACTCTGGTCATCTGCGACACTTCCGGCGCGAGGATCGGCTCGGTCATCTCCGGCAAGAAGACGATGGTCAACGGCCAGACGTACGCCCTGCATCTCAGCGGAGGCGATCTGAGCATCACCGTCGCCGCGTACGTCGAGGGCGAAGAACTCTGGTACGAACAGTTCGGCTGCGCCGACAACGGCTGGAACGATTACCTTGTCAACAAGTCGAAAGACCTGAATCCGAACGCCGCGAAATTCGTGTCGACCACCGTGACGGTCTCCACCACGGATATCCTGCTGGACACGAAGAACACCGTTTCGAAAAACGGCAAAAAGAACTACGTCGGGGGAGGGGGCGACGCCGCGGACTTCGCGAAGATCACGATGAAGAGCGCGGCAAAGCTGAGCCTCGCGATCAGCGCCACGGATGCCGCGAAGTTCACGCTCTGGCGGCTCATTCCGGGCAAAGGCGATTCGTACACCATGAAGTCGGTCCAGACTGCGACGCTCAAAAAGAACAAGTTGACCGGCGAATACGAGGCGATGACCAAGGCGCTGATGGTTTATGAGGGCGAAGAGTTCTATGTCTCAATGGAGTCCACCAACGCGAAAAAAGGCGCGGAAGCGTTTTACAATGTCCAGGTCAACAAGGCTGAAAGCGTGTTCTTCACGAAAGGCGACAACAGCGACGACTGGGAAAACGACGGCGAAGTCGACACGAGTCTCGGATCGCTGAAGACCGGGAAGATCAGTGCCCAGACCCTTTATACCGACTGGGTCGGATTCGGCGATCCCGTGGATTACAAACGGATCAAAGTCACGCAGCTGACGAAACTCTACATCACTGTCGTGGCCTCGGATGTCGGCAAATTCTCAGTCTACAGCGTCAACACCAGCAAGAATTCGCTGAACACGCATCTGACGGCGAAGCTTTCCAAGGACAAACAAACCGGCAATTATACCATGGTGAAGGAAGTCGTACTCCAGGCGGGCGACTACTATTTCTGCATGGAGTCCACCACCGCGAACAAGGGCGCCGATGTGGATTACAGCGTTTCCGTCTCGGGCGGTTCCTACAACCGGGCAGTGAATACCGACGATTCGTTTGAAACGGCCAAAAACCTCGGCACATTGTCGGGCGAAGCGCTCAAAAAACACTCCAGGGTCCTGGACAGCACCGACTGCTGGGTCGGTTATGATGATGAATACGACTACAAGAAGATCCATCTCAATAAAGCTGCCCGGCTCAGTTTCCTGGTTACATCCGATGAAGCGACGTCGTTCTCCGTCTGTCAGTTCGACGAGAAGAAGAACAAGCTGAAGTCTCTCCAGAAAGTTTCGCTCAAGAGCTCCGGGACAAACGGCTGCGAAGTGCAGACGAAGGAACTGCTGCTGGAAGAAGGCGACTACTATCTCTGCATCCAGTCCACCAATGCCAGGAAGTACGGCTATTCCGACTATGCCATCCAGCTTTCCGACAGTGTCTTCTTCTCTGACGGCGACGACAATTCGAACGACTTCCTCCTTGATGCCAAGAAGAAACTGAACCCGGGTGCAAACAGTTTCCAGCCGAACACAGTGACGAAAAAACAGGAGATCCTGGTGGACAAGCAAAACGTGCTCTCGCGAAAGATCGACAATGTCACGTATAAAAACTTTGTCGGGTTCGGCGACGAGGCGGACTATGCGAAACTCACGCTGTCCAATAACGGGAAACTGCGTTTCACGGTCACGGCAACGGATGCCGCGAAGTTTACGCTTTACAAGCTCGTCCCGGGCAAGAACGAGACCTTCTCCGTCAAGTCCCTTCTGTCGGGCAAACTCGCGAAGGGGAAAAACGAAACGGTGTATTCGTTCCGCAACGAGAAGGGGGTCCAGCTTCTTTCCGGTGAGGTCTACTACATTTGCGTGGAGTCTGCGAACTCGAAGAAGAGCGAGTACGGCGCTTACTACAACGTGTCGGTCGAATACGAGCAGATGCAGGATGTCAAGGAAGGAAAACTTGCCAGCCCCCTGGATATGCCGGATGATTCATTTGCGGGTTCCGATGGTCTGGATCTCGCCGGGGCAGGGGATCTATTCGCCCTTCAGGACGGTCTGAGGCAATATTTCGCCGATACGTTCGATCTCGGCGCGGCGGGCGCTCTTGACTCCTTGTCAAATGATACGTCCGACTGGCAGAATATCACCCGTCTGGCGTGACCTATCCCGCAAAACGACGGACACGCGCCCCGGGCCGGAGAAAGGTCCCGGGGCGTTTCCTTTTTCTTATAAGGAAGCAACTCAAAAAAACACGAAAAAAAGATGAGAACCCGGGTTGACTTTTCCGGGAAACGGGTGTAAATTAAAAGCATTATGAAAACTTATGCAAACAAATCTTCTTTTACGAGCTGGTGGCGCTGGTGGTAATTCCGCCAGGGCTGGATTGTTTGCTTCCTAGAAAATGATGTCATGGCGGATCAATCAGGTGATTGACCCGCCTTTTTCTTTCAAGACCGCAACCGGACCTGACGACCGGATGCGGTCATTCTTTTTTCCGAAATCAAATCAATTCAAATACCAAACGCAAAACACAAAACAACAGGTGACAACATGAAAGAAACAACGTTGGAAGAATTCCGGACGATGGCGCAGCACGGCGAAATCGTGCCAGTCTGCCGCGAGATCCCGGGCGACATGGACACGCCGGTGTCCGTGCTGGAACGATTCGTGCAGGACGACTACATCGCGCTGCTGGAAAGCGTGGAGGGCGGCGAAAACCTCGGACGGTATTCGTTCCTGGGCGTGAACCCGTACGGGCTCTTCACGGTCGAGGACGGCGTGCCCTACCTCGAAATGCACGGGGAACGCCGCGCGCTGCCGTTTGACGGCAATCCGCTGAACGCGCTCCGCGGCATCATCGGAGGCAAAAAGATCGCGCACGATCCGGAACTCCCGCCTCTGCCTGGCGGCGCGATCGGCTGTCTGAACTACGAGGCCGCGGGCCTTTTTGAAGAACTGCCGGCGCCGAAAGGCGGCTTCGGCGGCCCGGTCTGCGCCTTCATGCTCACCAACGAGATCATCGCGTTCGACAACAAGCAGCACACGATCAAGGTCGTGGTGAACGTCGAGCCGGGCCATTTCGCCGACGTCGAAGAGGCGTTCGCGAGTGCGAATCACCGCATTGCGGGCATCATAGAGAAGATCTGCCAGCGGCGGCCCGCCCGGACCGAATACGTGTCCGGCACCCATGTGGAACTTCGCCCGGAAATGACGCACGAGGCGTTCCTGGAGATGGTGAAGAAGGCGAAACGCTGCATCGTGGACGGCGAAGTGATCCAGGTCGTGCCGTCGCAGGCTTTTTCCGCGGAATCGGACATCCCGCCGTTCAGTATCTATCGCGCCCTGCGCCTCATCAACCCCTCGCCCTACATGTTCTATCTGAAGCTCGGCGGCGAACTCCTGATCGGGTCCTCGCCTGAGACGCTGGTTAAGCTTGAAAACGGCGTTTCGCTGGTGCGGCCCATCGCCGGGACGCGTCCCCGCGGCGTTACGACCGAAAAGGATGTTGCGCTGGAGAAGTCGCTCCTCGCCGACGAAAAGGAACGCGCGGAGCACCTGATGCTGGTCGATCTCGGACGCAACGACATCGGCCGCACTGCGAAGCCGGGCAGTGTGCTGGTCTCCGACTTCATGCACGTGGAACGGTACTCGCACGTGATGCACCTCGTCAGCAGTGTCGAAGGGCAGCTCCGCGAGGACTGCGACGCATTCGACCTTGTCGCATCGGCATTCCCCGCCGGCACGCTCACCGGAGCCCCGAAGATCCGTGCCATGGAGCTTATCCACGAATTCGAGCCAGGTCCGCGCGGTTTCTACGGCGGCGCGGTCGGCTACTTCAGTGCGGACGGAAACATGGACCTCGCGATCACGATCCGCACGATCGAGGTGCGCGACGGCCGCATCAAGGTGCAGGCAGGATGCGGCATTGTGGCGGACTCGGTGCCTGAGATGGAGTATCAGGAGACCCTCAATAAAGCGCGTGCGCTGGTGAAAGCCGTGGAATTCGCGGAGAAAGGGCTCAAATAATGATCTTCATGCTCGACAACTACGATTCCTTTACCTATAACCTGGTGCATATGCTTGCCAGAACAGGCCAGAGAATTGTCGTGAAGCGCAACCGCGAAGTCACGCCCGACGAAGTGCTGGCGATGAACCCGGAAGCGATCCTGCTCTCGCCGGGTCCGGGGCGTCCGGAGAACGCCGGCTGCCTGATGGACCTGATCGGCGCTGCCGCGGGCAAGGTCCCGATGCTTGGCGTCTGCCTGGGACATCAGGCGATCGGCGCTCACTTCGGGGTGGAGGTCGTCCATGCGAAGTCCATCATGCACGGCAAGACATCTGCGATCCATCACGACGGGCAGGGGCTTTTTGCTGGGCTTCCGCAGGGGTTCCTCGCTGTGCGCTATCATTCGCTCGCGCTTCTCGCATCGAGCATTCCGGACAACATGACCGTCTCGGCAAAGACCGACGACGGCGAGATCATGGGCGTTCGGGTGCGGCCCGAAGGCGGCGCGGTCATCGAGGGCATCCAGTACCATCCGGAATCCATCCTGAGCGAATTCGGGCTCAAACAGATCAAGAACTTTTTAAGAGAGGCAGGCGTCATATGCTGAACGAAGCGTTGAAAAAAGTGGTCGGCGGAGGCACGCTGACCGAAACCGAAAGCGCCGCCATGGTCAATGCCATCGCCGAAGGCGAAAACCCGGTCGCGGCCGCGGGGCTTCTTACGGCATTGTCCATGCGCGGCGAATCCGTCGAGGAAATGACCGGCGCCGCGAACTTCCTGCGCGACAACATGATCGCGGTATCCGCTGGCGAATGCGCCGATATCGTGGGGACCGGCGGTGACGGCGGCAAGTCGTTCAATATTTCCACGGCGGCGTCGCTGGTGGCTGCGGGCGCTGGCGTCCGTATGGCGAAACACGGCAACCGGGCGGTTTCCGGCAAGTGTGGGGCCGCGGACGTGCTGGAAGAGCTCGGCGTGAAGCTGAACGAGGACGCGGACAAGCTGGCGGCCTCGGTCCGCGACAACGGCATCGCATTTCTCTTCGCGCGCAATCTGCACCCGGTGATGGCGAAAGTCGCTCCGATCCGCCGCGACCTCGGCATCCGCACGATCTTCAACCTCGTCGGTCCGCTGTCGAATCCCGCGCACGCCACGCACATGGTCGTAGGCGTGTATTATGACCGCCTCGTGAAACCCTTTGCCGAAGTCCTTCGCAATCTGGGCGTGCAGCGCGGACTGGTGGTCCACAGCGCGGACGGCCTCGACGAGATATCCAGCCTGGCCGCTACGCGCGCCGCCGTCCTGTCGCAGGATGCCATCAGCGAGATCACGATCGACCCCGCGGAGCTCCTGGACGATCCCGCGCTCCGTTCCGGTTCGCTTGCGGGCGGCGACAAGACCGAAAACGCCCGTATCCTGCTGGACATCCTGAGCGGGCGCGACCACACTGCCAAGCGCGGCGCCGTACTGCTGAACGCCGCCGCCATCTGCTGCGCCGCCGGGCTCGGCGACTCCATCCGGGCGTGCATCCCGCTCGCGGCGAAATCGATCGACTCCGGCGCCGCCATGGAAAAACTCGAAAGGCTGAAAGCATGAGCGACATCCTGCACGAAATCGTGGAGCGGAACCGGCCTGCGCTGGAGGCGCGCAAACGGGACCTGCCGTTTGCAGAGCTCGCCGCGATGGCCGCCGATGCTCCTGCGCGCCCCAGGTTCGCCGATGCGTTCCGTTCTCCGGGGATCCATGTGATCGCCGAACTCAAAAAGGCGTCGCCGTCGAAGGGGCTCATCCGCGAGGATCTGAACGTGCCCGTGCTTGCCGGACAGCTTGAGAATTCCGGCGCGACGGCGCTGTCCGTGCTGACCGAACCGTTTTATTTCAAGGGCGGCCTGGAGAATCTGCGGAAGGCCGCGGAGACGGTTTCGCTCCCGCTCCTGCGGAAAGACTTCATATTCGATCCCTATCAGATCCTGGAGGCGAAAGCCTGCGGCGCTTCGGCGGTCCTGCTGATCGCGGCGATGCTGCGTGCGGACGAGTTCCGGCGTCTGCTGGATTTCGCGCATCAGACCGGGCTCGATGTGCTCGGCGAAGCTCATATCGAGTCGGAGCTGGAAGTCGCCGCGTCCGCCGATCTCGTCGGCGTGAACGCCCGAGACCTGAAAACTTTTTCCACCTCGCTGGAATCCTCTGCCGCCCTGATCGCGAAGCTCGGGACCTGCGGCAAGCCCGTCGTCGCCGAGAGCGCCGTCCGCACGAGGGACGACATCCGCATGCTGCATGCGGCGGGCGCATCGGGGTTCCTGATCGGGGAGACCCTGATGCGTGCCGCCGAACCCGGCGCGAAACTGAAGGAGCTTCTGGCATGATCCTGAAACTGTGCGGCATCACGCGTGCCGAAGACATGGCCGCCGCGGCCCGTGCTGGCGCGGATTATGCGGGCATGGTCCTCGTGCCCGGCACCCCGCGTTTCGTCCCGCGCGGACGCATCGCGGAGCTGATGGCCGCCGCATCGTGCAAAAAAGTCTTCGTTGTGCGCGATATGCCGCTTGACGAGCTCAACACCATGATCGCGGAGTTCCGTCCCGATGTTGTCCAGCTTCACGGAAACGAATCGCCGGAATACGCAAAGAACGTGACCGGGACGGAAGTCTGGAAGGCGTTCAATCTGAACTCGGAAGCCGAGCTGGCCGAAGCGGAGGGCTTCCCCTGCGCAATGGTCGTGGCGGATTCCGGCGGCGGGTCCGGGCGCGTCTGTCGCTGGGACCTCGCGAAAAAGCTCGCCCGCAGGCGCCCGATCATGCTGGCAGGTGGCATCTCCCCGGAGAACGTCCGCGACGCGGTCATGCAGGTGCGGCCCGCCGGGATCGACGTTTCCAGCGGCGTGGAGTCCGCCCCCGGGATCAAAGACGAAATTCTCATCCAAACACTTGTTGAAAGGATTCATTCATGAACACCCATTACGGGATTTACGGCGGACAGTACGTCGCCGAGACCTTGACCGGGGCGCTCCGCGAACTGGAGACCGCCTATTTCGACGCAAAGAAGGACCCGGCATTCCAGGCGGAACTCGACGACCTGATGCGCAACTACGTGGGACGCGAGTCTCCGCTGTATTTCGCAAAACGCCTCACGGCGCATTGCGGCGGAGCCGACATCTACCTCAAACGCGAGGACCTGAACCACACCGGCGCTCACAAGATCAACAATACCATCGGCCAGGCACTGCTCGCCCGCCGGATGGGAAAGAAACGCCTGATCGCTGAGACCGGCGCCGGGATGCACGGCGTAGCCACCGCGACCGTCGCCGCGCTCTTCGGCATGGAGTGCGAAGTCTTCATGGGCGAAGTGGACGTGGCGCGCCAGGCGCCGAACGTGGAACGCATGCACGCCCTCGGCGCGAAAGTGCGTTCCATCAAGGAAGGTTCCCGCACGCTGAAGGACGCCATGAACGCCGCCCTGCGCGAATGGACCGCCACAAGCCGGGAGACGTTCTACCTGATCGGAACGGCTGCCGGACCGTACCCGTACCCGATGATCGTGAAGGATTTCCAGTCGATCATCGGACGCGAAACGCGGAAACAGTGCCTCGAACGCTGCGGACGGCTCCCCGACGAGGTCGTGGCATGCGTCGGCGGCGGCAGCAACGCCATCGGCATGTTCGCCGGATTCCTTGATGATCCGTCGGTCAGGCTGGTCGGTGCGGAGGCGGGCGGACTCGGCATCGACACCGGCAAGCACGCCGCGAGCATCAACGGCGGCCGCGTGGGCATCCTGCACGGCATGAAGGCGTACTTCCTCCAGGATGGAAACGGCCAGATGCTCGACACGCATTCGGTCTCCGCCGGGCTGGACTATTCCGGCGTCGGCCCGGAACACTGCCATCTCGCCGACACAGGGCGCGCTCACTACACCGTCGTGACCGACGAAGAAGCCGTGGCGGCGTTCGACCTGCTCTGCCGTCTGGAGGGCATCATCCCGGCGCTCGAAAGTTCCCATGCCGTGGCGCAGGCTGTGAAGGACGCCGCGACACTCGGCAAGGGGGGCATCATCGTCGTGAACCTCTCCGGCCGCGGCGACAAAGACATGGACAACATCAGAACCTACAAGGTGGATCATGGACAGGATTTCTAATATCTTCGCATCGAAAAAACCGCTCGTCGTCTTCACGACCGCGGGGTATCCCGACCCGGAAACGAGCGAAAAGGGCATCGTCGCCGCCATCGAAAACGGCGCCGACATCATCGAACTCGGCGTGCCGTTCTCCGATCCGATGGCAGACGGACCCGTCATTGCCGCCGCATCCCAGCGGACCGCCGATTCCGGCTACAGCATCGGCGACGTCCTTGCGCTCGCCGGACGCATCCGCGCCCGCTTCCCGAACGTCGGCATCATCCTCTTCAGTTACATGAACCCGATGCTCCACTACGGGTACGACGCGCTTTGCGCCGAACTCGCCCGCATCGGCGTCGACGGCATCCTGCCGGTCGATCTGCCGCTGGAGGAACGCGACGAACTGCTCGGTCCCTGCCGCGCCAACGGCCTGCACATGATCCCGCTGGTGTCGCCGCTGACCCCGGTGGACCGCGCGCGGAAGATCGTGGACGGCATGAGCGGATTCGTGTACTACATCAACGTCGCGGGCGTGACCGGGGCGCGCCACGGACTCCCGTCCGACTATCCGCAGCTCATTGAGGCCGTGAAATCCGTGACTTCGCTTCCGGTCGCCTCCGGGTTCGGCATCGCGGACGCGGAAACGGCCTCCGAAGCCGCGCGTCATGCCGACGGCGTGATCTCCGGATCCGGCTTCGTGAAAGCGCTCGGCGAAAACCTGGAGAAGGCCGCGGCGTTCGTGAAGGCGCTCGCCGACGGTGTCGCCTCCGTAAAACTTTGAACAGAATCGGGGCAGGGGATGTTCATCGTTTTCCTGCCTCCTCTTCTTCCCTGGGGATGTCTTCGACACAATCGTGAAGACATCCTTCATTTTTCTTGATATTGGCGAAAACAGCGGTATATTTTATAGAAAAGACAGAACACAACTGAACGGAGAGAAACTTTGGTAAAACAGAATTATCCGCAGGGGGGGAATCGTTCGGACCGCGGCGGTGGACGTACCCTATCTTCGAATTCCGAGAGACTTTCCCCCGGTGAAAGAAACAGAGGCAGGTTCCGTAAGTCGGCAGTCGAACATGTCGCCAATTTCTGGCCGCTGGCACTTCTCCCGCCATTGCTGGTGACGTACTGCCTGTGGCATGTCTTTGCGGTTCGGGAGGGTATCTTGTCGCGCGCCGCCGTCTTTGCCGGGATCGCCACGGCGTTTGCGCTGAACAGCCTGTTCACGATCTGGTTCTACAAAGTGGATAAACGCCTGGCGGAACAGCAGTTGCGCCGGATCCCGGAATTCAGCCTGCACTTCTGGGAACTCTTCTGCGGCTGGCCGGGCGCGCTGTATGCCCAGCGGAAATACCATCACAAATGGAAGAAGACGTCGTACATGATCGTCTTCTGGCTGTATGTCGTCCTGAACGTGCTGGCGGTCTTGTATCTGCTCTGTCCCGGCGCCATGGAGTCAATAGCGGCGGGAGGACTGGACGGGATGCTCCGCCTGCTGAACGTGAGGAGATGAACAGTCTTTCTCCTGGCTCGGGAGGACGCGGGCGTCCTTATTTCCCGCGGACCGGGGAAGAGACGCTTTTCTTCGCGGCGGAAGCCGCTTTTTTCGTTTTCGGTGCGACTGCTTCCGGCACTGCCTTCGATGCGGTTTTTGCCGTTCCGGCCGCGGGCGTGGGCTCGGCGGCAACGGCGACCTTGTCCGCAACTGCCGTTTCCTGTGCATTCTCCTTAGCCTGGTACCGTTTCGCTCCGCGCGGGTTCAGCGGGTTGATGGCGCTCGGCGGGTAGCCGAGTTTCTGATGGAACTGCTTGGAGAAGAAGAACTGATCCTTGTAGCCGAGGTTGAACGCGGTTTCTTTCACGCTCACGCCGCGCATAAGCATGTTCACGGCCTCCTCCATGCGGCACTGGATCTGGTACTCGCCGATGTTGTGCCCCATCACGCGCATGAAATGCTGGCGCAGGGACGGGTAGCTGAGCGGAAGGTCCTTCAGAAGTTCCGGCAGGGAACGGTTGTCCGTGAGGTTTTCCAGAATGATCTTCTTGATTTCCGAGGTGATGCGGTCGGAGAAGTCTTCGCGGCGGCTCTTCAGAAGCTTGGTGATGAGTGCGAACATCTCCAGCGGGATCTTCGACTGGTTCGTCTCGTTGTTCATGAAGGAGATGAAGTCGAAGCATTCGTTGAGAAGCGCGAGCGAGAGGTCGATGTCGCGCACCGGCCCCTGCGTGTTGTTGCAGAACACATGCTTGCACATGGAGTAGATCCACTGGTCATCCTGGCCGGGCATGTTCTTGAGTTTCAGATATCCCTCGCGTTTTTCGTCAAGCTCCATGTGGTCCGGGGGTGGCGCCCCGCCGTAGTCCGACGAATCGTCGCTCATGAAATGGCAGGACATGTAGAACTCCAGCCAGTGGCTGTTTTCCTCGATGTAGGTGGAATGCGACCTGTGAGGGATGCGGAAAAACAGTTTGCCCGGCATCAGGGGGTATTCCGTGCCGTCCTCGTCGATGTACATGCCGCGTCCGCGGAGCAGTACGGAAACGGAAAACAGCGGGAAGGAACCGCCGAGCCAGTCGATGGTCGTATTTTCTTTTTTGAGGATGCCGGTGGAAAAAACGTCGCGGCCGATTGTGCGGAAGATGCCGCTGTATTCACGGTCGAATTTTTTAGGCAGTTCAAACATAAACGGGATCAGGATTGTTGTTGTATGCGGAACGGCGCCGTGTGCGGGGTTGTCTCCGAGCGCGTCGCCGTTCATTTATTGCTGTTTCGCTATTACAATACAGTCTTTCCGCTCAATGTCAAGCACAGGCATGTGGAAAATACGAAAAAAAGCCGTGTTTTGATGTCAAAAAGTACATCTCCCCTTCGTCGGAGATGCGAAAACGCCGACAAAAAGGGAGATGATATCCTGATGCTTGGTACCCGCGCAAGAGCGAAACCCGGCAGTACCGGGCACACTTCGTGTGTCAGCAGATGCGGGGCAGGAGTTCGCCGCCGGGCTGGGGCAGGAGCGACTGTGCGCCGATCTCGGTGGTCATGACGACCTTGCCCGGGTGCTCCGCCACGACTTCGCCGATGATCGCGGCGTTTGCGGAGTAGGGACCTTTGCGAAGGGCCTCGAGAATGGCCGGCGCTTCGGATTTCGGCGCGAAGACGACGAGACGTCCTTCGCAGGCGAGGTAGAGTGGCTCCAGACCGAGCATGCCGCAGACGCCGCGGACTTCGGGTGCGACCGGAACGTTTGCGGAATTGAGGCGGATGCCGACCTTGCTCTGGTCGGCGATCTCGTAGAGGACGGTTCCGACTCCGCCGCGCGTGGCGTCTCGGATTACATGGATGTCATGGGACGCGTCGAGCATGGATTTCACCGTGCCCCAGAGAGGGGCGCAGTCGCTGGTGACATCCGCGTCGATCTCGAATTCGTTGCGGGCGAGCAGGATCGTGCAGCCGTGGCGGCCCACGTCGCCGGTCACGATCACGGCATCGCCGGGCTTCGCGAACGCGCCGGACGTGCGGACGCCTTCGGTGAGCTGGCCGACACCGGTCGTGGTGATGAAGATATGGTCGACCTGGCCCTTGCCCGCGACCTTGGTATCGCCCGCGACGATGCGGACTCCGGCCTCGTCGGCGGTCTTCTTCATGGCCGCGGCGATCTCCTCGAGCTTGGCGAGGGGGAATCCTTCCTCAATGACGAACGCGCAGGAGAGGTACAGAGGCTTCGCGCCCATACATGCGAGGTCGTTGACCGTGCCGCAGATGCTGAGCTTGCCGATGTTGCCGCCGGGGAACTCGAACGGCGAAACGATGAACCCGTCTGTGGTGAATGCGATCTTTCCGGCGTCTACGGGCAGGACCGCGGCGTCGTCGCCGGTGAAATCCGGGTTGGAGAAATGCGCCTTGAAGACGCGGTCGATGAGTTCGGCGGTCTGTCTGCCGCCCGCGCCGTGGGCGAGCGTCACAAAGTTGTCGTTATCCATTCAGAATGTCTCCGTATTGGTAGTAGGCGGAACACGCCCCTTCGTTGGAAACCATGCACGCGCCGACCGGGTGGAGCGGGGTGCAGGCGGTTCCGAAAAGTTTGCAGTCGGTGGATTTGCATTTGCCCTGCAGGACTTCGCCGCAGCGGCAGCCGGGATTGCTTCTGCCGGTCACGGGCGGCAGGCAGAACTTCAGCCGTGCGTCGTACGCGGCGAACGCGGGACGGAGTTTCAGGCCGGACATCGGGATCACGCCGAGTCCGCGCCACTCCGCGTCGCAGGGCTCCATGACCGTGTCCATGAGCTTGAGCGCGGCAGGCGAGCCTTCGGGGCGCACCACACGCGGATAGCAGTTGCGGAAGAACGGTTCGCCGGAGGCAGAAAGCCGGACGATGACCGCGAGCGCGGTCAGAATCTCGTCGGCGGTGAATCCCGCGACGACGCCGGAGACGCCGAGCTTCACGAGGTCTTCGCAGACGGCGGTCCCGGTGATGGCGTTCACGTGACCGGGGTAGAGGAACGCGTCCGCGCTGCCCTTCAGCGCCTTGTAGGCGTTCGGCATGGTCTTGTTCGCGCCGAGGATCGAGAAGTTCGCGAGCCCTTCGGCGGCGGCCTTCCTCACCGCCAGGCAGGCAGCCGGGACGGTCGTCTCGAACCCGACCGCCAGGAACACGACCTGCCTGTCCGGGTTTTCACGCGCGAAATCGACAGCGTCCAGCGGAGAATAGACGGTCCTTACCGCCGCGCCTTTCGAACGCGCTCCCGCGAGGCTCATTTCGGAACCGGGCACGCGGATCAGGTCGCCGAACGTGCAGATCGTCGCGCCGTGTTCCAGCGCCAGCATGACGGCTTCGTCGATGTATCCGGCGGGCGTCACGCAGACAGGGCATCCCGGCCCGGAGATAAGCTCGATCTGCGGCGGCAGGATGCGCCGAATGCCCAGACGGAATATCTCGTGCGTGTGGGTGCCGCAGACCTCCATGATGCGGAGTTTTCGGCCGCTGTACGATTCAATGATCCGCTTAGCCGATTCCATCCAGCGACTCCATGATCTTACCGGTTTCCCCGGCGTCCGTGTCGGTGATCTTGGCGATGGCGACCCCGGCGTGGACCATGACGTAATCGCCGGGCTCGAGGTCGTCGATGAGTTCCGCGGAAACCTTGCGTTTTGCGCCGGAAGCGTCGATGAGGGCGGTGCCGTCCTCAATGCTTACGACTCTGGCTGAAAGACCTACACACATAAGCTGTCTCCTTGAGTTGGTATGGAAGAATGTTCAGGGTTGTTCGATTTGTTCAGGCGGCGCATGGCGGCGAGCGCCTGGCCCGCGCCGATCCCGCCGTCGTTGGGCGGGATCATGCCGTGGAGCAGCACGCGGAATCCGGCGTCGCGGAGAAGTCCGGCGCAGAGAGTGGTCAGCAGACGGTTCTGGAACACGCCGCCGGTCAGCGCGCAGAAGTTCAGTCCGGTGTCTTCGCGGATGATCTCACAGGTCTTCAGGATCATAGCCGCGAGCGAGGCGTGGAACCGGTGCGCGAGCATGCCGGAGTCGGCGCCGTCGAGCCGGGCGCAGACGATGTCTTTCACGAGCGCATCCGTCGGCAGGATCAGTGCGCCGGAAGCGTCGCGGTCCGGCGGCGGGCAGGGCGGGACGGCTCCGGTCGTCTGCTCATGGTGCGTCTCCAGCCACGTTTCGGCGGCGAACTGGAGCGAGGTGGACGCTTCGCCCTCGAACGTGGACGACTTGCGGACGCCGAGGATTGCGCTGACGGCGTCGAAGAGACGTCCCGCGCTGGTCGAGACCACACAGTTCAGCATGCGGTCCAGCATGGTCTTCTGAAACTTGTACACGCCGGGTGCGCAGAGGCCGAGCTCCCCGGCGATGCGGCCGCCGTCGTCCGGGAACAGTGCCGCGACCATCGAAACGGCGATGCGCCAGCCTTCCCGGGCGGATGCGTCGCCTCCGGCCTGCATGAACGGGCGGATGTGCCCGGCGCGGGTGAATCCGTCCGGCGAGGAAACGAGAAACTCTCCGCCCCAGATCGTGCCGTCCGTGCCGTAGCCGGTGCCGTCGAACGACACGCCGATGACCTCATCCAGGCAGTCGTTTTCGACCATGCAGGAGAGGACGTGCGCGTAGTGGTGCTGGATCTTCAGGACGGGGATGCCAAGCTCCTCCGCCACGGCGGACGAATTGTATTTCGGATGCAGGTCGCAGCAGACGAGCTGCGGCTTCATCTCGAGCAGTTCCGCCATGCGCGCGACTGATTCCCTCAGGGCGCGGACCGTCCGCAGGTCCTCCATGTCGCCGATGTAGGGCGAGGGATAGAAGAGAACGCCGTTTGCGAGGCAGAAGGTGTTTTTGAGTTCGCCTCCGATCCCGAGGACCTGTCCGCGGAAGTCGCCGGAGACGAAGAACGGCAGGGGCGCGTAGCCGCGCGAGCGGCGGATCATGTACGGACGTCCGTCCAACCAGTCCATCACGGAATCGTCCGCGCGGAGGCGTATTTTGCGGTTGTGCGACAGGATCACGTCGCAGAACCCGGCGATCTCGGCGAGTGCGTCCTCGTCGCTGCGGCAGATGGGCGCGCCGGAAACGTTGCCGCTGGTCATGACGAGGCAGTCCGGCATGGCCAGACCGTCGTCGAACCGGAAAAGGAGCATCTGGACGGGCGCGTACGGCAGCATCACGCCGAGGGTCGGATTGCCCGGTGCGAGGACGTCGGGCAGGGCGCTTTCCGGGTGCTTTTTGAGCAGGATGATCGGCTTCTGATGTCCGTCGAGGATTTCGTCCTGGCCGGGCAGGACCACACATTCGCGGCGGACCGTTTCAAGCGAATCCATCATCACGGCGAACGGTTTCATGGGACGATGTTTGAGTTCACGCAGGCGCGATATGGCATGGGCGTCGCGGGCGTTGCAGCACAGATGGAACCCGCCGATTCCCTTGATCGCAATGATACGCCCGTCCAGGATGGCGCGACGGGCCGCGGTGATGGCCTCCGCGCCGCGTTCGGGACGGCCGAGGATGTAGACCTCGGGCCCGCAGTCGTGACAGCAGACCGGCTGGGCATCATAGCGGCGGGATTCCGGCGTGGTGTACTCGGATTCGCACTGAGGGCACATGGGGAACTCGCCCATGCTGGTGCGGACGCGGTCGTAAGGCATGGAGTCCAGGATGGTGAGGCGCGGGCCGCACGCGGTGCAGTTGATGAACGGATGCAGATAACGGCGGTTCGCCGGGTCGAACAGCTCCTGCTTGCACAGATCGCATGTGGCGATGTCCGGCGACACGAAGATGTCCCCGGTCTCGTGTTCGCTTTCGATAATCTCGAAGGTCGGGCAGGCGGGCTCGGTGTGGACTCGCGCGTCGATCTTCAGGATCGCGGACCGCGGCGGGGCTTCGTGTTCGAGCGCGCGGCGGAACGCCTTCAAGGATTCATCGTTTCCCTGGGCGTGGACTTCCACATACGAACCTTTGTTCGCGACGCTTCCGGTCAGTCCGGCGCGAACGGCGATCCGGCTCACGAACGGCCGGAAGCCGACGCCCTGGACGACGCCGTAGATGCGGTAGACGGTTGTGGAAACGCCTGCGGGATTCATGTTATGGCACCTCGTCAAACAGCCGCCCGGAGACGGCGAAATGGGGGAAGTCGATAATGTCGTAAGACTGTGTTCGGGGCAGTGCGGTCCGAAGACGGCTGTCGCAGACGATCGCGTCGTAGTTGCCGTTCGCGATCGCTTCGATGAACGACTCCTCGCTTTCGATGCGGAAATCTCCGCCGCGCATAAACTCCGGTTCCATCATGAACCAGGAAGCGACAGTGACCTGCGAGGATCGGTCAAGCTTCAGAATCTCATCGCGGACGGCATTCGCGGCGAACTGCTGATGGATCACGAGCGTCTTTTTCCCGGCGAGCGCGGGCAGGGCGTCGAGCACTTGCGGTGGCAGCCAGGTGCAGCGCACTTCATATGGCGTGCCGAACGTCTTTTGAAGGTATTGTGCGGCGGCGAGTCCGGCGGGCGCGACCACGATGTTTTTTGCCGCGTCGGAAGCTGATTTGACAGCATCAAGCCCGGTTCCCATGCCATAGCATTTGACCACATCCCAGCCCTCTTTTTCGAGCGAAACCGCCAGAAGTTCTCCGGCGTCGAACGTCGGGAAATCCAGCGGCGATGCGCCGAGGATGCCGACCATGCCGGGATCGACGTCAAATTTCTCAGTCGCAAATGTTTTGAACAGCTCCAGCCAGGCGTTGGACGCGCCGATATCATAGTGTCGCGTCCCGGTCGTGGCGACCGTGAGAGCGGGCAGTCCGGTCTGTTTTTCGGCCATGCGTTTCAGCGCCTTGAAGTCGGTCGCAATGATCGCCGGGACTGGCGTGCCGATGATGGCGGAAAACGCCAGCCCGGAGCCGTCCATGGCGGTCTTGAGCTTGGAGACGAGCCTGTCGTCGCGCCCGAGGATGGCATCCATGTCGCGGAGGCCCGCGCTGAAGATCGCACTGCGGCGGGTGAACCAGCGCGGTTCGTCGAATCCGCAGATGTTGCCGGTGCAGCCGCCCGCGTCGCAGATCACGATAAGTCCGCCGAACTCGAAGAGAGCGGAGACCGCCCCGGACTGGTCGGGCGCAAACGGCGAAAGATGTTTCAGCAGGCTTTTCATCGAGCCGCCTCCTTTCCCGAAAGAGCTTTGCCGAGGGCCTCGAAGAGCGCGGCGACTCCGGCATAACCGAACGGCTGGCTTTCTTCGTTCCACGGCACGCCAGGCAGGACAGGATGGTAGTACATCGCATCGCGTCCGATGACCGTGTCGCAGAGCGAATCCGCGCCGTCGTAGAACATCATGGTCGGGGAAAGGTTGGAGTAGATCTTTGTGTCCGGACTGAGCGCGGCGATCTTCTTCACGTAGATGAAATTGGAGCCGCCGACCGTGCCGAAAATCTCGGAGACGGCGAATCCGTTTCGAATCAGCGACAGGGAAAGCTCGAACGGGTCGGCGTTCAGCCACTCGCCCACGGCGAACGTACGGGCGCCGAATCTGTCGCGAAAGTCCGTGATCGCCTGTTCGGCGCGTTCACGGTAAGGGGCATCGTCGAAGTTCGCGCCGACAGCCTGTCCGAGGAGCCTGTACTGGTTTGCTATCTTGTCCGTCTGGTACAGGCGGGCGAGCTCGATCGACGGGATGCCGAGGCGTTTCTGCATATCGGCGGCGGCATGGCGTGCCTCCTGATTCAGCACGAGATTGAAGTTGGCTTCCGCCATCGCCTGGTATTCGGCGTAGTCGGCGCAGCGGGATATCTCTCGGATGGTGCGGATCCCGGCAGATTTCAGCAAAGAATAAAGTTCGGTGTCGTCCCGCAGAGGCGAGAAGAATCCGAGGATATTGACAGAGGTTGGGACTTTCTCGCGCGGCTGAAGCAGGGAGTAGACCGAACGCCGCACCGAGACCATCGGCGGCAGGCGGCCTTCGCGCGTCAGGGCGTACATATAGCACGGCACGACAGGCACCCCGGCGTAGTCCGAAGCCTTACGGCAGACGCGTTCCATGTCCGTGCCGAGCAGGGCGTCCACGCAGGTGATGCAGATCATGACTGCGGACGGACGCTCCGCGCAGGAGTCGCAGACCTCCTTCACCGCCTCCGGAATGCGCGCCAGATGCCGGCCCGTCACGATGTCCGTGTCGTCCTGCATGAGATAGAAGAATCGTTCGGCGAGGGAAGCTTCGCAGCCTAGCGCGGCGGTGTTGCGTCCGCAGCACGCCGGGGCGACCAGCAGCATCACGGAACCGGGCACGGCGAGTCCGGCGCGCTTCACGCCGAATCCCTGCGCACCGGGCGAATTGAACGCGAGCGTGGCCGGGGAACTGTAGATCAGATGCGCCGAGGAGAGCAGTTCGGACGGGATGTCGTCCCTGCCTCTTGCCGCGAGTTCGGCCGCCGTGATGGAATACGCTGCGTTCATTCGGATATTTTCTCCTCGTCGAGAAGGAGCTGCGCGAGCGCGAGGAAGCGTTTACTGACGTCGAGTTCGGGATCGCCTTCGACGACGGTCTTTCCCATGTCTTCGTAGCGGATGATGTCGTCGCTGCGCGGGATGTCAGCCACGATCGGCAGACCGTTGGCGTCGGCGAAAGCGCGGACCTTTTCCTCCTCACGGTCGACGGCCCGGCGGTTCAGGACGATCCCGCGGACGCTGGCGTAGCCGCGATCCTCGAAATTGTGCACGGCGCTGTTGATGTTGTTCGCGGCGTAGAGCGCCATCTTTTCGCCGGAGGTCACGATCAGCACCTGCGAAGCGTACCCTTCGCGGATGGGCGCGGCGAATCCCCCGCACACCACGTCGCCCAGCACATCGTACAGCACCACATCGGGCTTGTGCTGCTCGAAAAGCCGCAGGTCGGCGAGCAGGCTGAACGTGGTGATGATGCCGCGTCCGGCGCAGCCGAGGCCGGGGGTCGGGCCGCCGGTCTCGATGCACAGCACGCCGCCGAATCCGGTCTTCGCGATCTCGTCGATGCGTTCCGGTTCGCGGTCGTGTTCCCGCAGGAAGTTCATGACGGGGATCACCGGGTCGCCGCCGAGCAGATTGATGGTGGAGTCGGCCTTCGGATCGCAGCCGATCTGGATGACTTTTTTGCCGAGGCGGGCGAACGCCGCCGCGAGATTCGAGGTCACGGTCGATTTGCCGATGCCGCCTTTGCCGTATATCGCGAGTTTCAGCATGTCAGAACCTCCATGGAAGGGGACGGTCGATCAGGTTCAGGGATTCTTTGCGGTAACATCTGCCGGAGAAGGCTTCGTGCGGGAGCCGGTAGAACGGGACGTCAGGCGGGCAGACGGGCGCGTACATAGGATCGGCGATCACGCCGGAGGCTCCGGCGAACGCCTCGGCCGCGGCATCTTCGTCGAAGATCCGCAAGTCGCCGGAGGCGAGCAGACGGTCCTCGGCTTCCAGTGGACACAGTACGCGGCAGGGTGTGCCCTCGTCAAGCTCGATTGCGGCTGCCAGCGAACCGGAGAAGACCGCCTCGCCGGGGATGGAGAGTTTTTTGCCGGGGCTGGAGGCGTCGCGTTCCGCACAGGGCAGGGCGCATCCGCCATTTTCCGTCGCGGTCTTCAATGCGGACGCGAGCACGGCGGGGAATTTCTCTCCGATCGGGACGCCCGCGACCCACGGGGTGCCGAAGCGCTTGCGAAGGAGTTCGGCTGTGGCGATCCCGCAGGACGAGACCACGAGGTTCACATGAGCGGCGGATGCGCGGCGGATATCGTCCAGCGTGCTCCCCATCGCCATGCAGGAAACAAGGCCGAAGCCGGCTTTGTTCAACCATTCGATGATGGATCCGACTGCGCCGTTGACGGCGAAATCCAGGGGCGTAGCGCCGATGATGTTTGCGGAGGGAGCGGCGGTTCGGGGAAGCGCTTCCGTGCAGAAATGCGACACGACGGCCTCAAGTGCCTCGGAAGCGCCCGTCAGATACGAGTGCATGCCGCTGGTGTGGAGTCCGAACGTCGGGATGCCGGTGCGGGATTCGATCTCGGCGGCGATGGCCGGGAAGTCGGTTCCGGCGAGGAGCGGGACGGGTGCGCCGCAGAGCGCGATGAAGCGAGGTGAAAGGTCCTTTGCGGCGGCCGTCACGTCGGTGATGAGCTTTTCGTCGTTGCCGAGGATGGCGTCGGCTTCCGTGAGGGCGGAGATGTAGATCATGCTGTCCTGACGGTACCAGCGCGGCTCGTCGTGTGTGGAGTAGGTGGAATTGCAGCCGGACGCGTCGTGGACGACGACCATGCCGCCGAGTTCGTACAGCATGGAGCACACGCCGGAGGTGTCGGCAGCATGAATGGAAATGATCCTGGCGATTTGTTTCATAAGCAGCTCCTGCATCCGAGTCCCTTGTGCTGGATCACGACCTCGGTGTCCTGTTCGTGCGTGGCGGCGTCGATCATGCGTCCGGCGAGGCGGACGATGCCGTCGAATCCGTACATGCCGCCGCCGGAAACGATGTTCACGAAATGCTTCGTGCCGCTGAAATATGCGGCTTTCTGCCCGATCGCGAGCACGTCGCCGTATTCATGGACGCCCTTGCCGGCGAACCGCATCTTCGTATGGACCGTGGCGTTCAGGAGCAGGTCGGGCGCGAGTTCGCGGAGGCGTTCGAAGGCGGGACGTTCCTCCTCGATCATGGCGTCTGTGTAGACGCGGGTCACGCGGAAACCGTGTTCCGCGAGGAGCGCGGCGAGTCCGACATGGCGGGGTGTGGCGGTGTAGTCGATCTCGACGGGTGTGTCGCCGATGACCGCTTTCGCCTGTCCGAGCGCAGCGATTGCCTTTTGTTTTGCTTCGGTCCAGTCGGGTGCGGCGATGCCGAGCGCATCGGACAGGCTGTTCAGATTGCGTTCGATCTCGTCGAAATCGTAGGAAAGCGGCAGATACAGATGCTTCCGTCCGAGGCGTTTTTCTAGGACGTCGCCGGATGCTTTTGCGGTCGGCAGATATGTGATCTCCAGCGCGCTCTTCGCCATCCGCAGATAGGCTTCATAAGTTTTGCACAATGTGATGTCGCGGAGTTCCCGGCCGGCATTTCTGATGAGCCGAACGAGCTCGCTGGACTCGTCGGTCGGACGGTCATTGCCGATGAGGTTCACTGCCTTCGGATCGGCGGGGCATGGGCGGAACGGAGCGTAGAGCTGGCGGCGCATGAGCTGGTCGGGCGTGAGGCCGCTTTTCCGCATGGTCGGGTTCATGTAGCAGTCGATGAAGTCGATGTCCGGGAATGCCGTGCGGAGTTCGTCCAGGATCGCCTCGAAATCGCATCCGGCGAAGAGATGGACGCAGCTGATGAAGAGCAGCAGCGCGCGCGGTTTCTTCGGGAGCTTGCGGATGATCTCCGCCGTGCCGTCCGCGATGTTGCGTTCCAGCGAGCCGTCGAAGAAGTCGTTTTTGTCCACGGAAATCCATGACATGCGCCCCATTTCGAGCATTTCGGCGGCGGTCAGAATCACGCCGCGGAGGCAGCCCTGGGCACAGGCGAACACCTGGTGCGACTCGGGGACCAGCATGCCGGTGTGGACGATGTTCCACGGGCCGCGGGCGGGCGCATTGTATTCCAGGCCGGAGACGAACGGCAGAGGGAACGCGGCGTCGCGGATCGCGACTTCCGCCCCGGTCATGTCGTCTTCGCCGTTGATGCGTTTCAGCATGGGGCGTCTCCTTTCCCGGCGATGGCGAGCACGGCGTCGGCAAGCGCGCGGTACTGTGCGGCCATCGGACTCTCCGGGAACGCGTGTACGACGGTCTTTCCGAGCTGTTCGGCCTGCTGGACGGTCCCGCTCCAGTCGAGCGAACCCGCGACGACCGAATCGAAATCGGCGGCCAGCTTCGCGGCTTTTTCGTCCTCGTCGGGTACGTTTCTGCGGTTCAGCACGAATCCGCCGAGCGAAGCATAGCCGCGCCCCTTGAAATTCTTCACCGCCATGGCGATGTTCGCGGCGGCGTAAATGGACATGGTTTCCCCGGAGGTGAGGATGAACACGCGGTCGGCGCAGCCCCTGCGCATCGGCATGGAGAATCCGCCGCAGACCACGTCGCCCAGCACGTCGTACAGCACCACGTCGGGCCTGTACTCCTCGTATGCGCCCTTTTCCTGAAGTTTCTCAAGAGCGGCGATGATGCCGCGTCCGGCGCAGCCGAGTCCGGGCGTCGGGCCTCCCGCCTCAACGCAGATCACGCCCCCATCGCCGATGCGGAGCATTTCGTCGAGCGTGAAATCGTTGCCCCGCTCGCGCACGAGGTCGAGGATGGAACGGATGCGCGTTCCGCCGTGGAGCGCGGCGGTGGAGTCGGCTTTCGGGTCGCACCCGATCTGCATGACTTTGAGGCCGTTTGCGGCGAATGCCGAGGCGAGGTTCGAGACGGTCGTGGACTTCCCGATCCCGCCCTTTCCGTAGAAGGCGAGTTTCAGCATGGCGTTTCTCCGTAATCTCCGCGGCCGACCTTGATGGAATAGCCGATCTTCCGCAGACGAGCCTGCAGATCGGACTTCGTGATGTGCGTGTCCACATCGACCGCATTTTTGTTGTTGTAAAGCATATATTTGGCGCGGACCTGTTCCGGCGACAGGTTCGGCATGATGACGTTTGCCCCGGCGAGCACGCCCTTTTCGCGTCCGACCGGGTCCATGGTGCCGAGCGCGGTCGTGGCGGGCAGGAGCACGTCCGGCTGGAGGATTCGGCACAGGCTGAGCAGAAAGATGGTCAGTTCCACGCTTCCCGCCGGCTCGTTTCCGAACGGGGTGTCGCAGTGCGGGATGAACGGCCCGATGCCGATCATGGCGGGGCGGAAATCCGTGATGAACTCCATGTCCTTTGCGAGCGTTTCTGGCGTCTGGTACGGTGAACCGACCATGAAGCCGCAGCCGGTCTGGAATCCGATCTCCTTCAGGTCGCGCAGACAGCGCATGCGGCGTGTCCAGCTCTGCTCCGGCGTGTGCAGTTTCGCGTAGTGCTCCGGATCGGCGGTCTCGTGACGCAGCAGATAGCGGTCCGCCCCGGCATCGAACAGCAGCTGATAATCCGCGCGTTCGAGTTCGCCCACGGAGAGCGTCACGGCGCAGTCGGGATGCTTCGATTTTAGCACGCGGACGAGCGCGGCGAGGTGTTCAGGCGAAAATGTCGCGTCCTCGCCGCTCTGGAGTACGAACGTGCGGAATCCGTACAGGTATCCGGCATCGCAGCACGCGAGGATCTCCGCCTCGGACAGGCGGTAGCGTTCGGTCTTCAGGTTGGACTTGCGGATGCCGCAATACAGGCAGTCGTTGCGGCACACGTTGGAAAACTCCACGATGCCGCGCACGAAGACTTGTTTCCCGAATCGGGAGACCGAGAGCTCACGGGCTATGCCTGCGGCGTATTCGCGGTCGGAGTCCGTCCACGTGGAGAGTAGCGCCGTCCAGTCCTGGTGCGACAGGCGCTTCTCCCCGTTCAGGCGGTCGATCCTTGCCTCGTTCTGTCTTCTCTCTGCGTTCATGCGCGGTTCCCGTGTTTTTCCGCGGCGTCCATCCCGGCTTCCGCCGGAAAAAGAAACAGCCGCGATCCCCAGGAAGGATCCGGCTGAGACGCTGATCGGATGGAATGCTCGGAACGGATGGCGTTCCCGCAGTCCGGTCTGATGCCGCTCGCCCGGTCTTTCGCCTCAAAATGCTTTTTGGCGTCAGGGGATGATGCTTGATCTGATCGGATGAACCCGGACGGACTTTCGCCCGGAACGGATTCAGTGAGTTGTTATGACGTTGGAGTAGACTGCTTTCGCGGTGACTCCTTCGATGCGCCCGAGTTTTCCGGCCAGAGCGTTGATCTTGTCCGGCGGCGCGTCGATGACGATGCTGATGACGTTGACATTCCTTTCGCGGTAGGGCAGGCCCATGCGGCCCACGATGTACGGACCGAAATCGTGAAGGAGCGAGTTGATCTGCTCGGCGGAGTCGAAATTGTCCGCCAGGATCGCCAATACCGCTACACGTGTTTCCATCGCGCTTCCGTCCTGATGTTGAGTTGATTTATTCCATTAATATATCTCGCATGCGCGCGGAATGCAAACTGAAAACGGAAAAAAGCCGGGAAAGTTTTGACTCTGCGGCACCGCAAGCGGGAAGAGGCGCCGTTTCCGGTCCCCGCGGACAGGATTCCTTGTTTCATTCCGGCAAAGACTGAAAATTTAATCTAATTAAACCATACAGAAAACTAAATGACCTTTTAACGACTCATCTGTTTAGAGAATAATCAATGATTGTGATTTTTTTACGTGAATTAACTTGACTTTTACACTTTTGTGGGATATACTATCAATGAAAATTCGGTTTGTCACCTCGTTTGAGCTCAAATCGGTTTTCTGTTCTTCCAACAATCAATCGTTTCCTCCTTTCTTATCAACCCTCAAACATAATGGAGTTCTTTATGAATCGTTATGTCCAATCGGCAGTAGTCTCCTGCTCAATCCTCGCAGGGGCACTCTTCCTCGCAACGACACTTTCCGCACAGGCTCCGGCCGGCGCACCTGCCGGCGGCGCAGCTCCGGGCGGCGCACCCGCAATGGGCGGCATGGGCGGCTTCGGCGGCGGCATGGGCGGCTTCGGTGGCGGCATGGGCGGCTTCGGTGGCGGCATGGGCGGCTTCGGCGGCATGGGCGGCTTCGGCGGCGGTGCTCCCGCTGGCGGACCTGGCGCTGGCGCTCCCGCCGGCGGTCCCGGTGCCGGTGCACCTGCTGGCGGCATGGGCGGCTTCGGCGGTATGGGCGGCTTCGGCGGCGGCATGGGCGGCATGGGTGGCATGGGCGGCTTCGGCGGCGGCATGGGTGGTATGGGCGGCGGCGGCAACCAGGCCCCGGCTCCCGATATGGCCACTCTTCCCGGCGGCGTCCGCAGCGAAGAAGCTGAAAAAGCCGACGACAGCGGTTTCCCGCTGGTCAAGGACCTGAAGGCTTCCGACAAGTATCCGGAAATCATGAAGTTCCGCGACGGCACCGACGTGACGAAGGACAACTGGTCCAAGCGCGCCGAAGAGATCAAGAAACTCTATGAATACTATATGTACGGCGTCTGGCACGACAGCTCCGAAGTCGACGTCACCTACAAAATGAACGAAGGCGGCGACAACGGCCGCAAATCCATGACCGTGACCGTCACCCGCAAGAGCAACGGCAAGTCCGGCACGTTCGACGTCAATATCACGCTCCCGACCGCCAGCGATACGGTCAAAATGCCGGAAGGCGGCTGGCCGGTCGTCCTCGGCATGCACGGCGCGCAGGAAAGCGTCGCGGCTTCCCGCGGCTATGCTTCCATGACGTTCGGCGGTGGCGGCGGCTTCATGGGCGGCGTCACCAGCATCGCCGGTGACAACAACCGTCACACCGGCCTCTTCTACGATCTGTATCCCTACGGCGAAGACTGGAAGGAACAGACCGGCGAACTGCTCGCCTGGAGCTGGGGCATCTCCCGTATCATCGACGCCCTTGAAGCAGGCGCGGCGAAGGAACTCAACATCAATGCCAAGAACACCATCGTGACCGGCGTTTCCCGCTACGGCAAGGCCGCCATGGTCTGCGGCGCGTTCGAACCCCGCATCAAAATGTGCGCTCCGTCCTGCTCCGGCGCAGGCGGCGTCGCGATGTACCGCTACGTCTCCGAGGGCAAGACCTACGACTTCTCCTCGAAGAACGACTCCAAGGAATACACCTATGGCCGTAACGAGCCTCTCGACAGCCTCCAGGCCACCGGCGAACAGGGCTGGTTCAACAACAAGTTCATGTGCTTCAAGGATCCGAAGACTCTGCCCGTCGACCAGCACATGCTCTGCATGCTCTGCGCCGATCCGAACCGTTACCTCTTCATCATCGGCTCCTGCACGGGTGAAGACTGGGTGAACGCTCCGGCCATGTGGCTCACGTTCCGCGCGGCGAAGGCTTCCTATGAGAAGCTTGGCCTCGGCGACAACATCGTTGCCAACATCCACAAGTCCGGCCACGCTGTCACGGCCGAAGACATGAACTACATGATCGACTACTTCAACGAGAAAGTCTACGGCATCAAGTCCAAGACCGACCTCACCTGCCTTACGACCTCCGCGTTTGAACTTCCGGCCAACAAAGATCCGCTCTTCGACTCCTTCGGCGGCACTGTTCCTCCGCAGCCCAAGCCGGATCCGGCTCCCGCAGCCGGCGCTGGCGGCCAGGGCGGCATGGGCGGCATGGGCGGCTTTGGCGGCATGGGCGGTTTCGGCGGCATGGGCGGCATGGGCGGCTTCGGCGGCATGGGCGGTGCTCCTGCCGGCGGTCAGCGTCCTGCCGGTGCTCCTGGCGCCGGTGCTGCTCCTGGCGGCGCCCCCGCAGGCGGTCGCTGATTCCATTCCTGATTCAGCCGGGAAGCGGGTTCGCCCGCTTCCTTTTTTTCCGGTTCTCAGAAAAAGTTCGGAAATAGTCGGATTTTTTCGGAAAAACATACAATAAATATGGATTGAGAATCGTTAGATAAACTACAACGTCCCGTATATTCCAACATAACAACCGAACTTTCCTAACCAAACAAAACATTAAAGGAGATTCGTATGAAACACAAATTCAACAAGATGCTGGCTTCCGGCTCGATCATCGCCGGATCCCTGCTCCTCGCCTCCGTGCTCTCCGCTCAGGCTCCTGCCGGCGGCGCACCCGCAGGCGCTCCTGCTGGCGGCGCACCCGCGATGGGCGGCTTCGGCGGCGGCATGGGCGGCTTCGGCGGCGGTATGGGTGGCGGCATGCCTATGGGCGGCGGCTTCCAGATGCCCGAAGGCGGCTTCCCCGGCATGGGCGGCGGTGCAGGCGGCATGCCTGATTTCGGCGCCATGTTCGGCGGCATGGGCGGCATGGGCGGTATGCCCCCGATGGGCGGCGGCGAAGGCGGCGGTATGCCCGATTTCGGCGCCATGTTCGGCGGCATGGGCGGTATGGGCGGCTTCGGCGGCGGCATGCCTCCGATGGGCGGCGGCGAAGGCGGCGCGCCTGGCGGCATGGGCGGCTTCCCGATGATGGGCGGCATGGGCGGCTTCGGCGGCATGGGCGGTTTCCCCGGAATGGGCGGAGCTCCTGGCGGCCAGCAGCAGGAAGCCAAGCCGGACAAAGGCAGCCAGCTTCCGAAGGGATACAATGCCGACGGTCCGACCTATGTGAAGGTCGACCTTTGCACCGCTGACAAGAAGTGCCCGATCTGCTCCCTCTGGGATGCGGACAAGAAAGAATGGAAAGACATCGAGCCCCCGAAGAAGACCGGTGGCGGCGGCATGGGCATGTTCGGTATGATGGGCGGCTTCGGCGGCGGTGGCGGCGGCGTCATGACCAATGGCGGCCAGCCGATCGGCGTCAAGCAGATGGCTGACATCAAGTTCGCCTCCGACGGCTCCAGCTCCCAGTACATGGACGGCTATCTCCCCGAGATCAAGGAAGGCCAGAAGGCTCCGGCCATTCTGTACATCCACGGCGGCGCCTGGATGGGCGGCAGCGCCCGCGGCTGCAACGCCGGGTTCTTCGATCGCCTGGTCAAGGCCGGCTATGCCGTGTTCTCCCT
>Ga0310786_10000281_pt1 | contig 84770 bp, 68 predicted proteins | sample AusTroGonzalo_MG_FD_203881 | JGI IMG/M metagenome (GOLD analysis project Ga0310786, IMG submission 203881) | Bovine rumen microbial communities from tropical cattle in Woodstock, Queensland, Australia - Gonzalo_03 (v2) (version 2) | ecosystem: Host-associated > Mammals > Digestive system >... | reverse complement strand
TCACATTGTCAGGAATATAGATAAAAACGCCGTCGTTAAAGAGGGCTTCGTTGAGCGCCACCAAACCGTTCTCTTTCTCCAAACCGGGATGCGCCAACAGCGGCAACACCAAATCGGGATATTGACGGATGGCGGCCAACAGACTGCCTGTAATCACACCCTGTTCGTCAACGTTAACCGTTTGATTTTCAGAGATAAACCAACCATTGCTAACAGGCAACACGGTCGGGTGAAGATCCTGCACACGACATTGGAAATACTCCGCCAACGGACGATAGGGATCGGGTTGCAGCTTCTGGATGTAATCGGTGCGGGCTTTCTTGTTCAGCACCGACTGCTGCCAGCCTTGTAAACGCTTGTCGGGCAGCTCTTTCTGCAAGAAAAGAGCCATCGCTTTCTGACGGAGGTCGCGGATAGCCGCCTGACCGCCGTCGGGATATTGCGCAGCATTCTGCTCAAAAAGCCGCTGGATGAATTGTGTGAACGCTCTCATAACTTGCCCTGCTCGTATTCTTCCTTAATCCAGTCGTAACCGCGCTCTTCCAGTTCGAGGGCGAGCTCTTTCGGACCCGATTTCACGATTTTACCATCGAAAAGCACGTGTACCACATCGGGGACGATGTAGTCCAAAAGTCTCTGATAGTGGGTAATCACGATGATGGCCTTGTCTTCGCCACGCAGGTGGTTGATGCCGTTGGCCACCACTCGGAGCGCGTCGATATCCAATCCGGAGTCGGTCTCGTCGAGGATGGCGAGATAGGGGTCGAGAAGCGCCATCTGGAAGATTTCGTTGCGCTTCTTCTCGCCGCCGGAGAAGCCTTCGTTCACGGAGCGGTTGCTGAGCTTGTCGGTGAGCTCCACCACCTTCTGCTTCTCGGCCATCAGTTTGAGGAACTGGGCGCCGTTGAGCGGATCGAGACCACGGTATTTGCGCACCTCGTTGAGGGCGGTGCGCATGAAGTTGGCGATGCTCACGCCGGGGATCTCCACCGGGTATTGGAAGCCGATGAAGACACCTTCGCGGGCGCGGTCCTCAATGGAGAGGTCGAGCAGGTTTTTGCCCTTGAACCAGACATTTCCCTGCGTCACCTCATAGCCGCTCTTGCCGGCAATCGCCGACGCCAGCGTGCTCTTTCCCGTGCCGTTAGGGCCCATAATGGCGTGCACTTCCCCTGCTTTCACCTCCAAATTCACGCCTTTCAATATCTCTCTATCCTTGATGGATACGTGTAAATCTTCAATCTTTAACATATTCAAAAATTAGGGCGCAAAAGTACGATTTTTTTGGAAAAAACTAATCCTCGATAAACACCCACTTCAACAAAACACCGTCCGGTGCGACAATGCACGTGGGCACGCCCGCAAACGGAAAATCGCGGCTGCCAGATGCGCCGGGAACTTTCATCACAACGGGGAAAGCTGTCTGTTTATCAGATACATACAAGATGTTATTCAGAAGATGGAAATTGGGGTTCAGCATCTTGGCACCCACCATCGGAACCTCCTCGCCGGTGCGAACATTCACTTGATAGCATTGCAGCAGCTGGACGTAATGCGCTGACTCTTTATCCATGATATTTTGCATGTTCGCATCGTACACCTGACGGATGATGTACGCGTAAGGACAACCCTGCTTTTTCGCCTCCTGTATGAGCATCTGCTTGAGTTTTTTGTGGGAAACAGTGGCTTTATGCGTAAAATCTATCCGATTAGCACCTCTTGTGGTAAAACATGCTTCGTTATGAAGAGCCAACTGCTGGAATCCGTTGCTGTAAGGCATTGATTTTGTGATGTTTCGATTTCCCATCAGCGTAACCAACTCGCCGTTCCGAACAACCTCAGTTTCAATTCGCTCCACTCCTTCTGCATCCGTTTTTTCGTATCGGTTGAAAGTGGATTTGTCGAATTTGTCGCCGGTTTTATTCGCCGTCACGGAAATATTTTTCGAAGTAATGATTTTATCTAATTGATCTTCAAAAGGTTGCTTTTTATAAGGATACGCAGGATTAGATGCTATAAGCGGTTCTCTATAGGCCAGCAAATTAGGATTGGATTCCAATAACGCAGAAACCAACAACTGCCCTACCGCATCGCCTTCAATCAACACGGGTCCAGGAAAATAACCCTTATTCTCTTCGCCCAATTGTTTAACATTTTGCAAATGCAAGACCAATTTATCAATCTCATTTTGAACTGCTTGTGGAGAAAAAAGTGAATCCGTAGAAGGAAGGAATATAGTCTTGGTGTCCATAAACTCCTTGCCGTTTCGCTCCACCGCCCCATAAATCTGCACCCCAATGACCGAAACCGGACGGCTATAGGTCGTCTTTTCGCTGTTCCAGAAGTAGGTATTACCCAACATGACGTATACGTTGACCCCGGAGCGGCTCAAGAAGTCGTGCTTGGCGAGCTGCGCGGAAGCTTCGCGGGCGAAATGCTCCAAATTGTTCAGCGTGGGGTAGTCGAAAACACGCTCATCGTTGGTTTGTGTGGGCAAGGAGATGGAACGGTCGGGCATAGTGCGAGCCTCCACCGGAACCATAGACTGCTTTATCTTCCACTGCTTGAGTGCTTTGTTGTATTCCGCCTCTGCCGCTTTCCGAAAATCGATGTCAAACGTGGAGCGGTTTTCGAAAGGCAACGGATAACTTGCAGGCGGAGTAGCGGTTTCTGTCAGGTTTTCGTTATTGAAGCGGTCGCTTCCCAACAGCACTCTCGGAACGAGCTGTCTGACAGGCTTTTCGTTCGCGTAAAATACACTTCCTTCAGAAGCTTCAACCGCAAAGATCCGTGCATCGGTCATCAGGAAATCCTCGTAATAGGGCGCGGTTTCCTCCCCAATCTTCAAGTGATTCACATCCGCCTCCCATTCATACTGCGCCGAAAGCCGGAAAAGTTCCGCTATGGGCATAGGCGTACTGGAGCCTGCAACTATGAGACCGTCTCTCTTGATTCTTGGAGACTGCGGCTCTTTCACTCGCTGCCGGACTTCAACATCCCGGAAAAGCAACGAGGGCGCAGCACAGCTGGTAAGCAAATCATCACCCTGACTATGACAAATCATTGTTACACAGTCGCTTTCATTACCAGCGGCCACTAAATTGCTGAGCCATTGCTGTTTAGTCCCTGTAAGCACCACATCGCGCACGATTTCATCCGGCTTACGAGAATTTGTGTAGACCTTATAACAGACTGTCGGATAGATGCTTACTATGCCATTTGTGTCGCAACGAACTTCCACTTCCTCCACATATAATGCATTCTCAAGAGACTGTTTTTCAGCTTCCTGAGCCAGCAAATCGAACAGCTTGCTCTTATCCAATGTTTTATCGGATTCGACCATAAGATTGGATTGGCGAGCGGAAGGCAGAAAACGGTTGCCCCGAGCGTTGCCGTTGGATTTGAAAGCGTTCGACTGCTGCATTCTCGTGGAGAGAAACTTTTGAAAAACGCCGTGGTCCACAAGTTGCACTTTTTGGCTTTTTACGCCCTCATCGTCAAATATGTATGAGCCACCATAATAGTGACCATCAACTTGCGAAACGGTAGGATCGCTATATACCGAAAAAGACTCCGGCATCACCTGATGCCAGAAATGGTCGCGCAACCAGCTGTTTTCCGAATTTTCCAAATCGTGACCTAACAAACTGTGCATCAGCACTGCAGCGGCCTTCGGAAAGAGCAAAACCGGACAATGGGAAAAGTCGCATTTCTCCGCCAAAAGCACGTCAGACAGCAATGTTTCCATTTCCTTCATCTCCAATTCCAACGTATAAGCATCCGGCAGTTGGTCGGGTAATTGTCCAAAATATTGCCGTTCAACATATTCTGGAATATGATCTTGTGCGGTCAGGAACTCCATCCGCAACTTTAACATCGCGGAACTTTCGTTTTGCACAAAGAAGCTATTCTCGCTGTTTACGAGATAATTACGGGAAAACCGACACTGCAAATCCGCTGTGGATTGGATGCTTGAAGTGCAGTGGCGCAAATTAGACTCCCAAACCGCTGCATCCCAATGCGACTCAATGGAGACAGGCGCCTCGTAGTAGCCATCCTTGTCGTTCCGCATATAGAGAAACTTCTCAATATCCTCTTCCGCATCGAAATAGGTGGTGGCTAGTTTATTCTCAACAAACTGAACTACAGCCTCTTGATATGCTTTTCGGGTCTCTTTCTGAAGAATCTTTCTGACCAAAACCGGATTCTCCTCCAACGGCAGCGGAATCTGCTTGACGAAGGTAGTTTTGTGCGTAAGATAGTGGTAATTGTCCGTTTCCGGCTTTCCAACACGCATTTCTATGGTCAAAAAGACGGTTTTTGAGGTAGAATTATCGTAAATTTTCCCAAAATCAGCAACAACATGATGCTCCGTGGTCTCCTTCACATGGTAAGCCATAAAATATGGCGGATGCTCCGTATGCTGCAAGGAATCATACTGAAATTGCAGTTCCTCTCGCAAAAATTGCAGAAAATCGTCCTCCTCTGGCCTGTTTTGGGCATAAAGAGAAAAGCATCCCACCAAAAGCAGTGCACAGCAGAGAAGCCGTAATAGCCAGACTTTTGGGTAGGAGCACATGAAACTTGAAACCTGAAACCTGAAACTATCTGAAAATCGTACCTTCTCTGTCAGGACTAACCGAAACAATGGACACCTTCGTATTCGTCTTATCCTCAATAAATTGGATGTAGTCTTTAAACGTTTGCGGCAACGATTCGTAGGTCTTGCAGTCGGAGATGTCCTCTTTCCAACCCGGCAGGGTGGTATAAACGGGCTCAATCTCCACATCGTTTGCGGAAGGCATCCGATCGGTGAGCTCGCCGTTCACGCGATAGGCGGTACAGATCTTGATTTCATCGAGTTGGTCGAGCACGTCGGCTTTGGTGAGCGCAATGTCGGTCACGCCGTTGATCATCAGCGCGTATTGGAGCGCCACGAGATCGAGCCAACCGCAACGTCTTGGTCTTCCGGTAGTTGCACCGTACTCGTTGCCTTCCTTACGAAGGAATTCGCCCGTTTCGTCGAAGAGTTCCGTCGGGAAGGGACCGCTGCCCACACGGGTGCAGTAGGCCTTCACGATACCGAAAACACGACCAGCGTAGTGCGGAGCCAGACCGAGTCCAGTGAACGCACCCGCAGCGATGGTATTGGAGGAGGTCACGAACGGATAGGCGCCGAATTCGAGATCCAGCAACGTGCCTTGTGCGCCTTCTGCCAGCACGGATCTTTCTTCTGTAAGATATTGATGAACAACATATTCGCTGTCGATAAACTTAAATTTGCGAATGGTTTCCAACGATTTGCGCCATTGGGCATCCAGTTCGGCAAGTTTCTCTGCATAGTCGAAATGGAGATTCTTCAACATTTCGATATGCTCATCTATATTTTTACGGTATTTAGCCTCAAAATCAGGCGATTCGAGATCACACACGCGCAAGCCCGTACGAGCGGTCTTGTCGGTGTAGGTCGGTCCAATACCTTTCAAAGTGGAACCGATTTTCATATTGCCCTTGCGAGCCTCCTGCGCGGCATCCAACAGCTTGTGTGTGGGCAGAATGAGGTGTGCCTTGCGGGAGATATAGAGATTGTCGGTCGGGGTTAAACCCATTTCAATCAGCGCGTTAATCTCCTCTTCGAAGATAATCGGGTCGATGACCACGCCGTTGCCGATGATGTTGACTTTGCTTTTGTGGAAGATGCCGGACGGGATTATGTGCAACACGTGACGGTGTCCGTTGAACTCCAGCGAGTGTCCCGCATTGGGACCGCCCTGGAAGCGCGCAATCACATCATATTTGGGCGTCAAAACGTCCACGATTTTTCCTTTACCTTCATCGCCCCATTGCAGGCCGAGCAGAATATCCATTTTCATATTTTCAATCTTTCGAAAAACGGGGGCAAAGATACAATTTTTTGACAAGATTGGCCTATATAGTTTGCATGTGGAATATTTGTACTTTTGCCGCCGATTTGCTATGAGGAAAAACTTCTACATATATATGTTATGGGCGGTTTTGGTGTTGGGTTGTGGCAACCTGCATGCGCAAAACCAACGCGACAGCGCTCGTACGCAGCGGCTTGAGGAGGTCAACATCAATGCAGATGGACCACAGAAGGTGTTTACGGGTCCCGCCGCCGTACAACAGATTACAGCTCAGCAGATTAAAGAGCTGCCGACCTTGCAACTCTCTGATGCTCTGAAGTATATGTCTGGAGTAGTGGTACGCGACTACGGCGGTACAGGCGGCATGAAGACCGTTTCCGTGCGCGGACTGGGCACGCAGCATACGGGCGTAGCCTACGACGACATCGCCATCACCGACTGCCAAACCGGACAGATCGACCTCGGAAAACTCTCCCTCGAAAACGTCGCCTCACTTTCGCTGATTGTCGGTTTGGACGACAAGATTTTCGTTCCCGCACGTCTTTTTTCTTACAGCAGTCTCCTGAAAATCAACACAATAAATGCTATTCCTCAAACACCTTACCGAGTAAGAGTCGGCAGAACCGTGGGCATGTACGGACTTTATGAGCTTCAGGCGGGATTTATGCAGAAGATTCGCTCGAAAAAGCGCGACGACAGGCTGTTCTACTGGAATCTTTCGGCAGATGCGATGCGGTCGAAGGGCGACTACCCCTACACCCTGCACTATGGCGGCGTGAACGACAGCACCTCGCAGGAGATTCGCAAAAACGCTGAGACTCGGACACTTAACACCGAATTCAACGCCGTCTGGCAGATTGACCGCACGCAACGGTTCAATGTCAAACTCTACTACTACAACTCCGCGCGGGAGCTGCCCTCTGCCACCATCTTCTATAACTCCGATTCGCATCAGAAGCTATGGAACCAGAACGCCTTCGGGCAGGTGCACTACCACAAGTATTTCAACGACAAATGGGCGTATCAGGCTAACGCGAAGTTCAACTACGACTACACCCGCTACCTCGACCCCGATTATCTGAACGAGGAGGGTTTTCTGGACAACCGCTACCATCAGCACGAGAGCTATCTATCTAACAGTGTACTGTTTACGCCCATCGCCGAGAAAGACTCGCTGCAAAAAATGAGGCTGCTGCAATTCGCATTGGCACAGGACGTCTTCTTCCAAGGGATGACAGCCAATTCACTCGATTACGCCCACCCCGAACGGTTCACCTCCCTCACCTCTCTGTCCGCCATTATCGCCGGAAACCGATGGAAAGTCAACGCCAACTTGCTGCTCACCTACGTAGACAACATTATCGTAGAAAATCCTGATATACAAGACTATACACATTTATCACCCTCCATTGGCGGTTCCTTCGAACTGACCAAAATCCTGCATCTTCGCTTCTTCTACAAAAACATTTTCCGAATGCCGACTTTCAACGATTTGTACTATCGTGAGGTCGGAAACGTGAACCTCAACCCGGAAAAAACACACCAGTGGAACCTCGGATTGGTGATGAAGGAGGCGCACCTCGCAGCGGGTAAAATCACTGTTTCCAACACGTTAGACGGCTACTTCAACATCGTGAAAGACAAAATCGTGGCGTTTCCGTCGCGCAACCTCTTCTCATGGACGATGCTGAACTACGGCAAGGTCTACGTGGCCGGCGCGGAACTAAACTCTTACTGGCAATACCGCATCACCCGCCAGTACATCCTGCGATTGAACGGCAACGTCACCTACCAAAAGGCAGTCGACCGCACCGACCCCAACGGCAAGACCTTCAATCACCAGATTCCCTATACGCCGCTGTGGTCGGGTTCCGTCAGTTTAAGTTTGCAAACGCCTTGGATCACTGTTACATACGCAATGATCGGCTGTAGCGACCGTTACTCGCTTTCGCAGAACATCCCGGCCAACTTAGTAGCCGGCTACATCGACCAGAGCATCACCCTCAGCCACGATTTCAACTTCAAAAGTTCGGTTCTCAGTCTTAAACTGGAATTGCTGAACATCGCCAACGAGCAATACGAAATCATCCGCAACTATCCGATGCAAGGGTTCGGGCTGCGATTCAAAGCGGTGTATGATCTGAACTTTTAAGAATTTTAAACAGTTGAGGGTTTGAAAAAAAACTATTTTTGCACCACAATTTTTCAAATTAGAAACAAATCAAAAAAGAAAAAAAAATGAAGAAACTTATGATCCTGATGGCAGCTGCTTGCTGTCTGACATTCACCGCTTGCAACAATAACAAGCCCGCTGAACAACCCGCTGAAGGCACTGAAATGCAGGCCGAAGAACCTTGCTGCAAGGAAATGACCGAAGAGCAGAAAGCTCAAATGGAAGCCTGCAAGAAGGCTGCCGAAGATTGGGAGAACTGGGAGAACATCTCCGAGGACCGCAAAAACGAGCTGCTCAACGACCGCAAGGCCAAATACGATGAAATGCAGGAAATGAAGAAAGCCCAGGAAGAGAAGAAAGCTGCTTTCGAAGCTGCTATGAACAACTGGGACAAACTCACCATCGATGAGAAGAAGGCTGCATTTGACAACATGGGCTGCTGCGGTGGCTGCAAAGGTGACAAACCTGGTTGCCACGGTGACAAACCCGGTTGCAAAAAGGGTGAAGGTCACGGCTGCAAAGGCGAAGGCCACGGTTGTAAGAAAGAAGGCGGTTGTCCTAACAAAAAGTAATCCATGAAGAAGATTGCCGTATTCGCCAGCGGTTTCGGCTCTAATTTCCAAGCCATTATCGAGGCTGTTGAGAGTCGCAAACTGAACGCTGAAATAGCTCTTCTGGTGTCCGACAAACCTTCATGCAAAGCAGTAGAACGCGCCAGTGCCCACGGCATTGACGCGTTCACTTTTTGTGCGAAGGAGTATGCCGACAAAGCTGCCTACGAGCAGGCCGTATTAGACGAACTTCGCAAACGCCAAGTCGATTACATTGTGTTGGCCGGCTATATGCGCATCATCGGAAAGACGCTGTTGGAAGCCTACCCCATGCATATCATCAACCTGCATCCCGCGCTGCTGCCCTCTTTTCCGGGCGCACACGGCATTGCCGACGCCTACAACTACGGCGTGAAGGTCTTCGGCATCACCATCCATTTCGTGGACGAAGGTGTTGACACCGGCAAAATCATCGACCAATTCTCCTTCCATATCGAAGAAGGCGACACGTTGGAGACCGTCGAGACGAAAATCCACCAATTGGAACACCGCCACTACCCCGAAACAATTGGGAAAGTGTTAGAGCCTTAAGCTCAAACCTAATCTTATAAAAACAAAGCCCTGCGACGCGGGGCTTTGTTTTTTATGCCAATTTCTACGCTACATTGCACAAAAAAGAGGAAGCGTTAACTTCCTCTTTTTCAGTACCGAAGGCCGGGATCGAACCGGCACGAGTGTTACCTCATTGGTTTTTGAGACCAACGCGTCTACCGATTCCGCCACTTCGGCTCAAAACCGGCGGCAAAAATACACTTTTTTTGAATTGCTCGGACATTTATTTTTTAAAAAATGTAGAGACGCGATTAATCGCGTCTCTACAGGGGATTTATGGAAATTTTGTTGTTATCCGATTTTCTCAATCCAGCCCTTAATGTCCTCCAATTTCGCTGCCGGAACCTCCAATTTCAGCTTCTTACGCAAACCGCCGAGGTCGTTCAAGAGCTTGTTGGGGTTAGCCTGCTTCAGTTGCTCCAGCGTGTTGAAATTGAGTTTTCTGAGTGCGGGAACCCAAGCTGCGTCGATGCCCAAAGCGGTGAATTCTTCGTCTTTGCTGACCTCTTGCTTCTTCTCCGGACGCATCTGCGGGAAGAAGAGCACGTCTTGGATGGACGGCGAATTGGTCATGATCATCGCCAAACGGTCGATGCCAATGCCCAGACCGGCTGTGGGCGGCATACCGATTTCGAGGGAACGGAGGAAGTCCTCGTCTAACACCATCGATTCGGTGTCGCCGCGCTTGCCGAGTTCCAGTTGATCCTCGAAACGCTTGCGCTGGTCGAGCGGGTCGTTGAGCTCGGAATATGCGTTGCATATCTCCTTACCGTTGCACATCGCCTCAAAACGCTCGGTGAGACCCGGTTTGCTGCGGTGCTTCTTGGTGAGCGGAGACATCTCTATAGGATAGTCATAGATGAACGTCGGCTGGATGAGCTTCGATTCGCAAGCCTCACCGAAAATCTCGTCGATGAGTTTGCCCTTGCCCATGGTGCTGTCCACATCCACGCCCAAGGTTTTGGCGAAAGCAGCGAGCTGTTCCTCACTCATCTCCGAAATGTCAGTGCCAGTGAAATGCTCGATAGCCTCGAACATGGTGTAGCGTTTCCACGGGCGCTTGAAGTCGATGACGTTTTCGCCAACCTGCACCTTGGTGGTGCCGTGCAGCGCGAGGGCAATGCGCTCCACCATCTCTTCGACAGTATCCATCATCCAGTTGTAGTCCTTGTAGGGCACATAGAGCTCCATCTGGGTAAACTCGGGGTTGTGGAAACGGTCCATACCTTCGTTGCGGAAGTCCTTGGAGAATTCATACACGCCGTTGAAACCGCCGACAATCAGCTTCTTCAAGTACAGCTCGTCAGCAATACGCAGATAGAGTGTCATGTCGAGGGTGTTGTGGTGGGTCTTGAAGGGACGGGCCGCCGCACCGCCGTAAAGCGGTTGCAGAATCGGGGTCTCCACTTCGAGGTAACCCTTCTCGTTCAGATAGTTACGCATCGTGTTGACCAACAACGTGCGTTTGATGAACGTATCTTTGATCTGCGGATTCACGATGAGGTCGATGTAGCGCTGACGGTAACGCTGCTCCGGATTCTGGAAAGCGTCGTACACCACACCGTCCTTCTCCTTCACGATGGGCAGCGGGCACACCGACTTGCAAAGGATGGTGAACTCCTTCACGTGAATACTGATTTCGCCGGTCTGCGTGGTGAACACGAAACCCTTCACGCCGATGATATCGCCGATGTCCAATTTCTTGAACACGCTGTTGTACATCGTTTTATCCTCGCCCGGACAAATCTCGTCACGTTTGGCATAGACCTGAATTTTGCCCACGGCATCTTGCAACACGTAGAAGGAGACGGCGCCCATAATGCGCTGACTCATAATACGTCCGGCAATGCTCACCTCCTGGAAAAGGCTGTTGTCTTTGGGGAATTTATCCAAAATCTCAGCGGTGGTAGCGTTCACCTCGTAGGTGGCTGCGGGGTAAGGATCGATGCCTAAATCGAGTAAATCTTGTAATTTCTTTCTGCGGATGATTTCCTGTTCTGATAATTCAACGCTCATCGTAATAACTTTTTCAAAATGAGCGGCAAAGATACAATTTTTTCGCATTCCTAAAAAATCGTACCTTTGCCGCGCAATGCAATTGTGCATTATGAATTATGAATTGTGAATTGTTATGTTTTTAGGAATAGATTTAGGAAGTTCGTCTGTTAAGGTATCCTTAGTGAACGGGGAAAACGGCATGGTGGTGGCGAATGGTTTCGCACCGCAAACGGAAGCCCCGATTATGGCTGTGCGCAATGGTTGGGCAGAGCAAAATCCCGACGATTGGTGGTCGTATCTGAAGGAGGCTTTGCATAAGGTGCTGACCTCAGCAAACGTTCAGCCGAGCGACATCCAAGCTATCGGCATCACCTACCAGATGCACGGTTTAGTACTGGTGGACAAAGACTTACAAGTGCTTCGTCCCGCCATCATCTGGTGCGACAGCCGCGCAGTGCCTTTTGGGGAGGAGGCCTTCGAAGCGCTCGGTCACGACTTCTGCCTGCAACATCTGCTCAACTCGCCCGGCAATTTCACGGTGGCCAAACTGGCTTGGGTGAAAAAGAACGAGCCCGACATTTTTGACCATATATATAAATATATGTTGCCCGGTGACTACCTCGCCATGCGCATGACCGGTGGAGTGCGCACCACCGTGACAGGCCTTTCCGAAGGTGTTAGCTGGGATTTCGCCGATAACGCTCTGTCCACGAAACTGATGGAATTCTTCGGAATTCCCACAGATTTGGTGGCGGACCAGATTCCCGCATTTGGGGAACAGGGGCGACTTACTGATGCTGCCGCTGCGGAATTGGGTCTGCGTGCCGGCATCCCCATCTGCTATCGTGCAGGTGACCAACCCAACAACGCCTTCTCCCTCAACGTGTTGAATCCCGGAGAGGTCGCGGCCACAGCTGGCACCTCCGGCGTAGTATACGGCATCAGCGACCGCGTGTGTACCGACCCGAAATCCCGCATCAACATCTTCGCGCATGTGAACCACACCCCCGCACAGACCCGCTTGGGGGTGATGCACTGCACCAACGGCGTGGGCATTCTCAACGCCTGGATGAAACGGCTGGTGGCACCGGAAATTTCCTACGAACAGTTCAACGACCTCGCCGCTCAAGCCCCTATCGGCTCCGACGGCGTCTCCATTCTGCCCTTCGGCAACGGAGCTGAACGCATCTTGGAGAACCGACAACTGCAGTCTTCTATCCACGGAATCAACTTCAACAATCACAACGCCAGTACGTTGGTGCGCGCAGCACAGGAGGGTGTCGCCTTCTCGTTCAAATACGGCATGGACATCATGCAGGCAACGGGCATGAGCACGAAGGTGATTCGCGCCGGACACGCCAATATGTTTCTCAGCCCCATTTTCCGCACCACCTTGGCCACCGTCGCCGATGCGGTTATCGAACTTTACGACACCGACGGATCAGCGGGCGCTGCCACAGGTGCCGCGATGGGTTGCGGCTACTTCACCTCTGCCGAAGAGGCATTCCGGAACTTGCATAAAAGAAATGTGGTGGAACCGGATCGGAACCACCACAATCAATATCTTGACGCTTACGCCCGCTGGCTCAGTGTGTTGCAGCGGGAGTTGCAAGCTTAGTCAGCAAAACCGTGAAAGACGTCATAAACGTCGTCTTTCAACTCATAGTAGGCATTATTCGGCTCTTCCACAGCCACTTGCGTCTTGTTCTGGGTTGAGAACACCGTCTCGTCACGCGTGATGGTCGGTTGGTTGACCATTCTGTTGAACGTGTCGTCATCATCATAATTGAGGTTGGCGAAAGGTTCGTTGTGACTCGGGAAGGTGAAGAGGTTTGAAGATTCGCTGGAACGCTCCACCGTATCAGTGGAGAACGTCGGTGCGGAAGGTGTTTCGGGTTCCAAAACGACCTGCTCTTGTGCAACACTCTGCTCTTGCAGGTGCTCCTCAATAGCTGAGTCAATAACGGAAGTTTCCGGAGTCTCCTCAATGGTATTCACAATGGTCTCTTCGGTGGTGTTGATGACCACATTCTGCTCATCTTCGCGATGAGTAGAATCGAAATTGGTGACCACAAGAGAGAGCTTGATGCTGTTGCCCAGGGATTCGTCGAGACCGTGACCCCAAATGACATGCACGCTTTCCGACTGCATCTCCTCGAAACGTTCGGAGAGAAGTTCCAACTCGCCCATGGTGATCTTCTTGTTCGGACCGTAGGTGACGAAGAAGAGGAAGTTCTTAGCGTCGCTGATGTCGGCATTTTCGAGCAACGGGCAGTTGAGCACGTCGTCGAGGACGTTTTGCACACGGCTGTCGCCTTCAGCGGTGGCAATACCCAGAAGGGCTTTGCCGCTATTTTCCATAATGGACTTCACGTCGTTGAAATCCACGTTTTGGCCAAAGGTCACTGTAATGATTTCGGCCACACACTTCACGGCGTTTTTAAGAACATCGTCAACTTGCGAGTAGGCGTTGTCGATTTCCATGGAGGTGTAGTATTTCATCAGGTTCTGGTTGTTGACGATAATGAGGGAGTCCACATATTTGCTCATCTCCTCGATACCGGCTTCAGCGGCTTTGCGGATTCTCTGTCCTTCGAATTTGAAAGGTTCGGTGACAACGCCCACCGTGAGGATGCCCATCTCCTTGGCAACCTTTGCAACCACAGGAGAAGCGCCCGTACCGGTACCTTTACCCATACCAGCTGCAATGAAAAGCATTTTGGTGTTATCTCCGATGAATTCTCTGATCTCTTTTTCGCTCTCATTGGCATACTTTTGTGCCACTTCAGGTTTTGCACCTGCTCCTAAACCGTTGCCTAACAACAGTTTATCTTGAATTTTACAAGCATCCAGATGGCATTTGTCGGTGTTGCAGACCAGATAATCCACACCTTGGATGCCTTCAGCGAACATGTGTTGCACGGCATTGCTACCGCCACCGCCCACGCCAATCACTTTAATGGCGGAGGTGTTCTCTTTTGCTCCAAAATCGGGCGTAAAGTTTATAGATTCTGTCATATTTGATGTTTTATTACTTTCGGTTAATGGTTTTAGGTTTTTTACGAAATCTGCTCAAACAGTTTGGTCAAGGTACTTTTGAAACCGTCAAGGAGTTTGCGACCTTTCTTCTCTTTGTCGTCAAACATCCCATTATCAGTCTGTTGGTAATCCTCTTCACGATTGTTGAAGTCCTCTCTTTGCTCTTCCACGTGGAAATCTTTCGTCTGCTTCTCGATACCATATTTCAGCAAGCCGAGCGCAGTGGAATAGAGCGGTTGTTTGAGTTCGTTGGAGAGGGAATCGGCAAAACCGATACCAGGGATACCGATGCGGGTGTTGAGACCGAGGTCGTATTGGCACAGCTCGACGAGGTGACGCAGTTTCGCGCCGCCGCCAGTGAGGACAAGACCTGCGCCGTTCTGGAGCATCTTCATGCAGCCGGAAGCTTCGAGCTCTTTCTTCACGAAGCCGAGGATGTCGTTGTGGACACGACTGTAGATGATCTTGGCCAGCTGTTCGTCGGAGATTTTCAGCGGGGCTTGCTGGTGCGGACGAAGCACGGTGCTCACGCGGTTCGGATTGCTGCGTTCCGGAATACAGCTACCGTGGTTGATTTTCAGCTCTTCTGCAGTGTCTTCAGGGATGTTGCAGACGCTGGCGATGTCTTTCGTGATGACGGAGCCGGCAAATGGAATCACCTTGCAGAATTTGGGATGACCGTTCTTGAAGATCACCATGTCGGTGGTGCCGCCGCCGATGTCGATCAAAGCCACGCCGCGTTGTTTCTCCTCTTCGGAGAGACAGGAGAGTCCGGAAGCAATCGGTTCCAGAATCAGCTCTTCCGTATCGATATTCACATTGGAGATACAAGTATGTATCTTCTTAATTTCTTGATAATTGCCCATAATCACCTGGTAGTAGCCGGTGATTTTGGATCCTAACTCGCCAACGGGATCCATGGATTCGTGGCTGGCGCCGTCGGCTGAATCCTCGATCACGTATTTCTGCGGGATGATGGCAATGATCTGCTGTCCGGGAGGCAGCGCAATGTTCTCCACGTCGCGTTTCATGGAGTCGAGCTCATCCTGAGTAATCAGCGCGTTATGGTCTGAGCGGAGGATGTAGTGCTTGCAGTTGCCGGTGCGGATATGACGCGCGGCAATGCCTGCATAGACACTGTCGATGCTATCAAGACGTGCATGACTTGAAGCCAATTGCACGGAGGTTTTGATGCTCTCCTGCGCCTTCAGCAAGTTTTGGATAAGGCCGAATTCCACGCCCTTGGAGGCGGATTTTCCATGTCCGAGGATTTCGATTTTCCCTTTGGTGTTCAGGTAACCGATGATGGTGGCCACTTTGGTGGTGCCAATGTCGAGACCGACCACGATGTCGCTCGCCATGTTGTTGAATCCGAAATTGTTAGAGTAATTTTTCTCCATACGCGTGGTTTATTTTCTTGTTGCAATAATTCTGTTTTTGAAGCGGGCATCCAACTGGGCATACGTGTTGTAACCCTTGTGTGACAGGCCGTTCTCGTAAACTGTTTTGAGGTTCGCAAGCTTCTGGTCGGCATCGTCCAGCCCTCCGAAAAGGATGGTCTGACCGCCCACCGTGGCTGTCAGCTCCATTTCACCGTGGTTGTTGAGATAAATCTGACGGAACTGCGCTTGATAGAAGTCGTTCTCGTTGATCTTCCGTGCCAGTGCAAGCGCATCCTGCACCTTGCGGGGGGCCTTCTTGCCCGGTTTGTAGTTGTCAGAGACATTGCCGTTGACCACCATCAGGTAGTCCTGCATCTTGGAAGTGAACGGCACTACAGTGCCCCCATTGTCAACAAAATAGTGTTCACCGTTGGGGGTGAACACGTGTAAGACAATCTCCTTCAAGTTATAATCGATGACCAACTTTTTGCCGGCAAAATGGACGAAATTCACGGTGGCAATGTAAGGATTGGCCAACAACAAATTGGTGATTTCTCCCAAATCCACCTCCTTCACGGCTTTGCCCACCACCTCGATCTTTGCATCTGACAGCAGACGTTCCACGTCCTTCTGAGCAAGCGTCACACTTTCGTTTTGTGTATGGGCCACGACTGAAATACGTTCACAGCGCTGCTTTGGCATATTTACTGCTGCCAAAACAAATACCACTATCAACGTGATACTCAACACAATACGAACTATTGGCTTGACGTATTTCATCTAAATTACACAATTACTTTTAATCTGACAAAATTAAAAATAATAATGCCTTTTAGTGAGTATCTTTTGATAAAAAAATAAACACAAAAATGTTGAAATAATCCCCGTCAAAATTAGGGGTTAATCGTTACGTTTATCAAGTCCCCACAACAGTTTTTCACGGATGGTGGAGTAGAAGTTGGCGTTGTCGAAAAGCACCGTCTGAATGGTGAATTTCTCTTTGGTAATCAATAACTTAACGCTATCTTCAAGGATAATGCGCTGGGTGTCAACGCATAACGAATATTTGCCGCCACGGCCATCTACTGCGATTTCCAAGGGTTGTGCAGCGGGAATCACCAGCGGTCGCACGCTGAGCGAATGAGAGGCAATGGGGGTGAGCACCACCACGTCGGTTTGGGGATGCAGAATCGGGCCGCCACAACTCATGGAGTAGGCCGTGGAACCTGTCGGGGTGGCCACAATCAGTCCGTCGGCCCAGTATGTGTTGATGTGCTTGCCGCCGGCCTCCACCGAGATAGCGTTGATGGAGTCGTTGTCGGTGGCGCGGACCGTCACGTCGTTGACCACGAAATGCGTGTCCAATGGCAACGGCTCGCTGCCCTCGATGTGGAGCAGCGAGCGCGATTCCAATGTGTATTTTCTGTCGATGAGCATGCGGATGCACGACTCGTAGTTCTCCTTTTTGATGGCCGACAGAAAACCAATGCGCCCGGTGTTGATTCCGACCAACGGGATGTTCAGGTCTCCAATCAGGTTGGCAGCATCAATGAAGGAACCGTCACCACCAATGGAAACCATAAAATCTACATTACCAAGCTTTTGCAGACTTTTGTATGATTCAAATCGCTGAATATCAGCAATTTCACAAGGTATATTCTTATGAAGCACCACCTTACATTGATTTTCTCTCAAGAAGGTGATGACCGAATCGATAAAAGGCCGCTGCCCGGTGCCCGGTCGGCTATAGAGCGCGAAAGTGAGCATTATTTATACTCCTGGATTTCGATCTCCTTGTTCAGGATCATATTGGCATTCAAGGCCATAGCTGCCATTTCGTCTTCGCCGGGATAGACGGCCACAGGAGCGATCCATTCCACATATTTCTTGATGCGTGCGACGACCGGCTTGCCGTAAGCGATACCGCCGGTGAGGATGATGGCATCCACATTGCCCTTCAGCACACAGGCGTTCTCACCAATCTGCTTGGCAACTTGATAAGCGAAAGCCTCTTCCAAAAGTTCTGCCTTGGGATCGCCGGCAATAGCGGCTTTCTCCACAGCGTAAGCGTCGTTGCTGCCGAAGTAGCCCACATAACCGCCCTGACCAACGAGCATCTTCTGCATGTCTTGTTGGGTGTATTTGCCACTGAAACAAGCTTTTAAGAACTGGTTCATCGGGAGAGAACCGGAACGCTCGGGAGAGAACGGACCTTCGCCGTCCAAAGCTTGGTTCACGTCGATGACCTTGCCCTTTTCGTGTGCGCCCACGCTCACACCACCGCCCATGTGGGTGATGATGAGATTGAGGTCTTCGTATTTTTTACCGCAATCCTTGGCGTACATACGACCGATGGCTTTGTGGTTGAGGGCGTGGAAAATGGACTGGCGCTCGAACATCGGGTGTCCGGAAATACGCGCGATGTCATGCATCTCGTCAACCATCACAGGATCAGCGATATAGGCGCATTCCAGACCGATGTATTTGGCGATGCTGTCAGCGATGAGACCGCCGAGGTTACAGGCGTGTTGACCGCTGTAACCCATCTTCAGATGCTCAAGCATCAGGTCATTGACTCTGTAAACACCTGATTTCAGGGGTTTCACCAGACCGCCACGACCCATCACGATAGCGATGTCGTGCAAATCGATGCCTTCAGCCTCCAAAGTGGAGGTGATGATGTTCTTGCGGAACTCATATTGGTCGGCGATGGTCGCGAATTGCGACAATTCCTCGGTAGAGTGCTTGATATTTTTCAGGAAAACCTGTTCGTTGCCGTCGAAAATGGCAACTTTGGTGGAGGTAGCTCCAGGATTGATGGCGAGTATTTTTTTCATACTTACTATTATTGGTAAAACTTAATTTCGGGTTAATTAAAATCCAGTCGACACTTTCACTGCGTTACTATAGGAGAGTCCGGCGCTGTTTTTTACGTAGGCGCACACGTAGTAGGCCGTGTCGACCAGTGGCAGCGTGAAGGTGGCCGAGAAGGTGTCCACTTCGGAATAGTTGCAGACTTTCACCTGCGTTGTGTAGACGTCGGTAAGATTTGGCGGACAGAACAGACTGTAACAAAAACCCTGCTCCATATAGTAGTCACAACCGCCGTCATCCGTCACCATAGCAGTGATCTTTAGCTGCTTGTTTTCGTATTCAGTAGAGGTGATGGTGGAAACTGCCGTGCCGTATTTCGTGCATCCAACAAACAAAGTTACTGCACAGAAACAGAACGTTATTAATCTTTTTATATGTTTCATCTTCTAAAAAAATTCGCGGTGGCAAATATACAAAATTAATTGATAATGGATAATTGAAAATTGAAAACAATGTGCTGCGTCAATTGTGAATTATGAATTATGAATTGTGAATTAAAAAAATCGTATCTTTGCGGCTTAATAATTTAAAATCCAAAAACTATGGCATTAGTAATTAACAATGAGAATTTTGAAACCCTGGTGAAAGGCGACAAGCTGGTCGTCATTGACTTCTGGGCAACTTGGTGCGGCCCTTGCAGAAGCATCGCTCCCATCGTGGAGGAGGTCGCTGCAGAATTTGAGGGCAAAGCTGTGGTCGGCAAGTGCGACACAGACGAGAGCGGCGACATCGCCATGCAGTTCGGCATCATGAACATCCCCACCCTGGTCTTCCTGAAAAACGGCGAAATCGTGGACCGTCACGTCGGCGTGATCAAGAAAGAAGAGCTGGTGGCGAAGATCAACCAACATCTGTAAACAATTAAAATTCAATAAAGTATGAGTATAGCTGGTATTATTTGTCTTGTCGGCGCACTCACCATTGTGCCGTTTATCATCTATTATGTGAAGGAAGCTAAAAACCACCCGAAAGGCCTCATTGCTGCAGCTTTGAGTAACATGGGTGAGCGCTTCGGCTATTACATCATGAACGCCGTGCTGCTTCTCTTCTTAGTGTCAAAGTTCGGTCTGCCTGATGGCACCGCCGGCGTCATCTATTCCGTTTTCTATTTTGGAATCTATGTCTTGAGTTTGGTGGGCGGTATCATCGCCGACAAAACCCAGAACTACAACAAGACCATCCAATGGGGTCTCATCATCATGGCCATCGGCTATGTGGTGATGGCTATTCCGTTGTTCAGCAAAACCGCTGACGGCGCCATTTTGGACAGCGGCGCAGGTTGGGCTACCATCTTGACCATCACCTGTATGGCTCTGTTGTTCATCGCCTTCGGTAACGGTCTGTTCAAGGGCAACTTGCAGGCTATCGTCGGTAAGCTGTACGACGAGTTCGAAGCTGAAGCTGCGAAAAAGGGTGAAGAGGCCTTGGCTGAGGCTAAGAAACGCCGCGACTCCGGTTTCCAGATTTTCTACGTCTTCATCAACATCGGCGGTTTCTTCGCTCCGTTCATCGCTCCCTTCTTGCGCGAATGGTGGTTGAAAGCACATCACTTTGTCTATAATGCAGATATGTCAGGTCTTTGTCACCAGTTCCTCGCGAACGGTCAGGAGACCCAGAAGTTCACCGAGACCATGGCCGCTGTGCTGCAACCCGGTTACAACTTCACCGACACCGCTGCATTCTGCTCCGATTACATCACCGTCTTCAACCAAGGCGTGCACTTCTCTTTCATCGCTTCTGTGGTTGCTATGCTTATTTCATTGATTATCTTCATGGTGAACAAGTACAAATTCCCGCAACCCGCTAAGAAAGAGCAGGCTCAGGTGGTCGAATACACCGCTGAAGAGAAACAAGCTATGGCTAAGGAGATCAAACAACGTCTGTATGCTTTGTTCGCAGTGCTGGGTATCGCCATCTTCTTCTGGTTCTCTTTCCACCAGAACGGTCAATCCTTGTCTGTGTTCGCCCGCGACTTCGTCAAGACGGATGCCATCGCTCCTGAAATCTGGCAGGCTTTGAACCCCTACTTTGTCATTGTCCTCACCCCGCTGATGATCATCTTCAACAAGAAAGTCACAATGTCCACCCCGCGCAAGATCGCCTTGGGTATGGCTATTGCCGGTAGTGCGTATCTCTTCCTAATGATTTTCTCCATCGCCAAGAACTATCCTTCTGGCGAAGAATTCCGTTTGATGGATGCCGCTCAAATGGCTGCTGCAGGTCTTGCCAAAGCCGCTCCTTGGGTGCTGCTCGTGACCTACTTCCTGCTGACCGTTGCTGAGTTGTTCATCTCCCCGCTGGGTCTGTCATTCGTCTCCAAGGTGGCTCCTCGTCACATGGTGGGCTTGTGCCAGGGATTATGGCTCGGCGCTACTGCTATCGGTAACTTGATGATCTGGCTCGGACCTGTGATGTACAACGCTTGGCCAATCAAATACTGCTGGGCAGTCTTCGCAGTCGTCTGCTTCATCTCCATGGCCGTCATGCTCGGCATGGTGAAGTGGCTCGAAAGAGTGACGGAATAATCGGAACCTTTACCATATTATATATAAAGAGGCTTGTCGGAAGATGAGCCTCTTTTTTGGTTTAAGGTTTAAGGTTTAGGGTTTAAGGTTACAGATTAATGGACAGATTGTCGCATTGTCAGTGACAAATTGTCCATTTTGGGTGTTGGCACGCAGGTTGCATTATAGGAAGCGTCGCTGATGCGAAAGCGGAGGCGGCAATAAAAAATGAAATGTCTAACAATTAAAAAAAATGGAGGTTTATTATGTTACCAGTAATGTTTAAAAACAGTTGGTTTCCTACAATGTTCGAAGAATTCCTTAACAACGACATAATGCCTCGTGCCAATACCACCGCACCGGCAGTCAATGTGAAGGAAGATGAAAAGGCCTACACCATGGAAGTGGCTGCGCCGGGCATCAAAAAAGAGTTCTGCCGCGTGAACATCAACGACGATGGCAATCTGAACATCGCTATCGAGAATAAGATGGAACACAAGGAAGAAGAGAAAAAGCACCACTACATACGCCGCGAGTTCTCCTACACCAACTACGAACAGAGCTACACGCTGCCTGAAGATGTTGACAAAGAGAACATTTCAGCTAAAGTGGAGCACGGCATCCTCACCGTCACCCTTCCGAAACTGACCAAAGAGGAAGTCAAATCCGCCCGCGCCATCGAAATCCAGTAATTTGAATTTTTAGAGCCGTCATCAGATGGCGACTCTCTTTTCCCAAGGCGACACCCGCAATGGTGCCGCCTTTTTTTGCTTTTAGCTAACAGCCAAAGTCATTGTCATTAGTCTATGTCTAAGTCGTAGTGGTATTTAAGTACGTTCGCCGTGTCCCATTAACCATTAACCTTTAACCAAAATTTTGTACCTTTGCCGTCTCATTATTCGAAATAAAAATCTATCATTATGAATAGAAATCTCCTATTGAAACTGAGCGTCGCGATGGCCTTGTGCTGCAGCGTGCTCATGGCCGATGCCCAGTGGTCTGTGGGCATCAAAGGCGGATGGGACTACACCACCATCACGCGGTCCAATGCAGGACGTATTGACGAATCCTACTCCGGATTCAGCGGTTATGATGCCGGAATTCAGGCGCGCTATGGCTTCACTGATTGGTTCGCGCTTCGTGCCGACCTCAGCTTTATGCGCCGATCGCACCGAATGGACCGGAATCTCAACTACTTGGAACCTGTTTTCACCAACCACCACAACTATTACCTGATGCTGCCCGTCATGGCTGATTTCTCTTTCGGCGGCGAAATTCTGCGCGGACACGCATTCGCTGGCGGCTATATGGGATATTGGTTGCGCGAGCGTGTGGTCGGCAAAACCTACTGGATGACAGATTATTACGTCTTTTTTGACGACTTCAACGAAGCGCGCGAATTCACGAATGAGGATGCTCGGTTTTGTGCTGGGCTCGTCGGCGGTCTGGGTTTGAGCTACGATTTGGATGAGCACTGGGGTATCAATTTCGATGCGCTCTACTACTACGACCTCACCAGTCACCACCGCAGCTCCCAACACCTGCGCGACCCGCGCTACCTCAACACCCTCACCCTCACCTTCGGAGCCACCTATAAATTTTAAAACATAATTCCTTGAGCAGTCCCGAAGGGACAAGACGCACGAAGTGCAATTAACCCCACATGAGCGACGAAGGAGCGTAATGTGGGGTCGACAAAGGAGACAAGAACGAACAGGATAGCAATAACCCCACATGAGCGACGAAGGAGCGTAATGTGGGGGTTATGACAAAAATAGAATCATTATGAAAAAAATCATCACAATAGCAGCAATATTAATCGCAATATGCACCTCTTGTCGCAAAGAGGCCGACTACATGCCCTACATCGGCGAAAGCGGAGATCTGGCCTACAGCACCTACGCCGAACAGTTCGACTACCTCTGGAAAGTCCTCAACACAGGCTATGTGTTTTGGGATGTCGACACTACGGATTGGGACGCCATGTACGACCGTTATTTTCCTGCTTTCCAGGAACTTGACAAAAAGTATGAGCAAGTCGGCTACGTGCAAACGGAGGAATTGAAACAGCTTTACACCAAAGTCGTGGGCGGTATGATTGATCATCACATGGCTTTTAGAGTGAGGAATCTCCATCCGGCTCCCGATGACCAAAGTACTTACATAGATATCCGTCCTGCCAATCTGGAACTTCCCACCCGTGATTACTATTTCGAATCGGCATCGGATGAAAACGCTGGTATTCAGGCGTTTTTGCAAGGCATAGAGTCGCAGTATACAGTGGAGACCCACGAAACAAGTGTAGGATACGCCCCAGAATTGGGAATGTCTGTCACGTACCATTATATTCTTTTCAAACTTCCCGATGGACGGAAGATCCCGTACTTGTGGCAATCTTCTGCTGCAATCACACCGATAATACTCCAAAATGGCGAAACTGCGCAACTGCTCGATCACTACTTCAAAGCTATCGTGGAGACTCCGCGTAGTCAGCTCGCTGGCATCATTCTTGACAACCGCTGCAACCGCGGCGGATACCAGGACGACTTGGACTACCTCATCGGCAACTACCTCAATGAACGGACGGAGATTATGAAGACCCGCTACAAAGAGGGTCCGGGTCGATTAGAGCACTCTGTGTGGACACCTTACTACATTGAACCCAACAAGAAATACCACCGCGACATTACCGCAGAAAACATCCCGTATGTGATCCTTTGCGACATCAACTCGGTGAGTATGGGCGAGATAGAGCCGATGACCATTAAGGCGGTGCTGCCCACCAGCCACACCGTTGGCGAGCGCACACACGGCGGCACCGGTCCGCTGCAGCCCGCCACCAGCATCGACCTCAACTACGGCGGTCCGTTCGGAACCAGCAATCTGTCGGTAGGACATTACGTTTACACCTCCTCCTTCGAATCGCAAATCGGCGGCAATGTTTGGGAAGGCATCGGCCTCACCCCCGATGAGATTGTGCTCCGCAAAGACTACAACGGCGATTTCCGTCCGCAACTGGATGCCGCAATCAACTACATTCGGAATCATTAACCTGTAGAGACGCGATTAATCGCGTCTCTACAACAAACAAAAATTGTAATTTTGCCGTCACGAATTTTCGAACAAAAAATAAATACAAAACGATATGAATCCCTTATTTGAACCCCAAGTTTACAAAAACAGAAGAGAGAAACTGATGAACGCCGTGAATGGCGGCATCGCCGTTTTCCTCGGCAACCACGAGGCTCCGATGAACTATCCCGACAACACTTATAACTTCCGTCAGGACAGCGATTTCCTTTACTTTTTCGGCCTTTCCATCGCCGATATCGCCGCCGTCATCGACTTTGACGCGCATCAGTCGGTCATTTTCGGCAACGACTTCACCATCGACGATATTATCTGGATGGGCGACCAACCGACGATTGCCTCTTTGGCAGAGAAGGTAGGCGTGACAGAGACCCGTCCGTTCGGGCAGCTCGCCGACTTCATCCAACAGGCTCAACAGCAAGGCCGTAAGGTGCATTTTGTGCCGCCATACCGTGGCGACAACCAGATTCTGCTCGCCAACCTCACCGGCATCGACGTGAACCACATCCGCGAGCACGCCTCTGTGGAACTCATCAAAGGTATCGTTAACCTGCGTTCCGCCAAAGAGCAGTGCGAAATCGACGAGATGGACAAAGCTTGCGAAATCGGCGTGAAGATGCATACCGCCGTGATGCGTCGCGCTGTGGCAGGCGAGTCCGAGCGCGAGCTGGCCGGTTTGGCAGAAGGCATCGCCTTGTCGTTCGGCAACGGCATCTCCTTCCCGGTGATTCTCTCACAGCACGGTGAGACGCTGCATAATCACCTGCACAACGGCATCCTCCAAAACGGCAACATGCTGTTGATGGACGCCGGCGCAGAAGGTTTGATGAACTACTGCTCCGACTACACGCGTACAATGCCTGTTGGTGGCAAATTCACCCAAAAACAGCAGGAAATCTACGAAATCGTGCTGAAGGCTAACATGGACGCTATCGACGCCGCGCATCCGGGTATGTACAACAAAGAGCTGCACCGCCTCTCCTGCGAGGTTATCGCTCAAGGTCTCAAAGACTTAGGCTTGATGAAAGGCGACGTGAAAGAGGCTGTGGAGTTGGGTGCTCACGCACTTTTCATGGTTCACGGCTTGGGTCACCAAATCGGTCTCGACGTGCACGACATGGAAGGCTTGGGACAGATTTATGTCGGTTATGACGACACCGTGCGCCCGAGCAACATTTTCGGATGGGCATCGCTGCGTATGGCCCGTGAGCTGAAACCGGGCTTCGTGGTCTCCATTGAACCGGGCATCTACTTCATCCCTCATTTGATCGACATCTGGAAGAAGGAGAACAAGTTCGCCGACTTCATCAACTACGACGTGGTTGAGAAATACCGCGATTTCGGTGGTATCCGCATCGAGGACGACCTGCTGATCACCGAAACCGGCCACCGCGTGCTGGGTCCACATTTGCCGAAGGGCGTGGATGAATTAGCAGCGATTATCGGGAAGTAATATTTTGTATTTTTGCGGCCCTTTAAAAAAATACTATTGTATGAGCGAATGTAATCATAACTGTCAGGAATGCAGTCAGAAAGACTGCGGCAACAGAGATTTGCACGAGAAACCGAATGCATTAAGCGATATTAAAAAAGTGATTGGCGTGGTGAGCGGCAAAGGCGGCGTGGGTAAAAGCTCCGTCACTTCGCTGTTGGCTGTGGCGTTGCGTCGCAAAGGCTACCGCGTGGGTATCCTCGACGCTGATGTCACCGGACCTTCCATCCCGAAGATGTTCAACCTCCACGAAATGGTGCGCGGCAGCGAACAAGGTGTCTATCCTGCTGTCACAGAAACTGGTATCGAGGTGATTTCCAGCAACTTGCTGATTGCCGATGAGAAATCTCCCGTCCTCTGGCGCGGTCCGCTGATCGCTGGCATGGTGAAACAATTCTGGACCGAAGTAATCTGGGAACACATTGACTATCTGTTGATTGACATGCCTCCCGGAACCGGCGACGTACCGTTGACCGTCTTCCAAAGCATCACCCTCGACGGCATCCTGATGATCACCTCCCCGCAAGAGCTGGTCTCCCTCATCGTGAGCAAGGCCGTAAACATGGCCGGCATGATGAACATTCCGGTGCTCGGTCTCATCGAGAACTACAGCTATATCAAATGTCCGCACTGCGGCGAGAAGATCTCCGTATTCGGCAAGAGCAACGCTGAAGAGGTAGCCAAAGAGTTCAATATCAAACTGTTGGATAGACTGCCTATCGATCCCGAAATGGCCGAACTTTGCGACAAAGGCCAGATCGAGAAGGTGGCCGACACCCATCTGGAAAATGTGATGGATGTGTTGGAGAGTCTGGAAGCTTAAGGCAAAAGGCAAAAGGCAAAAGGGAAGAGGGAAGAGGCAACAGTGACCTGAAACTTGAAACCTGAAACTTGAAACTCTTGTTTAATTACTAAAAACTGACAATGAAGCAGTATTTAGATCTGATGCGCACGATCCTCGACGAGGGTCACTATAAAGCCGACCGTACGGGTACGGGCACGTACAGCATTTTTGGTTATCAGATGCGGTTTGACCTGCAAAAGGGATTTCCGCTTCTGACAACCAAGAAGTTGCACTTGCGTTCCATCATTTACGAGCTGTTGTGGTTCCTGAACGGTGACACGAACATCCAATACCTGCACGACCATGGCGTCTCCATTTGGGACGAGTGGGCGGATGAAAACGGTGACCTCGGTCCCGTGTATGGCAAACAGTGGCGTTCGTGGGAAGCCCCCGATGGCCGCGTTATCGACCAGATTACCAGTCTGATAGAGCAGATCAAGCGCAATCCTGATTCCCGCCGGCTCATCGTGAGCGCGTGGAATCCTGCCGATGTGGATCAGATGGCGCTGCCGCCCTGCCACACGATGTTCCAGTTTTACGTCAGCAATGGCGAACTCTCGTGTCAGCTCTACCAGCGCAGCGCGGATGTTTTCCTCGGCGTGCCCTTCAACATCGCCTCCTACGCGCTGCTGACCATGATGGTAGCGCAAGTCTGCGGGCTGAAAGCCAAGGACTTCGTACACACCTTCGGTGACGCGCATATATACTCCAACCATGTGGAGCAGGCCAAGTTGCAGCTCTCGCGCGAGCCGCGTCCGCTTCCGCAAATGCGCATCAATCCCGCTGTGGACAGCATCTTCGGCTTCCAATACGAGGACTTTACATTAGAAAACTACGACCCGCATCCGCACATCAAGGCGGAAGTGGCTGTATAACTGCATTTTGAAATGAGCAGCAAGCCGCATATCGGCATATTCGGACGGAGGAACAACGGCAAGAGCTCCCTTATCAACGCCATTATCGGGCAGGAGGTCGCCATCGTGGATGCCACGGCCGGCACCACCACCGATCCCGTGCGCAAAGCCATTGAGATTTTCGGCATCGGACCGTGCATTATCATCGACACAGCCGGCATCGACGACGTGGGCGACATCGGCGCGAAACGCGTCCAGAAGTCAATGGAAGTGCTGAAAATCATTGATTTAGCTATCCTTGTTATCACCGATTACGAAGTGGGCATTCCCGAACGACAACTGTTGGAGCAGTTCCGCCAATTTGAACTTCCTTATCTTATCGTCAACAACAAATGCGACCTCAACGCAGTGCGCGATATGGAGGTGGATGGCTGCAAAGTGTGGAATATCAGCACAAAAACACGCACCGGCATTGACGAAATGTTGCAAGAGATTGTACGAATCATGCCGGAGTCGGCGTACCGTTCGCGTTCGCTGCTTGGCGACCTCATCAACGAGGGAGACGAAGTGCTGTTGGTCACGCCCATCGACTCGGAAGCCCCCGAAGGCCGGATGATTCTCCCGCAGGTACAGATGATTCGTGATGTGCTTGACAACGAAGCGATTGCCATTGTGTTGAAAGAGGACAAAGTGACCTCCTACTTGCAAAACCACCGCGCGCCGAAACTGGTCATCACCGACAGCCAAGCGTTCCACAAAGTGGAAAAAGAGGTTCCCGGAAGCATTCCGTTGACAGGTTTCAGTGTGGTGTTGGCGCACCACAAAGGCGAATTCGAGGCATACGTCAAAGGCACACCGAAACTGCGCGAATTGCGCAACAACGACCGCATCCTGATGTTAGAATCCTGCACGCACCTCACCTCTTGCGAAGACATCGGACGGGTGAAATTGCCGCGACTTATCCAACAGTTCACGGGCAAAAAATTGCAATTCGATTTTGTGTCGGGATTAAACCAAATCCCTGACATCCAACAATATGCGATGGTAATCCAGTGCGGCGGCTGCATGGTCACCCGCAAGCAGCTGCACGAACGGCTGCGTCCCGCCATCGAAGTAGGCATTCCCGTCAGTAACTACGGCATGGTCCTCGCCTACGTTAACGGAATCTTTGATAGAGCTGTCGCACCGTTTGTAGAGACGGTGTGTACACCGTCTCTATCATGAGACAACCTACCGATTCCTAAACCTTAAACCATAAACCCTAAACTCTAAACCTTCTAAATGCAGAAATACCGCAGCTACGTTCTCCCCGTCGCCATCCTGCTGGGACTGCTGTTCCACGGCGTCAGCGTACACTTGTCGTTTTTGGTGCCGTGGTTGATCTTCACCATTCTGCTACTCAATTTCGTGACAGTAGATTTGCGGCATCTGCGGTTTTCCATGCTACATTTCTGGCTGATACTCTTTCAGTTAACAGTCAGCATCGGACTTTATCTGTTCGTTCGCGCGGTGTCGGGCAACGAAATTCTGGCGCAAGGTTTCATGATGTGCGCACTATGTCCGGTGGCCTCCTCCGTGGTGGTCATCTCCTCCATGCTGGGCGCCGACCGCATGACAACCACCGCTTACACAATGCTCTGTAACTTGGTGATGTCTGTGGCTGCACCGCTCTATTTCACCCTTATCGGCGTGCATCCGGAACTCACTTTCTGGCAGTCGTTCCTGATGATACTACGACGCATCACCCCGACACTTGCCTTTCCGTTTTTCACGGTGCTGGCTCTGCAAGCGTGGGCACCCAAAGCCAACGACTGGCTCTGTCAATATCGTAACGTGTCGTTCTATCTTTGGGCGTGCGCTCTGTTCATCACCTTAGGTCGCACCATAGACTACATTTTCCTACAAGGACATGGAAATGAACACATTATCATGCTGTCTGCCATCTTTTCCATCTTGATGTGCGCCGTGCAGTTCGGTTTCGGAAAGTGGCTCGGACACCGCTATGGCGACACTGTGGCGGGCGGTCAGCTGCTCGGTCAGAAAAACACCGCGATGGGTATCTGGATGGCCAACACCTATCTGCAACCGCTATCTTCCGTATTTTTAGCGTTTTACATCATTTGGCAAAACCTATTTAATAGTCTGCAACTTTGGTGGCACGACCGGAAGAAACAATAATCTGAAAAAGGAATAAAAAAATTATTCGTGATGTTGACGGAACTCCGTAGGCGTCATCCCTGTACCTTTTTTAAAACTACGACAGAAAGTAGTTTGATCTTCATATCCCAACATATTACTGATTTCCTGCATATTAAGATCTTCACGAGTTCTCAACAACCTTTTAGCTTCAACCAATATGTAAGATTCAATCCAATATTTAGCCCCATGACCGGTTTCCTGCTTGATGGCATCACTGAAATACTTTGGGGAAAGATAGAGTAAGTCCGCATAAAAGGCGACCGAATGCTCTAGCCGGTAATGCTTGACGATGGCATCGAAAAAGTGGACGCTGATTCTTTGGCGTGACCCGACTACTCCTTCATCAGGATTGGACAATTGACGATAATAATCGGATAATTTGACCAATGTTTCATACAAAGTGATCAAATGATATTTGCGCGACGGCATCCCACTACTACTCAACGCCCTCATGGCATCAACAATACTTAAAACGCTCTCGTATTGGCTGTCGCTCAAATGAAATGTGGGGTGTTGCTCATACAAAAGACGTCTTTTAAAAGAAAAATGCGTATTGTATTCGTCGAAAATCTCTTTAGACACCACCACCATAGTAGTTGCATAATCCTCTGACACTTCCTCGGTCAGCAAAATATGGTTCGGAAACGAAAAGGAGATGTCTTTGGAAACAAATCTCAAATCATGCATATCATACTTGGCGTAATGATATCCACTGCGACAAATACTACATACCAGATATTCAGAAATAAAAGGCTCATAATATACAGACGTTCCTATGGTATTGTCAATCACGACAATACCCTCCTCCTCAATACGAGAAATGAACTGTAAAAAATGCCTTTTTTCTGTATCTGCTACTTTCATGCTGCAAAACTACTAATTGTTTTTTAAACTTTTTCATTCAAGAATGGATTTAGGGTAGAAAACAGAAATTTTGCATAAACATTCCATATTTTTGCCGATTAGAAAGTAATTGTAACATAAGGGGGGGGGGTAGAATTGGCTTGTTTCGTTGAAAAAACAGGGCAAAAACAACAAATTTTGAAAAGACATTTTGTCAAATCATCAATAAAGCAGCACTTTCACGGAAAGTGAAAACGCAATCCTAAAAAAATGTACTTTTGCAGCTTTATAAAACCACTTTTACATCTTGTACCTAACTATTTTTGAGCCCAAAACCTATTGCTTGACAAAATCCTGATTTCAAACCTATTAACCATAATGAAAAAGAATTTGTTTATCATCATTGTGTGCTTGTTGACGGCGGTAACCGCCGTGACGGGCTGCTGGGCCATCACGAAAAACAACACGGAGAGCGACCCGACTCCGAACCAATACGCGAACTCCCTTACCGCGCCGCCACTACCGCAAAGCATGACCTTCGCGGGCGAGGAGGTGCCTCTGGATGTTTACTGGGTGCGCGAGGCGCTCGACCGCGAAGTCATCATCAACTGCTACCAACATTCGAAAACGCTGCGCATCCTCAAGCTCTCAACCCGCTACTTCCCGACCATCGAGAAGATTCTGAAAGAGGAAGGCGTTCCTGACGATTTCAAATACCTCTGCGTGGCGGAGAGCGGTCTGGAGAACGTGACTTCGCCCGCCAATGCCGGCGGCTATTGGCAATTCATCCCCGGCACTGCAAAAGTGTACGGTTTGGAAGTCAGCAACGACGTGGACGAACGGTGTCACCTCGAAAAATCTACCCGCGCGGCATGTAAGTACCTGAAAAAAATGAAGAACCAGTTCGGCAGCTGGACCATGGCAGCGGCGGGCTACAACCGCGGCGACGGCGGTCTGCAAGCGGCTGTCGACGACCAGAAGGTGCACGAATACTGGGATTTATGGCTCAACAACGAGACTTCCCGCTACCTCTACCGTATTATGGCTTTTAAGCTGATTTTCGAGAACCCGCAAGACTACGGTGTCAAATTATGTCCGGCACAGATGTACCATCCTGTTGAAACCAAGACGGTTAAGGTGACTTCCACCATTGCCAGTCTGCCGCGCTTCGCCGAGGAGCACCACGTCACCTACCGCGAACTGCGCAATCTCAACCCCTGGATCCGCAATAACAGACTGACCGTCGCAACGGGTAAATCCTACGAAATCGAACTGCCCAAACATCCGAAATCGAATTACAAAGATTTGTACAAGCATTGTGAAAATCCCTACTTGAATTTGGGCGGTAGGGGCGAATAATTATTCGCCCCTACAAGGGATCTGACCATTTGCGAAAAAATAGTATCTTTGCCGTTTGTTTCTAAAATGGCAAATTCTGTATGAAAAGAATTTTTTATAGTTGTATCGTATTGAGCATCATTGCATTAGCGTCCTGTTCTTCACCCAAAAAGGTAAAAACGGAAGATGCTTCGGCGACTACAGGCGCCACTGAGCAGACATCCTCAAAAAATAATACCCAAATGATGACTAAAGTTCTGTTCAAAACCACATTCGGCGACATTACCGTTGCCCTGTATGACGACACACCTCAACACAAGGCCAATTTCATCAAATTGGTGAACGATAAATTCTACGATGGCGTGCTGTTCCATCGTATCATCAAAGGTTTTATGATTCAAGGTGGAGATCCCAACTCCAAGACCGCGAAAGCCGGTCAACGACTGGGCGACGGCGATGTGGGCTACACCATTCCCGCAGAGTTTGTAGCAGGCCACTACCACAAACGCGGTGCTTTGGCTGCAGCTCGCGAGCCTGATCAGGTGAACCCGCAGAAAGCCTCCTCCGGCTGCCAATTCTATATCGTGGACGGCACTGTTTACGACAACGACAAAATGACCCTGATTGCGCAACGCACCGGCAAGACATTCTCCCCTGAGCAGGTGCAAGCCTACACTACTGTGGGCGGCGCCCCATGGCTTGACGGCGACTACACCGTATTCGGCGAAGTTATCAAAGGCATGGATGTGGTCGACAAAATCGCCGGCCAACAGAAAGACGGCAACGACAGACCTTTGGAGGACATCAAAATAATAAGCGCAACTATTCTTCGTTAATTGATAATTGATAATTGATAATGAAAAGTATCGACGAAATCAGAGCGGAAATTGAGAGTTTCAAGATTGACAACCCTGAGAAACTGGAACAGTTCCGTTTGCAATTTTTAAGCAAAAAGAGCGAAATTCAAGCTTTGTTTGGCGAAATCAAGAACATGGCGCAGGAAAACCGCAAGGAGTTCGGCCAATTGGTGAACGATCTGCGCGACCTCGCCCAAAATCACTATAACGAGTTCAAAGCCACTATCGAAGCGGCAACCGACCGCCAGGCGACTTTGATCCCCGATATCACACGTCCCGCCACGAGACAAAGTGTCGGCTCCATGCACCCCATCTCCATCATGATGAGCGAGGTGCGCCGCATCTTCGAAGATATCGGCTTCTCAGCAGTGGAAGGTCCTGATATTGAAGACGATTGGCATGTGTTCACCGCACTCAACTTCGCGGAAGAACATCCCGCCCGCGACATGCAGGATACTTTCTTCATTGAACTGCATCCCGATGTGCTGCTCCGTACGCACACCTCATCCCTGCAGGTGCGCACCATGGAGAAACAGCAACCGCCGATCCGCGTGATTTGTCCGGGCCGCGTCTTCCGCAACGAGGCGATCACCTCTCGCGCACACTGCATCTTCCATCAGGTGGAAGGCCTCTATGTAGCTGAAAACGTGTCGTTTGCCGACATGAAACAGACCCTGCTCTACTTCGCGCAACGCATGTTCGGCGACGAGGTGCGCATCCGTCTGCGTCCCTCTTATTTCCCGTTCACCGAACCCTCTGCTGAAATGGACGTCTCCTGTAACATCTGCGGTGGTGCTGGCTGTAACCTCTGCAAACATACCGGTTGGGTGGAGATTCTCGGCTGCGGCATGGTGGATCCCAACGTGTTGGAAAACTGCGGCATCGACAGCACCAAATACAGCGGTTTCGCTTTCGGTCTCGGTATTGAGCGCATGACGATGCTCAAATACCGCACCAACGACATCCGCCTCTATTTCGAAAACGACGTCCGCTTCCTGCAACAATTCAAAGCCGCGACGAAATAATTCATAATTGTTAAGGTAATACTACTGATTCCCTTTAACCTTTACCTTTGACCTTTACCTCTAACCTTAACGCTTAAACTGCAAACAATAAACAATCTTATAACAATGACAAAAACGCAAAAACGAATCAACAACCTTATCGGTTTGATCATCGGTATCGTGGCTTCCGCGGTTTATATCATGACCGCCGAGCCCACCGTGTCATGGTGGGATTGTGGTGAGTACATTGCCACGACATCCAAACTGCTCATCGGTCACCCGCCTGGAGCACCCACTTTCCAAATTCTTGGACGCATCGCCACCCTCTTTGCCGGAGGTGATGTCACCAAGATGGCTTTCTGCGTGAACTGCCTGTCTGCCATTTGCAGCGGCATGACCATTATGTTGCTCTATTTCAGCATCGTACGTCTTGCCCGCAAGCTCGTGGCCAAATGGGGCGAATTGAACACCCCGCGCTTTATCGCCGTGTTGGGAACAGCTTTGGTTGGTGCTTTAACTTACACATTCACAGACACTTTCTGGTTCTCCGCTGTGGAAGGTGAGGTCTATGCCATGTCCTCCTTCTTCACCGCTCTCGTCTTCTGGTGCATCCTGAAATGGGACGAGGAGTACGAACATCCGAAAGAGAACGTGAACCCCAACCGCTGGATTGTGTTAATCGCCTATTTGGTAGGACTTTCCATCGGTGTTCACCTGTTGAACTTGCTGACTTTGCCCGCCATCGGACTGATTATCTACTATCGTCTTTCCCCGAAGGCCACCGGCATGGGCGCAGTGCTCGCTTTCGCACTTCTCTCCTTTGCATTCGGCATTATCTGTTCACCGCTGTGGATGCTTCTGATTTGGCTGTTCGTGACCACCCCGTTGCTCATTCTCTGCGGCAAACGCGGTGCCCTCTCCTCCAAAGCCGAATGGGGCGTCACCCTCTCATTGCTGATTTCCGTCGCTTTGCTCGGTCTTATCCTCTGGGGTATTGTGCCTCAATTGGTTAACCTCGCCGGCAAATTTGACCTTTTCTTCGTCAACACCCTCCACATGCCCTTCAACTCCGGCGTGATTTTCTTCTTCCTGCTGGTCGCTGCCCTCATCGGTTGGGCTATGTGGTACGGTCATAAACGTAACAAACCCGTCTATACCATCAGCGCATTCTCACTGATGATGCTGATTATCGGTTACTCCACCTTCATGACGCTGGTTATCCGCTCCAACGCCAACCCGACCATCGACGAGAACAGTCCTGAAGATGCCGTCTCCCTGCTCTCCTACCTGAACCGTGAGCAATACGGCTCCAATCCGCTGGTATATGGACAAAGCTATAATACTCGCGTGATCGGCTCCAAAGACGGAAGCCCTGTTTACTACCGCAATGAAGAGACCAAACGCTACGAGGTCTCCAACCCGCGCAAGGGCGACATTCCCGAATATGACCCTAAAGGCTGCATGTTCTTCCCTAGAATGTGGTCTCCCGAAAAACAATCCCAGTATATTGATTGGTTGAATAATCGATATAATTCTGACAGTCAGTCAGATAAAGACAATCGTCGTTCCTTGGCACGTGGCAATCTGCCCACCTGGCAACAGAACTTGAAGTTCTTCCACACGTATCAGCTGGGCTACATGTACTGGCGTTACTTTATGTGGAACTTCTCAGGTCGTCAGAACGACCTTCAAGGTCATGGCGACTACCAAAACGGCAACTGGATTACCGGTATCGGTGCCATCGACAACCCGATGGTCGGCAATCTGAAGGACATGCCTTCCGCCATGGAACGTCCCGGACACAACAAGTACTACCTGCTTCCGTTGCTGTTAGGTCTTGTCGGTCTGATTTTCCAAACAAAACAAGACAGCAAGCACTCCTTCGTAGTCTTTATGCTCTTCGTGATGACTGGTCTTGCCATTGCTATATATTTGAATATGTATGCATTCCAGCCTCGTGAGCGTGACTACGCCTTCGCAGCATCATTTTACGCTTTTGCAATGTGGGTTGGTTTCGGCGTATTAGGCATCTACCGTCTGTTCGAAAAACTGCAAAGCAAGAGCGCCCAAACGGCTGGCGCCGTGCTCGTCACGTTGATCTGCATCGGTTTAGTGCCGTGCGTGATGGCCAAGGAGAACTGGCACGACCACGACCGTTCCGATCGCTACACCGCGTTGGCTATCGCGAAAAACTACCTCGACTCTTGTGAGCCGAACGCCATTCTGTTCACCCTCGGCGACAACGACACCTTCCCGCTTTGGTACGCCCAAGAGGTGGAAGGCTATCGTACAGACGTGCGCGTTTGTAACCTCATGCTCCTGAGTACCAGCTGGTATGTGGATCAGATGAAGCGCAAAGCCTACGAATCCGATCCGCTGCCTATCTCCATGACTTGGGATCAATATAAGGACGGTACCCGCGACGTACTCTACCTGGAGCCCGCCAACAACCAATATGTGGATTTGAAGGCCGTGATGGATTATGTGAAATCCTCCACCTTCGACAATGAGCGGCACCTTATGCTGCTGAACCAAAAGAACGGTTATCGTAGCAATGGTCGTCCTATTCCCGGAAGTTTCTCATTACCAGTGGATAAAGCCAAGGTTCTTGCCAACGGTACTGTTGCTGAAAAAGATTCCGCTCTTGTGGTGGACCGCCTGATGTGGAACCTCAAGACCAACGCCGTGAACCCGCTGACCAAGGCTTATATCGTGATGATGGACATCCTGGTGAACAACAACTGGGAGCGCCCGATTTACTATGCTGCCACTGCCGGTTCGGAAGCATACCTCGGTCTGGAGGATTACTTCCAATTGGAAGGCTTGGCCTACCGTTTGGTGCCCATCCGTACCAATAGCCGCTCATACGACATCGGTCGCATCAACTCCGACATTCTCTACGACAAGCTGATGAACGTATTTGACGACCACAGCCGTGTCGATCGCGTCAATCATCCTGATGCTGCACAAAAAGAGGCTTATCCTTACCTTTGGGGTGGTTTCAACGATCCGAAACTGTACCACAGCGAGGATAACACCCGCTTGGCACCGCTCATGCGCAGACTTTATAGCCGTTTGGCTTCCCAATTGATTGCAGAGGGTGAAAAGGACAAAGCACTTAAAGTGTTGACTCACGGTAACGAGGTGCTTCCTGATTGCAACTTCCCGTACGTTTCTGTAATGTCATACATCTATGGTTACACCCACAGCTGCATGACTTACATGGAAGACTTCTTCCGTATCGGAACAGACGCCGCCAACAAAGAGGGCATGAAGATGGCCAACCAGATTTGGGATGACCAAGTGGCACTCTTCAATTGGTATAACAACTGCGACGAACGGACGCTGGACTACAGAAGCAGCGATATCCACTACGACTTCATATTCCTCGACTATATGATGAATGTACACTATCCTGACAACAGCTTGCAGAACCGTTACAAAGAGCTGAAGATCGACAAAGTGGCGATGAATTATGCGAAATCGCTGCAGGCCAACATCTCCGCTCAACTGCGCAAGCCCGATTTTGACCAACAAGCTGTGGCTGGAAGTCTCCAAGAGCTGCACCAAATGCGGACTGTTGCTGAGCGAATTGGCGACAGCCAAACTGCCAAAAAAATTCAGGATATTGCCACCTCCCAACTGGATATGATGAGCAATCTCTCCCCAGAATTGGGCGCTGCTTTCCGTCAGTTCTACAACAGAATGGATCAACAAGAGATGGAGCCAGAGGCGGAAGAAGCTGGCAACGAAACAGCTGAAAATTAAGACATTCTGTCATCATTGACACCCGTGTAGAGACGCGATTAATCGCGTCTCTACGTGTTTTAAAAAATGTTACCTTTGCACCCGAAAGAAAAACGTAAAACCTTCTCAATATGAAAAAATTTGCAGTGATACTGTGCGGCTGCGGCACATTGGACGGCAGCGAAATCCACGAATCTGTCATGACTTTGCTGGCTATTGACCGTAATGGCGGTGAATATCAGATTTTTGCACCCGATGATTGGCAATATCATGTGGTGAACCACGTCACTGGTCAACCGATGGAGGAGAAGCGGAATATGCTGCTGGAGGCTGCGCGTATCGCCCGTGGCAACGTGAAACCCATCGAACAATGCAATGTCGCGGATTTCGACGCAGTGGTATTCCCCGGCGGCAACGGTTCCGCCAAAAACCTCTTCACCTACGCCTTTGAGGGTCAAAATTGCACCGTTCGTGAAGACGTGGCAAAAGTCATCCGCGCCTTTCACAACGCCGGCAAACCCGTGGGCGCCCTCTGCATCGCGCCCGTAATGATCGCCAAAGTGCTCGGTGACGTCACCGTTACGGTCGGCAGCGACCCCGGCACTATCCGCAACGTGGAAACCTTCGGCACCAAGCACCAAATCACCGTGCAGAAAGAGGTGTGCGCGGATGAGGCCAACAAGGTCTTCACCACGCCCTGCTACATGCTGCCCGCCCGCATCGGCGACATTGCCGATTGCGCCGACAACCTCATCAAGGCCATGATATCGGCTATTGGCCGTTAGCCATTAGCTATTAGCCAAAGCCAACAGCTAAAAGCTTAAAGCTTAAAGCCAACATGAACAACATCGTCATTGTCGGGTTTCCAGGAGCGGGAAAGAGCACCATCGGCAGGCGACTTGCCGGCCGGTTGCACATGACCTTCATCGACCTGGACCTTTACATTGAAGAAAAATACCATTCCGCCGTTCCCCTGCTGTTTCAACGGTATGGGGAACCGGCGTTTCGTACGTTGGAGTTTTCCGCACTGTGCGAGGTGCTGAAAATGGACAACTGCGTGATTGCCACGGGCGGCGGTACGCCGTGCCACGCAGGCGCCATGGAGGCCATCAATGAAAATGCCCGCAGCATATACCTTCAACTAAGTGAAGATCAAATCGTTGAGCATCTGTTAATCTCCAAGAAAAAACGTCCGCTCACCCACCATTTGAGTGAGCCGGAACTTCGGAAGTATGTCCACGAAACGCTGCCCGTCAGAGAACCTTATTATCTTCAGGCACACATCATCTCTCCCCTACCCGATTCGGTTGAGGAGTTGGTGCAAAAACTAAAATAACCGCTACTTATTTTCCAGATTCTCTTTTTCTAAATCGTTTGTTTTTTGTTTCCTGTTTATATTCAGGAATCTGGCTTTCTTTTTGTATACGAAAACGCTGTTCAGCACATAGTTAAGCAAACCGACTGGCACCGCCATGATGGTGAGGTTGAGGTAGTTGTTATGACTGCCTATATGCTCTAACAGCGCGATACCGCCAATATTGACGAGGTAGGTAAAGGTAGTTACCGCCAAAAATCTGAGCAACAGCTTGTTGTCTTTATTCTTAAAGACCAAAATGCCATACGTCTTGAAGTTGAACAAGATACTGACGATGGTGGCAAAGAAGTTGGAAACCACGTATGCGTGGTTGAGTTTGAACAGCTGTTCAAAGATAAAGAGAAAGACATAGTTGATGAGCAGACCGAACGCCGTGTTTAGCATGGCGACGAGCACAAAACGGATGAATTGAGGTTCAAAATAACGTTTTAGAAATTCCTTCATCAACTATTCAACTTTAAGGCGGCAAAAATAAAAAATAAAACCATACGGACGATATAGAAAAAAGAGTATATTTGCACCCCAAAAATTATTGCGATGGAAGAGAGACAATTGCGTAGTCAATTTAAGATCAGAATCTCAGGCATTGAACTCGGAAAGCATTGTTTTTCAATTGATTGCAATAAAGAGTTCTTTGAACTGGCAGGCATTGAACAACTGATGGACGGCCGTTTGAATTTGCGGATTGAAATGGAAAAATCTGAGAAAATGGTCGACTTTCAGTGTCACTTCGAGGGCGAAGTTGTGGCCGAATGCGACCGCTGTCTTGCTCCCGTGACCCTGCCGCTGAACTTCGACGAAAGATTGCTCGTGAAGTTGGTGTCCGAAAACTACCATTCTGAGGAGGAACAGGAAGATGAGATTTGGATGATGGATGAGAACACCTACGAGATCGACCTCTTTCACTTCGTGTACGAGTCTATCGTGCTCGCGCTGCCCATCCGCATTGTGCATGAGGATGACGCCGATGGAAATCCGACCTGCGACCCCGAGGTGATGCGCCGCTTAGATGAGATGAATACCGAAAACACTGAAAATGAACAAGAAACGGATCCCAGATGGGATGCGCTCAAAAATATAAAACTGGATTAATAACAATAAAAATTAATAGATATGCCACATCCGAAAAGAAGACATTCTGCTATCAGAAGAGATAAGAGAAGAGCTAACGATTTCATCACCGCTCCTCAGCTGACCACTTGCAGCCATTGCGGTGCTCCCATCCTCACTCACCGTGTATGTCCTGAGTGCGGTTACTACAGAGGCAAACAAGCCATCGAAATCGGTAACGCTGCTGAGTAAACATCCGTAGTGATGTTTTTTTGAAAAACATGGATGACATAAGAAATTATGTCATCTTTTTGAGTTTATGTTGTTATGGAATTTATTTTTGCCACCCACAATCTGCATAAATCCGAAGAGGTGAGCGCGATTCTCGGACCTGATTATCACATCAAAAACTTGCGCGAAATCGGCTGTCCTGAAATCCCCGAAACTGCCGACACACTGCAAGGCAATGCATTACAAAAAGCGCAATATGTCTTCGACCACTATCACGTCAACTGTTTTGCCGATGATACGGGACTCGAAGTGGAAGCGCTCGACGGTCGCCCTGGCGTCTATTCCGCACGCTATGCCGGCGAAGGCTGCTCCTATCAAGACAACGTTCTCAAAATGCTGGAGGAGATGCGCGGCGTAACCAACCGCAAGGCCTGCTTTAGGACAGTGATCGCCCTCATCATGGACGGCAAACGATACTTTTTCGAAGGTCGTGTGGAGGGTGAAATTCTCACTGAACAGCATGGAGTTGACGGTTTCGGCTATGATCCCATTTTCAAACCGCTGGGCTTCCGTCAGACATTCGCCGAAATGTCTTCTTCGGCAAAGAATGCCATCAGCCACCGCGGTCGCGCCATGCAACAACTGAAAACGTTCTTGGACGAAATTAATTCGTCACGGTAGAGACGATGTGCACATCGTCTCTACAAGGTAAAAATTATCGTAAAATTTATTGTAGATACAATTCCACCAGTCCTTCCGGGGTAGTGACGTGGAGGATTTTGTTCTCGCGGTCCACGTCGGTGACGAACTGCTGACTGGCAGGGATGAGGATTTCGCTACCGTTGTGGTCCACCTGCATCAGCGGGTTGTTGGCCAGTTCCATGAAATCCTTGCAGATTCCGATTTCACCGAGCTTTTCGTCCACCACCTTGAAACCGATCACTTCGTGGAAATAGAAGCGATTGCCGGAGAGTTTCGGCAGTTGCGCAAGCGGCAGATACAAGTCGGTCTGCACAAACTCCCGCACATTATCCATTTCCACGTCCTGCAGTTTGACGATAAACTGATTGTTGCCCCTATATTGCAGTTTTTCAATCATATAGGGCAGCATTTCGCCGTCGGTTTCAATGAAGACGGCGTTGAGGTCGAGGTAGCGTTCACAATCATCGACATCAAAAAAGGCACACAACTCGCCTTTCAGTCCGAAAGGTTTCGTTAGTGTGCCTAGATAGTAGAAGTTTTTGTCTGCCATAATGCAGGCGAAAACTATTCAGCAGCCTGTTCTGCTTCGGCAGCGGGAGCTTCTTCAGCGGCTTCGGCGGCAGCCTCTGCGGCAGCGGCTTCAGCAGCTTCTTGAGCAGCCTTAGCTTGAGCAGCGGCGATTTCAGCAGCCTTGGCGGCCACTTTCGCGGAGATGGCTTCCTTGACCTTGGTCTCAGCGGCGAGACGCTCTTTCACGACTTTGCGTTTAGCTTCGCGCTCTGCGTTCTCGACATCTTTCAGCTTAGAGGTCTTGTCCTGCTTCCAAGCGTCGAATTTGCGTTGAGCCTCGTTTTCGCTGAACGCGCCCTTAGCGACACCGCCTTTGAGGTGCTTCATCATATAGACACCTTCGCGTTTAAGAATCGAACGAGCCGTATCTGAAGGGGTAGCACCTGCTTCGAGCCAATACAGCGCTCTGTCAAAATTGATGTTGATAGATGCGGGGTTGGTCAGCGGGTTATAGGTACCCAGATCCTCGATGAATCGTCCGTCACGGGGTGCTCGACCATCCGCAATTACAAGGTGGTAGAAGGGTTGGTTCTTCTTACCGCGTCTTTGTAATCTGATTCTTGTTGCCATAATACTTTAATTTTAAGTTGTTAAAAATGAGGCGGCAAAGATACACTTTTTTTGAATGCGCCGGACAAGGTTCAGGAAAAAAGCAAAAGGGAGAACTTCACGTCCTCCCCTTTGCTTATTAATAGTATTATTCAGCACTACTCGCTCAACACGCAAACGAGATTTCTGTCGCCGAAAGCATCGTCAATCTTGCCGACGGTCGGCCAGTATTTCTCAGTGTGCGGCAGCGGGAAAGCCGCTTGCTTACGGGTGTAAGGACGATCCCATTCGTCGGCGCAGACCACATCCATGCTGTGAGGAGCGTTCTTGATGAGGTTGTCGGCCTTGTCAGCCTTGCCCTCTTCAATGTCGCGGATCTCTTGACGGATAGCAATCATTGCGTCGCAGAAGCGGTCGAGTTCGCTCAGAGGTTCGCTCTCGGTGGGTTCCACCATCAAGGTGCCGTGCACCGGGAATGCCACTGTAGGAGCGTGGAAACCATAGTCCATCAAACGTTTAGCGATATCGCCCACTTGTACGCCAGCGCTTCTGTCGAAAGCATTGCAGTCGAGAATCATCTCGTGTGCGCACATGCCTTGCGTACCCGTATAGAGGATCTTGTAGTCTTTCTCCAAACGTGCGCGCATGTAGTTGGCGTTCAAGATAGCCGTCTTGGTGACTTCCGTCAAACCCTTGCCGCCCAACATCTTAAGGTAAGCGTAGGTGATCGGAATCAAGTATGCGCTGCCGTAAGGAGCGGTAGCGACTTGGCTGCCCTGTTCGCCGCCAACCTTCACCGTAGCGTGGTTCGGCAAGAACGGAACGAGCTTTTCGCACACGCCGATCGGGCCAACGCCAGGACCGCCACCGCCGTGAGGCATAGCGAAGGTCTTATGCAGGTTGAGGTGGCAGACATCTGCGCCCATGGTGCCAGGAGAGGTCAGACCCACCTGTGCATTCATGTTTGCACCGTCCATATAGACCAGACCGCCATTCTCGTGGATGATCTTGATGATTTCGAGGATGCCTTCCTCAAATACGCCGTGCGTGGAAGGATAGGTAATCATCAAGCAAGAGAGGTTGTCCTTGTATTGTTCAGCTTTTGCACGCAAATCGTCGATATCTACCTCGCCGTGTTCCGTAGCCTTCACCACAACGATCTTGTTGCCAGCTTTGGCAGAAGATGCAGGGTTGGTGCCGTGTGCGGAAGAGGGGATCAAGCAGATGTTGCGGTGACCCTCGCCGCGACTGAGGTGATAGTTGCGAATCACGGTCATACCGGCATATTCGCCAGCAGCACCGGAGTTCGGCTGCAAGGAGATGGCTGCGAAACCGGTGATCTTAGCCAGCCAGTTGCAGACCTCATCCAACATTTCGCGATAACCCTCGGCTTGGTCGGCGGGAGCGTACGGATGGATGTTGCAGGTTTCAGCCCAGCTCAGCGGCAGCATTTCAGCAGCGGCGTTGAGCTTCATGGTGCAGGAACCCAGCGGAATCATAGCGCGGTTCAGAGACAAATCCTTGACTTCCAGCATCTTCATATAACGCATCATCTCGGTTTCGGAGTGATACTGGTTGAAGATCTTGTGCTGCATGAAGGCGGATTTACGAGCCAACTCTGCAGGAATGTGCAGATCGGGAACGCCGCATTTGCCGTCGCAAACATGCGGGGTGAAAGGTTTGCCAGCGGCGATAGCCAACACTTCGAGGATGTTGTTCACATCGTCGTGGGTCACGGTCTCGTCCAAAGAAATCGTGAAGCAACGCTCACAGTGGTAGCAGAGGTTGATCTCTTTCGACAGAGCCACCTTCTTCACGTCCTCGCAGGTGATGCCTTCGGGCGTTTCGAGGCAAAGGGTGTCAAAATAGTGCTCGTTATATTGTTTGAAACCGTATTTCGCAGCTTCTTCAGCGAGAACGCCAGCCAAAACGTTGATCTTGACGGCTTTGTTTTTCAAACCCTCTGCACCGTGCCACATGCCGTAGAATCCGGCCATGATGGCGGTCAAAGCGCTGGCGGTACAGATGTTGGAGGTTGCGCGCTCGCGTTTGATGTGCTGCTCGCGAGTCTGCAAAGCCATACGGACAGCGCGGTTGCCCTGAGCGTCAACGGTCACACCGATGATACGGCCCGGCATCTGACGCAGGAACTCCTCGCGGCAAGCGTAGAAGCCAGCGGCAGGGCTACCGTAACCCATCGGAATACCGAAACGTTGGGTGGAACCGGTCACGCAGTCTGCACCCCATTCGCCCGGAGGCGTGAGCAGCGTAAGTGCCAACAGATCAGTGGCAACGCCCACGAAGATGTTCTTGCTGTGTGCCTTCTCAACCCATGCACGATAATCGTGAATGCTGCCCCAGTAGCTCGGGTATTGGATCATTGCGCCGAAGAAGGTCTCGTCGAGTTCCACTTGGTCGGGTTTGCCGATGACCAGCTCGATGCCTTGAGGAGCAGCGTTGGTCTTCATCACGCCGATGCAGTGCGGGAACACGCCCTCGGCCACGAAATATTTCACCACATTGTTCTTCTGTTGCTCGCGGCTGCGGCTGCGGAAGAACATCAGCATCATCTCGCCGGCTGCGGTAGCATCGTCCAACATGGAAGCGTTGGAGAGCGGCATAGCCGTCAAGCTGCTAATCATCGTTTGGTAGTTCAGCAAAGCCTCGATACGACCTTGGGAAATCTCAGCCTGGTAAGGAGTGTAGGAGGTGTACCAGCCCGGATTCTCGAAAATATTGCGCAAAATCACCGCAGGAGTATAGGTGTTATAGGTACCCATACCGATGTAGGAGCGGTAAATTTTGTTCTTAGCCATCAAACCATGAATGTGGTTGAGGTATTCACCTTCGGTCATGCCGTCGGGCAAATCCAGCGGCTTCGGCAGGCGGATGGCGGCGGGAACCGTCTTCTCAATGAGTTCATCTAACGTTTTGACGCCGATGACATTCAGCATTTTTTGTTGCTCATCAGCAGCGGGACCATTGTGTCTGCACACAAATTCATCTTTTATTATCATATTGATTATCAGTTTGTTATAAATACAATTACTCTGAAATTAGAAGAGGCAAAAGTACATAAATTATAAATACACACATAGTAAAGACACAAAAAATTGCGTCTCTGCACTGACATTAAAAAACAAAAAATCACAACACCGTCACCGAACCTTTAACCACAAAAGGAGTCCCGGCTTCCGAAGTGTATCGGATGACGTAATTATACACAGTATTGGGTTGAATTTTCCCCTTGTACTCGCCATTCCATTTGAAATGTTTATCCGTGGAATAGAAAACCAACTCGCCCCATCGGTTGAAAATCTTGATTTCGAATAGATTGATGAATCTCAGATAGGTTTCGGGAACGCTAAAGTGGTCGTTCAGACCATCTACATTGGATGGTGAGATGGCATTGGGCATCGTCAAATGATACTCGCATTTTTCCACCGTAATTGAACCGGTGTTTTGGCACAACCCTTGATAAGCAGTCACGGAGTACAATCCCGGATGGGTAACGGTGATTTGCGGGGTGATTTCGCCCGTACTCCACACATAATCCGTAAGTCCCGTGATTACCAACAGTTCCGCTGACATATCTTCACAAAAATCTTCCGTGGGAGAAATCACAGACAATGCGGTATCTATCACGGACAAATTCAAAAACACTATACTATCACTTCCACAAACAGTTTGTAAATCAGCTTGATATGTGTTTTCCACGTAAAGATTCTGATTGTTCCAAGAAAGGGGCAGATTGCTTTCACAAACTACGCTGTCTATCGTCACTGTTTTGTTACGACAAACATATAACGAAAAATGGATTACGCTGTCGCAACCGATACTATTCGGAATCACCACCATACTGTCTGTGACATCATCATTAAAAGCTACTCCATTGAAAATCAACGGCAAATCATTCTCCATCACCGTGTCTTGGATAATACTGGAGGTGTTTCGTAGCAGATGAACATGAAGAATCAGCACTTTGTCTAAACCATCGGAACTGGGAATAACAACACTATGGGCTGCCGTATCTGTAATGGTGATCCCGTACCACTGCAACGGCATGTTGTTTTCGCACAATGTTGTATCTAAATATTGGCGTACCAGCACTTTAACAGAATCTGACGCAAAGCAATCCTCGGTAACAAAACCGGTCACTTGATACTGGGTGGATTGGGAGGGGGATGCTATGGGATTGGCGGAGGTGGCGGAAGACAAGCTTGCGGCGGGCGTCCACACATAGCTTCCAGCCCCGGACACGCTCAAGGTCGTACTTTCGCCAGGATCTATCACAACATCTTCATTAACAGTTAATTGAGGCTGTTGTAAAACAGTGAGATGAAGAATTATGAGACTGTCGCAAAGCGTGTCCATAGGAGCATATTTCGAATAGGTACCCGATGCTGTAAGCGACTGTCCGTGCCACGAATAGGGCAGATGACTGCTGCAAATCACGGTGTCTTCGAAACGGGTATTCATGGTAACGGCAACCTGGAACTGAGTGGAAGCCGTGCAGGCATGTTCATCGCTATACGTATAGGTCAGTTGATAGGACGTCACACTTTCCTGAAAATAGAGCGTGTCGTCATTCATAGGAGCACCCGTGTATGTTCCTCCCATCGGAGATCCTTCCAAAACACCATAAACATCTGAAAAACAGAAGTGTGCGTCGTCATGCTCCACCTTGGGCAGGTAATCGGAAATAGTGATCTGCGCAACCACAGTATCCCCTGAAACATCCGTGACGGTGACCGTATAGAGTCCCGCACAAAGCTGGAACGCCGTGTCCGTTTGCTGGGCGAGCGGATCATCCCAATGATAGGTATACGGCGGATAACCGCCGACCACTGTTACGAATGCGCGCCCGTCACAGACGAAAGCTTGTGATCCGGCATTAGCAGGGAGACCGTCACAGTGTGTGTTGTCCATCCCGAATGTAACAGCCGACAAAACAGTATCTGGATGAAGGACAGAAAGTTGGAGGTACAACATACTATCGCAACCTTCCGTGGTGGTTAATGCTTGAAGATACGTGCCTGCTGAATTGTATGTAAATCCGTTCAAAGAATAGGGCAGCGCATTCTCAAAAACCGTTATATATAAGGTGGTGTCTTTGGTTGTATTAACCGTCAAATGTAACGTGACCACACTGTCACAACCCTCATGACTATCCAACGTTATCGTGTAATCCCCTGATTCATGATACAGGGAATCATACCACATCATACTATTGCACACCACGCTGAACTCGTCTGTGTATGAAGTATTGTTCACCGTCAGATGCAACGTAACTACACTGTCGCAACCCTCCATATTCTCCAATGTTGACATATAATCACCTGATTCGTAATAGGTTGATCCATTCCACTCCAAACTGTCACAAGCATCTTGAAAATCCTCCGTGTAATCGGTGTTGGTCACCGTCAAATGCAACGTAACCACACTGTCACAACCCTCAATACTCTGAAAAGATTGGAGATACACTCCTGATTCATAGTATATTGAATCATTCCAAACGAAACTGTCGCAAGCGGATTCATACCTTGTGATGGGCGTAGTGGTCATGATAACAAGACGAAGAACCACCGTGGAATCGCATCCGTTCACATTCTGGAAATTGTTTACATATTCACCTGATTCATAATACGTTGAATCATTCCATACAATACTGTCGCAAACAGCCCTGTCGTCATAAACAAAATCGGAATAGGTAATCGTAAGATGCATGGTCACCATAGAATCGCATCCGTCCACATTCTGGAAATGACACATATAATCACCTGATTCATAATATATTGAATCATTCCAAGCATAGCTATCACATGCTGTATCATATAAATCCGTTTGATTCGTGGAATGAACCATAAGATGCACGAGAACAATGGAATCGCACCCAGCCATATTCTGAAATGACTGTTGGTAGTCACCCGTCTCCACATAAACGGAATCGTTCCAAACGAAACTATCGCAAACTGTTTCATACAACTCCGTAAAATCGGAATACTCAAGAGAAAGATGGAGGGTTACGATGGAGTCACAACCATTCACATTCACGAAACTCATCGTATAATCTCCTGATTCATAAAATGTTGAACCATTCCATACCAAACTATCGCATGCCGTCTCCTCTATTTCACTGGAATCGGAATCCCAAACTGTGAGATGCAGAATTACGGTAGAATCGCAATAATGCACATCTTGAAAATATTGCATGTAAGTCCCTGATTCCTCGTAAATGGAATCATTCCAAACAAAGTTGTCACAGGCTGTATCGTAAAGGACCGTATGGTCGGAATAATGGACCGTAAGATGAAGAATCACTAAAGAATCACAACCGACCTGATTTTGCGTAAGATAAATATAATCACCTGATTCATAATACGTTGAATCATTCCATACAATACTGTCGCAAACCGTTTCATACTGTTCCGTAGTGTCGGAACTCCAAATGGTAAGATGAAGCGTCACAATCGAATCACATCCGTTTTTATTCTCGAATATCAACGGATAATTCCCTGATTGATAATATGTTAATCCATTCCACACATAGCTGTCACAAGCCGTATCATAAATATCCTTAAAATCCGTATGCCAAATGGTGAGATGGAGGGCTATCACAGAGTCACAGCCATGGTCATTCTGATAATAAATATTATAATCGCCTGATTCATAATACACTTCATCATCCCACACGTAAAAATCACAAATAGAATCATAGACATCAACAATATCAGAATGCCATATCGTGAAGTGTAACGTCATCAATGAATCGCAACCATTCAATTTTTGAAGAGGAACAACATAATCTCCAGATCCATAATAGGTTACGCTATCCCATTCAAGACTGTCGCATGCCGTTAGATAGAAATCCAAGGAATCCGAACTCAAAATGGTAAGTTGAAGCGTCACCATGGAGTCACAACCGTGATTATTTTCAAAATGTTTCACATAATTCCCTGATTCATAGTATATTGAACCATGCCAAACCATACTGTCGCAAGCAAATTCCTGGACAACAATATTATCGGAATGATAAATGACAAGATGAAGGGTCACCACGGAATCGCAAAGGTACTGATTTTGAAAATGTTGCGTATACTCACCTGATGCGTTATACACGATATCATTCCATACAAAAAAGTCGCAAGCTGTGTCATAAATATCCGTGTAACTGGCATTTCTGACTGTAAGATGCAGCGTGACCACGGAATCACAACCATTCTGATTTTGAGAAAGATACGTATACTCTCCCGATTCGTGATAAATTGTACCATTCCATTCAATGCTATCACATACAGAGAGTGTCTGATCCTCGTAGCTTGGGGACAAAATGGTCGCATGGAACATGACAATGGAATCGCAGCCGTTTTGGCTGGTCAACGTGTCCGTATAGGTGAACGACTGCGTATAAAGGCTATCATTCCAAAGAAGACTTTCACAGACCACCGTGTCTATGGAATAATAGACAATCGGGTAAAAGTTGATCAACACAGTCGTATCGAATTGACACCCATATTCATCGAAACAATGGAAAGTGTATGCAACAGACGTGTCCTGAGAGAGTTCATTAGGTGGGCTAATCACAAAGGAGGAGTCGTTGAGCGTCTCCACCCACGGTCCCTCCAAAATGGTAGAGACCACATCGGTGTTTTGCGTCTGCATATCCGAAGATAGCGCCAACTCCCACTCGAACAAATAACCATTGTCCCCACTCCAACCATCCACTACTTCGATATACCAGTCTCCATTCAGCGGACAACCAATGAGGCTGGAGAAGGATTCGTCGGGATGATAAAACTGGGTGCCGGCAGCCACATTTGAGGAATCGAAAATGCTATTGTGAACATGAGCACTTCTATAAATAAGACTACCTGATCCTGCAGCATACGAATATCCAGCAGTTGAGTTATTAGACCAGCAATAGTTCCAACCTGTTCCTGGGGCATTCATAAAATATGAAGGGTCACACTTATAGGAGTTTGTGACTGTTCCTATATAGTCTGTATTTGCCTGTCCTAAATCCGTTGAGGATGACGCATTGCTTCCGCCTCCTTGCCAACCATAAGAGCCTGAAGGAATGGTACTTGTACAAGAAGAGGTACCTGTGCCCGCAAAACGTAGAATATCCGCTTTCTGTCCATTAGGACAAGTCAAATTGATATATAAGTCCCCAATATAGGAATGCTCAATATTAAGACGCACATACAAGATATCATCGACGGAATGAATCACATCGTCGTTGGGAAAGCCCGTGAATGTCAGCGGAGACCGATAAGAACAGCCGTAAGGTTCGCAATAGACCCCGTCAGGAAGAAACACCGTGTCGGTCCAGGTCTTTACTGTTTCAATGTTATTGATTGTCACATTGTTAGTGGAGTCATGTCCGACTGTGACACTATAGGTTTCTCCCGCGCACATCTCAGGAAGAGAGATGTTGCTGATAGCGTTCATGAGGATTTCCAACACCTGATATGATTTCACCGAATTACCGGAAGAGTTTGTCAAAGTAACGGTATAGGTCCCGATTGTAGAAACGTTAATGGAGCGGGAAGTTTCACCAGTGCTCCACAAATAGGCTTGGGCACTGTCGGCGGTGATGACGATGGAGGAGTCGGGACATAGATAGTGGTAAGACACCGGAATGGGATCCGGAACGGGATCCGGGATAGCACAATCCACACAACTCAGAGTGGCCGACCACCCGGAATAGTTAACGGATCCGTCTGAATGGAACTTGAAAGTCAACGCACCGGAAGTGGAGGTGATGACCCCTGGGGAGCTAGATCCGCAATAGACGCCAATCAGTGGTGAACTGGTGGACGAACCGTCATAAATCATGAGATAATCATAATTGCAGCTACTATGAGACTCAAGACTGAAAGAGGTAAAAGAAACTTTCAGACACCTACCCGGCGTGGCGGGCACAAAAGTCTGAGTGAAATCCTGACTGCTTTGATAACTCCCATCCGGTCCACCCGGGTCGTAAAAAGTACCCGAACAGGTAGTGATTTGCCCATTGGACATAGTATAGCTCTGTCCCTGCAAGGATTCCCACCGCAGAGTCAGCAGCAACAAGACTATTCCCAAAAAGACAAAACGTTTCATCAATTTATAACTGTTTGGATTGCAAACTATAAACTTGCAAAGTTACACTTTTCTGTATAATAGTGCCTTTCATACATTAATTTTATAAATACAAGATTGTTAATACAACATACCTAAAAAATAGTATCTTTGCGCTTTGTATTTTTGAATCAAATTAAATGTAAAATATTATGAATGAAGAACATAACAATCCGGTTATTGAAGAATTGAAGCAGTCGGAAGCGCTGCTAGAAGGCCATTTTCTGCTCTCATCAGGTCGTCATAGCGACCGTTATTGTCAGTGTGCCAAACTGTTGCAATATCCTGACAGAGCCGAGCGCGTGATTGCAAAAATCACCGAACAAGTGAAGGATCTCCAGATCGACATGGTGGTCGGACCGGCCATGGGCGGCATCATCGTGGCTTACGAATTAGGACGCCAGCTGGGCGTGCCTGCCATCTTCACCGAGCGCGTTGACAACGTGATGTGCCTGCGCCGCGGCTTTGAGGTGAAACCCGGCATGAAACTGCTCATCTCCGAAGACGTGGTCACCACCGGCAAGTCCTCCCTCGAAACCATCGAAGTGCTGAAAGCCTTTGGTGCTGAGGTGATTGGCGTGGCTTGCATCGCCGACCGCAGCGACGGTTCCTTCCCTTACCCCGTCTATAGCGCCACCAAGCTCAACATCCAAAACTGGGCCGTGGAGGATTGTCCGCTCTGCAAACAAGGCCTGCCATTCGTGAAACCCGGCAGCCGGAAGATGTAAAATTTTGTATATTTGCCGCCGATTAATAAATATAGATGAAGAACACTAAATTATCCAATAGATACGCCAAGGCTTTGTTTGACTTTGCCGGCGAGAACAATCAAATTGAGGAGGTGTACGGCGACCTCACCTTGTTCGCGAAGACTTTGAAGGAGAACCGCGAGCTGCAGGTGTTGTTGCGCAATCCAGTGGTGCCTTGCAATCAAAAGCACCAGATCTTCGAGAGTGTCTTCACCGGCGCCCTCCACAGCATCACCTACCAATTTATGGACGTATTGCTCAAAAAGCATCGCGAGCCGGCGTTGGACACCATCTGTGAGGAGTTTTTCAAACTGTACAACCAAGCCCACAACATCAAGATGGTGACTATCTCCACCGCTAGTCCACTCAGCGAACCGCTGAAAGACAAAATTGTGGCCATGCTCGCCGAACAGACCCACGCTACCATCGACCTTCGTCAAATTGTCGATTCCGACCTCATCGGTGGTTTTGTCATCAAGATGGACGACTACTATCTTGATTCCAGTATCTTGTCCAAAATCAACAAGTTAAAGCAAGAATTTTCCCAAAACAGTTTCCAAGTACAATTCTAAATTTGCATATAAATGGCAGAAATTAAACCCTCAGAAGTTACATCCATACTGCGCCAGCAACTGCAGAACTTCAACCAGAAGTCTGAAATGGAAGAAGTTGGCACCGTGCTGTTGGTCGGTGACGGCATCGCTCGTGTCTACGGCCTGCAGAACGTCCGTTCCGGCGAACTGGTGACGTTCAACACCAAAAGCGGCGACGAAATCACTGGCATCGCCCTCAACCTGGAAGAGGACAACGTGGGTGTCGTGCTGCTCGGCGATTCCAAATCGCTCAACGAAGGCGACATCTGTAAACGCACTGGCCGCATCGCCTCCATCAAAGTCGGTGAAGGCTTGCTCGGTCGTGTCATCAATACCTTAGGACAACCCATTGATGGTAAAGGAGATATCGAAGGTGAACTCTACGAGATGCCCATCGAGCGCAAGGCTCCCGGCGTCATCTTTCGTCAACCCGTGAAAGAGCCGTTGCAGACAGGTATCAAAGCTATCGACGCCATGATTCCCATCGGTCGTGGTCAACGTGAGCTCATCATCGGCGACCGCCAGACCGGTAAAACGGCTATCGCCATCGACACCATCATCAACCAGAAATCTTTCTACGAACAAGGCAACCCCGTATATTGTATCTATGTGGCTGTAGGTCAGAAAGGTTCGTCTGTGGCTGCTCTGGTGAAAACCCTCACCGAGCGCGGCGCAATGCCCTACACCATCGTGGTGACCGCCACCGCCTCCGACGCTGCTGCCATGCAGTTCTACGCTCCGTTCGCAGGCGCTGCTATCGGCGAGTACTTCCGCGACACTGGACGTAACGCCCTCATCATCTACGACGACCTGTCGAAACAGGCTGTGGCTTACCGTGAGGTTTCGCTGTTGCTCCGCCGTCCGCCTGGACGCGAGGCATACCCCGGCGATGTCTTCTACCTCCACTCCAGACTGCTGGAGCGCGCCGCCAAGATCATCGAATCCGATAAGATTGCGGCCACGATGAACGACCTGCCCGAAACGCTGAAACCCATCGTGAAGGGCGGCGGTTCCCTGACGGCTCTGCCTATCATCGAAACGCAGGCTGGTGACGTCTCCGCCTACATCCCGACCAACGTGATCTCCATCACTGACGGTCAGATCTTCCTGGAAACGTCCCTCTTCAACGCTGGTGTGCGTCCCGCTATCAATGTGGGTATTTCGGTGTCTCGCGTCGGTGGTAACGCTCAGATCAAGTCCATGAAGAAAGTGGCTGGTACACTGAAACTCGACCAAGCGCAATACCGCGAGATGGAATCCTTCGCCAAGTTCGGCTCCGATGTGGATGCCGCCACCCAGTTCGTCCTCGACAAAGGTGTGCGTAACGTGGAAATCCTGAAACAGCCGCAATACACTCCGTACAAGGTGGAAGAGCAGATCGCCATCATCTTCTGCGGTTCTCGCGGACTGTTGCAAAAAGTTCCCGTCGCCAACATCCGCAACTTCGAGACCGAATTCATCTCTTACATGCACGCTCATCAGCAAGATGTGCTCGACACGCTCGCAAAGGGCACCATCAATGATGAGATTATGCAGAAAATGACTGACGCTTGCGCTGAAGTGGCTAAAAAATACGAATAGTTATGGGCAACCTGAAAGAAATACGCACGCGAATCACCTCTATTGAGTCGACGCAGAAGATCACCAGCTCCATGAAGCTCGTATCGGCTGCAAAGCTTCGCCGTGCCCAGACTGCCATCCAGCATCTTCGTCCTTATTCCCAAAAACTCAACGAGATACTGAAGGATCTGGCCGGTTCCAACACCGATTCCGAGCGACTGCCCCTCTTCGAGGCACGCGAACCCGAAAACGTGGTTATCGTGGTCATCACCTCCAATAAGGGTCTTTGCGGTGCATTCAACTCGAACATCGTGAAAACCGTCAATCACCTGATTACGGAGAAGTATGCCGCACAGCACAATGCTGGACACGTTCAACTGATCTGTTTCGGCAAAAAAGGCAAAGAACAGCTCAGCAAGCATTATCCGGTAATCTATTACAATGAAAAATTGCTGGATAACCCTGATTTCACTGAACTTTCCGTCATGGCCGACGACCTGATGAAAAAGTTCGTCAACCACGAAGTGGACAAGGTGGACATCGTTTACAACCAATTCCTGAATGCTGCTACTCAACGCGTTACGGTGGAAGATTACCTACCTGTGACCGCCATCGAAAGCGACGAAGAGCATCAGGTGAACAGCGACTACATCATTGAACCTTCCGCTGATAAGCTGCTTTCAGAGCTGATTCCCAAGATTTTACGCACGCAGTTGTACAAGACACTGTCCGACTCCATCGCGTCGGAGCATGGTGCCCGAATGATCTCCATGACCAAGGCTACGGACAACGCCACGGAGATTCTGCGCGACCTGCGTCTGAAGTACAACAACGCCCGCCAGTCTTCAATCACCAACGAGTTGATCGAGATTGTGAGCGGTGCCAATGCGCTGAACGGGTAGTTGGCTTTTGGCTGTTAGCTATTAGCTGTTGGCTAAGACTAAAAAAGGGAGAAGTTGAACTTCTCCCTTTTCTGTTGTGAATCGCAAGTCTTTATCAATCTTTCGTCAGCAGCTCTTCCAGCATTTGACGGAGCGAGGAAGAGGTAAGGTCACGAGTCATGACCCCGTTGTGACAAATGGAGATGTTGCCGGTCTGTTCGGAAACAACTACCGCAACAGCATCGGTGAATTCTGTGGCCCCCAACGCGGAACGGTGTCGCAAACCCACCTCTTGCGGCAAATCGCGGCTTTTCGACACAGGCAGAATACAGCGAGCGGCCGTAATTCGGTGATCCTTGATAATCACCGCACCATCATGTAACGGACTGTTTTTGAAGAAGATATTCTCCAGAAGTTCCGCCGACGGTTTAGCATCAATCTCTTCACCCGTATTCAGAAACTCATCCAAAGGCGTTTTCCGAGCAAAGATAATCAAAGCACCTGTCATGGTGGCCGACATGTGCCGACAAGCCGTCTTCACCTCCTCAATCTCTTCGACATATTCAGAGGTCTTGGACTGTTTCATGAATCGGTCGCTGAAAAAATGGACCAAACGGCCATCTCCGATATAGAGCAAAAACTTGCGTATTTCAGGTTGGAACAAAATGATGATGGCGAGCACACCGACATTGACGAGCTCTCCCATCAACGCGGAAAGCATGGTAAAATGGAAAAAGGAAACCACCTCCCATATCACAAAAATCAACGCCAACACCCAGAAAATCTTCACGGCAGCCGTGCCTTTCGTCAGCTTGTAGAGCTCGAAAAGCAAAATCGCCACGATCAGGATGTCCAAGACATCGATGATGCGAAAATGGATAAAGTTGAAAATGGCCGCAATTTCCATCATACCCTTATAGAATTATGCCATCAAGGCAGCCAATGCGATAGAGTACATTTTCGTTTTAGCGCTGTCGCCGCGGGAAGAGAGCACGCAAGGCACTTTCGCACCCTTCAGCAAAGCACCGAGTTCAGCATGGCTGAACTTCGTACAGCATTTGTAGAATACGTTGCCCGTCTCGATGTTCGGGAAAAGCAGACAGTCGGCGTCGCCGGCCACTTCGCTCTTGAATTTCTTGATTTCCACCGTCTCTTTGTCGATAGCGAGGTCCAAAGAGATGGGACCTTCGATGGCAACATTACCCAGTTGTCCACGATTGCCCATAGTAGCGAGCAAAGCGGCATCAACACAAGCCTGCATACCCACGGACATCTGCTCGGTAGCAGCTAAGCAAGCCACTTTCGGTCTCTCAATGCCGAGAGCATTGGCAGTTTCGACCAAATATTTGAGAATAGCTTGTTTTTCTTTGAACTCGGGAGCGGGGATCACAGCCACATCGCCCACGACGAGCAATTTGTGGTAAGCCGGGTTCTCAATCACGGTCACGTGCGACAGAGTGGCCTTCGGCGGGCAGAGACCTTTTTCCTTGTTCAAGATGGCGCGCATATATTTATCGGTAGGCAGCAAACCCTTCATCAAAATCTGGCCCTCGCCAGCATTGATGAGCTCGCAGCTCTTCGTGGCAGCCTTCGTGTCAACATATTCGGGCACGATGGTGAATTTGGACATGTCAAAGTTGTGTTCTTTGCACACTTTCTCGATTTCCTCAGGATTACCCACGAGGGTAGCGTCGATTACGCCTAATTCCACAGCGGCATACACTGCCTCAATGGTGTGGGCATCGTTGGCGTTAGCAGCCACCAATCTTTTTCTCGGTTTCGATTTAACTAATTCTACTAATTGGTCTAATTTCGTGATAGCCATACTGTTACAATTTTAAGATTACAAACTGCAAAAATACATTTTTTTTTGATTTTTGGAATTCTCCAATTTCCCCTTTTCATTGCGTTCTCTCTTTAACCATTAACCTTTAACCCATAAACCTTAAACCCTCAACCTTAAACCAAAAAATACTATCTTTGCGGACTCATTTTTTCGAATAAATATCAAATAGTAACAATATGATAGACAATAACTTAAAATACAAAATCGCCGATATGAATTTGGCGGAATGGGGACACAAAGACATTGATGTTTCCCAAAAAGAGATGCCCGGTCTGCTGGCCATCCGCGAGAAATATGGTGACAGCAAGCCTTTGAAGGGCGTGCGCATCATGGGCTCGCTGCACATGACCATACAAACGGCTGTGTTGATTGAGACGCTGACACATCTCGGCGCGGAAGTGCGCTGGTGCAGCTGCAACATCTTCTCCACGCAGGACCACGCTGCCGCTGCCATCGCCGACAACGGCGTGAGCGTCTTCGCATGGAAGGGCGAAAGCCTCGAAGACTACTGGTGGTGCACCGTGAACGCCCTCTCGTTCCCCGGCGGCAAAGGCCCGCAACTCATCGTCGACGACGGCGGTGACGCTACTCTGCTCATCCACCTCGGATGCAAAGCCGAAGACGACCCGACCGTTCTCGATGCAAAGCCCGAATCTCACGAACAAGCCGTGATTTTCAACACGTTAAAGCAAGTGCTGAAAGAGGATCCGCACCACTGGCACAACATGGTGAAGGAGATCAAGGGCGTTTCCGAAGAGACCACCACCGGCGTACATCGTCTTTATCAGATGATGGAACGCGGCGAGCTGCTCTTCCCCGCCATCAACGTCAACGACTCCGTCACGAAGTCCAAATTCGACAACAAATACGGTTGCCGCGAATCTTTGGCTGATGGCATCAAACGTGCCACCGACGTGATGGTGGCCGGCAAGGTTGTTGTGGTGTGCGGTTACGGCGATGTGGGTAAAGGTTGTGCGCAAGCCATGCGCTCCTACGGTGCCCGCGTCATCGTCACCGAAGTCGACCCAATTTGCGCTCTGCAGGCCGCTATGGAAGGCTTCGAAGTCAAGACTGTGGAAGACGCCCTCGACGAAGGCAACATCTACGTCACCTGCACTGGCAACTGCGATGTCATCACCGTGGATCACCTCAACAAGATGAAAGACCAGTCCATCGTCTGCAATATCGGCCACTTCGATAACGAGATCCAAGTCAGCGCGTTCGAGAGCCAATCGAACATCACCAAGCGCAACATCAAACCGCAAGTCGACGAGTACATCTTCCCCGATGGACACTCCATCTTCATCCTTGCAGAAGGCCGTCTCGTAAACTTGGGCTGCGCTACCGGTCACCCCTCTTTCGTGATGAGCAACTCCTTCACCAACCAAGTGATGGCACAACTCGATTTGTGGCAACACGAATACAAAGTGGGCGTTTACAACCTGCCGAAACACCTCGACGAAGAGGTCGCCCGTCTGCATTTGGGCAAAATCGGCGTGAAACTGACAAAACTCACCCAAAAACAGGCTGACTACATCGGCGTGAAGGTCGAAGGTCCCTACAAAACGGACGCTTATCGTTACTAATCTCGACCTCAACACTGGTTAGATTAGATCACATATATTATACGGAGCTGTCAATTGCTGGCGGCTCCGTTTTTTTTTGTTCAACTTTTGCGCCCGCTTCGTCCATTTCTTGCGAAATTGGCCACTTTGATTTAACTAATTTTTGTTAAAATATTTCTTGATGATTTGCAATACATTGATTATCAGAGTGAAAAAAAATTGCAAAATTCCTTGATAGAATGGGCTTTTCTACATATCTTTGTAGCACAAAACTTAAAAGCTATGAAGAGTAAAAAAGAACAAAAAATGAACAATGGCGAAGGCAAAGAAATGCCCGCCGAAAATGTAAAAAACCACGACGCCTCGAATGAGGTTCTTGAACAAAATTCTTCAACGGATACCAAATCGGAATCTACTGACGAAGAGCGGGAAAAGACGATAACCCTCATCGAACAATGGGCCCCGTTCCTCAGCAAATTCATCAAAGTGATGATCGCGATAGAAGATTTGGTGGAAGCCAAGAAAACGATGGAGAGTGACCCGCACTTCATTTACGTCATGAGGAAATTCATGGAATTCAAGGAAAAATTTGAGGCAGAACACCCCGAAATGACGGAGGTGAACGATGATTACGAATGCGAGGACGATGACCTGTTCGACATGGTGAAACAGTTAAAGGACAACCTCCTTGCGCACGGTATCTCTGTCAAAGTTCGGAAAGTGACCGACCCTGCGGAGGTGGAAAAGTTTGAGCGTTTTATGAATGAGACACCGACGAAGAACGGTGCTTCCAAGATAGCAGAAGCTTAGACTTAGTCTGCCAACGAATAGCCGAACTTCTTCATTAGCAGTTCGTTATTACGCCAGTCTTTCAGCACTTTGACGGACAAGTCGAGGTAGATGTGCTTTTGCAGAAAATCCTCAATCGACATCCTCGCGTCAGTGCCCAGTTTTTTGATGGCCGAGCCTTTGCTGCCGATGATGATGGCCTTCTGCGTGGTTCTCTCCACGTAGAGGGTCGCGGCTATTCTTATGAGGTCAGGTTCCTCCTTGTAGCTCTCCACCACCACCTCAACGCTGTATGGAATTTCCTTCTTGTATTGCAGAAGTATCTGTTCTCTAATGAGTTCCGAAACGAAAAAGCGCATCGGGCGGTCGGTGAGAGCGTCCTTCGGGAAATAGGGCGGGCATTCAGGCAACAACTCAACAATGCGGTTGCGCACCGCTTCGATATTAATTCCCTTGAGGGCGGAAATGGCGAAGACATCGGCAGTGGGGAGAATCGATCGCCAATGGTTTTTCGATTCTTCCACCTGCTCTTCGGTGTATTTGTCGGTTTTATTGATGATGAACACGACAGGAATTCCCATCTTGTTGATTTTCGCTACCAGTTCCTCGTTGTAGCGAGTTTCGCCGCATTCGATGAGATAGAGGATGATGTCGGCGTCTTGCAAAGAGTCGGTGACAAAACGCATCATGTACTTCTGCATCATGTAGGCGGGATCGAGCACACCGGGCAGGTCGGAGTAGACGATTTGGTAGTCGTCGCCATTGACGATGCCCTTGATTCTGTGCCGTGTGGTCTGTGCCTTGGAGGTCATAATGGAGACCTTCTCGCCGACCAGTTGGTTCATGAGGGTGCTTTTGCCCACGTTGGGGTTGCCGATGATGTTGACGAAGCCCGCACGATGCGGGGTAGTATTGGGGTTTTCCATAGTTTCTTAAAGATTTGATGGTGAATCGTGATGTAGTTTAGGTTCTTGGTCTTCAGAGTCGAAGGTGATATAGCTGAAATGTGAAAGCCAGTCGCCGGTGTTGAAGAAGGTGCATTCCGGGGTAAGTTCGTAGCGCGTGGGTACATGCCGGTGCGCGAAGATGAAATAATCTACATGCGTTGTGGCTAACAGCTCACGGGCGAACTGCACCTGATGTTCGTTTTCGCCTTGAAACTGAAGCATACTCTCGTCGTGGGAGTTGCGACTGCTTTGGGAACAGAATCTCGCGATAGAGAAGGATTGTCGCGGATGCAACATACTGTACAACAGCTGATTGACAGGGCTGTTGAACACTCGCTTAATAAACAGATACTTTCGTTGCTTGCCACCCAAGCCATCGCCATGCCCCACAAAACAACACTTTCCGTTGATCTCCATCAGCCGTGCCTCGCGATAGACGTGCGCCCCGAACGTGCGGGTGAAATAGTCCTCCACCCACATATCGTGATTGCCCGTAAAGTAGTGGATTTCAATTCCTTGTTGGTGCAACTCCTTCAAGAATGCGAACAAGGTGACATAGCCTCTCGGCACCACATCGCGATACTCAAACCAGTAATCGAAAATGTCGCCCAAGAGAAACAGATGGCGTAGTTCTGAACCTTGATCCTTCAACAGCTGCACCAATCGCACTTCGCGCTCCTCGCTGGCGTCATCCGGCGGGGTGCGGAAATGCGCGTCCGACACGAACAAACAGTTGCCGTGCAGCACAATAGGGTCGAAAATGGTGGCCGTTTTATTCACGCGGCAAAAATACGATTTTTCAGGCAATAGGCAAAAGGGAACAGGAAAAAGGGAATAGGCAACAGTAAAAAATGTATCTTTGCCGTATCAAAATCGAATGATACTCGTAATGCGTAACATTTTAGTGCTTTTTGGACTGTTGATAGCTTCGGCACCGTTGTGTCTGGCGCAGGTGTGCGGTTGTACCGATTCGCTGGCCATCAATTACAATGCTGATGCCACCATCAACGACGGTAGCTGCGAATATGAGTCCGTCACCATCGAAACCACTACGATAGGCATGCTGGATTCGTTATTGGACGGCACCTCCACACTGTTCTTTTGGAACAACGGATTCTGGACCTTCAACGACCACAATGACAACTGCCTTTACTTGATCGATAGCACTAACGCAACTATCACAAACACTCTTTGTATCAATGGTTTAATCAGCAAAGATATGGAAGAAATCTCCCAAGACAGCCTCTATTTATACTTCGGCGATGTGGGCAACAACAGAGGAAACCGACACGACCTCCGTATCCTGCGCATCAGCAAGGAATCTATTCTGAATCAGACATTTGCAATTGACACCATAGCCTTTACTTACGAAGACCAGACCGATTTCACCTCTCAGCCGCAAGCCACCGATTTCGATTGCGAGGCATTTGTGGTCACCGAGGACAGCATCTACCTGTTCACTAAACAGTGGGTATCCACACAATCCACGATATACAGCCTTCCGAAAACTCCTGGCACGCATATCGCGCAACGCCGAGAGACCTATAACGTCAATGGTCTCATTACAGGAGCTGCATATATACCTGAATATCAACTAATTGTTCTTTGCGGTTATAGTTATAGCAGAAAAGTTAAGGTCTCATCCCTTCGGCCTTTCATCGTCTTGTTGTACGACTATCGGGAAAACCGTTTTTTCTCCGGCAACAAAAGACGGCTGAACTTTAAATCCAGTGTCAAGTCGCAAATGGAGGCCATCGCTACGCATAACGGTTTGGATTATTACATTACCAATGAGCATTTTAAGACCACCGTTATGGGTATCCCCTTTGATTTTCCCGCCGCTCTTAAACGAGTGGATTTGCGCAAGTATCTTCTCCCGTATTTAAGTCAATTCGGTGTATCTGATAATCAAACTGTTATACAAAATCTCAAACCCATTAACGATTTCCGTATCTACCCTAATCCCGTTTCCAACTTTATAAACATCGACTATCCACCAGCTTTTTGGGGTGCGGAATACGAAATACTCAATCTCAACGGCCAGAAAGTGGCGGAAGGCGTTTTGAAAGAGAAGACTATCTCGCTGAATAACAACAATATGTCAGCGGGAGAATATATTTTGCGAATCAGAAAAGATGGGAAGGTGAAAACACTGTCCTTTATCAAAAAAGAATAATGATGAAAAAACTGCTATTATATATTGTATTGTGTTGCGCCTGCCTCGCCGCCGGTGCACAAACCTTCACCGAATGGCAGGACCCCGCCGTGTTCGAGGTGAACAAGTTATACCCACGGGCGAATATTCCACAGAATAACAGCCACATTGACAGTACTTATTTTAAAACTATCTATTGGATGGCGTTCAACTATGTGCCTAATGCCGACGAACGTCCCACAGATTTTTTCCGCACGGATTACGATGAAAGTAAAGGCAACTGGAATGTCGAGTTTATTCCCAACAACTGGGAAATGCACCAATGGTGCGTCGAGTATATTCCTAACAGCCAAAAGCAGTACCAAGTAGGCTACGGCGTGCCTGTCTATGTGAACACCACCAACGATTTCGATAACAGCCAATTACCGAAGGTGCCCGTGAAAGGCAACGCCGTGGGCAGTTATCGTAAATGGGTGGAAATTGACAAATCGTGGAAAGGCCGACAAGTGATTATCAACATCGGCGGCGCGAAGTCCTGCTTCTATCTCTGGGTGAACGGAAAGTTTGTGGGCTACAGCGAAGATGCCAAGACCAACTCCGAGTTCGACATCACCAAGTTTGTGCGCTTCGGCGAACAAAACCTCATCGCCCTGCAAGTTTTCAAGTGGAGCGACGGTTCCTATTTTGAGTGCCAGGATTTCTGGCGGCTGAGCGGCATCGAGCGCAGCATCACAATGTACGCACAACCCAAAACACACATCTACGATTACAAGGTGGTGGCGGGTTTGGATTCCACCTACAAAAACGGGATTTTGGATGTGGATGTTGTGGTTGAAAATTTGGAAGAATACGATGACACAAAACATTTTAATATCGGGGTTTCTTTTCCCGATTTACATAACGAAGCATTGATCATTTATCAGTATCCATTTGAGATTCAAAAAAATACAATCGGGAAACAAAATATCCATTATCAGATAAAGGTTTCAGACATTCATCCGTGGAATGCGGAACATCCTCATTTAGAAAGTGTTGAGATCTGGCTCATGGGAAATGACAGATCAATAGATGTCGCTTCTTTAAAAATCGGTTTCCGCAACATCAAAGTCGAAGACGGCCTTCTGAAAGTGAATGGTGTGCCGGTGACCATCCGCGGGGTGGATCGGCACGAGCACGACCCGAAGACGGGACACGTGGTCTCCGAAGACCGCATCGTTCAAGATTTGCGACTGATGAAGGCCAACAATATCAACACGGTACGTACCAGTCATTATCCAAATTGTCCGGAATTCTACTATTGGTGCGATTACCTTGGTTTGTACGTCATCGATGAGGCCAACGCGGAGTCGCACGCGCAAGGTTACGGCGAGAAGTCGTTGGCGAAACGCGCTGATTTCAAGGAGGCTACGGTCGCCCGCACCCGTAATATGTACGAGCGTGACAAGAATCATCCGTGCATCATCTCGTGGTCGTTGGGCAACGAGTCGGGAAACGGCATCTGCTACGAAGCCGCCTACGACTGGCTGAAGGCTAAGGACAGCACCCGCCCCATCCAGTACGAGCGCGCCCTCTACGACCGCAACACCGACATCGTCACCATTATGTATCCCTCGGTGGACTACCTTTCCAAGTACGCCCAGAAAAAGCAGGAACGGCCGTTCATCATGTGCGAGTACGCGCACGCGATGGGCAACAGCTGCGGCGGTCTCTCCAACTACTGGGACACCATCTACAAGTACCCGCAATTGCAGGGCGGCTGCATCTGGGACTGGGTGGATCAGGGCTTGCTGACCCACGATGCGCAGGGTCGTGAATTTTACGCTTACGGCGGCGATTTCGGGGTGAACATGCCCTCCGACGACAACTTCTGCATTAACGGTCTGGTGGATCCCGACCGGAAACCGCACCCGCAGTTGGCCGAAGTGCGGAAGGTCTATCAACCGATTAAGATCGAGATGGTTGACCCGGACTCATTGAGGTTCCGCATCATCAACCGCTTCGATTTCAGCAACTTGAACGAATACACGTTGCTGTATCGCCTGCGTCCAGACGTGGCGCACGAGCCGCCCATTCACCCCAACGACTTCTTGAAAGTCATTGATCAAATCAACGGTTCAATTCGCATTGACTTAGCACCCCATGACACCGGCTATTTCGAGTTCCCCGAGGTAGTGGCAGATTCTATTAAAAACCTAGACACTGTAGCTCCTGGAAGGGATGTGATGTTGGATTTTGTGCTGATAGACAAGAATTTTATGGATGGTGCTGCCACGAACCACGTTCATTACCTCTTTGAAGAAGCTGCAGATGAATCCAATCCAAACCACGTGGTCGCCTACGAGCAGTTCAAGCTGCCCGTGCCGAAACGTAAACCTCAAGTCGCCAATTTCGGTTTCATCACCGACAGCGTGACCTACCATTGGGAAGGCACTATGCTCATTGTCAATGTGGGCAATGTGGAGATGCTTTTCGACTCCGTAACCGGACATTTTGCCAGCATCAAGAAAGACGGCAAGCCCATAGTGGTCGATGGTCCGCAGCTCAATTTCTGGCGTCCGCCCACTGACAACGACCGCGTGGATGGTCATGGCGAGTTGCTGTGGCGTAGAATCGGGTTGGACAACCTCACCTATTATACTGATTTCATAATTGAGGATTTCGTTAGAAAATCTAATCGTGATGATTTGAACATTACTGTTCGACATTGGGCAAGGAATGAAAACAATGAGCCTGTTTTCTCTATCTGGACATTTTATAAGATCAAACCCACGGGAGACATTTTCATCTTTTATAAAATTGATCCGGCGAGTTGGGTGCCATCAATCCCCAAAGTAGGCGTTCAGATGAAGGTTTCGGACGAGTTGGTGACCACCGAATGGGTGGGCTATGCGCAGGAAACTTACAAGGACCGTCAAGCTTGCGGTTTCTTAGGCCACTATGAAGCTCCAACAGACGATCTTTTCCATCATTATGTGCGTCCACAAGCGGCAGGCAACCGTATGGGAACGCGCTATGTGTCGCTCTTCAACAAAGAACACAAGAGGATGCTTTCCGCGCAGATAGAGGGTCGTAATTGCCAATTCAGTATTTATCCTTATTCTGACGAAAATATTGAACAAGCCCGTCACACCAACGAGCTGGAGAGGGCTGGGTGCTATACCTTAAATATAGACTATGCGCAGGCTGGGTTGGGAACGGCCACATGCGGTCCTGACATCCGGGAAAAAGATTTAGTAGCCAGCAAACTTCGGGAATTTTCTGTTCACCTTCAAATAGGCGAAAACGAATGGTTCGATTCTTGTTTTGTGGACAATATTTATGAGAAATATTCGATTCAAAGTACCACTTGCAGAAGTCTGAACGGCGCTCTTCCGGCAGGAAAAAGAGAATTGGTTTTGAAAAGCAAACCCGATGCTCCTTATAATGAATATCCCGAGCGCAAACTGGAAGACGGGAAAATCGGCAGTCCCGCCGACTATCACGAAGGTTGGGTCGGCTATTTCGGGACGCCGATGAAGATACAATACGAAACGGGGGAAAGGAAAACCGACTCGCTGACGGTAACGTTAAGTTTCTCCCACCACCCATCGCAGTGGGTCTTCATGCCGCAGAAAGTGCTGGTCTCGTACTCCACCAACGGCAAAAAGTACAGTCAGCCCGAAGAGGTTGCGCTGCCTTTCGACCCGGCGTTGAAGGAGAACGACAAACCTCGCGTCTGCATCCTCCGCCACAAAATCCCGAACCACAAGGTGAAGTTCATCAGAATCGAGGCGCAACCCGTGGAGAAACTGCCGGAGTGGCACGCGGCGCCGGGAGAGAAAGCGTGGATTATGATTGACGAAATAAGAGTCGGGAGTTAAGATCCCAACTTCTCATTTTTAAGAATTTTTAAGACACCACGGTTTGAAAAAAGTATATTTTTGCACCTTGAAATAAAAAGGTAAAAAAAAGTAATTAAAAACAATAATTTATTAACCCAAAAAATCAAAAAAATGAAAAAAGTATTATGTGTAATGGCTGTTGCAGCCCTGTTGATGTTCAATGGATGTACTAATACATCTGAGACCCCCATCACTGACGTTTTGAAATCCGCCAAGAAAGGTTGGGTGATGACTTCTGTGAAGTCTGTTCCCGCTTACACGATTGCTTCTGGCGTTTCCCTTGAAGAACTTTTCGCTGACGGTGATTACGAACACAACACCGGTTTCTTCTTCGATTACGAAAAGGATGATGCTATCATCTTTGGTGAAAACGGCGTCGAAACCATCGATCCCGGCACCCTTCTTCCTGAAGCTCCGGATGCATATCAAGTTGCTACCGTCGCTACCTACACCGTTGACGAAGTCAATGAGGAAATCCTCTTCCAAATGCCTTGGGAGTACAATGTTGACTACACCATGTATGATGATCCTTTCGAAAAATGCACCGTTCAAGAGTACTCAAAGGACAAACTGGTTCTCAAATACACGAGAAACGATGACGATAATCCTGCAAAATCTCAAAACACTTTCACCATCACTTACGTTCCCGCTAAGTAATTCACCCGAAATTAATCACTTAAAATTTTTAATACAATGAAGAAATTATTTTTAGCAGTATTATGCGCAGGCCTTTTCTTCGCTTGCGGTAACAAAAAACAAGCTGAGCCCGAAACTTTGGTCGACACCCCCGCTTGCCAAGAGATGGTGGAAGATACTCCTGCCGTTGAAGAGCAAGAACCCGTTGCTGAAGTTCAAGAGCCTGCTGCAACTCCTGCAAAGAAAACCACCACTACCACTAAGAAAAACAACAATAACAGTGGTATGACTGCTGGCAAGACCAACGAGGCTCCCACAGTTGAACAACACGCCAAGGATGCCGCTAACAGAGTTGCCAATAAAGCTATTGACAAAGCTGAGCAAGATGCCACCAACTCTATCGTGAACAGTGGTAAAAAGAAAAGATAATCTTTTCTAAAATATCTGAAAAAAAAGGTGTTCCCTCAAGAACACCTTTTTTGTTTTAAAAAAAAGTGTACTTTTGTGCACATTTTTTTTGGACCGAAAAGTGATGAATATCAAGGAGAAAATACGTGTGGTTCCTGACTTTCCGACACCGGGAATTCAGTATTTTGACATTACCACTTTGCTCAACGATGCTGCCGCTTTCCGCGAAACGATCGACCAAATGATGCTGATTGCCAAGAAGTACAATCCCGAAGTAGTGGTCGCCCTCGAATCTCGCGGATTCTTTTTCGGCACCAACTTGGCTTTCCAACTCGGCATCCCTTTCGTGCCTGTGCGCAAAAAAGGTAAACTTCCTTACAAAACCTACCAAGAAACCTACTCTTTGGAGTATGGCAGCGCCACGATGGAAATCCATACCGACGCCATGCCAGAGGGCAAGCGTGTGCTCATCGTAGACGACGTTCTGGCCACAGGCGGTTCTACGTCCGCGGCCGTCAACTTGGTATCTCACTTCCATCCCAAAGACATCCATTTGCTCTTCCTGATGGAGATCGATGCCCTCAAAGGACGCGAAAAACTGAGCAAATATACCGTTGACAGCTTATTAATCGTATAAATACAACTAATCAAATACATTTTTTTATGAAAAATATCGATTGGAAAAACCTCTCTTTCGGTTACATGAAAACCGATTACAATGTCCGCTGCTATTTCAGAAACGGCGAATGGGGAAAACTGGAATTGTCTTCTGACGAATACATTCCGATGCACATGGCAGCTTCCTGCTTGCATTACGGCCAAGAAGCTTTCGAAGGCATGAAGGCCTTCCGCGGCAAAGACGGCAAGGTGCGTTTGTTCCGTTGGGAAGAGAACTGGAAACGTATCAACAACTCTGCCGATGCCATCATGTTGGAGCCCATCCCTGAAAAGCTCTTCTTTGACGCATTGGAGATGGTGATCAAAGCCAACGCCGAATACATCCCGCCTTACGGCACCGAGGGTTCCCTCTATATCCGCCCGCTGCTCATCGGCACCGGCGCCACTATCGGTGTGAAACCCGCTGACGAATACCTCTTCATCGTGTTTGTTATGCCTGTGGGTCCTTACTTCAAGGAAGGTTTCAAACCCACCGACATGCAGATCGCTAAGGATTACGACCGCGCAGCTCCCCTGGGTACCGGTCACGTGAAGGTTGGTGGTAACTACGCCGCTTCCCTCCGCGCCGGCGAACGCGCTCACAAGGAAGGCTTCAGCGCCTCTATCTTCGCAGATGCCAAGACGAAGACCTTCATCGACGAAGCTGGTCCCGCCAACTTCTTCGGTATCAAGGATGGCAAGTATGTGACCCCGGATTCCGGCTCCATCCTGCCTTCTATCACCAACATGAGCCTCCGCACCATCGCTGAGGAACTCGGTCTCGTAGTTGAAAGACGTCACGTCAGACTCGACGAAATCGACACCTTCGATGAAGCTGGTGCTTGCGGTACCGCCGCTGTCATCTCGCCGATCCACAAGATTCAGGACAGAGAGACTGGCAAGGAATATGTCATCTCAAAAGACGGAAAACCCGGTCCTTGGTCTATCAAGATGCGCGAAATGCTCATGGGTATCCAATACGGAGAAATCGAAGACAAATACGGTTGGTGCACCATCGTGGAGTGCTAATCATTTGTCTGTCAATGATAAAAAGGACGTCGAAAGGCGTCCTTTTTTTGTGGGCATATACTGGCAAAAACCAAACTTCTTGCACAATAAAATGGGCTTGGGCATCGTTTGTTGATTCTTAAAACAAAATAAAAAAACTATGAAACTAATCGAGAACGTTTTGTCCCTGTTTTATCCGAGATTGTGCGCCGCATGCGGCGATGCACTGCAACAAAATGAAGAGTGTTTCTGCCTGAATTGCATGCTGCATCTACCTGAAACCCAATTCCATAAAGAACACTTTAATCCCTTGAGGCACGTGTTCGACGGGCGCGTGCCCGTGGAAGAGGTCACCGCTCTGATGAGCTATAAAAAAGCGAACAATGTGCAGAAGATTCTCCATCATCTTAAATACAGCGGGGAAAAGGAGATTGGCAAAAAGCTGGGTGAATACTTTGGTGGTCAACTGATTACAGAGGAACGTTACCGCAGCATCCAGTATATTGTACCCATTCCGCTACATCCGAAAAAAAGACGCAAACGCGGCTACAACCAAAGCGAATGGATTGCCATGGGGCTGTCGAAAGGGATGGGAATTCCCTACCTGACGGATGTGCTGGCGCGCACACACTACACGGACACGCAGACGCGCAAGGGCCGCTTCGCACGCTGGCAGAATGTGAAAGAGGTTTTCGAGGTGCAAAACCCTGAGAAAGTGAAACATACGCACGTCTTACTCTGCGACGACGTACTCACCACCGGCGCCACCACCGAGGCCGCCATCCACAAATTGCTGACCGTGGAAGGAATTCGGGTGAGCGTGGCCACCCTCGCCGCCACCACGCTATAAAAAATACTATCTTTGCCGTATGAAAAAGAAACTAACATTAGGATTACTGATATGCGTAATTGTATGTATATCAACATCTTGCGCAAGAAAAATCAACGGAGCAACCCCGCATCGTCGCGATCGCAACTGCGGATGCGAAAACATTTCCCAACCGCAATGCCAAGACATGGCCTATCAAATGTCTGATAATCAAACTAATACTTCTGAAAAATGAGAAAACATTTTCTATTGATCGGCATACTCGTGCTTTTGCTGTCGGCTTGCCAAAACCGCAACGTCTCGGTAACCATCTCGGGAAACCTCAGCAACGCCAACGACCAGATGATCCGTCTGGCTCTCATTACCTCGGACGGCATGGATTTTATCGACTCAACGAACCTGCATAACGGCCAGTTCGAGTTCAAGATTTCCTCTGAAAATGAGCTAATTAAGGAACGTGAAAACGCTCCGATGATGTTCCAGCTGTTCTTGTCGGAAGACAATTGTCTGGCCACAATGGCAAAGAAGGGCGAGCATCTTAAGATTACCGCTGACGCGAATGATATGGCCCGCACCTACAACATCTCCGGTGGTGAAGAGGCTGTGCTGATCCATCAACTGGACAGTTCGTTGACTGCTTTCGTGATTCCGTCGGAAAAATTCTATGAAGAGTACCAAAAAACGATGGAAGACGACTCCGCACGTGCTGAAATCGAGGCGCAATATGTGGTGATGCTGCAAAATCACCGCCAATATCTGGAAAACTTCATTGAAAAGCACCCGAACAACATGGCCTCCTACATTGCCTTCTACCAAAGCTACAACCGCCGCAACTTTTTCGACATCTACCGTGATCTGGATGTGTTGAAAAAAATCAACGCCAATATGGAGAAGGTTTACCCCGAAAGCGAGTACGTGAAATCGATGAAAAACATCGTCGAAATGGTCGAAATGCAGATGTCCAGAGACAAATAAAATAATTTGAAAAACATCAAAAATAGAACTATATGCAACCTTTAGTCAGTATTATTATGGGCAGCACTTCCGACTTGCCAGTCATGGAAGCCGCCTTCAAATTCTTTGATAGTCAAGAGATTCCGTTCGAAGTTTTGGCTTTGTCGGCTCACCGCACTCCCGACGAGGTAGCCGAATACGCCAAGAACGCGCACCAACGCGGCATCAAGGTGATCATCGCCGGTGCCGGTATGGCCGCACACTTGCCCGGTGTCATCGCCGCCATGACTCCCCTGCCCGTCATCGGCGTGCCCATCAAATCCTCCCTCGAAGGCATGGATGCCGCCTTGGCCATGCTGCAGATGCCTCCCGGAATTCCCGTCGCCACTGTCGCTATCAACGGAACCCAGAATGCAGCCATCCTCGCTCTGCAAATGCTCAGCGTGAACAATCCTGAAATGCTGGACAAAGTGGTGGCTTTCAAGCAAAATCTGAAACAGAAAATCGTGAAGGCCAACGCCGACCTCGCCGAAATCTCTTACAAGTTCAAGACGAACTAACCCAACAGCCTGATGTTCAAGGTCTACTCCGCCTCAGCCGGTTCCGGAAAAACCTACAATCTGGTTCTCGACTATCTTGCTTCGTGTTTTGCGCCCAACCTCAACAGTTTCTTGAGAATGCCGGACAAACGCGCGTACGAGTGTGTGCATTGCGGCGGATACCAGAACATTCTGGCCATCACCTTCACCAATAACGCCGGCGCGGAGATGAAGGAGCGGGTGGTGAAGTTCCTGAACAACCTCGCTTTTGCCCAGTCTGCAGACGAATTGGACGCAAACGACTTTAGCAACCTTTGCAAAAAGGTGTTCGGAGGAACCAATCAGCCTACCCGAGAAGAGTGTTTTATTTTCTTGAACAAAAACGCTAAAACATTGTTGCGTAGTATTTTATACGACTACGCACGATTTAGCATCACCACCATCGATAGCTTTATCCAACGGGTGATACGCACCTCTGCCCTCTACCTCCAACTCAGCATGAACTATGCTGTTCAAATTCGTCTGACCGACTTTTTCCGTATGGCTATCGAACAGTATGTCTGCGAGTTAGCAAAAAACAACCAACAGTTTGAGGTGGTGGTGAAGGAGCTCTCCCGTCAACTCGAAGACAAGGGAAACGCCAACATCAACCGTTTTCTTTCCAAAGGGTTGGGCATTATCTATTACGATGCCGAAAAGAGCCATCCTTTCCTCAAACATTTTTCAGAAATATCTGATTTACTGGATGTTATTTCCTATTGGCAAAAAGAATACCATGTAATATTGGAGCGATGCAAGCAAGATGTGCGTCCGATTGCAGAAGAGGCTTGCAAACTATTCGAAACTGCTAAAAACGAGGGAATTGAGGCAAATGGACAGAAAAAATGGGATGTTTGGTTTGCTAATATCGCAGAAGACCCCTTCAATTTGGAAAAGGGTTTTGACAAGAGCAAAATCCACACGGAAATAGACGAAACCACCATTTTCAAAAAGGGGAAAGCCAGCGACGATGGACTTAAAAACGCCTACGCAGCGCAGGTGAAGGCTTTGTTCGAGCAGATCCAGACAATTGTGGTAAAAATGGCCACAAAGTATTTCACCTTCCAGATCCTGTCGAAGAATGCCAACCACCTTCTGGTGCTTGATTCGCTGAAAAACCATATTGAAAAAATCAAAGATCAGACGGACTCTTTCTTCCTGTCAGAGAGCAATCCACTTCTGAATGACGTTATCCAAAGGGAGGGGCCCGACACTCCTGTATTCGAAAAACTGCAAACCTACAAGAACTTCTTCATCGATGAATTCCAAGACACTTCGCTGATGCAGTGGGAGGATTTGAAACCGCTGATTGTGAACGCCTTATCCGAAAATGGAAACGTCACGCTTTTCGGAGATGTGAAACAATCGATCTACCGTTTCCGCAATGGCGATGCGGAACTTTTTTACAATTTATCTGACCACAATCGCTTGCTCGGTACACCTTCCGAAAATGATCTTGCCAGCTTTTTGCAAGATGCGACGAGTTATCAATTCGAACCTCTCAAGACCAACCATCGTTCTCTCGCTTCGGTTATCGACTTCAACAACAGCTTTTTCGAATATTATGCCGACAAGCTGGGGAAGAACGCCTATTATGCAGATGTAAAGCAAGAGAAACGCGACGACAAAAAGGGCGGTTTGGTGCAGATTTTTGGATATAACAAAAAGAATTACAAGGATTTACGTATCGTTTGGCCAGAATGTGGCGATGCGTTTTACCAAAATGTATACCTGAATCTGCGACCCGAAGAGGCGGAATTGCTCTATGCCATTAAAGATGCGGAAAAACGCGGATACGCATACGGAGACATGGCTGTGTTGCTCAGCGGTCGCGCGAAATGCAACGACTTTGCGCAATGTCTCATGCTCGCCGACATTCCCGTCATCACATCCGAGTCATTGCAGCTTTGCGACAATCCAAACATCAATTTGATAATCAGTTTTTTACGTCTTTTGCTTAATGCCAAAGACATCTTGTCGCAAACCGTTATTCTGAATTATTTCGCCAAAAAACAGAACCAAAATTTCAATCGGATTCTCTGCGAAAACACCGCCGATAGTTTCTGTATAACCATCGAGCAATACTTTGGTATTCAGGATTTTAATGCAACAATGAACGATTGGCGGAGAAATCCTTTCCTGACTACCATACAGAAAATTATCGGTTTTTGCGGTTTCTATGCCGATGCAGACCCCTTTGTCGCCGATTTTATCGACCTCGCCTACGAATTCTCTCAATCGCAAATCGCTTCCGTTGCGGATTTCCTGACGTGGTGGGACGACCTCAACCGGTATCAGGAGACCATCCCGCGGCTTTCGCTGTCGAACACCGGCAATGCCGTCCGGCTACTCACCATCCACGCTTCCAAAGGGTTGGAGTACCCCGTGGTCATCACCCACTGCTCTGCCTCCCGCTCCAGAGAGGGCTTCTACTGGGTGACGGACCAAGCCTCTGGGCAACCATGCTACGTGAAACACGAGAAAAACATGCAGTTCTCTGAGTTTGACAAGGAGTTCAACGATGAGGAAGACAAACGCAGATTGGACAATCTGAACCTGTGGTATGTCGATTTCACCCGCGCCCGCGACATGCTCTACATTCTCACAGATCTTTCCGAAAGCAAGACCACAAGCGACAACTTGGACATCAAACAGGCTCTGAGACAGTTTGTTAACAAGGAAGGAGGAATCCTTACAAAGAGCGAAAATGACATCTATTCTTACGGAGATTCCAACTGGAGAAAACAAGACGCTGCCAAAAAAAGTTCGAAAAAGGATTCAAATGCTCAAACGAATATCAGCGTTACCTGCTCGGGAATGAGCTTCTGTAACAACGAAGATATCCAGGTGCTGGATTCCGACTCCAACACTGAATCGCAGGACATTGGTACACATATCCATCAGTTTTTGCAAAAATTAACACACTTTCCATTCACTCGGGAGGAACAGCTGGAGGTCACCAAAGAGGAACCGGAGGAAATCCGCCTCAGACTGCTGGAATTTTTCGAGAAAAAAGCAAAAGACGAGGCACTGAGCCCCTACTTTTACCTTAATCCAGGCGATACAGTCCTGAACGAAGCCCCTATCATCACTGAAAGTGGAGAAGTGAGACGACCCGACCGCATCGTCATCAAGCCGGACCATGTGATGATTATTGACTACAAGACCGGTAAAGAGCATGATGCCACATACAAAAAGCAACTGACAGAATATCAGAAGAATATCGAAAAAATGGGGTACAATGATGTACGTTGGCAAATCGTCTACATCGACTAGCCCATTCTCCCTTTTTAAGAAATTTTAGCTGAAAAACTATTTGAAGAAGTGGCGTTCGCTGCTGTGGCAACCCGCTTCCATGAAAGAGATGTATTCCAAGAAAATTTCGTCCTTACTATCAGGGAAGGTATGTCCGAATTTGTCAGCCAATTTCGCAATTTGCTGTAAATTGTTGTATTCCAATGGATTTCCTATTTCTGAAACGAAGTTGTGCGGCACTTTTGCGGTGTCGGTGTAAGTTCCGGAAATCTCTTCGGGAAGGTTTGCTGGCAGAATCACATCGAAAGCATCAGCATTTTCTGGAAGACATGCGGTGTGCAGCATGGCAAAATCCGCTTTATCAACCTGGTTGAGAACATCTTGCGGCAGATCCACATTGAGAGCGTTCCAGAGCAACACATTACGGAATCCTGCGTGGTCGAAAGTGGCGGAAACCTCCACAGGTTCCGCACACACAGGCGTCTGCAACACGGTCTCCATCTTCTGGTGCATCTCATCGTTCAGCGCATGTCCGCCGGGCGCGATGTGTGGGAACAATCCCATGTCGTAAAGACCCTGGCTGTTGAGTTCGCTCTTGATCGTGAGAAATCCGGTTGCGGGCTTCGACTGGATATCCAGTAGCATGCAAAGATTCTCCAATTCGTGGTATGCATCCGACGTCAGCCACTGTTCCCATACGATAAACGCCGGTGTGGAAACCGAGAGCAAATCATCCACAAATCTTTGTATGTCAACATCTTGCAGACGATTCTTTTGCAATAAAGCTGCATAATCGTCCGCCATTAATGTCTGCTTGTATGCCACGTAATTCTTGCCCAAAACCTCCACATAGATACCCTTCTCCAGATGATACTGAATCAGATAGAAATTAAGCGCGCGGAAGAAGGCGTAATAGTCGGTAACATGCAGTGTTCCAGGCATATTGAACCAATATTGCGGAGTTTCAGGACAACGATTGAGGATTTCGAGAACCGCCTTCAATGTTTCCGGGACGTTATCGTCGCCATCGGGTTTTTCGAAAATGCAATAGAATCTATCTGACTGAAACAACTCCGCAAACGGCAGAATATCGTTTTTATCGGCGAAGAAATCAGTGCCGCGACGATAATAATCGAATGAACTCAACGCATTGGTGTTCAACACTGTGCGTGCTAAACGCTGTAATAGATAGAGCGTTTCGTTGGAGTAACTCCCGGAGCTCATCACCAGCGTCTGGTTTGTCTCCGCGACGGGCAACTTTTCAGCAATATATTGGAACGCCCCTTCAAACGAGACCTCTGTCAAAAGCCCGTTTTTTTGGATATATGGTTTCGTAATCCGTTGATTCATTACTCTTGTGTCAACTTGTGGAACAACTGCTCCATGCCCAACGCGTCGAGATCGGCGGCAGTTTTCAGTCCGACCTTTTCTGCCAACAAGTGGAGGTCTTTGGTCAGTGTATCTGCCACCAGATGGCCCTTGTTGATGATGATAACGTGGTCGCACATGGCCTGCACCTCCTGCATGATGTGGGTAGAGAGCAGAACTGTGCGGTCCTTTCCGTAGGAACGTATAAGTTCGCGAATTTCAATCAGTTGGTTCGGATCGAGACCGGTGGTGGGTTCGTCGAGAATCAGCACTTCAGGGTTGTGGATGAGGGCTTGCGCAATGCCGACACGCTGTTTGTAGCCGCGTGACAACGCCCCGATCTTCTTGTGCTGTTCGGGGGTGAGGCCGGTGCGCTCAATCACCTCATCGACGCTTTTCTTCACCTCCTTCAGATGGAAGACGCCAGCCACAAACTCTAAGAACTCACGCACATACATGTCGTAATATAGCGGATTCGCCTCGGAAAGGTAACCGATAATTTGGCGTAATTTCAGGGAATCTTTCCAAATATCGAGACCGCAAACGGTGACATCGCCTTCCGTGGGCGGAATCAGTCCAGTGATGATTTTCATCATCGTGGTCTTACCGGCACCGTTCGGACCCAAAAAACCGACGATTTCACCTTTTTTCGCTTCAAAACTGACCTTATTGAGGGCGTATTGCTCTCCAAAAACCTTTGTAACGTTGTTAACTATAATCGACATGTTCGTTCTTTTTCAAAGAAGGCGCAAAAATACGCTTTTTTTCAAGACAATTGTAGAGAGACGCGCCATGGCACGTCTCTACCGTGATTTCAGCCATTTCTTGGCCTTGCCGCCTTTGGCACCCGTCAGGCGCACGGAAGAGAGCGACTTGTTGTCGATGACATTGCGATGAATCACGAAAAGATATTTTCCATCGGGGGCGTCTTCCAATTGGTTGCGGAACTCTTCCATATAGAGCTTTTTCACCTTGGTATCCTTCACTTTGTATCCTTTTTTGGACTTATCCACCCAAACAGAATATTTCGTGGAGGTGATATGATAACGGAGCTCTTCCTTCACAGGCATGGAAAACCCGTAACGATAGGGTTGCATCATCTGTACGTTAATCAGCTGCAACAACCCTTCTTTGAAGTAATCATCTAATTGATTTCCAACGATATATTGTTCAATGATGCCATTTGTGTCCAATGAGAACACGAAAGTCACATCCGATTCGAGGGGATGCGGATTGTTGCAAGCCGCCTTATCCAACAGCTCGAAAAGATAGTTGTCCATCACCACATACTCTTCAGGGAAAACGGTTCGGAACGGCACAATCACATTGCGCTCGTCTTCCAAAAAGCCGGTGATGGAGTCCACTTTCTGAACAAAATCTTTCGGGAATTGGTATCTGTTCCACTTATAGCCGTAGCTCTCAGCCTGTTTCACCCATTTCAGATACTGGCTACGGGCTTGTTCGTAATCGCCTTCCAGATTCAGCATCTCAATCAAACAGAGCGACTTACAAAGGTCTGCCGTCTGTTCCACAATCTGCAGCCGCATCCTCAAAGAGTCCTTTCCCGGAATTTCCAACTCCTCTACATCAGCGTAATCCAGCGCATCGTCATAGAATTTGAACGCACTTTCAAAGTCCTCTTTCTGCTCCAGTTGCTGTGCCTGATCCCACAAGTGATAGAACCGCTGATAGCACTCCATCAGCTGAATTTTCTCTTTGATTTGGTTCTTGATGTTCCTATATTGTTGTCCCTGAGGAACTTGATTCAATGCATCAAAATAGTACTGTTCCGCCACGTCATAGAGCGAATTTTGCGCCAGAACCCCCGCTTCGTAGAACAAATCTTGATACTTCGGAGCCGGTTTCTGCGCCGAAAGCGACAAGCATAAACTCGTCACCAACAACAAAACCCCATAATGCAGCACTTTTTGCATACTTCCTTTTACAAAAAAAACGAAATTTTTTGAGGGTGCAAAGATACGGAAAAAAATGATACCTTTGCACGCTCATTCGGGTACACAATACCCGCGTGACACCTTTTAGTTAATAACCTGATCCTAAAGAAGTTCTGATGGAAAAGCGAATTGGCACCATAACGGTATTATTATCAGACAAATCCGCAGCTGCGCAGGTGAACGAAGTCATCTCCGCCCATTCCGGCATTGTGTTGGCACGGCAAGGACTCCCCTTCCGCGAGCGTCCCGTCGCCGTCATCTCCCTCATCGTCGAAGGCGAAGTCGATGAGATTAATTCGCTGTCGGGACAACTGGGCAAAATCGAGAATGTTACGGCCAAGGCGGTGGTGACAAAAATAGTTAGCAGTTAGCAGTTAGTAGTTAGTAGTTGGAGCCCCCCCCCGATTATATGAAACATTTCCTTGAACAGCCCCGTTAGGGGCAAGAGCTTGGTAGCCAGGGGTAAGGCGTGAGGAACGAACGCCGCCACCCCTGAAATGAATGTAAAATCAATACGGTAAAACAATAACAATCAAAATAAGAAATATGCAATTCAACCCCGAAAAATGTCGCATTCCCGATGAAATAGGGAAACCCTTTATTGACTCAGAAGAGATCTGGGATTATATCAACAAAACCGAAAGCACGCCCGAGCGGGTGCGTGAGATTATCGCCAAATCGTTGAACAAGAACCGTTTGACGATGGAAGAGACGGCCGTCCTCGTCAACACCACCGACCCCGAGTTGGTGGAGGAGATCAAGGAGGGCGCGCGCACACTGAAGCGCAACGTCTATGGCAATCGCATCGTGCTGTTCGCGCCGCTCTACGTGGGCAACTACTGCGTGAACAACTGCAAATACTGCGGATTCCGTTCCTCCAACAAGGAGCAGGTGCGCACCACGTTGACAGACGAAGAGTTTGTGCACAACATTGAAGCTCTGGAAGAAGACGGCCAAAAACGACTGATCCTCGTCTATGGCGAATCCCCAAAATACTCTCCCGAGTTCATCGCGCACACCACGAAATTGGCCTACTCCGTGCATAAAGGCAACGGCTCCATCCGTCGTGTCAACATCAATGCTGCCCCACTGGATGTGGAGGGCTTCCGCGTTGTAAAAGAGGCTGGCATAGGTACTTACCAAATCTTCCAAGAAACCTACAGTCCTGAAGCCTACGCATGGTATCACCCTGCCAACACCATCAAGGGCGACTACAACTGGCGACTCACCTCCATGGACCGCGCTCAGCAAGCAGGCATCGACGACAACGGTCTCGGCATCCTCTTCGGCCTCTACGACTGGCGTTTTGAGGTGCTGGCCATGATCCGTCACACCAACCACCTGGAGGCTTGTTTCAACGTGGGACCGCACACCATCTCCTTCCCGCGCATCAAAGACGCTTCAGGTTTGGATATCGACAAGAAGTATTTCGTGGATGACGACACCTTCGAGAAGATCATCGCTATTTTCCGTTTGGCTGTGCCTTACACCGGCATGATTCTCACGGCTCGCGAGACCTCTGAATTCCGCGCCAAGGCTATCCAGTACGGTATTTCGCAAATCGACGGCGGCACTAACCTGCAAATTGGCGACTACAAATACCACCACGAAGAGACTGAGAAGAATAGCGACAAGCAGGAGGATCAAAACCTGCACCGCGAGCAGTTCAAGATCGGTGACGACCGCACCTTGGGAGAAATCATCGACGAACTGTTAGACAACAACTTCATCCCGAGTTTCTGCACGGCATGTTACCGTCTGGGCCGCACTGGCGAACACTTCATGGAATTCAGCGTGCCCGGCTTCATCAAGCGCTACTGCACGCCCAACGCCATCCTGACACTGAGCGAATATCTGGTTGATTACGCCACGCCCGAGGTGGCCGCCAAAGGCTGGAAGGTCATTGAGAACAACATCGTGAACGTGGATGAGAAGTTCCGCGACGAGCTGCTGAAGCGCATCGAGCGCATCAAGGCAGGAGAACGCGACCTTTATTTCTAAAACATTTTTATTTTTTCCATACATACAAAAGCGGTTCTCCGAAATGGGGAACCGCTTTTCATTTCTTATTATACATGCGTCAAATACATCCTCTAAATGCGATTGATTTCCATCTCTAACGTAATGCCAAACAAGGTATTGACATCGTGAATGATGGCTTCGGCCACGCCCAGAACCTCTTGCGGGGTGGCACCGCCGTGGTTGACCAACACCAGCGCCTGATTCTTCCAGGTGCCGGCATTGCCCACACGCTTGCCTTTCCAACCTGCCTTCTCGATCAACTGACCGGCGGAGAGTTTTTTGTCGCTGTTGGGAGCGTCATAAGCTACTAAATCGGGATATTGCGCTTTCAAATCTCGATATTTCTCTGCAAGAATGACTGGATTTTTAAAGAAGCTGCCGCCATTGCCGATAATCTCGGGATCCGGCAACTTCGCATCGCGGATATTACGCACACAATCGGAAACATTGCGCAGAGTGAGGGGCAACTCCCGCTCCTGCAACGACTGCACAAGCCCTTGGTATGACAATGTATAATGTTCTTTTTCAGAAAGTTGGAACCAAACGTATGTGATAATGCAGTCGTTTTTCAGCTCTTGCTTGAAGATGGAATTACGATAGCCGAACCGGCATTCCGCATTCGTCAGCTCGAAAGGTTCTCCAGTGGAAATGCGATAGCCTTGCACCTTGACGATGGTGTCCTTCACCTCCACGCCATACGCGCCAATGTTCTGCACGGGCGCACTGCCAGCCAGTCCTGGAATAGCCGTAAGATTCTCTAAGCCAAAGTATTGATGCTTGACGCAGTACTGTATCAGATTGTCCCACGGCTCGCCTGCCGCCACGCGCAGCAGCACATTTTCACCGGATTTTTCCATCACCTCAATGCCTCCAAAAACCGGATGCGCTATTGTTCCGTCAAAGTCTTTGGTAAACAGGGTGTTGGCACCGGCTCCAAGAATGTAGTAAGAAGTTCTCCGCAACCACTCTTCGATGACGGACGGAACCTCTTCCGCACTCTCCATTTGCACAAAATGGCGGGCAAACACCTCCATTCCGAAGGTGTTATATATTTTAAGATTTTGATTTTCAGATATTTTCATGGATTAGAACATGTATCCCATTTTGACATAAATATTGGCCATTCCGTCATTGTCGCGCTTGTCGAACGGCACTGCCCAGTCCACAGAAAGCACAAAGTTGTCGTTCATCATTAACTTCAGACCCAAACCACCTGAAAAGTGCGGACGATAAACGTTTTTGGTCTCATCGAAAACGATATAGTTGGAGAGTTCATCAAGATTGAAATCGGGGTCATTTTGCTGAATATTGGCGATAACTTCATTCTGATCCAAACGATAAGGCTGCAGAACAAGACCCATATCCACAAAGGGATTCAGCCCAATGAAGAAGTGCTCCTTGCCAATGTCGAATTTGCAAATTTGGAAGCGGAATTCCACATTGGCGAAGGCATAACTTTTAGCTGAAATACGGTTACGCAAGACGCCGCGATTCGTATTGCCACCACCCAATCCTTCGTACAAAACCCTCTGGATGAACAAGTTGTTGTAATAGTTGTTAATGTAGAACGGAGCATCACCCGCCACATTCAACTGAGCAGCCAAACGATAGGCGAAGGTGATTTTGTCTTGGTATACCGGCACAAAATGACGGAAACTGGCATTGAAAATCAAGCTATTGGCACCCTTATCTTCTCCAAAACCAGCATAATAGGTTAAGAAGAAGTCCGCATTCATACCTTTTTTGGTATTTTGCAATCGATCACGATTGTCGAAAGAGAGACCGCCACGCAGGTAAGGATGCCAACCGCCATTGGCTTCCGCCGCAGGGATAATACCCCACTTCACGTATTTGTCGTAGAGACCGTCCACGTAAGGCAGCATATTCTCCGGTTTCTTGCCTTTGTTGATCATGTCGATGTTCACCGGCGCGATTTTATACCACAACAGTCCGAGTCCGGCGTTCCAGTACCAATCACCACCGATATTGCCGTTAATATCTCCAGCAATTCGAAGGAGGTCGCGCTGCGATTTGTAAAAAGCACGGGAGATGTAATCCTCGCTTTTCTTCTTCGCCCAACCGCCGTTATAGACGGTCTGGTAACCATTATAACCGTAGAAATCGCACAGTGCGTCAGGCAGATAGGAGATGTCGAATTTCACCCGATGGCCAGGCAGCAGATACTTGGAGTCGTAGTTGAAACGGAAAAGACCTGAGCGTTTTGTGGTGTACGCTGCCTCAAAATAGAGGGAATGGAGGTATTCGGGATAGGTGGAGCCGTCGCCGAAATAATAGACATTCGACAAAACACCGTACTGAAAACCTTTGTCCGCATCATACGCAATGCTGGGCAAAATACCAAACGTCCAGCCAGTACGCACTTCGCTTTTCTCCTTTTTCGGTTTTTCCTTTTTGGGTTTCTTGTCATTAGAAATACCATCATCTACGCCATTAGCATAGGCAGAGAAGGAGCTCGCCAGCAACGCAATAATGAGGAATAGGGTAGTTTTTTTTGTCATAATTAAGGGGGGGGGGTATTTAGATTAAAAGATTAAAAGATGAGGAGATGAGAGAGTTGTCTAAATCATTATTTATCATAGATAAGCTAATAGCCAACAGCCAATAGCTATAGTGAATAATTGCGCGGGCCAAAAATAGCGCTGCCGATGCGAATCAAGGTGCTGCCTTCGGAAATGGCAATCGGGTAATCTTCCGTCATTCCCATGGAAAGTTCCTTGAAATCAGGATTTTGCAAGAAATATCGGCTTTGGAGTTCTTCGAAAATCTGATGCAGATGATGGAACTCGCGGCGCACCTGCTCCTGATCGTCCGTGAAGGTAGCCATACCCATAACACCGTGAATGGCAATGTTTTTCAGTTGTTGGAATTCGGGACTTTGCAGCATCCCCTCGCACTCTTCAAGGGTGAAACCGAATTTGGTCTCCTCATCGGCGATGTGGAATTGCAGCAAACACGGGATCACACGGTTGTTCTTCGCAGCGTGCTTGTTGACCTCTTGCAGCAGTGAGAAGCTGTCAATGCTATGAATCAGAGCCACATACGGAGCAATGTACTTGATTTTGTTGGTCTGCAGATGCCCGATAAAGTGCCATTCAATGTCTTTGGGGAGCTGTTCGTGCTTGGCTTTCATCTCCTGAGCGTGATTCTCGCCGAAAGCCCTGTGACCGTGTTGGTACAGCAGGGCGATATCTTCCGCCGGTTTGAACTTGGAGACGGCGATCAGACGCACGCCAGCGGGCAGGGAAGCCCTGATTTCGTCGTATTTTTCGATATTCATACGGACAGTATTTAGTGACCCCGGCGGGATTCAAACCCACGACTTTCAGAACCGGAATCTGACGTTCTATTCAGCTGAACTACGGGGCCGATTCAAAGCGCAAAAGTACAAATTTTTTCGATAACCTCACAACCGTAGAGACGCGATTAATCGCGTCTCTACATATCCTACGAATCAACGTATTACCCCATTCCACCTATTGCCTGTTCCCTATTGCCTTTTGCCTTATCCTAATAGAGAACAAACAATGAAAATCAAACTCGCGAACTGCAAGATATTCCGTGCGAGGAACCAGCGGATGGCAAACCATTCTAGGTGTTGTTCGCAAATCGCGTCCCAATGCTCGATGGGACCGTACCACCATTTGCGTTCGAACTCGCGTTCGGGATGGTAGCAAAATTGATATAGCAAATAGAATAGTGCAATAGAGAGCGGGAGGATGAGGAAGATGGCCGCAAAAACAGGATGTAAAGATCCGGTAATCAGCGAGATAAGCAGAAAAATGTAGGGGGTGAAGTTGAAGATGGCGGCGGCGGCCAGTTTCAGCGGTTTGGTTTTCAGCACCTCGGCCAGCGTCTTCTTGCCCACCTTGCGGTCGGCGGTGGCATCCATGATGGAGTGGGTGTAGAGAATGTTGACCACCCAAAGACCGACGGCGATGGAAACCACGTAGAGTCCGGTGTTAAGCGCTCCGCATGCCGAATAATGCACACCAGCCATCAACAGCGGTCCGAAGATGAGTCCCGTGACCAACTCTCCAAGACCGTGATAACAGAAACGGATGGGCTTTCCAGAGTAGAAAAAGCCGAGGAATCCAGCCGCCAAAGCAATGTAAAGCGGAATAAGTCCTCGTTTTGCAAAGACGATGCAGCCCAACAACAAAGCAGCTAGTCCGAACAAGGAAGCCACGAAGAAAAGCTTTTTGGGAGTAACTTCGCCAGAGGTGAGGTAAGGACTTTTTGCGATGCGGGCGCGTTGTCCTTCCGCCACGGTCTGCTCACGAACCTCCTCGCTGTGGAACTGATAGTCGAAGTAGTCGTCGAAAAGGTTGACACAGAGGTGTGCGAGCATCACCCCGAGCACCGCCACGATGCTCAATCCGATGGAGAAATCGTCATGCCCCGCGGCCATGAAAACGGCCACTAATGACGGTAATACGCTTTGCGGCAGCGCGTAAGCGCGTGCGTTTTGTATCCAATAGAGTATCTTTTTCATAGCAAATAAAAAAACCATCTGTATGTGACAGATGGCCTTGTTTTGTACTGCGTACGAGAATCGAACTCGTATTGCAAGATTGAGAATCTTGATTCCTAACCGTTAGAAGAACGCAGCAGTTGAAATCGGCGGCAAAAATACAATTTTTTTTGATATCTCCGTCTGTCCCGAAAATTATTTTGTAAGTTCTTGTAACTTAGCGATTTCAGAAGCCCATAGGGTCTCGTCCGGAGTCTCGAGAATCAACGGCATATTGTCGAAACGAGGGTCTTTCATGAAACGCTCGAAAAATTCCATGCCCAACAAGCCCTTGCCGATACTTTCGTGGCGATCAACGCGACTTCCCAATTCCTTTTTCGTATCGTTGAGGTGAATGGCACGCAAATACTTGAACCCCACTTCGTTGTCAAACTCCGACCAAGCCTGTTGATAGCCTTGCTCCGTCTTGAGATCGTAGCCAGCGGAATAGGTGTGGCAGGTGTCGATGCAGATGCCCACACGGTTCTTATCCTCCACTTTGTCGATGATATAAGCCAAATGCTGGAAACTGAAGCCCACATTGGAGCCTTGACCTGCCGTGTTTTCGATGATGGCGGATACATCAGTCGTTTTGTCCAAGGCCATGTTGATACTCTCAGCAATCAACGTCAGACAAGCTTCAAGAGAGATCTGTTTTAGGTGACTCCCCGGGTGGAAATTAAGCATTTTTAACCCTAATTGCTCGCAACGCTGCAT
>Ga0310786_10000280_pt1 | contig 84924 bp, 48 predicted proteins | sample AusTroGonzalo_MG_FD_203881 | JGI IMG/M metagenome (GOLD analysis project Ga0310786, IMG submission 203881) | Bovine rumen microbial communities from tropical cattle in Woodstock, Queensland, Australia - Gonzalo_03 (v2) (version 2) | ecosystem: Host-associated > Mammals > Digestive system >... | reverse complement strand
GCGGTTCCCATCCAGCACGGAGAGTTTCACATGGTCACCCATGCCCTCGGGAGGCTCGTCGGAGGCAAACGGCCGGCGGCTTGCACCCAACATGTTCCAGGAATCCCTGTGGCCCTTCGCATCGGAAAGGACCATCTTGATTCTCCAGTCATCCAAGCCGTTCGCCTTCGCAAGGCGAGTGCTCTTGTTGAGAGATTTCACAGAGGAATCCGTCTTCGTCACGAATTCCGGACGCACAGGCACAACCCATTCGGTAGAGGCCGCAGTCTTTACCCAAACCGCCTCATAGGGTTCCACAACAGTCACCTCCTCGTAATCCGATATCTCGCTATTCCAGTGATGGAAAGTAATCCGGGATTCCTCGGTCGGTTCCACATTTTCTTCAGGATGGTCGCCATAGAGGTTTAGCGCAAAGCCCACCGGGTTCGCCACGAGGTTCCACCCGCTGTTCACGCTGTCGAGCGACCACACAACCTTATCTACCTGGACATCATCAATGCCGGTCTTGAGCATGAGCGGGCGGCCCTCGATGGAACTGTACCAGTAGCCACGTACCGGATCAATCTCATCTTCCAGATCAAGTTCCTTGTACTGCCAGAAGTCGCCATAGGCGCTCGATTCATCCCACCAGTAGAACTTGGCATCGCCGTCCCAGACCATGGCATCCTTGTCAAGATGCCCGATGGAAATCATCTGCCAGCCTTCGGCGGCGACCGCCGCAATTTCGGCGGTCACTTCAAATTCGTCCGCAAACTTGACCGAGCCCTTGGCATCGGAGAGAGTTGCTGTCAGCACGTACCTGCCGGCACCAAGCGGGTACTTTTCCCAACTTCCGCTATACGGCGGCACAAGGGAATCCCCGAGATTAGCCTCGTCAACGAACTCGCCATCAATCGTTTCAAGCAGCACATGGGCAGAGACCTTGCGCGTAACCTCAAAATCGCTCGTGGTGAAGTTGAAGCGAATTGCGTTACCCGTCTTGGCGATATTCGGTTTCACGAACGCAATATCAATCTTGTTCGCCTTGCCGAAGTACGCCACAAGTGCCGCACCCTCAAGATTGTAAGGCAGCACACCGCCTTCAAAGGTCACAAGCCGTTCTTCGCCATCTTTGCGGACAATCGCAAGCGAATCGAGCACGTAGCTGGAATCGGGTTTCGAGCGCACCTGAAGCATGTTGCCGTTCATGACCTTCGGGAGAATGATCGTATCGCCCGCCACGAAGTCATGTTCCACCGGAGACTTGCCGGCTTCGTTTGCCGCTTCGACCAGCTTGACAGTCCCGTGAGCGCTCTGGAGGGACACACGATTGTATGCAGCGACACAGGCCTCCCCGCCACCCCACACGGCATAGAGGGTATGAACGCTGTCATCGGGCTGGGCACTCTGCAGCAATTCCACAAACTCGCTGGAGAATTGCATATAAAGTTCACCTTCACCCTTCTTCGAGAGGCTCCAGCCCACCATGCAGGAATCTACCGTATAGACATACGCCGGTAACGGAATGGAGGAGGTTTCCCCACTCAAAATGTATGTCTTGCGCCCGGCCCAATCGTCGCCGTAGAAAAGCGCTCCGCTGCGGTTCACGTCAAACGCGATGGTGTACGCCTCGCCTTCCGCGGGAATTGCAAGCGTCACATTCTCGTTTACCGTCAAAGAACCGTCGGTTAGCGACGTCATGAACTCGCCGAGATCATCTACCACATAGAGAGAATCCGTATCGCCTGCATAGCCAGGCTTGAGCGTGTAGGCCGCCTTGAAATGCAGGCCGCCATCGACAACCGGAACCACGAGGCCCGTATCGGCCACGTTGAACGACACCGTAGAATCGTCGACATCCTGTGTGAGCACGAGGCTACCCACGTTCGTATTCGCGAACGACACCTTGTAGGTTTCAACCTCAGCCAGTTTCCAAACAGCGTACAGAACAGCCTCGCGAGTCGCGCCCGTCACGGCGCTCACGAATTCCGAAGACATGTCGAGCACGCCCACCGTATCGGCGGAGTCAAGCGCCCAGCCCGCAAGTTTTGCATCGGCTCGGTAGATGCTGTTCGGCAGGGCAAGCGTAGAATCGTCAAGAGTCTTTACGCCCGTCCCAGACCAGTTGTCGCCATAGAACACGTTCGCATCGCCGCCATTTACGTTGTATGTAAACTTGTAGGAGTAAGCAGCAACAGATGCGGCAATTGACGAGTTCTCTTGCCCAAGCACCATGTTTCCGCCATTTGCCGCATGCGCAACAACAACGCCGTCAACGTTCTTGCTACTCAAGGCTTCCTCGGCATTGATGTAGTAACCGGGCACAACCTCGAACTTTACATTGAACGGGATACCCTTTTCACTATACGGAATTTCGACACCCTGTGCAGCGACCTCTATCGGGGAGGTTTCCACATCGTTTATAGTCTGCGTCAAGAAGAACTTTCCGCTCTTTTCGTTTTCGCCCTTTACACGGACTTTTTCCACCAGCGCATACTCATCCCAAACGGCGTAAAGCGTATCGGTCGAAATCCCGATATTGTCGTAGTTCTTCCTGTCGGCCTCGAACGTAGAATCGCAGGCTGAATAGTACTTGCTACTGCTACGCGAGAGCGCCCACCCGAGCAACTTGGCATCGGTACGGAGGGCGCCCTTCGGGAAATCCCCCCCGTTTTCGGGAGAGACCGTTGCGTCTGCATCCCAGCCGTTTTCGTAGAACACCCGCGCCCCGCCCGCATTCACGTTGTACGCAAAGCTATAGCTGAGCACGTTTACCTTACGCCCGAAGTAATAGGACTGCGAAGATTCGAGGTTACCGACACGATAAACCTCGCCATCGCCTTCCAGCAGGGCAACCGAGACACCATCAGATGTCATTGCCTTTGCATAAGCGCGTATTTCGGGGTGTTGCGGGTCCAGCATGTAACCAGCCCCCAGTTCAATACGGGCCGAGATGTCGTAACCCGCGGGGTTATACGCGAAAGCATCGCTGAAACTTTCCGCACGGTGCGTGAACACCGCATTCCCGAGTTTCTGCGTCACAACGAGCATGTCGGTTTTTGCCATAGGGACAAACGTTTCCAGATTTTCGCCTTCAAAGTACCCGAGATTCAGGCTGCTCACGACACTCGGCCTTTCGCAACCCTCGCCATAGGGAACCCAAACGGCATACAGCTTGTTGTACCCGGTAGTGCTAAAGCCACCGTAATTATTCCCATTCAATTCCGTATAGATCAAATCATCGGCAGTACGTTCAGCAGCTGGCTTTGTCGACCACCCTGCAAAGCAGCTGTCACTGCGGTAGGGTTTCCACATAACCGCAGCGGCTCCGTCTTCACCAATCTCAAGAACCTCTTCCTCCACGGCATCTGCCGGAATCCACACATTTGAAGAGTCCCCTGCACCAAGCGAGAGGTTGTAGGTAACCAGAATCGGTTCAACGCGTTCAAACACTACATCCCAATTCAATGACTGCATAGCATTGAATGTCGAGCTGTCCTGAACAAGCACAGTTACCGTGTTGCCGTCCATTTCAAGATTGTAGGTCATCTGCTTCAGCCTGTAACCGGGTTCGGGAATCGCTATAACCTGGAGTGTCACGCCAACGTAATTCATAGAATCATCAGACGGAGCAGGGAATTCCAGAACCATCTCCCTATCCGCATAAGTAAATTCATGGTAAACAACCGTCTGTTCCGGGTCTCCTTCATTAACAGGCTTGTCGCCGATGACCTGCACAAACGCGACCGTGCCGCCCTCTGAAATGTTCATCCAGTACCCGTTCCAAGGCCCATAAGAACCATACTCACAATCAGGGTGTTCAACATCGGGCACAAGTTCATTCACCGCATTCGCATCTACATCCAGCGATACCATGCGATCCATCACAGACGAGAGCGAAGCATCGGTACGGGGATTATTCTCTGTCGGCCAGTTATCTCCCTTGACCTTCCAGCCAATCTTGCAGCCTTTCGCATTGTAGAGTGGCGGCGCTTTAATCACATCTGTACTAACATTCGTAAGAGACTCAAACCAGTCCATTTCGTAGCGACCTTCACCAGCCCGCTTGTTCGCGACAAACAGTCCGGATTCCGGTGACGGACGGTCAAACTTTACGCTATAGGAAAGAGGCGAATAATGGACCTTGAAGTAAGAATCGTAAAATAGAGCAGGAGCAATTCTTAAAATTTTCGTTGTACTATTATACCCGAAACCATCATGATTATCAATTAACCACTCCGCTTCAAAGCCATCGATTACCATTGCATAGCCACCACCATTCTTTACAGAAACGTCGTAAACCAAGGTATCCGGATTGTCGTTATCAATATAAGGGATATTAAGGAAGTATTGTGATTCCTGGCTAAATGTCCTGCCGCCCACCGTCTGCGAAAGGGCAATTGACCCATAATATTCCGGCTCCTCGAGTTCTTCTTCTCCCTTGAAAACCTTAATCTCAATTCCATCTCCACCATAGACAGACCCATAAGTATCAACAGGGTAAGCCACCAATTTCAGCGGATTAGTTTCATCAATAGATACATCGGCAAGCCATTGTGGTGAAAGCGTTCCATAAGAAAGTCCTTCATCATAGTCATCTATCTCTATGCCCGGTTGCGGCCCCCATCCATAGATTTCCATTTCAGGATAATGGTCGCTGTCTTCCCAATACTGGTACAACTTCGGGAAACCCTTTTTTGAGCCAACGTTCATTTTGATGGGACCAGACCCCTGCAAAATACCATCACTGCCGAACACAAAGAACTCTTCAGGATCAATGTCCAACGACGAGACATCGAATTCCACATCGTAATCAACTGTACGGTAAGCCGGATAGTGATAACTGATCTGATACATGTTTGTGTTCTTTGAATCGTCGAGATAGAATTTTTTATTGTGTGCATCGTATCTGAAGTTACTCACGTTGGGGTCTTCAAAATACCCCGAAGACGGATTGTCTATTGCAAACCCGAGAGTCGCCTTGAGATCTATGTCAAATACAAAATCCCTACCCGTATTCTGCGGGATAGCAATTTCAAAGCGGCCATTCCTTTTTTGCGTCGTGTGCTCGACTTTATGCAGTTCACCCGCCAACTCATAGCTTTGCGTGAGGGTAATTTCCAACGGGGAAACTGAACAGTCAAACCCATCCATCGGCAAGCATTCCGCCTCAATATAACCTCGAGCACCATCCCCCACTTCTTTCCATATCGGGTACAAGGTCAAGGTGTTATTTCCATCGTCTTCGCTAAAGAACTCCCCGTCTATCGCATTCTGGAGCAAACTACCTGTAAACTGATCAAAGGCATGGTCTTCCGTAATGCAAACAGGCGTATTCCCCTGCGATCTTGTATCACAACGGTTGGTTTCGTCATTATATGTCCAGTGAAGCGCAAAATTACTGTGCATATAGTTTTTGTCGTCATACGCGGTTGTTGTCGCAATCAAGGAGGAAAATTTCAGATTGTCCTCCGTCATGCCCAAATTGTATGTGTTAGAACTACCGGATGCCTTGTAATCGACTGGAACAAACAGGTCATAGATAGCAGAATCCGCCTCCGAATTCCATGTATTGTATTGCGTTATCACGTTCAGGTTATCCGCGTTAAATACAACGTTGTACGATTTCGGGTTATATTTAGGCAAAACCGTATAGTATGCATTCACGGTGTAATTCTTTAGCAAGGTCGCCTCGGCCACCTTCGCGTCCGTAAGGTCAAGTCTATCGCTATCCGTGAGGCCAGAAACAGTCCAAGTCGATGATTCGCAAGGCCCCGCCCCTGCCACCATGACACCATAGGACGGAAGATTCTTCCCTTCCATCACGACAGGATCCCGCTGGACGTAATCCGTGCACACTGCCACAGCCGGGCCATGATTTTCCAGCGTAAACGAGATGGAATAGGAATCGACGGTATAGCCCACCTTCGGGCCGATCGCCGCCGAAAAAGACGCTCCATAGCGCACATCCAGATAGGAATCAGTAGTTGCAAAAGCAATGGCGCCAATACCTTCGGAAGTCTCCGCAGGGCTATCCTCATAGACCTTCAGGGTAAATTCCGCTTCTGAGGGATTCTCGACTGCGACCTGCGTGGCAGAACCGCCCGAAATATACCTTACCGCCAAAGCAGAAACACCCTCATACATCTTCGCCTGTTCCACTACGCTTGCAAATGTGGTAAATTGGGTAATGTCGGTTGAACCGATAATATAATACTCTTCGCAATCAGGTTCATCATCGCATTCATTGTCGACCAGGTATTCGATAAACACTGAAAGATTCTGCGTCACGTCATCCAGCATAATCGCATTAGGGACAATCGCAGAGAACATCTCGTCATCATCGCCAACCCCGGTAATTTTCGGGGAGAGGAACACGAAAGTTTTTCCCTTAGCGGTATTGGCAGCATCAAAATACTCGCAATCAGGAGTCTCATCAACTTCACAGTACTGATAGACAACATCATAGAAGTCCCTGCCAACAAAGCGGAGGCTCTTTGCAAAAGAGAACCGCGTCGAATTCAGATCGACAACTTTGTTGTTCTCGTCTACCAACTGGGCATCCAACTGCGTTGCAATCGCATTCACCTTAGTCCTGAACGATTCTTCCAATCTTCCGTCAGCAGCCGTGTAGCCCACCAGGCCGTTTACCGACCAATGCATATTGTCATCGTTATCGCAGAAAACGTACTCGTAGTCATAGAACCCATAATCGTCCGCATTTTCCAAGGTCATGTCACCCAAATCAACGGTAACGTACGTCATTCTGGTTTCACTGCTCTGCGTACAGGCATACGGGAGCCCGCTATTCGCGATTCCGTTCCAGCACCAGGCATCGTCATTCGTTTCGCTAGCATTCAGCAATGCAGCAAACATGCCCGACGTCATTTCCGTGGAGGTCGCAATTCCGTTCCTTACCGGGTTGGTCGGGGCAGCCTCATTCAAGTCGTATTCCTCCGCAGGGAAGAAATCAACGTGGTACGTACTCGCACACGGGTCGGAATAGCGGTAAAGTCCCATGTTGCCACTGGCAGACAGCGATTCAACCTTGTTGCGCACGTTGTTCCTGACATTGCCTGTGCCCTGGGACCAAGCATCAGGCGAATAGCTGCCCACGCCGACCTCAATCGCGTCGTCACCGAAGTGGTAGTTCGCATACAACGAGTCCAACAGGCCGGGAAGCGTCACATCTTGAGGAGCACTCCAATCGCCAACAAGGTAGCCCACCTTGTCATTATCATTTCCCGTACCGACAATGGAACCGACGGAATAAGAATTTGCAATCACGAGGGCTTGGTTTTCGGTGCTTTTTGCAAACCAGCCGACAAACGCACCCGCATACCGACCTCCCGAAATATTGCCTTTGTATGCAGATTTCTTGAGTGTCAGGTTCATCGCTGTCACATAGCCGAAATAGCCACCTGCGTAGACTTCACCCGCAGTGGATATATTCGTGATGTTCACCTGGTCAAGAACTGCGCCCTCTATATCGTAGAAGTTTCCACCTCCCGACACATAGCCTTCGAGACCGCCAAGATAGACTATCCTGTCGGACCCGATGGAAGCATCCACCGTAACATTGACATTCGAGATTTGTGGAAGAGCCCCCCAACTATCGACGTAACCCAAGCCTGCAAAGCCACCCGCATACAAATACGGAAAATCTCCATACACACTTGTCGCCGTAATCGTAGAGTTCTTTATGGTAGAAGCAGGCGCACTTGCATTGAACTGCATGTTTCCGCCGCTTATCGTTCCGACAATGCCGCCCGCACTCTGGCCCTTTACCGCTACGCTGTCAACAGTCACGCCGCTTATGTACATGGACGAACGTACTTCGCCGACAACAGCGCCTGCCGAGTAGCCGATAACCGTAGCCCCGACCACCTTTACGTTTCGCACCCCAAAATTTTCCCCATTTACAGAAGCCAGTACTACGCCCGCGGAACTACCGGAAACATAGGCATTTCGGAAGGTCACATTTTCCACTATGCCGTTATTGCCCGCAAAGAAACCAGTAGCGCTCACGCTCTCTTGACACAAGTTCCTTATCTCGTGATTCTTGCCGTCAAAGGAATTCACATTCAGCGAAGCGAACTTCATCCGGCATCCGTTTTCTCCGTCACGACCGCCAAGGTCAATGTCTGTCCCGAGAGACATTTCTTCCAATACGCCTGCGCCCGCAATCGTGGCCTGGATATCCTCCGGATCTTCGGACTCCGTAGCCCAGCAGCTGTATTCCGATCCGTTCGGCACGAACGTTCCCTGCGAAAGGGCACCATCCTTCAACCGGAAATACCAGCCATCGGAAAGGCAACCGTTTTCATCGAAGCTAACCTCCGACTTCGCGAAATACGGAACCGCCTTGACATTAGAAAGGTGAACCTGCGTTGCAACAGCGTTGGAAAGCCCATTCGACTCATAAACCTCCAAGACACTTCCATCGGAGGGGTCCACAAACTTCATGCCGGCAAATATGTAACCTGGGTCAGGACTCGCGGTAAAATACACGTATTCGCCGGGATGTGCGGACGACATGTCCACGACAGCAGATCCATGTTCCACTTCTTCGATGCTCACATTATACACGGCATCCTGGTCACCCAGAACGAAATTCAGGTCTAAACCGGAACGCGGCTCCGAAATGCTCGTACTAAAACGAGCCATTACCTGATTGGTTTTACTGACATGCCAGCCAATATCTTGAGTTTCTCCATCAGTGTTCGAGCTACCCACAAAAACAGTCGATGTTGTCTCATATCTAGTTCCGTCATATATTCCCACGGATTCACTGCTAGAGTTCGTGGTAACTGTACCCGACACACCCATCATCTTCCCTTCAGGTGCGGTTATAAACAAGTACCCCTTCGCATTGTTGCTATAGTTCCCGTCCTTGCCACCATCGTCATAAACCTTGAAAGACTTTACTCCTTCAGGTAGGGTTATATACCTATCGCCCTCTATAGGAATAATGGCATAGAGCCCACCCTCTAGGGACCAATCGTCCGTAAACGAAGCCGTAATGACGATATTCTCGTTGGGCATGACAAACGTCGCCTCGTTATCCGTAAACCAGGATCCGCCCGACACCACCACCGGAGTTCCGCCTTCCGTCGTAACCTGAACATGGTTCAGAATATAGTTCTCGTTTTCTGGAGTAGCTGTCAAGGTAACCGTCGTGCCAGCCAGGGCAGATGCGAGGTTTTCGCCCACGAAAACGCTACCGTGCGCCATGCTGGGATCAACCGTTATCGCATGCGGTTCCGAAGCCTCGACAACCGTTACGGTCAAATCGAGCCCCCGATAAGTATACGCTTGATTCGAATGGAAATGGATAGTTATTGCATTGGAGAGGCTAGTAACCGTGCCTATGTCTAATTCTTCCGCATTTGTTGGCGACGAAGCATCTGTCAAAAGTTTCACCGCTTCGTTGCCGGCCTCGTATATTCCTTCGTATATGCGCAAGTAATCATATTGAGGTTGCGTATAAACGGACCCCGTAACCTGAAGCACATAGCCTGGAGGGAGAGACACTTTCAAAAAGCAATTTGCTTCATTTGAATAAGTGCCATCGCTACCGCCGTCGGAATAGACATGAAAAGACGGCACCGGGTCAGAGCCGCCCGCTCCGGTAATATCGTCTGCCGTAAAGGACACTTCCTTCGTACCGGTTTTCAGCATGTTGACGTAGTAGTCGCCGTCACTCCCAACGAGTTCCGAAGGAAAGGCTATAGCCGAAACCGGAAGCAGGAACACGACCAGCAGGAACAGAGCATGAATTCTATTTTTCATAGGATTCCCTTTTTCGCAATATGCAAAATTTAGTTAAATCCGTCACATGTTTCCGGATTATTACAATAAAACAGGCCCGCGATAGTCGCAGGCCGTTTAATGTGCGCCATTTATCGCGCACCGTTTATCGTTTATCGCCTTACTTGAACAGCACGCGCTGGACAGCAGCTGCCCCCGCTACTGCAACTCGCACGGCGTAGAGGCCGCGCCGCGGCATCTCTAGCGAGATTGCATTCTTCCCCTCGGTCGCCCGCAGGTTCGTCGATGCCACCACAGCGCCCTTCGTGTCGAACACGTCTACGCGTGCTTTCGCGCCCGCCATGCCCGCAGGCGCATCGAAGGACACCGCAAGCATATTGCCCAACTGCACGGCGCGCATACCCTGCAAATTGCCGGCAACAACGGTCTTCGCACTGGGAGCCACGCGAACATATGCCGTCTTGGCCTGGGTGGTGAGGGCCACCGGCACCTTTTCGCCGGAATGCATTTCCACCGTCTTCCCGTCAACCGTCACGAACACGCGCAGGCCGCGTTCCTGCAGGCTTTCCATGTCCGAAACCTCCAGGTAACCCGCGCGGTCACCCGAGGCGGAGAGGGCCACCTGCCATTCGTACACGGAGGCATCGTTTGAGACCTTCACGCTCCTTGCAAGCTTCTTGCCTCCATCGAGAATCGAGAGGTTCACGTGGTCGCCCATGCCGGCGGGCGGTTCCTCGGACTGCCAGGCGGTTGCACCTGCACCGAGTACGTTCCAGCTGTCCCTCTTGCCCTTTCCATCCGAAAGCGTGAGGCGCAGCGACCAGCCGTTTTTACCGCCGACCTTCGCCAAGCGGCGGTTCAGCGACTTGTTCACCGCAACTTCCCCGTCGCTAGTGACCTGCCCGACATAGTCCGGAACTGCAGAGAATTCCCAAGTCACGCTTTCCTTACGCTTCAACTGGGCCCACACAGCCTCGTAAGGCTTCAACCTCTTCACTGGAACATACTGCCCTTCCTCCGCATTCCAGCGGCTGAATTCAATTTCATCGTCAACGGATTCCTCGTCACCCAAGCCCAGGTCCATGTACCAGCCGTAGGGGTTCGCGACCAGGTTCCAGCCGCCATTCTTGTTCTGAAGTTCCCACTTCACATCATCGACAAAAGACGTCTCCTTCAACTGCAGCGGACGGCCTTCAAGAGAACTGTACCAGTACCCGCGAGCCGGATCGGGCGACTGTCCCTTCTTGAATTCCTGGTACTGCCAGTATTTACCGTAGTTCCAGCCTTCCGCCCACCAGTAGAACCTCTCGTCGCCATCCCACGGCAGTTCATCCAGGTCGACACTCGCCAGCGAAAGCATCTGCCAGCTGTTTGCGCCGGCAATGGAAATCTGGCTTTCCACTTCGAAATCACGTTCCAGCAAGGTCGTGTCGCGCCCGTCAAGCACACGTGCGGTAGCGGTAAACAGGTAATAGCCACTCGAAAGCGGGAACTTTTCCCACACGAAGTCGCAGGCATCCTCTTTGCAGAACAGGGTATCGGCCACCTTGTCGCCGTCAATGTTTTCAAGCATCACGTAGACCCAGGGCTCGTACACCTTCGCGTAGTTCGTATCATTGAACGTGAAGCGTACCGCGTTGCCCGACCATTCAAGCACAGGGTTCGATACTTCAACGAGCTCCTTGCTTTCTTTGACAAAGTAGGCAACCAGCTTCGCACCGTTGCTAAAGATATCCACAAATTCGCCGTTTTCAACCTCCGTAGAATCTTCGTTCTGGAAAAGAACAATCCTTTCGAGTGTGTAGCCGTCTTCGGGCTCCACGTGCACGCGAAGTGTCCCGACAAAATCCAGCGGGAATATCAGGTGCCCGTCGGCACTGAACTTGTGCACACGCGTTCCAGAATCAGTTTCTTCCGTGAGTTCCATGCTCCCATGTTCAGCAACTGCGCTCACCTGCGCATAGCCAATGTCCGCACACTGTGCGGCATCGCCCCACACGGCATAGAGTTTCTGCGTTTCCTGAACGATTTCATACAGCGAGTCACTGAGAGCCCTGTCATGATAATCGAGCTTTTCCGCGCCACTTCCAATAGACCAGCCCAGCACGCAAGAATCGGCCGTATAGATCCATGCCGGCAACTCGACCTCGCCACTACCCCTGATGACCTTCAGGGAATCGCCCTTCTCGAAGCGGTCATCATAGAACACGTCGTCACGCCCCGTAATAAGGTCAAAGGCCACAGGGACATACTTGTCGAACCTTGCATACAGACGATACGAGGCATTCATCGGATCCATCACGACCAGGTCTTCACCATGCAGAACATCTACCGACGTAGTGTCAGTCACATCTGTTTCAAGTTCATCTACCAAAAGGAGCACTTCGGCCAGAGCGTAGCCCGGCTTGGGTTCAGCACCCACATGGAAGCGCAGATTATAGGAATCGTTCGGGATATCCAGCGAGTCATTTTCAAAGTCGTGCCTGAACCTAAGCGTATCGCCATCGGCATTCACGAGCTTCTGCCATAGGTACACGCTACCCTGTTCCGAGCCACCTTCGCCACCGTATTCCAGCGGGACCTTCATCACCGGTCTATTAGCGCATTCGTCCTCTTCTTCCTCGGCAGTCGGCTTATCGGAACCACTCTCACCACCGGTTATCCATCTTGCATATAAACTAAACGAGCCGTCTTTCGCCGCAACCGCTCCCAAAATGTTTTCATCCAATTCGATTGCGCCATAAAGAGGCTCCGTAGCCTTCTCGCCCCACCCTGCAAAGCACGCCTTGGCACTGTATAACTGCGGGAACATCCGTTTGTCGAAGTCCTCCATCGAGTAGACAACCAGCGTATCTGTATACCCGCCGATAAACACAGTCGCAGGGTCTGCCACATTCACGTTGAACGTGATCGTGTAGGGAATCGCCGTCATCACAGGCGCCACGTGCATGTGGTACGTGAAGGTGAAGTCACTCCCGGTGAATCCCGAGAACGCGCTTATCATGCTGTCCATGACAAGCACGCCGTCCGAATCCAGTTCCGCGCTCCACCGCATATTTTCCCTTTCATCCGCATGTTCAAGTATTGCGTTGTAAATATCATCCGTACGGCCAAAGTAGTTCTCGGCAGAGGTGAAAGACGCAATCGAGGCACATGTTTCCGAAACTGCCGTCGTATCATAGCAATTCTCTATGTTGAACCCGGATTCGCCATTCGATATTACCCAGAAATCAACTTTCCACTTGTCGAGCGTAAACCCGACACTCGGCTTTGCCGTGTACTTGGAGGCAATCGGCAAAATGGCAAGTCCGCTCCCGCCTACATACGAGGAATCAAACAGCACCACCGAAGTATCCCTGTAGCCATACCCAGTCAGCAAAACAGAACGATTACCGTCACCGCCAACGGTCATTTCCGGCGTCTTCTGTTCTTCCGTCGATGCCTCGTATACTAGGCGAATCTTCCTTTCATACGGCCAACCGCCGTCAATCCCGAGCGATTCCACAATCCTAGAGAATGTCGCCGGTCCCGACGGATCCGGCGTAACCGGCACAACTTCGCACTCAGGTTCCTCCTCAGGGTCACCTTCGGGGGCAACATCAGGGCATACCCCAAAAGCAGCCGTCAAATAGTATTCCTGTTTGGTATTGCCGCTCATGGTGAACACGGGAGGCACAGTCCCACTTGCGCCGTACCTGCGGACCTTCGTCACCTTCGGCCAGAGATATATCGGGTTCGACAAGGCCTCATCTAGACTCACATAGTTTACAGGTTCCACATTCGGTTCTGCAATCTCATACACGATTTCGATATCGAAGTTTTCAATTGCATAGAGCCGCTGGTTGCTCCAAGCATAATAACTTTCAAGGTTATACTCATAGCCAGATGAACTGACAGTCCCGTAATCGACGCTTAAGGACTTGGCCCGTTTCACAAAGTTTTTGTTCAAGTAACGGTTATTCTCCGTATAGCCGACAAGGCTGTATGTCGTGTCTCCCGTCGGTTCTTCCTCTTCCATCACAGGCGCTATATTGAGAATATCCGCCAGAGAATCCCTTTCGCCCTCGCGCAGCTTGGGGTATATGGAAGAAATATCGATCTGCGCCTTGTACACAGTACGGTCGTCTTGATTTCTGCAAACATACAAAACGCCAGTACTATCGTTGTCCCAGCAGGTATAATCCGATTCTACATCGTCCACACCATTAGGAGCCCTGTTTTCTTTTTGTGTCAACACGTAAGTAAGCAATCGCGACTTCATGGTAGATTCGTCGAGAACTCCGTTCAGCAGCTTTACATCACGATACACAGTCTCGCCAAGATTCGGACTTTGATAAGGGACCTTCGCATTGATATAGCCACTGCCGTCTATATCCAGCACGCCCGTAGATTCAAGCGGCGTCGTCTCGGAAGCAATGGCATTGCGGTAGTTGTGCACCACGCTGTAATTGAAATCCTGGATCGAGCCCGATCCTTCATCCCAGTTGGTTATGGTATTATTCTCAGCTAGCGTCATTAGCCCAAGTGCCCGCTTCGCATTCACGTCCTTGGTACCAATATGCACGTTCGAAGTAATCCTGACGCCTTCATCATCGGATACTTCCGACAGAACACCACCCACGACAAACCCCATGTTTTCTGCATTCGCGAGAATATCGCCTTTAATCAAGTTATCGAAAACGAAAACCCGATAAGAGTTAATTTCACCAAACAGCCCACCTACGGCATCAGCATCTGCAATGGACGTAGCCGCAGCAACGATATCGCCGTCAACCCTTGTCCTGCGCGTTTTGATTAAAAAATGCGGAATATTCATTCTTCCAACAAGACCACCCATAAACAAATCTTCCATTGTGTTCGAAGACACCGTTATGAGGTTGCTGCCTTCGGGCGCCTTGATAACGGACTCGTCGGAATAAAATCCTCCCATACCAACTCCAGATTCATCCATTACAATACCAGCGAGACCTCCCGCATAGACACCCCCGGTAGATGCAGCCTGCATGGAAGCAGTAACGGTGTTGGTGTCACAAACAAAGTCAACATCACCACCCTGCTGGTTTAAAACCGTTGCCATCCCCAACAGGCCTCCCATCGCCACATTTATTTTACCTTCCCCACTGCTGGCGACGGACACCTTGACATCATTCTGTGCAAAAGAAACCGTATAGCCCTGAGCGGCCATCATAGCACCGGCAACGCCACCGAAGAATTGACTTTCGGAACCCGCGCCGGTGAGTCGGACATCAATGGCATCATGAGCAATCCGCAAGCCTGCAACTTCCTGGATAAACCCGAACTCGCCACCCGCATACACTTCACTCGGGATATCCAGTTCCTCCACCACTGCGGGATCAGGTGTTCCCTTTGTCGCAATTACCGCATGAATCTTATTCAAAGAATCTGTAATAGAGACATTAGATAACGATGCATACCCAACCAGACCACCCGCATAAGTACTGTCGCCCGTCGAGTTCACGAAGATGTCGATAACATTGTTCAGGTTCTGGAGTTCCACCGACTGACTTGGATTATAAAAAAACTTTCCAACAAGGCCTCCCGCATTAACGACATCCGCCCCATTAGGCATCGCGAGGGTAACAGTATCGCTGTGGAACGTGAAACTTGCATCTCTCGCAGTAAGTTGCCCGACAATGCCACCCGCAATTATAGAGCTCTCTCCAGCAGCGTATACTTCGACATCAACAAAGACACCCGAAATAAAGCTACTAAGTTCCGCACTAGAAAAAGTTGCACTTCCGAACAGACCACCCACCTTACTACCGCGCAAAGTCGCATCCACATGCACGGAATAAATATCCCCATAATCGGCCTCATAACCTGCAACAATTCCTCCTGCCGTAAATGACGAACTGATTGTAGAATTGGTTACCGAAACATTGTTAAAAGAAACTCCGTTCGCTGTGTCCGCAAATACTGCCGCACGGCTTCCATAACCCGACGCTTTTACGTAGGCGCTGTCAAAATGAAGGTCGCTGAACCGAGTATTTCGAACGGCAACAAAACTTTCGTTATTTCCGCCAAAATTTTCAACACCCTTGAAAAAGGACTTGTCACCTTGACCGATATCGCAATAACCACGGACAGTCTTTCCATTACCGTTTATCATGGTTTCATAGTTCGTAAGGACATCTGTAGGAATAAGCACAGGGTCAAACGCATTCACGCACGCCGTATCGCCACCAGAAACAGCAAAACCACCCAAGTCAAGATCCGTTTCGAAGCGGAGTTCAAATCCATAGCACATGCCATCCCAACTGCAATTTTGCATTGCATCATAAATTCCAGCATTAAGCTTCTCGCGGAAGCCATCTGCTCCGTCCCAAACAGAAGCCATGTTATCCACACCGTAGCCCACTTCAGCAGCCTCGTCCTGGCTGTCAAACTGGCCTACATAGCAGACCTTTGTAAATGTTTGTGCAAATTCATCATCCGGGTACTCGTCATAGCACCTGATTCCAGTCCATTTTTCCGCGGCAGACGACTCGGCAACAAGTCCCAAAACTAGAAGGGCCGACAATAGAAAACACTTCGAGTTCAACTTCATAGATGCCTCACTTTTTCATCAAAATAAATAATATTTTCCCGAAATGGTGCAAGAGCACTTCTCCGTTGTGCCCCAATTCACATTCTGGGCCGCCAAAAGCGTGTTTACGCGCACATTTAGGCCAAAAGACAAGAAGAAAACACGCGTTTTTTCTAAATTTCCCTCGGTTTTGAAACGTTTCCAAGGAGTCAGGATGTTCAAGAAGGCCTTTATCGCGTTCGCGATTGCCGCAACAGCAAGCTTCGCCACATGGGACTACTATCCCATACCGGATTCGACGCACGGAGGCGCCGAAGCGGGGCTATACTACGACAAGGATCACAGGTGGTCGCAGGCGGGCCTCAAGATGGGTGCCCGTTTCACGATGATCAAGCACCTCGAAATCGCATTGACCAACTGGGGTTACCAGTTCTGGAACGAGGAAGACTGCTCGGGCTGCGTTAACGGCGGCGACGGGCTGCGCGACCTTACCATCGGCGTTCGCTACGAAGTCGCCCCGATGATTACCGCGTTTCTCGACCTGAACCTCCCCGTAGGCGACGACGAATACGATGGCGCAGGCACGCATCCCCCTTCAAGCGGAGAGACGTCGCTCTACCTGGGCGCCCAGTTCTCTGCCCCCACGAAAATGGCAGGCCTCAAGTTCGGTACCGAAGGCGGTATCCTCTGGGGTTTCGAGCACGATAACCACGAACGCGGGCTCGACATCCATATCGGTGCCGAAATGGGCTATACCATCCCGAATGTGGGGCTCACCCCCTATATCGGCATGCTTCTCAAGTACCGCCTCACCGAGAGCGTCTGGTACGAACACAACGACACCGAGCACGGCTACGCCGACCGCAGGTCCCGCCAGTACAACCTCTGGCTGGGCATAGCCTACGACATTACCCCGCTGATTACCGTGAAGGCTCATTTCATATTCCGCAACGAGAAGTACAAGGGCGTATGGGATGACGGCAACCCGCACCACCACGGCGGCGATGCCGACGGGCTCTACATGGCCGCGGTGTTCAATTTCTAGTAAATTCGCATAATTTTTAACAGCAATTTGAGGCGGCACTTGACAATGTCGCCTTTTTTTGTGTTATATTTCTAGAAAAACCTAAACATGGGAGTATACATGTTCAAAAAAATCCTTCTCGCAGCGGTCGTCGCAGCAACAGCCTCGTTCGCACAAATTAACGTCGGTGTCCGCGGTGCCGTGGACATGAATACCCTGTGGGGCGACAACGCAGACGATGCCGCCTCCGGAATTGGCTTCCAGGCAGGTGCCGGAGTCAAGATTTCCCTCCCGCTCCTCCCCATCACGGTCGCTCCCGAAGTCGTTATCGACATGCGCAACTACGACCTCAGCGAAGAAGTCACCTCGACCGAGTGGGCCCTGGACATCCCGATACTAATCCGGTTCTCCCTGATGCCCATCCTCTACCTGGAAGCAGGCCCGATGTTCGCATTCAACCTGAGCGTTTCTGCCGAAGATGACGACGGCAACGAGGTTAAGTTCGACGAAGACTACTTCAACACATTCGAGTTTGACCTTGTGTTCGGCGTGGGCACGGGAATAGTCCCGTTTGTCGATATCGACTTCCGCGTGAACCTCGGTATGACCAAGACCGAAGCAGAACACGATGTTCTTGGAATAGCCACGGTCAAGGCCAGGGAAGCTTACAACCTGCAGTTCGTCCTTGGCGCCACCTACTGGTTCTAACCGAATTTAAAAACAAAAACTCAACAAAGGACACAACATGTTCAAGAAAATCATTCTGGCCGCAGTGCTCGCGGCAACGGCGTCTTTCGCCCAGATTAACTTCGGTGCCCACCTGGGCCTCGGCCTAAGCACCCTCTGGGGTGACGAGGTTTACTCCGAGGACTTCGGCTCCGGCTTCAGCTTCCAGGTTGGCGGCGCAGCCAAGATTACCCTTCCGGCACTTCCCGTTACGCTCGCCCCGGAAATCCTGGTCGACATGCGCAACACCAGCCAGGATTACAACGGTCACGATTTCGCCATTAGCGAATGGGCCATCGACATCCCGGTACTCGTCCGCATCTCCGCCATGCCTATCCTCTTCATCGAGGCCGGTCCGCAGCTTTCTATTAACGCAAGCACCTACTCCGATGAAATCGTAAACGTTTCTATCGAAGACGTCTGGGATTTCAACGTCGCTGAATTCGACGTCGTTGTCGGCGCAGGCACAACCGCAGTCCCGTTTGTAGACCTGGACTTCCGCGTCATCATCGGCCTCACCAACTGGATTTCCGAGAGCAAGGTCATCAAGGGTGAAGACGCACCGGAACTCTCCAACCTGCAGTTCGCCCTCGGCGCAACCTACTGGTTCTAAGCTAGAGAACGTCACCCTCGCGCAGGCGAGGGCCTTTTTTGTCAAATTTCACATATTTTTTCCACAAAGCGCTTTTTTTGTAAAAAGGCGCTCTTTTTATATTATATTTTCGTAAAACCATTTAACAAAGGACTCAACATGTTCAAAAAAATTCTTCTGGCAGCCGTCCTCGCAGCCACGGCTTCTTTTGCACAGATCAACCTCGGTGTCCACGCCGGTGTTGACATGAACACCATGTGGGGCGACGACGTCGATGACGATGCCGCAACCGGAATCGGCTTCAACGCCGGTATCGGCATGAAGATTTCCCTCCCGCTCCTCCCCATCACGGTCGCTCCGGAAGTGTTGATCGACATGCGCAATCTCGACGTTGCAAAGAACGTCACCTGGACCGAATGGGCCTTGGATATCCCGGTTCTCGTCCGCTTCTCCCTGCTCCCCATCCTCTACGTAGAAGCAGGTCCGCAGCTCGCCCTCAACCTGAGCGTTTCTGCCGAAGATGACGACGGCCACGAAGTCAAGTACGACGATGACGCATTCAACACGATGGAATTCGACGTCGTGTTCGGCGTGGGCACGGGCATCGTTCCGTTCGTCGATATCGACTTCCGCGTGGTTCTCGGCCTCACCAACATCTATGCCGAACAGAAACTCGCAGGCATCAGCACACAGCTTGAAGCTTCCAACATGCAGTTCGCCCTCGGTGCCACCTACTGGTTCTAAGCCGTTCATCGCATAAACGTTTATCGCAGGAATGTGAAAAGCCTGTTGCTCCATGCAACAGGCTTTTTTCTTCATCGTCATTCTAAGTCGGCGTAACCATCCAGGTCTGGATCCTAGCTCATAGGGCTTAACGCGACTATGGGGCTGAAGCCCCAAGTCTTGTATATCGCCTTCGCGCTCAGGATGACGATTTGCGTCACTTCACGTCGTATTCCGGCACGGGGAGGCTTTCGCCCGCCTTCATGGCGGCATCGAGTTTCTTGGACTTTTCCGGGTCAAGCCACCAGTAAACCGGGATGGCGTCTTCGCGGTTGAAATGGTCCAGCACTTTCTCGGGCGTGCCGTAGCGGTTCCAGTAGAGGATGCGGTGGTGGTCGCACTGCCACATGAGCACGTACGGCACGATTTCCGCAAGGCGGTTATCCAACGCCTTCAAAATCTCGTTGCGCTTGGCCAGGTCAAATTCGGTCTTTTGCAGGTTGATGAGGCTGTCCACCACCTTGTCCTGCACGCCGGCAAGGTTGTTCGTGCCCTTGTCCATCGCGGTGGCAGAAGACCAGCTCGCTTCCGGGTCACGGAGGCGGCCCGCGCCCCAGTTCACCCAGTAGAGGTCAAAGTCAGCATCGTCCAGGCGCTTGCGCAGCGTACTCTGGCTCATCTGCTCGATGGTCGCCACCACGCCCACCTTCTTCAGGTCTTCCTGGAACAGCGTGAGGTGGCGCAGGTCTTCCTGGCTTGTGATGAAGTTGATTGCGAAAGCCTTCCCGTCCTTTTCGAGAACGCCCTGGCCGTTCACCTGGTAACCCGCTTCCGCAAACAGGGCGCGGGCGCTATCCGGGTTGAACGTGTAGAGCGGCGCCGTCGGGTTCTTGTTGCCTTCCCACAGGTCGGGGTAGTAACTGTTCAGCAAGAAGTACTGGCCGAACATGTACTTTTCGTTCATGGCTTCGCGGTTCAAAAGCATGCTCAGGGCACGGCGGACACGCACGTCCTGGAACTGCGGCTTGCGCAGGTTGATGGCCATGCCCTGGAATCCGATAGGTTCCTTGTTGAAGATGCGCTGCTTCACGGCCCAGCCCTTCTTGACGGCATCGAAGTCGGTCTGCTTCATCCAGATGCTGCTCGTATAGATGGCATACGCGTTGAAGTCCTGTTTCTTGAAGGCTTCGAGCGCCTTCGTCTGGTCGTTCATGAAGCGGTAGCGGATTTTTTCGAAGTTGTACTTGCCGCGGTTCCAATTCTTCTTGAAGCCCCACCAGTCAGCCCGCCGTTGCAACTCCACAAAACGGTCCTCGCGGAAGGTCTTGATAATGTAGGGACCGCTGACAATCGGGAAATCGTAGCGGATCTGGTTGAAGTCCTTCCCTGCCCAGGCGTGCTTCGGGAACGCGAGCATGCCGGCAGCTTCCCAGAAGTTGCCCCAGTGCGGTTCCTTCGCGGTCATCTTGATGGTCAAGCTGTCCACAACCTCAGGGCGGTCAAATCGGCTGAGCCCCACCTTGAAAATCGGCGTGAGGTTCTTCTCGTCCATGATGACGTCGTAGTAGAACTGCACATCCTCAGCGGTGATAGGCTTGCCGTCGCTCCACTTGGCGCGCGGATCCACGTGGAAGGTAAACGTCTTGCCGTCTTCGCTGACACTCCAGCTGTCGGCGAGGATACCCACTTCACGGTCCTCGGTCGTATGCAAACTCACCAGCGGCTCGAACATCATGCCCATGAGTTCGGCGGAGAAACTGTTGTAGTCTTCCCACATGTTGAAGGATTTCGGCATCGCGGAACCCCAGAGGGTGATGGTTCCGCAGGGGCGGGCGTCCTTGGAGGCCACCGGGTCGAACTCGCCCGTGGCTTCGGGGTCCTGCGGCAGTTCCGGGCAGTTCAGGTCGGCGCTCTTGGAACCGGCACCCTTGACGCCGGACTTGCCCGGCTCGTTGCAGGCGGTAAGTGCCAGAGCCGACACCATCACGGCCGCGGCTATTACAATCTTTCTTTTCATCATTTTCTATTCCTCGGGATACCGCTACGGTCTAAAATACCTTTTCGGCTTGACGGGTTTCTCGTTGCCAGTCGCGGGGGCGTTCTTCGCGCGTTCCGCCTCTTCGGCCTTGAGGGCCTCGAGCGCCACACGAGCCGCCTCCTGCTCAGCCTTCTTCTTGTTCGGGCCCGTCCCCCATCCGTAAACCTTGCCGTTCACGCTCACCTCGGCGGTAAACACCTTCTCGTGTTCCGGTCCCGACTCATCCACAATCTTGTACTCCGGCGAAGTGTGCATCGCGCTCCCCTGCGTGTATTCCAGCAGGGCGCTCTTGTGGTTCACAAAGTCGTCGGCGCTCATAATTTCCGCCACCCTCGGGAAATGGAACCGGTTGAGAATCGCACGGACCTCGTCGAGCCCGCCATCCAGGTACACCGCCCCGAGCACCGCCTCGTAGGCGTCGGCAAGGATGCTCTCCTTGCCCCGACCGCCCATCTTGGCCTCGGACTTGCCAATCTTGATGTATTCGCCCAGGTCCCATTCCTTCGAGGACTGTGCACAGGCGTGCCCCGAAACAATCGCGCTCTTGCGCTTCGAGAGGTCGCCCTCCGGGTCGTCCGGGTAAGTCTTGTAGAGGTACTCGGTAGTGAGCATGTTCAGCACGGAATCGCCCAAAAACTCAAGCCGCTCGTTGTTGCTCGTGTACGAGAGGTCCTTGCCCATCAGGTACGAGCGGTGCACCAGGGCGTGTGCCAGCAGTTCCGGTTCGCGGAATCGGTACCCGAGCTTCGCCTCAAGCCCGTCACCGGACTTCTGGCGAAACCAGAGTTTGAACACCTTGTGGAGTAGAGTATTCTTTTCCATTTATCCTCATCAACAAGAAAGGGCAACCCTTGTCCGGGCCGCCCTATCCAGTCTTGTTTCCGAAAAAAGACGGAATTAAGCCTTCTTGGCTTCGATGAAGGCGACCACGTCGGCAACCTTCTGGAACTTTTCGGCGTCAGAATCGAGGATTTCGACTTCGAATTCATCTTCGATAGCCATCACGAGTTCCACGCGATCGAGAGAGTCAGCACCGAGATCGTTGCCGAATTCGGATTCGGGCTTCACGTCTTCGGCCTTAACGCCCAGCTTGTCAACGATAACAGCGGTGACCTTCTTGAAAATTTCTTCGTTCATTGTAATCTCCATTTGGATTGATTGTTTAGTTTAAAATTTAGTAAAAAACGCCTAGGCGTTCAACCCCCCGTCTACCCCCAGAATCTGGCCTGTGATGTAGCAGGCATCGTCAGAAGCCAAAAAAGCGACCGCATTGGCCACATCTTCGGGCTTTCCGATACGTCCGAGGGGGATCTGGGCTGCATATTTTTCCTTGGTGGCGTCGTCCATGGCGGCAGTCATGTCCGTCCCGATAAAACCGGGGGCGATGGCGTTCACCGTAATGCCTCGGGAGGCAAATTCCCTGGAATTCGAGCGGGTCATGCCGATAATGCCCGCCTTGGCGGCGGCGTAGTTCGCCTGGCCGGCCTGGCCACGCAGAGCGTTGATGCTCGAAATATTGATAATACGGCCGGTGCGCTTGCCCATCATGGTGCGGGCCACGGCGCGGGTGCAAAGGAACACGGAACGCAGGTTCGTGGCGATCACGGCGTCAAATTCCTCGTCCTTCATGCGCATCAGGAGGCCGTCACGGGTAATTCCGGCGTTATTAACCAGGATATCGACCGTACCCATGTCCTCAATGATCTGCTTGAACACGGTCTGGACCGTCTCGGAGTCGGCAACGTTGCATGCGTAGCTCTTGACCTGCACCCCAAGTTCGGCGGAAAGTTTGGCCGCCAGGTCTTCCTTGACCGAGGTCGAAAGGATGGCGACGTCGGCGCCTTCGCTGGCGAGCTTGGTCGCAATGGCGAGACCGATACCGCGGGAGGCACCGGTGACAATGGCTTTTTTACCTGTAAGTTTACCCATTTTACTACCCCTTTAAAGCCTGGAAGGCTTCGATGGTTTCGACCGGAGTGACCTTCACATCGCGGCTAATCTTGCGCATGAGGCCCATGAGCACCTTGCCCGAGCCCACTTCGATACCCTGGGTAACCCCGAGGGAGATGGCCTTGTTCATGCAGTCGTTCCAGCGGACCGGAGACACCAGTTGGCGCACCAGCAGGTCGGCGATTTCGCTACCCTTGGTAACCGGCTCGGCAATCACGTTGGCAATGACCGGCTTTTCCACGTCCTTGAACGTCGTCTTGGCGATGGCTTCGGCAAGCCCTGCCTGCGCGAACTGCATCAGCGGGCTGTGGAAGGCGCCCGAAACGGCCAGCGGGATGGCCTTGATACCGGCGGCACCGCAGTTCTCCACGAGCTTGTTCACGCCGGCGACGGCGCCGGACACCACGATCTGGCCCGGGCAGTTGATGTTGGCCGGGACAACCGTACCTGCATCCTTCACGGCTTCGCAAAGTTCCAGAATCTTGGCTTCGTCCTGGCCCATGATGGCAGCCATGGCACCCGGATTCTTGGAACCGGCGCTAGCCATGAGTTCGCCGCGGGTACGCACCAGGCGGAGGCCTTCTTCGAAGCTGAAGCCACCGGCGGCGTAAATGGCGGAGTATTCACCGAGGGAATGGCCGGCCACGTAATCGAACGCGAAACCTTCGGACTTGAGAAGTTCCATGACCATCGCAGAAACGGTAAAGAGGGCCGGCTGCGTGTTGTCGGTGCTCTTGAGCACGTCTTCGGGACCTTCGGCCATGAGCTTCGAGAGCGAGAAGCCGAGAATCTCGTCGGCCTGCATCATGATCTTCTTGGCAGGCTCGAAAGTGGAAGCGAGGGTCTGGCCCATGCCCACGTACTGGGCACCCTGACCGGGGAAAAGAAGAATAGTCTTGGACATAGTCATCCTCTGCGGAAGCCCGCAAAAAATTTTTACCCCCCTAAGTTAAAAAAAGAACGGGGGCATTTCTAGGGCTCCGGGGCAAAAAGCGTGAATTCCCCGCAAATGAAAGGAAAATAGCATGTTTTTGTAAGGAGTGGGCGGTTCCGACCCTGCCCCGCCTTGCGTCAAAGTGGCTGCCCTCAGGGTGACAAAAAAAGAACAGGACCTGCTTTTCGCAGGTCCTGCCCAAACGTTACATACAAGTTAACGCAGCCTATCGTTACTTCGCTTCGGCGGGTTCGTCCTTGATGGCGAGCAGGCGCTCGTTCACGTTCTTGGCGACACCCTTCGCGGCGTACTTTGCGGCAACTTCCACAGCCTTCTCAATAGCGAGGGCGTCGGAGCGGCCGTGAGCAATAATGCCCGTGCCGTTGAGGCCGAGGAGCAGCGCACCACCCGTCATGCGGTAGTCCCACATTTCGTCGAAGCGGTGGCCTGCCGGAGTATCGATAACGCCGAACATCTTGTGGTGCATCTCGTAGAAGCCTTCGAGCATCTTGAGAACCACGTTGCCCGTGAAGCCCGAAGTCACGACGACATCGGCCTTGCCGGCCACGAGGTCTTCGCCTTCGATATTGCCGATGAAGTTCACCGGAGCGGCCTTCAGCAGCTGGTGGGCTTCCTGAAGCACGGCCGGGCCCTTGTGTTCTTCTTCGCCCATGTTGAGGAGGCCGACCTTCGGCTTTTCGTAACCGAAGTAGGTCTCGGCGAAGGCGGAACCGGCGATGGCAAAATCGACCAGCGTAGCGGCACGTTCATCCACGTTCGCACCGGCATCGACCAGGATGATCGGACGGTCGGCGGTCGGGATAACGCAACCGATAGGCGGACGGCTGAACTTGTCGGTCGTACGTCCCAGAAGCATGAGGCAGCTCGCCATCATGGCACCGGAGTTGCCGGCGCTCACGGAGGCGTCCACCATGCCCTTCTTCTGCAAGGCGACACAGGTCACCAGGCCGGAGTGGGGCTTCTTCTTGAGGACTTCGACAGGATGTTCGTCCATGGCGACAGGGTCCGGAGCATCGATAACGGAAATGCCGTTGCCAGCATAGCCGAGCGACTCGAGCTTAGCCTTGACCACGGCCTCCGGTCCGCACAAAACCACGTGCAGGTCGGCATTCTTCTTGACGGCGTTTACGGCGCCTTCAACTACCACGTCGGGGGCGAAATCGCCGCCCAATGCATCCAGAGCTACTTTAACCATGAGAACTTCCCTTACTTTAACAAGTTAGGCTTCGGCATCCTTCATATTGACGACTTCGACACCATTGTAGTAACCGCAGACCGGGCACACGCGGTGCGGACGCTTTGCGGAACCGCAGTGGTCGCAGGTAGCCATGGCGGGCACTTCCATCTTCCAGTGGGTGCGGCGCTTGTCACGACGGGCGGTCGAGGTTTTTCTTTTAGGTACTGCCATTTTTAACTCCTATTTTCCATTTTGCTCTTGAGAGCCTTGAGTTTTTCCCAGCGCGGGTCCAGGGGCTTTCCCTGCTCCTGTTCTCCGTCACCGGGCGGATTGTTTGTTACAAAGATAAAATCTTCGTCAGGATTTTTCACGGGCGCGACTGGTTCTTGCAGTATAACCAGCTGTCGGATGCACTCGGATACATCTACGAAGTCCTGTCCCTGGGGGATTTTATAGGCGAAAACATCTGCATCGTCTTCGTCCAGCTCCTGTTTTGCGACAGAAAGCCGTTCGACCTCCACCACAATCTCGGTCGAGAAGGGGCGGTCGAACAAATCCAGGGTCCTGGAACAGGTCAGAGTTTGCACTCCGGAGATAGAACCGGTCACAAGGCACTTACCGGGGCCTTCGGGGCTCACCAGCACCTCGGCTACCAGATCGCCCTTGAGGTGCAGTTCGTCGAAGATTTCGGGAGCGTCGGCATGGGACCAGACCACTCGGCGGTCTTCGGGTTCAGTAAGTTTCTGTGCGATATCTATTCTCAAAGTGGCCCAAATTTAACAAAAAACAAGTCTGATTTCAATATCGTTTTATTTGCTTTCAGGATTAAACTGCTGCGGGAGGGGCCCCAGCTCGGAGTGGACGCCTACGGCGTCCATGGCGGCACTCGGTCATATCGGCAAGTAACCTTGCCGCTGCGACACTCGTTTGCACACTACTGCGAAGGCCGCACGGGCCCCTCCCTGCACCCTCCCCATCCTGGCGCAAGCGCCAACCTTACGGCTCAACCATGGCCATACAAGTATGGCCGCGGCACTCGCCTTGATCGGTTGTGGCCGACGCCTTCCACATACAAGACTGTTTATATCCTGTACAGAAAGAAGTTTCTGATTAATTGAAAGAATTGAGATGTTTATTGCAGGAAAAGGATGCCCTTACATGCAGGAGGGGCCCTATTTCTCCACCACGGAGCCGGAGAGTTCGCGGAAGTCGTCCTTCTTGTAGAGGGTAACCCCGGGCGAGACGATGTGAAACACCGCCTGCTCGGCGAGCGTATCGAGGTTGAACCTGAAGGAATCCAGACGGATGCGGTAGCTGTCCGTAGTATTGTCGAAAGAAACCACGTAGGGCGGGCGCGCGAGTTCGCCACGCAGGAACATGCGGTGGAGTGCCTTCCCCACTTCATCGTTCACGAGCACCCAGGCATCGACCTGCGGGATATCCGCTATGAGGCGGGCCAGAATCTGCTCGAATTCCTCGCGTGTCTTGTCCCTGAAATCATAGGGGCTCGCATGCTCGTCGTCGACCGCGGCAAACACATCTAGGCCAGATTTCTTAAGACCGTTCAAGCGGTCGATGGACCAGGAACTCAGATGGTACGGCGAGATGTAGGCGACATGCGCGCAGCCCTTCTCGCGCAAAAAGCGCCCCACCGCCCTGCCCGGGAACTCGCCGAAGGCGAGGTTGAAGAAGGCGAAGCGCTTTTCCTTCTTGAGCGCGCGCGGGATTTTTTCGAGCGGGTGTTCCCACCACACCGATATCGGGAAGCGCGTGTGCGAGAACATCGCGAACAGCTTGTTCGTATTGAAGATGAGCATCGTGGAGACGATGGCCCCGAAGTAGTCCCGGAACGATTCCGGTGCAATCTCGTTACCGGCGGAATCCAGAAACCTGCCCTGCTCCTCGTTGTACCCGAGCACACGTACGCGCAGGTTGCGCTTTTCGGCATCCTCGTACACCTTCTGCATGAATTCCAGTTCGCGATCCACCAAGCAGTAAAAGTCCCCCGTCGGGTTCGCGCGCATCACCAACAGAATTTCCTTGGAATGCGACTTCGGGAGGTGCGCCGACCGGAAGAAGAACCGCCCGCGCCCCCTACGCGAAAGAATCCCGTCGGTCTGCAACTTCTCGAGCGTGCGCCGCATGGACCCGACCGATGTGGCGTATTGTGTACAGAGTTCCTTGATGGAAGGGAGCGGTGCGTCCGGCGCGACCTTGCCCGACTTCCAGTCCTCCAGAAGCAGGCGCTCCAGACGCTCGGTCACATGCTCGTGTACAGGCGGCTCCGGCGGGGCAGCCTTCTTCTTGCCCCAGAAAAATCCGTTGCCGTGCTCGCCATAGACCTTGCCCTCGTCGGCAAGCTTGCGGTAGGCGCGGAACACCGTGCAGGTAGATGTCGAAAGCGCTCCCGAGACGCTACGGACCGAGGGCAACCTGTCGCCCTCCTTGAAGTTCGATGATTCCAGCCACTTGCAGATTTCAACTACAGTCATTTTTCCTCGCTAACCTAGGTCCCCGCCTACGCGGGGATGACGAAAAGAGTATTACTTTGTGTGTGTTGCATCACACGGACTTGAAACACTAGATACACTTCGGAATATAATAAAAATATGTTTCCATCGCCACGCCCCTCCGATAAAATATCTTTACAATCAAACGAAAAGAGGAGTCTATGGCAAACAAGTTCAAGATTGGAGCATGGGTCGGCGGAAGCGGCCTGCACCCCCAACCCACTGAAGAAAACCTCAACGCGTTCCAGGAACTCCAGGGCAGGCGCATCGATCTCTTGAGCCTGTTCGCCCTATTCGACATCAACCGCTGGGACTGGGTCGAAATCTTTGCCGAAATCGCCCGCAAGAACGGCTCAACGCTCGTCGTCACCTGGATGCCGAGCGGCTACAGCGCGAGGAAACTCGTCGAGGGCGACGCCGACCCCTACATACGGCACTTCGCCAGGGATATCAAGGCTTACGGTAGGGAAGTCTGGCTCCGCCCGCTGCACGAGGCAAACGGCGACTGGTACGACTGGGGCGTGGGCAAGGCCGGCGCGGGCAACACCGACGAGAACGTGGCGGAGGCTTTCCGGCACATCGTGAACATATTCCGCGAAGAAGGCGTCACAAACGTCAAGTGGGTCTGGACCACCAACTCCTCGAACGTGGGCGAAAACACGACCTTCACGGGAACCTACCCCGGCGACGACTACGTGGACTACATCTCCATCGACGGCTACAACTGGGGCACCATCAAGTGCTGGAGCCGCTGGAAGACATTCTCGGAAGTATTCCGTAAATCGTACAACGCACTCGCGGGCATCGACAAGCCCATCTTCATCGCCGAGACGTCGTGCACCGAATCGGGAGGCAACAAGGCCGAATGGATTGCCGACATGTTCAAGGTGCTGCCCGAGGAATTCCCCAAGATTTTCGGGCTCATGTGGTTCAGCCAGAGCAAGAGCTTCGAGGCGGACTGGGCGCTAGACACCTCGCCCGCAGCAGTCGACGCATGGAAAGCGGGAATCAGCTCCCAATCCGGCTAACAGCTTTTCTCCTTGCTGTTACCGAATTTTCCCGCTGTTTCCGGGCTTTGAAAAAAGCCCGGATTTTTCTATCTTTGACTGCGGTCAGTTCGAAATTCCATCCTGACTTTAGGCGGCAACATCAGTATACAAGATGCCTCGCCAGCCTATAAAACAAAACTAGGAGACACTCATGCGTTCAGAAGATGAACTCGCAGGCGTCACGCTCTTGGGCAACAAGGCGACGCAATACAAGACCACCTACAGTCCCGAAGTGCTCGAGAAGTTCCCGAACAAGCATCCGGGCAACGACTACATGGTCACATTCAACTGCCCGGAATTCACGAGCCTGTGCCCGAAAACCGGCCAGCCCGACTTCGCAGAAATCAAGATCAACTACATCCCCGACCAGTACCTGGTGGAATCGAAGTCACTCAAGCTCTACATGTTCTCTTTCCGCAACCACGGGGACTTCCACGAGGACTGCGTGAATATCATCATGAAGGACCTGGTGAAGCTGCTCGACCCGAAGTACATCGAGGTCGAGGGCCTGTTCATGCCGCGCGGGGGCATTTCGCTCTACCCGTTCGCGAACTACGGCAAACCGGGTACTGAATTCGAGGCCCTCGCCAAGACCCGCCTGTTCACCGCCATCGACAGGAGGAAATAAGATGCCGTTCCAGAACGAAATCGTCCTCATCGCATCCATCTTCGTGTTCTTCGGCGGACTCGTTGCCTTCTTCCGCTTCTTCGGCAAGCAGGGCATCTTCGCCTGGACCGTCATCTGCACCATCGCCGCAAACATCGAAGTACTCATCCTCGTCCACGCCTTCGGGCTAGACACCACGCTCGGCAACGTCATCTTCGCGTCGTCGTTCCTGGCGACCGACATCATGAGCGAAATCTTCGGCAAAAAAGAAGCCAGCCGCTGCGTTAAAATCGGCATTCTCGCGAATGTCTCGTTCATCCTGATTTCGCAGAGCTGGTTTTTGTACATCCCCGCCGAGGGCGACATGATGGCAGAACCCATCCGCACCGTGTTCGCCAACACCCCGCGCGTGATGCTTGCGAGCCTGTTCGCCTACGCCGTCTGCGAGATGTTCGACGTGTGGGCCTACCACGCCTGGTGGAAATGGACAGAGAAGAAATTCGGCGACAAGCGGGGCTACCTGTGGCTGCGCAACAACGGTTCGACGCTCATAAGCCAGCTCATCAACGTGGTGGTGTTCAACCTGCTCGCCTTCGCCGGAGTGTTCCCGTGGAACACGATTGTCGAGATTCTCGTGTTCGGGTACGGCATCTTCATTGTGACATCGCTGATGGACACTCCGTTCGTGTACCTCGCCCGCCGCATTGCGGACAAGCACCCGGAACTGCTGAAGGAATAACCCTTTTTGACAGATAAAAGAAGCGGGCGCTAGACGCGTCCGCTTTTTATTTGTCAATCCAGAGTGTTCCGGTAGCGCCTATTGAATTATTCCTCGTATAGGCACATTTCTTCAAATATGGCGTTGCGTTCTTCGGCGTTGCCTTGCTTTTCCTTGCTTACGGATGTTGTCGTCATTACACCGTCTTCGCAGGAGTAAGTAAATGTGTAGTCATCGTCTTCCGGTACAGCTTCGGCAGCATCTGCCAAGCACTTCTGTTGCGCCGTTAAACATTCTTCACATTCTTCGCCTTCTTCAACTTCGTCACCTATGTAGGTCTCATGGGTAACAACCGTATAGGTATATTGGTCATTTGAATCCCAATTAAAGATATCCGTTTCTTCTTCCAAAACGAACGTCCATTCGGAATCAGTCTTCTCGAAAGCGCAGTGGTTTACGGCCGAGCTACTGGATTCGATTTCCACCAATATTCCGCACTGATCGTGCATAGCCGCTACATACGCATCCGTCTTGCTTTCGACCTCTTCCTGGACAGTCGTTGTTACGACAAGAATCTCGTTATCGCAGGCGCAGCTACTGCCCTCGGCGCTGCATTCGGGCCACATGCCCTTCAAAGTCGAGCAGCTTTCGGCATCGTCCGTAACATTGAACATAACGGCCGTCTTTTTCACCGTATTTCCGGTCCACTCGTAAACCGCGTAGTATTTGACTTCTTTGTTTTCAACATACCATGCATCGTCTTCCGGCTTGAACTCGCAGCTCTTGCCGTACTTAGTGGGGTAAGTAATCTCGGTCTTCTTGCTACTGCTCGAGGACTTAGGCGCTTCGGAACTGGAACTTGCTACACTCGACGAACTGGGCTTCTCGCTGCTCGAGGATTCCGCCTTGCCACTAGAAGAGGAATTTGTGCTGCTGGAAGAAGCATCGACCTTTATGCCGCACCAAGAGAGCATCATGCTTTCATAGTATTGCTTCTTTTCAGAATTCGAATACTGGAACGGATCAGTAGTTGTTGTCTTGATGAGCGTTGCGCCATCACAGACGTATTCATTCTTTTCTCCCGGATTATCCTTCATCGCCTGCAACCCCGAAAGAGTCGATTTACAGATACTCTCGCTCTGGCTCTTCTGAGCTATGACCGTTTTCGAAGTCGCCTTGTTTCCATCCCAGGTAACGATGGAATAGTATTCAGAAATGCCCTGGTCAGAATAATCCCTCTCGAAGTACCATACTTCGTCGTCCACCTTGGCCTTGCAGCTCTCTCCTCGCTTGACGCTGCTGGAAGAAGACTCCGCCTTCGCGCTGCTAGAGGAATCGTCATCGCCCTCAGTGCTGCTCGAAGATTCGTCACTAACGTCGTTAAGTGCTTTACACCAGGTCATGAATTCCCTAAAAGCGGCCTCCCGGCTTTTATCCTGGTCGGTGTTTTTGAGAATTTCGAATTCCTCCATGCCGTTACTCGTGCACCAGCTCTTGAAATGGACCTTTGCTCCATAATTGTTGGTATAGGAGGTGTCTTGATCCCCGCCCAGACGGCACAGGGTTCTTGCGCTACTGCCGAAGGTATAGGTGTAGGTCGAGTCGATAGAGCCACCATCCTTGTACTGATAGTAGTGCAGTTTGTATTCATCGCCAAGCCCGAAATTGTCGGAATAGGAGACGTATTCCCAGACCTTGTCTTCCATCTTGAAATTGCACTCGCCGACCTTCAAATCCGTGAACGGATTCTCGTATTGCGGTTCGCTCTTGCCGCTCGAGCTGGACTTCGAATCGCCGCCCTTGCCCGAAGAACTGGACTTGCCATCGCTGTTGGCAGAATTGATTTTGTCGGCGCCGTCGTTCAGCATTTTACAATCCTTCATGACCATGTCGAACGCTTCGGAACGGGACATTCCCTTGAACTCTCCAACCCTTACTTCGTCGGAGTAGAACGTCTTTCCTTCGCACCAGGCTGCCGTGATAACCTTTATGCCGTCTTCTTCCTGTTCGTCGGTTTCCTTGCCGGTCATGTACTTGCAAGTCTGGGTAGCTTGCGAGCCCGTAGAAACAGCCACGACCGAGTCCCTGGTCTTATCGCCATCGAACTCCACATAGCGTGCCGCATCAGAATCTACACCCTGCTGTTTAAGGGAGAAGGCGTACTTCCACACCTTGTCGTCTTTCTCGAAGTTACAGCCGTCCGCCTTGATGTCGGCAAACGAGCTTGCCGCACCCAAGCCTCCTTCCGAGTTGTTATCGCTGGCACCAGAACTGTTATCGTCGCCACAGGCCAAAAGGCCAAATGTCATGGCGAACGAAGCGCCGAAAGCGAGCGTCTTGACCATGCCGCTGAATCTGGATTTCATAACATCTCCCTTGCCCCGGCGGGGCGATTTGTTTTTGCTCGTTCTTTAATATAAGTAAAAAAACATAAAAAAGGAATATGCGAAAAACGTTTAAAAAGTCACAAAACCGGCTTTTTGCGGCATTTACATTAACATATATATATGTATCGAGAAATCGTCGGCCCGTTCCTGCACCCGCGGTTCAAAATCTTGGCGCGATGAACTAAATTTTGCGCGGAAAATGGTTTTCACGGTGCTCACATACCTGGTCATCGGCCTTCTGGTCGTGTTCTGCCTGTTCTATATAGGCCTCGAGGTGCGGTTCTTCCGCGCCCTCGGGACGGTGCGCCTCGGAGAGTCCGACGTGGAGCCCAAGCCGCACGTGAGCGTGCTGATTTCGGCCCGCAACGAGGCGGAAGGCATCCGGGCCACCCTCGATTCGGTACTCGCACAGGACTACGCGGGGCAGTGGGATGTCTGGGTCGCCGACGACCGCAGCACCGACGACACCCCGAGAATCCTCGCGGAATACGCCAAGAAAAACCCGCGACTTCACGTGCTCACCATCAAGGAGATTCCCGAGGGAGTGAGCCCCAAGAAGCACGCCCTGAGCCAGCTCATTGACGCCTGCGACGGTGAAATTCTGTGCCTCACCGACGCCGACTGCATAGTGAAGCCCACCTGGGTCGCCGGCATTGTCCGCGAATTCGAACCGGGTATCGAGCTCGTGGCCGGGCATTCATACATCCCGACCATCCCCGGCAAGTCGAGCGTACTCATCTGCATGCAGGCCATCGAGACGCTCATTTACCGCGTGGCGGGTACGGCGGGCCTCGCCATGCACCTGCCGCTCACCAGCACCGGCAACAACCTGGCCTACCGCAAGAGCTTCTTCAAAAGCGTGCACGGGTTCGACAACGTGCTTAAGATCCAGAGTGGCGACGACGACCTGCTGATGCAGAAACTCGCCGCGGACCGCCCCTGGGCCATGCGCTACTGCATCGCCGAATCGACCTTCGTGACCACGGGCGGCAAGGAAACCCTCAAGGAACTCTGGGAACAGCGTAAGCGCTGGGCCTCCAAGACTATATATTACACTCCGAAAATCGTGTTCGTGCTCTCCATGGTGTTCCTGTTCCTCGCCATGCAGTGCATCGCCGCGGTTTTCGCCCCCTTCAGTTTCGAAGTTCTCGTCGCGTTTGCCGCCACGTTCGTGGCCAAGTGCATCGGGGACCTGGTTTTAATACTCCGCGGGCTTCGGGTATTCCGGCAGGAACACTTGTTAAAGTGGTGTTTCCCTGTCGAAATCATCCACGCCCCCTTTACCGTGCTGGCCGTGCTCTTTGGCCTGTTCGGGCGCTTTAAATGGAAATAAGCAATGGCAACGACTAAGAAAGATACGACTAAGACCGCAAAGAAAACCGCGACAACCAAGACGCCGACAAAAAGCGCCGGGGGCGTCACCCTCATCATCGCGGAAAAACCGAGTGTCGCCGCCGACCTCGTGAAGGTGCTCGGTGCCAAGTCGTTCAAGAAGAACAACGGATTTTACGAAAGCGACACGACCATCGTGAGCCACGCTATCGGCCACCTGGTGACCATCGCCGACCCCAAGGATATCGACGAGCGCTACAAGGCCTGGGACATGAAGACGCTCCCGATGCTGCCCGAGAAGTTCCCGCTGGTGGCTACACCTTCTACCAAGTCGCAGCTCTCCATCGTGAGCAAGCTCATCAAGAGGAAAGACGTGACGACCATCGTGAACGCATGCGATGCGGGCCGCGAAGGTGAACTGATTTTCTTCTACATCTTGGACTACGTGCTCAAGGGCAAGTTCGCGAACAAGACCATTAAGCGCCTGTGGATGCAGAGCATGACTCCTGCCGCCATCAAGGATGCCTTCGAGCACCTCCGCACCGCAGAGGAGATGGAAAACCTGAAGAACGCCGCCCTCTGCCGTAGCGAAGCCGACTGGCTCGTGGGCATGAACGGCAGCCGCGGCCTCACCGCGTACAACAGCAGCATGGGCGGGTTCCAGATTACGCCGTGCGGCCGCGTGCAGACACCCACCCTCGCCATCATCGTGAAGCGCGAAGAGGAACGCCAGCAGTTCAAGCCGCAGAAGTTCTGGACGGTGGAGGCCGACTTTGACAACGGCGGCAACGCCTACCTCGGCAAGTGGTTCACCGCCGGCAAGGAAGAAGGCAAGGACCGCGTCAAGCAGATTTTTGACGAGAAGAAGGCGAAGGACGTTCTCGCAAAATGCAAGGGCAAGCCGGGCAAGATCGAGGAGACTACCGCGCCTTCCCTGCAGAAGTGCGGACAACTCTACGACTTGACCACGCTCCAGCGCGAGGCCAACAACCGGTTCGGCTTTAGCGCCAAGACGACGCTCTCCATCGCGCAGAGCCTGTACGAACACTACAAGGCCACCACGTACCCGCGTACCGACAGCCGCTGCCTGCCCGAAGACTACGTGCCGACCGTGAAGGCGACGCTCGGGAAAATCGAGGGCCCGCTCAAGAAGTTCGCGCTGGAGGCGCTTGACAACAGCTACGTGAAGCGCACCCCGAAGGTTTTCGACAACACGAAGATTTCGGACCACTTCGCCATCATCCCGACGGGTATCACGCCGAAGGGACTTACCGAAGCCGAAGAGAAAATCTACACGATGATCTGCCAGCGCTTTATCGCGGTGTTCTTCCCGCCGGCGCAGTACCTGAACACGACCCGCATCACGACCGTCGAGGGCGAAACGTTCATTACCGAAGGCAAGATTCTCGTGGATCCGGGATTCAAGGCGGTTTACGGCAAGGACAGCGACGAAGAATCGAACGTGCCGCCGCTGAAGGGAACTGCCGCCAAGACGGTTGACATCCGCGCGGAAGAAGACTTCACCAAGCCGCCCGCGCACTACACCGAAAGCACGCTCCTTTCCATGATGGAGAGCGCGGGCAAGCTCGTCGAGGACGACGAGCTGCGCGACGCCATGAAGGAGCGCGGGCTTGGGACGCCGGCAACGCGCGCCGCCATCATCGAGAAGCTCGTGAGCGACAAGTACGTGGTCCGCGATGGCAAGGAAATGATCCCGACCGCCAAGGCGTTCGACCTCATCAAGGTGCTTTCGGCCATGAACTGCGACGCCCTCACGAGCCCGGAACTCACCGGCGAGTGGGAATACAAGATGGACCTCATCAGCAAGGGCAAGGAATCGCGCGAGAACTTCATGAAGGGCATCGTCGACATGACGAAGACGATGGTCAAAAACATCAAGGGATTCAAGGAAGATTCCACGACCGGCGAGGCGAAGTTCAGCCCGGTGAACGGCAAGAAGGTCTTCGAGACCGTGAGCCGCTACACCACCGAAGACGGTATCGTCATCCGCAAGATTATCGGCGGCAAGCACCTTACCGACGAAGAAATTGTGGAACTGCTTACCAAGAGAAAGATTGGTCCGCTTCCCGGATTCCGCAGCAAGAAGGGCACCGAATTTACGGCGGTGCTCACCATCAACGACCAGAACAAGATTGAATTCGTGTTCGACGAGAAGCCCGAGGAAATCGAGATCGGCGAAAAGGTCGGCAAGTCGCCCATCGATGGTACCGACGTATTCGAGACGCTCACCGGCTACGTTTCGCAGAGCTACATCGACAAGAAGCCTTCGGGCTTAAGCCTCCCGAAGGTCTTGCTCGGTAAGGAAATCCCGCTCGAAGAAATCAAGAGCCTGCTCGACGGCAAGAAGACCGCCCTCATCAAGGGCTTCCGCAGCAACAAGACTCGCAGGCTCTTCGACGCCTACCTGTTGCTCGAGAAGGGCAAGCTCAAGTTCGACTTCCCGCCGCGCGAGTTCAAGCCGCGCAGGTTCTTCAAGAAGGCTTCGGCAAAGAGCGAAGGGTAGCGAAGGCGGCTACCTTCCGGTAACACGCGCCTTCTTCGGGGTGGAGAGGTTCTTCACCTCTTTCAGCAGGCGTTCCGGCCCAATCTTGTTGTAGGCAAGTTTCAAAATCTCCGCACAGGCGAGAGTATCGTCCATCGCACGGTGATGTCTGAAGTCGCTTAGCCCGAGCGATTCCGTGAGGTTGTGCAGGCTGTAACTCGGGAACCCGGGAAACACCTTGCGTGAAAGCTTCACGGTGCATAGCCTCGGCGGGTCGAACTTCACGCAGCATCGCTTGAGTTCCGTACGGATGGCCTTGCAATCGAACTGCACGTTGTGCGCCACGAAAATGCGCCCGTCCAGAAGTTCCGCGACCTTTTCAGCAATCGCCTGAAACTGCGGCTGCCCGCTCACCATCTCGTCGGTAATGCCCGTGAGTGCCTGCACAAAGGGCGTTATGGGCACCCCCGGGTCTACAAGACTATGGAACTCCCCTACCTGCTCGACGCCATCGAGCAGCGCAATGCCTATTTCAGTAATGCGGTTCTGGTCGCCCGCGCCACCGGAAGTTTCCACGTCCACTACGGCGAACTTCAGAATATCCTGCTGTTCGGCTTCCATCAGTGTATCGGGATATCGATATCGAGCGTGGCGTGATTCTTGCGGTCCTCGACCTTCGCCTGCATCACCTTGGACTTAATCCGGCCATAAACAGGCACTACCAGCAGGTTCGACACGCCGGCATCTTCGCTCGGGGTAGCCTCCGTATCGCGCACGGTCTTTATGAATATGGGCTTCTTGCCGCCGTCATAGAGCGAGTAGGTGAGTTCGCGCGTAAGGCCGGGCTTTATCTGCTTCGTAGGGACCTGGAAATATACATAACCGCCCTTCGGCACCTTGCGCAGGCTATCCTTGATTTCTTCTTCGGTAGCGAAATCCGCCTCGAGCGCCATGCGCACGTTCTTCTTCACCTTGTCCGGGCTCTCGTACAAGACGGAGACCTCGAAACGCGCATCCTTCGGCACGGCGGATTCGCGCACATCCCTGATTTTCGCATTGTTCTGGTAGTATTCCCAACGGCCGTTGTCGTGCAAGATTACGGTTGAGCCGTTAGACGTGGTCGCAACGATGTCTTCGGCAAAAGAGAGCGACAAACAGGCAAGCAGGCAAGCAAGCGCAAAATTGCGCACGATAGTCAAATTCATTTTCATCCAGACAAAACCTCGATACGAGCGACAGCGCCCGCCACATTTTGAATATAAATAAAAAAAGTCGCTTTTTTCGCTTCTAGTGGTCAAAAAAGCGATTTTTGGGTACCAAACAGATGTTTTTCTCTCCTTTTGGCACCCATTTTGCTAGTTTGTTCAAAATAATCGGCTAGCGTCAATCATAAAATCGGGTACCAAACATCCATTTTTTGCAAAGCAGCCTCCATTTTTCGCGAAAAAGCAACATCTCATTTTTTACATTTCACCTTATGGAAGGAAAAATCCGATTTGCGCCAAGCCCCACGGGCTACCTGCACGAAGGCCATCTGCTTTCGGCGCTCTACGTGTGGGCCGCCGCAAAAAAATGGGGGTTGCATGTACACCTGCGCATCGAGGACCACGACCAGGGACGCGCCCGCCCCGAATACATCCAGAGCATCTACGACGACCTCGAATGGTGCGGATTCCGCTGGGACACCCAAAGCATCCAGAGCGAGCGCGGGAACATTTACAAGGCTGCCCTCGAGAAACTGGAATGGCAGGGGCTCGTGTACCCGTGCTACTGCAGCCGCAAGCAGCTCGAGGCCGAAAATCCCAAGAGCGAGACCGGCGAGATAATCTACCAGGGGAAATGCCGCCTTCGTCATACCGAAGCCTTGCGTAGCAAGGCAAGTGTATCCATGGACACACTTGTGCCTTCGGCACTGCGGTGTGACGAACAGCCACACAACCTGCGGATCGCTATTCCAGACAAAGTAATACACTGGCACGACGAACGGCTCGGCGACTTCGCCGAGAACCCGAAATTGCAGTGCGGCGACTTCCCTATCCGCGACCGCGAAGGGCAATGGACATACCAGTTCGCCGTATGCGTCGACGATATCGAAGAAGGAATCACCCACATTGTGCGCGGAGAGGACATCCGCAGTTCCACCGCAAGGCAGATTGCCCTCATGGGCCTGCTCGGGTGCGAAGAACCGCCGCTGTACCTGCACCACCCGCTCATCGTGGACCCCGCCGGCAAGAAACTTTCCAAGCGGGAACGTGCCCACAGCATAAAAATGGACCGCGATGCGGGAGTTACGCCCGAAATTCTGCTAGGGCGGGTATGCCACAAGGCAAAACTTGCGCCAACACCGGCCCCGTTAAGCCTCGAAAAGGCCATTTCTATCGTCATACATTCCCTGTAAACTTGTCGAAACAGCAAAAAATCTTATATTCTAGACATGCCTCAAGCAACACAACTGTCTATCGTAAAGAAAATATGCGACGAAGCCTCGCTGTTCGAAAGCAAGGACAGGCTCCTCCATTTTTCTATCAAGAACGAATTCCAGACGCCCCTGTTGCTTGAAGCCGGCGATGCGTTTTACGACAAGTGGCTCCATTCCGGCACGCCGCTCCCGCTAGAAACATTTACCCCCGAATCGGCAAACTTTACCGCCAAGCAGAAGCAGGAATGCGAGGAGCGTTTCGCCTCCGTGTTCCGTGAAAAACGTCAGGATTTCGGGAAGACCGACCTCTACCTGCTACTCGGATTCTTGAAGTGGGACGGCAACGCGCTCGCCCCGAGCCTGCTCGTGCCCATCGACGTGGATGCCAAGGGCAAGTCGCTCACGCTCTCCAAGGCGCTACCGCTCGAAAATATCGTGCTGCGCGAACGCATGCCCGACATAGCGCTCCCGACCGCAGACGACGCGATAGTCAACGGGCAGTTCAGCATATCGCTCTACTTCTCGCTTTTCGAGAAGGCCATCGCTCCTGAACGCAAGTGGAAATTCACGCGCCACGGCATTTGTCTCGCCTTCCTCAATTCGAGCAGACTTCGGCTCAAGAAGCGCATGGAGGACTTCTACAGCGAAAAGCGCATTGCGGGCAACGCCTTCCTGAATTCGCTCCTCGACGACGAGGGATTCCAGATAAAGGAATCCGTCTTTGACGACGCGGACTTTGACCAGATATTCAACCCGACCGAACACCACTTCCTCTACACGACGGACTCGCACACCACGAAGGTCACCATAGACGCCCTCCAGGAAGGCACTCTCGGGTACGCCGTCCAGACTCTCCCCGGCACGCAGAAGATGCGCGTAGCCGCAAACATCGTGGCAGAGACTCTCGCCCAGGGCAAGAGCGCGCTCGTCGTTACCCGCCGCAACACGAGCAGGCAGGCGTTCAACCAGGAATGGGCCCCGCCGTTCCGCCAGTTCAGCGGTCCCGAACGTGGCGCGCTGGTCGAACAGGTGAACCAGGCAAGGAACTACTTCCGCGCCTACTACAAATCCATAAACCAGGTTGTCGAACCCGCCAACACGAGCCTCACGAACGTCCTCAAGGAATTCGCGTTCACGCCCAAGTCACGTTCCAAGTTCGTGGATTCCATATTCCAGGAATCAAGCGCGCTCGACTACGACCACTTCAACGAACTGCGCAGCACGCTCGAACAGATTGTCGCCCTGTACTTTAGCCAGAACGGCATTACCGCCCGCAAGACTTTCGAAGACGTGACGGTCGCCGAACTCACTCCCGAAATCAAGTCCGAAATTGAGAAGATCCTGAAGGGCACCGAAGAGAAGGCGAATTCGCTTGAACCGCTGCTCAAGCTGTTCGAAGAAGAAAAGTTCTTCCCCACGGGCATCTACCTCACGGTCCTTGCAGAAGTAATCGAGCTCATCCGCAACAACTTCGATGCGCAGACTCCTGAGTTCGAGGACTGGGACCTCAAATCCAGCAGCTGGAACGCCTATCAGGACACGCTCCGCGCGCTTCCCGAAGCAGGCGACAGCTGGGTTCGCTACCACAGGCAGACATCCGACATCTACACCGAGGACGCCATCGACGAGAACATCCTCTCGGTCCGCGACGAGTTTGCAGAAAGCCTGAAGACGACTCTCAAGGGGCTTTCGGACCGGTACCGCAGTTCCAGAAGGCGTCTGCTGAAGGTGCTCAAGCACCCCAAGGATGTAGATTCCGACGCGCAACTGCTCGACCTTATCGACACGCTGCTCGAACTGCAAGACAACAAGCGCGCCTACAAGGATACCGCCGTTCTCGGAAACCACCTGCTCGGCAAGGACTGGCTCTACGAAAGATCTAACTGGGTGAACCTGAACGCCAAGATTACCTACCTCTACGACTTCAGGGACAAATTCAAGGACTCCCCGCAGTTCGACCTAATGCTCACCATTCTCGGGCACTGGCACAAGATAAAGACGCTCCTGCCGCAAATAAACGACTTCGCAGCAGCCATACAGGACCTGCTCTCGGCGGCAAGGACTCTCTCGAAGGGGCTGAACCTCACGACCCCGCTCGAAAGCTTTACCTTCGACAAGATGCTCGCGCAGATTGCCACCTGGCGCGACAACTGGAACAGCATCGATTCACACATGGAACTCTCCGTACTGTTCCAGAAGGTCGAAGCACTCGGATGCACGAGCCTCGTGCGCTACCTGCAGAACCCGGGCGCCATCAACGAAGAGATTGTAAAGGCGTGTACCTACAACTGGGCAGGCACGCAAATCCAGGCAATAAACAAGACTAATCCCGAACTCTTCGCGAGGTCGGCAAAGTCACACTCGCAACTGAGCAAGCAGTACCGCACGCTGCTCGACCAGCTAAGCAACGCGAACTTCCGCGAGGTTCACGCCATCGCCGGCACGGGCAAGCTCGCTATACTCGATATCGACGATGCATTCTCGCTCGGCAAGGACACGCAGTTCGATACCGTAATCCTGCTTGACGCCGACTGCATCTCGGTTGCCGAAGCTCTCCCGCTCGTGTTGCTTGCCAAAAAGACAATCCTTATCGGCAACCCGCACGTGCCCACCATCGAACAGCACGCCCGCGACGCGTTCCTCGACGTGGCCCCGCCGCACACGACGTTCTTCATGGAGAACATCATGACTGCGGCACTGCGCAAGGGAATCCCCACGCGAGAACTGTGGTACACCGAATTCTACTCGAACCCGTCGCTATACCTGTTTGCAAATTCGCACATCTACAACGGCGGCATCAAGCAGTTCCCGCTCCCATCCAAGGGCAAGGCAAAGAGCTGCCAGCTCAAGGTAATAACAGACAAGGTTCTCGACATTGCCAAGGCGGCAGTGCAGCATGCCGAAAAGCATTACGGCCAGACACTCGGTATTATCGCCTTTAGCGAGGAACGCTGTCACGAAATCGAAAAGGCGGTGAACGCGCTCGCCGAAAAGTCCACGAAGAAAGCTTTCTTTGCGCAGTCGGACTCACCCATCAGTTTCTACGTGAAGACTCCCGATAGGGCCGTGGACCGCTACCGCGACGTGATATTCGTTTGCGCCGAAAGTGAAGGCATTGACAAGATTACCGCTGAACGCAAGTTCGCCGTATGCACGACTCTCGCCCGTAACGAGACAGTCGCGTTCATCACCACGCAGGACCTCGCCATGCAGAAGACGGCGAAGCCCTCGATATTCTGGGACTGGATCAAATACCTGCAGGGCAAAACGGATGAATCTCCGGCAGAACCGCACGTTGCGGATTCCGAACTGCGGGAACAAATCATAGACCTGCTGCTGCATGAAAAAATTCACGTGGAAAAAGCGTTTGCCGAGGGAGGCATTCCTGTAGGTCCCGTAATCGTAGATGCGAACAACGCGAACAGGTTCCTCGCCGTCATCGAAGACGACTGCACCACCGAGCGTTTCCGCGAATCGGTAGAAGACCGCGAGTACGTGCGCCCCATAATACTGCGCCAGCTGGGCTGGAAGGTCATTTCGGTGTGGACTCCGTTCTGGTACCTGTCGTACAACGACGAATCGAGCCACATCATCACGACCATCGCCATCGAGCAGAGCGTCGCCCCGCCGCCACCCGAAGAAAGCGAAACGGAAGGCGATACATCGAACGAAAGCGGCGCACCCGAAGTGACAGCCGTGCCGTACCAGGTCGTACACCCAAAAATCGAGGGAACGGCGCACGACAAGCCCATCGCCGAACTCGACTGCATCGCACTCATTGTACAGATGAAGTTTTATGTGGACCACGAGGCGCCGATTCACGAGGAAATGCTTCTCTCGCGCCTGTTGGAGCTCCACCACGTAGACCGCGCAGGCCCCAAGATTCTGCAAGCGTTGAACGACGCCATCAAGCAGGGCTGCCAGAGGCACAAGTTCATCAAGACCGGCAAATTCTTCTACTCCACGAAGGACGTGCCCGTAGTGCTACGCGACAGGAGCATGCGCCCCGAAAGCGAGCGCAGGTTCACCTATGTTTCGCCCGAAGAGCGTGCACTCATTCCGGCAAAACTCGACGACTTCGCCGTCAAGCAGCTATTAGGATTAGTGTAAATCAATAATCTCGTCATCCTGACGACTGAAAGTCGGAAGGTTCCAAGCCTAGATTCCTCGAGGCGAAGCCTCTCGGAATGACGTTGTTAACGCAGTTTTACTACAAGCGCGTTGATGTTATAAACCGACAGCTCGCGGGCAGTATGAGACCGCACGCTCGTCGTCTCTAGAGTAGAACCTCCGGTCCCTCGCGTGCTCTCACTACAAAGGCTCGTTGATACGAGCCTTTTTCGTTCACGGGCAAGGCCCGCGATCATTAAATGCGATTACCTTAACTTAACTACGAGCGCGTTGATGTTATACACAGAAAGTTCGCGGGCAGTATGAGACCGCACGCTCGTCGTCTCTAGAGTAGAACCTCCGGCCCCTCGCGTGCTTTCACTACAAAGGCTCGTTGATACGAGCCTTTTTCGTTCACGGGCAAGGCCCGCGATCATTAAATGCGATTACCTTAACTTAACTACGAGCGCGTTGATGTTATACACAGAAAGTTCGCGGGCCTTGTCGTCTGCGGCTTTCTTCGTAGACCAGCCGCCGCCGCGCAACTTGTAAAACGGAGCGTCGAAAACCACGTTGATGTTGTAGCCGGTAGCTGCAGAAATCTGCGCCCTGCGGCGCTGTGCCGCATCGAAATCGCCCACGGCTTCGAACTGGAGTACATAGAGCCCGTTGCCCTTCGCATCCTTCGAATCCTTCTTGCCCGGCACAGCCGACACAGATGTCGTATCGCGCAGCGAGGCGCTCAGTTCGGGCTTGTATTCCTTGCCACGGAACAGGGAATCGATATCGGTCGGTTCGCCCGCCCAAGCGACAGCCGCAAGCGCGCAAACCCAGAAGCATTTAGCAAAATTTAGCATACGTATAATTTAGAAAAAAGTCAATTCCTAATTCCGAATTCAAAGTTCCGAATTACTGCACTAGCCCCTTGCGGCGCTTCACGCCCCACACCTCGGTGAGTTCCTTCTTCGCCTTCTTGCCCTTGTCGCCAAGCTGCACGAAGGAATTGTACTTGGTGATATAGGCGCCCGTCCCCACCAGACGGTGGTTGTCGGAGAGCATGTTCCATGCCACGAAGAAGTTGCGCGGGTTCTTCACGCAGTCGCCCATGCCGGCCGGAGTGGTCTTCGGGTCAGGAGAGAAGAACGGGTCGTTACAGTAAATCTTTCCGCTCTGGCGGGCCACAAAGCCACCCAGGTTGGTAAAGTAGTCCACCTCGTAGAAAAAGTATATCTCGGACTTGTCGAGAGAGGCATACTCGTCGCTAGACCCGATGATGGAGCCCATGTCGGACTGCACGAAGTGGCCGAGCGCACCCGGATGGTCCGCCTTCACCTTGTCCATGTTCTCGTTCGTCTTCACGGGGAACACCTCGCCCACCGGCGTTTCGGGAGTCACCTTCGTCGGATCGGCGTAATTGAACGTAATCGTGTTCACGTCAATTTTCGCATCACCCGTGACCTGCACCCACGGGGACGGCAGGCGTACAGTCGAAGAGTAGTTCGTCGGGGAATTCCAATGCCAGTCGGCATCGGAAGCCTGACGCAGCGTATCTGCCCCGAGAGCAAAGCCGTTCGAAGTATCGGCCCATACCCAGCTATCGGCACGGAAGCGGATGTAATCGCCCACGTGCGGAGTCGGGTTCTGCGGGTCGGCATTGTAGTAGCGGATATTAAGAGTGTCCTTCTTAGGTTGCGGCACGCCCTGCGATGTCACGTGGATGTAGCGTGCTATATCGCTCGTGATATCGATGGCGGAATTCAGGTAGTAGCTGAACGACTGCGACGCAAGAGCCGATTCCATTACCGACACCGGTTCCGAAACCGCAATCTTCACCACGTCGTACACACCACCGTCCGTTTCGTTAGAGGCGCGTGCCGAGAGAATTACCGGCGCCATGCGGTCGGTAAGTCCCTTCTCAAAGAACGTCTTCACCGGCCTGCCCTTCCATTCGTATTCCGTGAACGAGGCAATCTTGTTGTCGGGGTTCACAAGCGTCTTCACGTCGCGGGTAAACGTGGAGTCAATCGCAAACACGAGCGTACGGCCACCATCCGGGCTGCGGGTATAGGCAACCTTGACATCGTTCTCGCCGAACTGCGTCGAGCAGAACATCACAGTATCGCGGGAGTTGTTGGAAATTCCCATCTTGTACGGGTTGATTTTCTGGAGATTATTCTCGTCAAAATTCAAGCAGATGAACTTCGGGACAGAGTCCTTATCAATTGCACGGTCGTAGATAATCGCCATGGAATCCGCCTTGCCATCGAGATACAGCGCGCTCTCGTTGTGGAAATCAGACGGGATGTTCATCTCGCCCAGCGGGGCGCCCTTCACGTCGAACATGTCGACAATGAGCGGCATCGGTGCAGGCGGCTTGTAGAAGTGCATGTTGCCATACGGCGCTGCAATCGCGTTGTTATCGACTGCGGCGACAATCATCGAGGCCGCGGTCACGGAGTATTCCACGTTGCTGCGGATGCGCACGAGCCACACGCCCTCGCTGAACTGGGCAATCTGGGCCACGATACCCGCAGAAGCGTCTATCACATCTATCGGGAAGGTACATTCCGTGCAGAGGGAGTTGGTTATGGGGTTCGTCGCTATAACGTAGAAGTCCACGTCGGAACTCACCCAGTGGAAATACTCGTCGCCGTCGGCATCCGTGTCCGGGTCCTGCGTGATCTGGTTCCAGGTGAGCACGTTGCCCGCGGAATCCTTCGTGGCGGGTTCGGCAAAAGCGATTGTCGGGGCATAGAACGTAAGCTTCGCAGAAGTGTTGCCCACAGAGGCGGTCACTTCCTGCACGCCGCTCGCAAGGCCTGCCAGCGGGACTTCCACCCAGAAGGTATCGATACCGGTCGGGTTCACCGTACCCGAGTAAGGAGTCGCTACCGGAGTCGTGTCATCGGGGTCGTTCGTCTTGTAGAGCATCGCTCCTGCTGTCAGCGTGAGCGAGTAGTTCTGGCCCGGAGCCGAAATCAGGTCTATGCCGCCCTGGTCGTCGGGTGCGGAGATATACACCGGGATGCGCGTGCCCGCCATCGCCTTGTCAATAAACTTCCACTTGGTACCGCTCGCGTATGCAGCCGCTTCCTTGTCCACGTTATCGAACGTCACGTCGTTGCGGACAATGCCGAGGTTACCCTTGATACGGAAGCTGTAGTAGGTCTTCTTGCCATCGACTTCGATTACAAGGCGGTAAGATCCCGGAGGAAGTCCGGTAATCTTGTCCGGATAAATGACCGGCTTCTTGTAATTCGTCAAGTCGATACCGCCATGGACAAGCGATCCGGGAGTAAGCGAGGCGCAGTCGGCGCAGGCAGACTCGCCCTTGCGGTTGGTAATGGAATAAACAATCACCGAAGAAATCTCGTCGCCGCATTCCTGCTTGGTTTCCTGGGTGGTAGAACCCGCCGTACCAAGAGCCACCGACGCACAGTCGCCACCGCCCGTCTTCGACACGCAAAGGTCAAGCTGGAGGCCTCCAGAAGGAGTCTTTTCGGTAGCAAGGTCAAGACCGGTAGACTGCTTGATATACATGTTCGTCTTGATGATGACGTTCGTCATCGTCAGGCGGCGGTCACAGAAGAAAATGTCGAGGTCGTAGTCCTGACCCGGAATCATGAAGTTCGCGCCGTATGTCTTGTTCATGTTCTTGAGCACCACATGTCCCGGCGCGGCAAGGTGAGCGCCGCCGTTATCTACGGCAAGTTTCTTGTTGATAAACACCCAAATGTCGTCATCGCCGCGGAACGTGAATTCCTGGCTCTCGTTGTAGGTGAACGTCGCATGCGACTGGAAGCAGTATTCCTGGTTACGTTCAATCAGCTTGCCACCATTCATCTTCTGCCAGTCTTCGCGGACACCCCAGTTCCACACCGGAGGGGCGCTACCTTCATGGAACTCGTGCGTAGCTCCGCAATCGATACCGTCGAACCATCCCGCCGTATTGCAGTAGTGGTCAAAAACCTTGATGGAATCATAGAGAGGGACCGGAGGATCGGCGTGGTGCTTCGTGCGCGCCACAGGAGTCGGGCCCATCATCTTTCCATCAATCACGACAACGCTAGCGTCGCTGGTATTTTCAAGCGGGTAGAAACCGCCGGAGAAAGCGCACACAGACGAATCGGCGTTACAGCCGCCCTTCGCTACCGGATTGCCATCAAGGTCATAGTGCGTGGAGTCGGAATCGAATCCCCAGCGGGTATCCGTGCCATAATGGCGGAAAGGCATGTCGTAGCACTGCATCTCGTTGATGCCCGGCGTGTAGTTGAACAGGTGATTAAAGTTTTCCTCGGAACCAAAGCACATGAGGGCATCGGCAGATCCGGAGAACTGCGGCTTTCCGTCAGGCCCCAGGTCTTCCTTGACTAGCCCCGTATAGACACCAACGCACTGCGCCGTTCCCGTGACCGTTCCCTCGTCGGTAAACGCCTCGTTCAGAGTATGGTCGGAGTCATAGATAATCGCAGCCAGCGAGAAGGTGCAGGTACCTTCCACGTCGGGATACTCGATGTACCAGCCGTCCGTACCGTCATCGGGCCACACCGCCTCGTCGGGAATAAAGTAAAGTTTCTTGGTTCCGAAGGTGCTGAAAACCACATCGAGGTTAATCGGGTCCGCATCGCCATCGGCGTCCCACAGGCCATTGATGCCCAACTGCACGTCGGGATAGTTCTTGAGGTAAAGAATGGCATCGGTCGGGGCTTCATCGAACACGGCAAAGAGCCAGCCGCAATACTCCGGCGCCGGAAGCATAGCGACATTCTGTTTCACCCCGTGCGAATCGGTATAGGAAATCATAAGATCGTCGGACTGCCACTCCTTCTCTTCGGGCAAAAGCACGTAGAAATACTTCCAGCCGGGATCCTCGGAGCCAACGAACGTCTTTCCCGGATTAAAGATATCCTCAGCGATATAGATCTTGCCGTCGGCAGTAGTGGGGCACGTAAACGATGCCCAGTTCTGGATGGCGTTCGCGTCGTAGGGGTTATTGACCTGCCAAGCAGTATCCATGACGATATAGCTGGTTATGCCCGCCGTAGTGCTGTTCGAGATGCCGAACTTGGAAGTCCATTCGCCCATGCCCAGCGTCGAGAGATCCAGTTCGAAATACCCGTCGACATTCTTGGTCGTAACAATTTGCGGCACCTGGACTCCCTGCCCCGAGAACACGGCCTGCTCCCAAGAAGGAGGCGGCAAGAAATACACTGTTCCCATGCAAGAGGCGAATGCGCCCTGCACTCCTGCAAGGAACATAACGGCACCCAATACAAACCCAATAAAAGAGGTCCTACATTTCATAAAAAAATCCATGTTGGTATGGTATATTTGGTCCAAATTTACTTTTTTTCGGGACACAAAAAAAGCCCCCATTTCAAGGGGCTAGACCTTAATCACCTGTTTTAGACGATATCAGTTTTTCAGGCGCTATTCGTCACATTTTTATAAGAAAAATCCCCGCCATCGGCGGGGATTTTAAACTCAGGATAAAAGGGTCAGAATTACTTCACGACGCCCTTGCCGCGCTTCACGCCCCAGACCTCGGTAATTTCCTTCTTGGCTTTCTTGCCCTTTTCGCCAAGCTGCACGTAAGACGTGTACTTGGTGATGTAGGCGCCGGTACCCACCAGGCGGTGATTGTCGGCAAGCATGTTCCATGCCACGAAGAAGTTACGCGGGTTCTTCACGCAGTCGCCCATGCCGGCCGGAGTTGTCGACGGGTCGGGAGAGAAGAACGGGTCGTTACAGTAAATCTTTCCGCTCTGGCGGGCCACAAACGCACCCAGGTTGGTGAAGTAGTCCACCTCGTAGTAGAAGTACACCGTCGACTTGTCGAGAGCGGCATACTCGTCCTTGGAGCCGATGATGGAACCCATATCGGACTGCACGAAGTGACCGAGCGTACCCGGATGGTCAGCCTTCACCTTTTCCATGTTGTCGGTCGTCTTCACGGGGAAGACTTCGCCAATCGGCGTTTCCGGCGTAACCTTGGAAGGGTCGGCAACGTTGTAGGTAATCGTGTTCACGTCGATCTTCGCGTCACCCGTGACCTGCACCCACGGAGAAGGCAGGCGGTTTGTCGCATTGTAGTTCGTCGGGGAATTCCAGTGCCAGTCGGCATCGGAAGCCTGGCGCAGCGTATCGGAACCCGCGGCATAGCCGTTCGAGGTATCCGCCCAGATGAGCTGGTCGGCACGGAAGCGCACATAGTCACCCACGTGCGGAGTCGGGTTCTGCGGGTCGGCGTTGTAGTAACGGATGTTGAGGGTATCTCTCTTGGGCTGAGGCACGCCCTGCGCCGTCACGTGGATATAGCGGGCGGCTTCGCTAGCAATGTCGATAGCGGAGTTCAGGTAGTAGCTAAACGCCTGTGCGCCATAGGAAGCGTCCATAACCGATACCGGTTCCGACACAATGATTCTCACCTGGTCGTACACGCCACCGTCCGTTTCGGTAGAGGCGCGTGCCGAGAGGATAATCGGCGCCATGCGGTCGGTAAGGCCCTTGGAGAAGTAGGTCTTCACCTTCTTCTTCTTCCATTCATATTCCGTGAACGAGTAAACCTTGTTCTCCGGGTTCACAACCGTCTTCACGTCGCGGCTAAGAGGTTCGTCCACGGCAAACACGAGCGTACGGCCGCCATCCGGGCTCTTGCTGAAGGCAAGCGCCACCTGAGCGGAGTCGAACTGAGTCGAGCAGTTCAGCTTGGTATCGTTCTTGTTGTTGGAAATGCCCATCTCGTACGGGTTGATTTCCTTGGTGGTAGCCTCGTCGAAGTCCAAGCAGACGAACGTCGGCACGGAGTCCTTGTCAATCTTTCTGTCGTAGATAATCGCCATGGAGTCGGCCTTACCGTCGAGGTACTTCGCGGTCGGGTCATAGAAATCAGACGGCACGTTCATTTCGCCAAGGACTTCGCCCTTCACGTCGAACATGTCGACAATGAGCGGCATCGGTGCAGGCGGCTTGAAGAAGTGCATGTTGCCGTAAGGAGCGGCAATCGCGTTGTTTTCAATAGCGGCAGCAACCATCGAGGCGGCATTGACTTCGTACTCGACATTGCTACGGATACGGACAAGCCACACGCCCTCAGCCACCATGACAGGGAAGCCTTCCGCAACGACAATTCCCGGAGAAGCATCCGAAATGTCGATGGGGAACGTGCATTCCGTGCAGAGCGCACCCGTAACCGGGTTCGAGACAATCAGGTAGAAGTCCACATCGGAGCCCACCCAGTGGAAGTATTCCGTAACGCCATCGGCTTCGAAATCCGGATCCTGAATGACCGGGTTCCAAGTAAGCACATTGCCCAGGGAATCCTTCGTTGCAGGTTCCGCAAACGTGATGGTCGGCGCATGGAACGTAATGGTAGCCGAGGTGTTGCCCACGGAGGCCGTTACCGGCATGGAGCCCGCACTAAGACCAGCCAGCGGAACTTCGAGCCAGAAGGTATCGATACCGGTCGGGTTCACCGATCCCGCGTAAGGCGTCGCAAGCGGAAGCGCATAGTTGGGATCGTTCGGGTCGTTCGTCTTGTAGAGCGTCGCACCGGCAGTGAGCGTGAGTGTGTATGCCTGGCCCGGAGCAGAGATCAGGTCGACTCCACCGTAGTCATCGGGTGCAGACACGTATATAGGTACACGCGTGCCAGCCATACCGGCATTAATGAACTTCCACTTGGTTCCGCTAGCATAAACGGATTCGTCTTCGTCAACGTTCAGGAACTCGACATCGTTCGAGACAATGCCCAGGTTACCCTTGACCTTGATCCTGAACTTTTCCTTGCTGCCGTTGACTTCCACGTTGAGGTAGTAGGTACCCGGAGCAAGACCGGTAATCTTGTCCTGGTTGATAATGGGAACTCTCGGGTCGCTGAGGTTGAAGCCGCCATGCACGACACCGTTTACACCCGCCGTGGGGCCGTACGGGAGAGCTGCACAGTCGGCACAGCCGGCAGGAGTCTCGCCCTTACGCGTAGTAATGGAGAACGTGATGGGCTGGTCAATTTCATCACCGCACTTCGTAGTCTTTTCCTGACCGGTGCCACCGCCGAGAGCGACCGCGGCACAGTCGCCACCACCCTCGGTATGCACGCAGATGTTCAGCTTGATGTCGCCACCCGCAGACTTTTCGCCGCCAAGTTCGACACCCGTCGACTGCTTGATGTACATGTTCGTCTTGATAATCACGTTACTCATCGTGGTGCGGCGGTCACAGAAGAAGATATCGATCGGGTAGTCGTTGCCCGGAACAAGGAAGCCCGCACCGTAAGTGGTATTGAGGTTGCTCAGCTTCACATGGCCAGGAGCGGCAAGGTGGGCACCGCCGTTATCCACGGCAATCTTCCTGTTGATGAACACCCAAATGTCGTCGTCGCCACGGAACGTGAATTCCTGGGCATCGTTATACGTGAACGTCGCGTGAGATTCGAAGCAGAAATGCTGGTTACGCGTTTCGGTCTTCGAGACGGTACCGTCCTGACCCCAGCGGTTGAATCCGGGCTTGCAGTAGTCACCCCAGCACCAGATTGCACCCACGGCATCATCACCATTGGCAAACAGACCTTCGCAGTCCTTGCCGGTCGGCCAACCCGGAGTCTTGCAGTAGTAATCCAGGGGGACTCCCAAAACGGAGTCGGCAAAGTTCGGAACAGGGCCACAGGCAGGGCGCTTGGTTCTAGCAGCCGCCAGCGGGCCAGCCAGAGTCGGCACGCCGTTGATGTTCAGGGTAACAACATCTGCATCCGTAGAATTCTCGAGCGGAGAGAAACCGCCGATAAGCCCGTTCGTGACAGCGGAGTCGGAATCGTAGCCCCAGCGGGTATCGTTGCCATAGTGACGGAACGGCATGTCGTAGCACTTGACTTCGTTCTTGCCCGGCACATAGTTGAACAGCGTGTTGAAGTTGTCCGCATTGGTAAAGCAGGTCTTTGCCCAGGCGTTATTGCCGTTGAATACAGGCTTGTTGTCCGGGCCAAGGTCTGTCATCACCATTCCGTGGTGGACACCCACACAGGTACCATAGCCTGTCACATCGATGGCATCTTCAGTGAACAGGGGGTTCACCGACTTGTCCGTATCGTAAATAACGGCAGCGAGGCTGAACGTGCAACGGCTGTTGTTGCCCGGTTCAGGAACACCGGGGTCGCTTGTGTACCAGCCACCGTCTTCTTCGCCAGGCCAGTCATTGTCGTCAGGGATAAAGTAGAGCGTGCTGGTAGCATACGCATCGTAAAGGAGGCTCAGGTTTACCGGGGTAGCAACTTCTTCTTCACCCCACAAGCCGTTCATGCCAAGTTGCATGTCGGGAGAGTTCTTGAGGAACATGTAGACATCGGTCGGAGCATCGTTGAACACCATTCCGTACCATCCGCACATGGTCTGCAACGGGCTCATGGCAGTATCCTTCGCGACACCGTTCAGTTCGTAATGGATCATCATTTCGTCGGACTGCCATTCCTTCACTTCGGGAACGAGGACGTAGAAGTACTTTGCCGTGGGAGGAACGTTGTTCACGTAAGTTTTTCCCGGTCTGGTGTCATCGGGCTGGATATAGATCTTTTCGCCGGCACCGGGGCACTGGAAGTCCCTCAGGCCGGGACGGCCGGAAGCCGTATAGTCTGCGCCGGTACCGTCCATGCGGCGGACACCCGGGCTATCGATGTTCGTGCCGTCAATCGTCGTGTAGACAATGAAGGTGGAGTTGTCGTTGCCTTTCACGTTGGCAAGATTGTATACGTAATAACCTTCAGCGGCATTAAAGGCAGTCGCAGGCACCTTGGTGCTTTCGTTGCCATAATAAATATACAGGTCGGTCCATTCATCAGGAACCTTAATATAAGCCGTACCTGCACAATTCGCAGCCGTCGCCGCCTGCACCCCTGCAAGCAACGTAAGGAAACCCAATACAAACCCTATGCGAGAGCTGTGTTTATTCATAATCTTTTTTTCCATTTTGGTTCTCCAGCCAATAGCATAGCAAAAGAAACCAGCCTCTTGCGATGCCACACCGCCTTGAAATTTACCCTTTTTTTCGGAAAAAAGGTGATTTTTTTTGAAAAATTTAGTAAAAACGGCTTTTTTTTGATTTTCATCATTTAATAGGGCGTTTTTTGCCGTTTTCAGGGCAAATTAGGGGAATTTATGGAGGAATTTGGGCCGAAACCTTGTAAATCTTTAGTTACACAAAGCCCCGCCACGGGAGTTTTTGACCCGACGGGGATGCGCAAGGGTCAATTTGTTCACTATTTTTCTATAATATGGAGTGCGGAGACTTTTATGCAGGATCTAGACCAGACTATCGTTACCCCGGGCAAGACCATCAAGTTCGAAAAAATCGAACTGCGCCCGCACCTCATAATCCTGTACCCCCAGACCCAGTTCAAGCAAATCCCCCTCCCCAAGGGGACGGTGACACTCGGGCGCGGCCAAGATGCCGACATTCGCCTCGACGACGAACTGGTGAGCCGCAGGCACTGCTCCATCACGTTTGACGGAATCCACGTAACCGTGAACGACCTCGGAAGCACGAACGGCACGTTCGTGGACGGGCAGCCGGTCAGCAGCACCGTACTCGATTCGGACAACCGCCTGCAGGTCGGCAAGATGGTAATGAAGGTGGAATTCAAGGACAAGAGCGAAGAGGCGATAGACAAGGCCCTGTACGAGGCGGCGACAATCGACCCGCTCACCAAGATAAGCAACCGCAGGAACTTTTTTGACCGGAGCCTCGGCGAACTCGCGCTCGCCCGCCGCAACGGTTACTTTGTCCACACCATCATGGTGGATGCTGACCACTTCAAGCACGTGAACGACACCTGGGGCCACCAGTGCGGCGACATGGTGCTCAAGGAAATCGCGCGAATCCTGAACGAGGAAAAGCGCGAATCCGACCTGCTCGCCCGTTACGGCGGCGAGGAATTTTTGCTGCTGCTCGCGGGCATCGGCCCCGAAGATGCGCGTAAAAGTGCAGAACGCCTCCGCAAGGCGGTAGAAGCCCACAAGTTCTCGTGGAAAGACACGGTTATCCCGGTGACCATATCGCTGGGGCTTTGCAGCCGCCAGGGCGAAGCCATCGGGAAAATCGAGGAACTGATTGCCGAATGCGACCGCCTGCTGTACGTAGCCAAGGAAAGCGGACGCAACAGGGTAGCCTTCGAAGCATAGCCGGCAAATGGATTGCTTCGCCTTCGGTTCGCAATGACATTCTAGCAATATGCGGCGCAAATTTTCTATATTGGCGTTCCTTCGGAACGCATATAGCTAGGCTCGGCAATGTCAATGCAAGCATTGCCGCTGCTCTCGCCTTTTGCTATATTTGGGCGCCGAAATGAGTGAATTCTACTCAAGCAAGTTAAATTCCTTCGGCACCGCGAGCATTCCGAGACTGGTTTTGCAGTTCTCGGTCCCTTCCATCATCAGCATGCTGGTGAACGCGCTCTACAATATAGTAGACCGCCTCTTCGTGGGTCAGGGAGTCGGCAGCCTCGGCATCGCGGGCATCACGCTCTGTTTCCCCATCACTCTCTTTATCATGGCCATGTCGATGATGATCGGCGTCGGTGGCAACACGCTTTTCGCCATCCGCCTCGGGCAAAAGAAGTACATCCAGGCAAGCATCATCCTGAACAACTCGTTCTCGCTCTTGTTGCTGATGGCCGCCACCACGTTCACGCTCGGCGAAATCTTCATGGAGCCCCTGCTCAAGCTGTTCGGCGCCAGCGACCAGACATTGCCCGTCGCAAGTAGTTACATGCGCATCTTGCTTTGCGGCGCCGTGTTCCAGACAGTCGCTCCGGGCATGAACCACTTTATCCGCAGCATGGGCCACCCGAAGACCGCCATGTTCCGCGAAGTCATCGGTGCCGTCACGAACATCTTCCTCGACTGGCTGTTCATCATGAAGTTCCGCTGGGGCATCGAGGGCGCCGCGTGGGCCACCATCTGCTCGCAGCTCGTATCGGCATCGCTCATCACGCAGTTCTTCGTGAAGAAGGGTACGCCTATCCGCATCCGCTGGCACCACATGAAGCTGCGCTTCGTGTACGTGAGGAAGATTATCATCCTCGGCATTCCGCCTTCAATCATGCAGGTGTGCAACAGCCTGATGAATGCGATATTAGCCTGGAGCCTCACCACCTACGGGAACATCAGCCTTGCCGCGACGGAACATCTTTCGGGTGGAGACATGGCGATTTCCGCTTTCGGCATCGTGAACAGCATCGCCTCGTTCATACTGCTCCCGCTGCTCGGGTTCGTTCATGGAACACAGCCGATTATCGGGTACAACTACGGCGCGCGCCTCAACAACCGCGTGAAGGCGACCCTCAAGTTCACGTTCTTCTACGCTTTCGGATTCATCCTCATCGCCTGGGCCATACTGATGTGGCAGGCCGAGGTTTTCGTCGCGCCCTTCGCCCCGAACGATTTGGAACTGCAAAAGACCGCCGCCTGGGCCATGCGCATCTTCGGTGCGGCTTTCTTCATGATTCCGCTCGGGCTTGTGTCCGGAAGTTTCTTCCAAGGTACAGGAAAGGCGCTCAGGTCCATGTTCCTGAACGCCTGCCGTCAAGTAATCTTGCTGATTCCCTTCCTGCTCGTGCTGCCGCGCTTCTTTGAACTGAAGGGCGTGTTCCTCGCGCAGCCCATCTCCGATGCCGGCGCCGCCATCATCGGCGTGCTCATGCTCCGGCACGAGTTGAAGAAGCTGAAGTAGGAGTTGAAAGATTTACGCAATGACGGCCCTTACGGGCCACAAGTTCATAGCCAAGCGTCGAAAGCAATGCATTAAGTGTTTTTAAAGTTATATTCACCGGTTGCATCGCCCTAAGATTCTGAATCACAGACGTTGAAATTCCTGAAGCCCTCGACAGAGCTCGCACGCTAATTTCCTGCCGAGTCATTGCATCCAACAATAATTCAGACAAAAGGAAATTTGCATACTCCTTTTCAAAAGCTTTCTTCTGTTTCGGGTCCGCCATAACCCGTTCAAATGTTGATTTAGTCTTTTTCATAATAAATTCCCTTTTGAACACGATCAGTATAATTCTGCATACAAAATAAAGCCCGTTGTTTTTCGTTATCAGGAAGTTTTTGAGACTTTTTGCAAAATGCATTCGTCACAATAATTTTTCTTCCCGTATAGAAAAATGACAAGAAACGGTCTGGCTGCGGTTTAAATGCATAAACTTTGTCACCTTCGTTCCTGAACTTCGTTATATCAGAAATTCGCCCAGAATCTCCTATTCGTTTAAACAACATCAGCACCTTACGCTTTTGAACATCATTCATTCCGTTAAAATAATCCAACGATTGACTCACACCATTCTCATCGTAGAACCATTCAACGGTAAAGCAAGGCCCTTCATAAGCAATTATTTCTCTCATCCTAAATGTATCTCCTTTTTGATACGCTGTCAAGAGTAAAAATTGAAAAAGTCTTGCATATATAGTTGCAAAAAACGTGCCAAACAACAAACAGCGTTTTTAAGCCAAAAACGCCGTTTTTTGTAAAAAAGAAATACTGATTAATCAGTGATTAATCGATTAATCACCGCATTTTAGGATAGAGTAAGACAAGCTAACGGATGTTCACGCGGCGGTGGCCGAGACCGACCTTTACGATGTAGGATCCGGATTTCAGTCCTTCGACAGGTGTCTCGACCGAGGCAATTTCGCCCTGACGCAGGACATTCCCCTGCATGTCCATAACGGCATACGCACGGGCCTTTGCAGGGAGTTCCTCGTCCATCACGATCTTGAATTCGAACGGGCCTACCATCTTGACGCGGAAAGACGGCTTGGCAAATTCAACGCCTTCGTCGGAATCGTCGTCAGAATCGCCGGAATCACCTTCGCCGGAATCGTTGTCACCACTCCCATTAGAACCAGGAGTTTTATTTCCCGAAGAAGACGATGTCGCCTTTGCCCCAGAACTAGATGACGAAGCCTTTGCGCTGGAACTGGAAACATCTTCTTCAGACTCGCCTGCCACACTGAAATTGTAGTAAGCCTTCTGGCCATCTATATTCACAACAAGGCGATAGTCGCCCGAAGCAAGTCCAGCAATCCTGTCAGAGTATACAACAGGCTTCTTTGGATTCGTGAGGTCAATACCGCCATAGCCAACACTACCAAGGGCAAGCGCGCTGCAGTTGTCGCAATTTGCCGGAGCCTCGCCCTTACTGGTAATGATGGAGTAATAAACCTCAGAAGAGATATCGTCGCCACATTCGGTTCTCGGCTGGCTCGTGCCACCCAAAGCAACAGAGGCGCAGTCACCACCACCAGACCATTCTACACAAATATCCAACCGTTCAGCACTTGAGCCCACCTTATGCGGCGAAATAGAAATGGATGAGGATTGCACCAAGGAAGAAAAAGCGATATTCGTCTTGATAATCAAGTTACTCATCGTTGTGCGGCGGTCACAATAGAAAATATCAAGCGGATAGTCTTGGCCAGGAACCAGGAACGGACCTCCATCAGTTCCTTCATAGGTGTCATTCAAATTTTTTAGAACTACATAGCCAGGCGCCGGAAGATGCGTACCGCCATTATCGACAGCAAGTTTCTTGTTGATAAATACCCATATATCATCATCTCCGCGAATAGAGAATTCCTGATTTTCGCGATAGGTGAATGTCGCATGCGATTCAAAGCAATAATGCTGATTGCGTTTTTCTGTTTTTGCAGATTCCCCATCATAACCCCATCGTGTGAATCCTGGTTCACAATAGCTTCCCCAGCACCAGAGGTCTGGACTTGAAAATTCGTCACCACTGGCAAAATAGCCTTCACAATCCATTTTGCCCGCATAACCCGGAGTAGAACACACATGATCCATGTCCACTCCGAATACCGCCTCCGCATTATTGGGGACTGGCCCGGCGGCCGGGCGTTTCATTCTCGCCCTGGGTTCCGGTCCCATCGTTTCGCCATTGATTGTCAGAATGTCTGCATTTGTTGTATTTTCAACCGGGTAAAAACCGCCAGTCAAGCCATTCATAACCATAGAATCCGAATCAAATCCCCAGCGGGCATCCTTGCCATAGTGACGGAAAGGAATGTTGTAACAAACAACCTCATTTTTGTTAGGAGTGTAGTTGAAAAGCGTTTTGAAATTTTCTTCATTTCCAAAACACTTGACAGCATTAGCACTGCCGGAATATACGGGTTTATTGTCGGCGCCAAGGTCAACATTTACTATACCATGATGAACACCAACGCAGGTTTCGTATTTTGAGTTCAGGTTGCGATCTTCTGCACAGCAATCTGTAAAAACCTCATTGAGATACATATCAGTGTCATATATCAAAGCCGCAAGCGCAAACTTGCACACGCCATCAACACCAGGATCCTCGCCATACCAACCGCCATCACCGGCACCAGGTCGCATAGCGGCATCAGGTATAAAATAGAGGTTTTCCGAGTCAAACACTTTAACCAGCTTATTAAGATCTATCGGATTTACAGCACCACCATCATTTTGCAAACCATTCTGGTCTATCCGCGAGTCCGGCGAATTCTTCCGATAAAGCACAGCATCACTCGGAAATTCCGCAAAAAACATGTAGAACCATCCACACATATTACCTGCCGGAACCATAGCGGTATCCTTTACCGTTCCATTAGACATAGTATATCGCAACATTAATTCATCGAACAACCATTCCTTTCCCTCAGGAAGCAGCACATAGAAGAACTTTGCATCAGGAGGAACATCTCCCGTATAGGTTCTACTGGGATTATTCGGATTTTGAGTCACATACAGTATATTTCCTGCACCAGGACAAGGGATGTTTGCATCGTACGTCGGCCATGAGGCACTAGCAACTGTCGGGGAAATACCAAAACCCTTTGTTGAAACAATTATCAATCCATCCGTATCGTCCTGATTTGCGATGGCAAATTTTGGATCATATCCACTCGGTATCTTTAAGTCCAAAAGATTGTACTCATAATAACCATTTTCATTCAACGTCATTTTCCCTAGGGAACTGGCGCCATAACCGCCAACATAAGCTTCGGTCCAATCGCTCGGCGCCTTAAAGTACACTGTTCCCGCACATTGAGCCAAAGCATTCTGCGCGCAGACAAGGAGAAGTGCTGAAGCCAGCACGTGGTGCAACAATTTTTTTGTCTTAACAAACTTCCTCATCTTCACACCTCCTATAAGAACCAGTATCCAATGTTGAACTGGCCTTGCCATGTCTTGGGAGAATCTTCGGCATCGCTCAGCGGCGTGATTCCCAGGACAAACCGCAAGTTGAAATCGAGCATCCCCTTACCGAGGTGGCGCATGGTTCCCAAACCAAGAACCACATCGAACTCGAACAAGTTCATATTCCCACTCTCGCGATATGTATTGCTCCCGTATATGTCCGTAACTATGGACTTGTTTCTCGAATACAGATTGAACGAGGCTAGCGGGCCGGCCTCCACATACATCACTTCGGGCACCATAACGCGAAGCGCTACCGGGATGTCAATATTCACCTGACGTTCGTAGTATTCTATGTTCAAGTCCGATTTTTCCGACTGGCGCGAATCGTCATCCCAGTACAGTTTCACCGAAACATCCGACTTGCCCGAGCCTCGACGGAAAGCAACAGCAAGATCCGCATTCACCCCGAAGTAAGGCGACACAAGGAACAAGCCGCCAATGCCACCATTGATTCCGGGGCCCCAGTAATTACCAAGAAGTCCATCTGCGCCAACAACCTTCAGCGTATAATCACCCGTAGGTTTCAAGTTTGCGAACCCGAACTTCGTATCATAAAAATCATTGTACGTGGCGCCCAAGAACACGCCACCCCAGAACCGCTTCTTAATTGTCGGTTTCTCGGCAGGTTTACTTGCAGAGGGAACCACCGCCGTATCCTTCCCGTCAAGTTCTGCATAGGCAGCGGCAGCCTTTGCACGAGTCTGTTCTTCCATCAAGGTTTTCGCATCCTTGAGCGCATACGTAGCCTTCACGACCTCGTGCCACTTAACAGCCACAGGCACCGACTGTTTATCCTCGCCGACCGTAATGTCGGCGCATACCGGAACTTCTCCTGCAAAAGGTGTGCTACCAACTTCCTTACCATCGATAAACACCGGTACCGCCACCGGTTCGCCATTCTTTTCTACCTCAAGTTCTACTCCACCAATTCCCGGCTTCAGCGTATCAGCAAACGTTTCCGTTTTCCCTTTCTGCACCGCAACCTTAAATTCCACCGGATCGTAACACGGATGTGTCACACGCATAGAATACACACCCGGAGGCAGTTCCTTCTTTTCGGCTGTTCCCACTTCATCATTAATCGTAACCGAAATCGGGAATTTGTTTTTCCACTCTTCTTTCATCACAGGGGCAATCTCCAAATAGCCCACATTAGGAACCATGACGAGTTCAACCTTCTGGTTATTAGATACGATATTCACCAGAGTGTCCATATCATCGTATTTTTCCATTGATACAACCAGGCGGTGTTCACCGGCTTCTATCGGGACCTTGCACGGAGTACTCGTGCATTTGGGGATTGCCTTGCCATCTACCGTAGGAATGGCTCCCTGAGGAGTCGTTTCTATTTCAACAATAAACTTCTGCGTGCCCGCAAACGAGAATGCCCGACCCGACTCATATTCGCCAAAACCACCCGATGTCCACGCCTCGGTACGAATTTTCTTGAAGAACGGGGACGCCTGTTCCTTGATGATCTTTTCAAGATCGACAACCGATTCTCCGCGACCGGAAAAACTCGACACCAGTTTGTTGCCGGCGGTTTCGTAAAGTTCGGCACTTATCGCAAGCGAACTACCGAACTTCGATATACGCGCCTGGGCAACAAAGTCTGCCGCAATATTTTTTCCGGTTTCAGCAAGACAGCTACCCTCGCAATCCTCGATAGACTTGCCCGGGGGTAACATCACGTTGATGTTCTCTCGGGTCATTATGGTCCAATTCTGCACCGCCGGAAGTTCGCGCACCGCTTGGCCACGCAACACATCTGTCAAGTACTGGCGTTCCTGCAAGGTAAGCAAGTCCTTGTCCGAAATAGTTTCCAAAACAGCCACAAACTTGGCCAAGGAAACAGAAGGCAACAGAAATATGGCAAAGAGAATAGCTAGGTATCGGTTCATATTCATCCCCACAGTCAGGGCTATTTCAAATTTTTAGAACAGCTTCTTCGCGTCGGTCAGCTGGCCGTCTTTCTCGTGGAAGAGGATGACCGAGCCGCCATCGAGGGTCTTGAGCACTTCGACCAGGCGGTTGACCGTCTTCGCCTCGTCAAAACCGATTTCGTTCTTCGCAGCTTCGTTCACCACGATGCCGAAAGTCACGGCGTTGGGAGCGGGGCGGCGAAGGTAGCTGATGAAGTCGGCACCGGAAGCGATGACGTCGGTACGGCCCTTCACGTCGATGTTCATCGGGTCACGGACGCTGGCCGAAAGCGGGAAGAGTTCCTCATTCACGGTCTGCTTCGCGTTCAAGAAGAACATGTTGCCCACATAGAGGCTGATGGTATCGTCGAGCACCTTGCCCACTTCGATGGAGACGTCGCAAGAGGAGGACATCTCCTGAATCTCGAGCTTGGAGGGGCCGCAGGCGATGAGCGCAGCGGAAAAGAGGGCCACGAAGGCGACTAGGACTTTTTTCATAAAGAGCTCCTTTTATTATGTCCCTAATATATATAAAAAAGTTAACAAAAGGCTATTTCGAAAGAATACCGAGAGCCTTGGACACGAGTTCAGGCGAAAGGCGGAAGATTTCGCTCAATTTTTCCACCCTGACGGACTCGTCGAGGCGTTCCATGCGGCTCCCGTTCGCATCGCGGGTCACCAGGTTGCCCTTCTGATAGTAATACTGCACGCCGCGCTCACGGTCGAGGCGGTTCAGCACAGGGTAGGTCATCATCTCGCGGTAGAAACTCTCGGCCCAGTGCTGCTTGAATTCCTCGACACTCACACCCGCCACCGGGTATTCGAAACGCAACTTCATGGGGGCAGAAAGCGTGCCGTTCTCGCGGATGGAGCCGCCGGTCCAGAGTTCCATGGAATCCATGTCGGGCCGCACCAGGCGCACGCTGTTGGGCACGAGCGGGAAAAGTGCTTCGCCGGTGCCGAAGGGCTGCGGGAGCGGAATCGGAAGCGGATCAAAGATGAGGTAGCCGGGATCAAACAAATAACTCGTGTCACCCGGCAAAATCAGGGCGCAGTGGATGTTGCGTTCCTTGCGCTTGTGGCCCATCACGAGACGCGGTTCAAGCCCCATGTCGCGCAGGCTCTGGTACAGGTGCCACGTCATGCTGAAGCACGTGCCGCCCCCCATCCAGGTGTCGATGTCGTTCTGGTCGCTGTCGTCGAGGTTGCGCGCTGCCGTGGCGCTGCCGGTAGATTCCAGGCGTATGATTTTTGTGAGGTTCTCGTACGTCACGTTCGAGAGCCTGTTGCACAGGTCGAGAATCTTTTGCCAGGTCGCCGGTTCCATAGGGAGAAAGATAGAAATTGCTATATTATACGCATGCTCGGAATTGAACAGAAAAAAGGAAACGACGAAAAGCTTTGCGGCAGGATGATCGCCTACGCAAGGATTTTGCCCACGCCCGACGCCGACGAAAGCAATACACCGTTCGACGACATGATCAAGAACGGGCTTTTGACGCTCGAGGGCGATTTCCGCAAGTTCAACCCGACCGTGCCGTCGCGCCACCAGCGCAACAAGGTCATGGACGAACGCCTGAGCGAACTTCTCGAGACCATGGAAGAGAACGGCGTGGAACTGCCGGAAAACCTCGACGTGGAAACCATGCGCGACCGTCTGCACGAGCTTTCGAACATGGAAGTGATTCCCATCCCTGCGCGCATCGGGAACTTCTCTAACGAAGAAGACATCCTGAAGGAAGACGCAGACATCTACTACGTCGGCGAGTTCATCGGCGCGAACCAGGCGCACTTCTGCCTCACGACGCTCCCCATCTACTACCAGGCGCGCTACCGCGAGCAGACCAAGAAGCACGAGATGGAACTCCTGAACGACATGCTCTCGCAGTTCGAGAGCGGAGACTTCCTCGACAACGACGACATCATGCAGGACACCGTCGAGCTCTTCCCCGAAGGCGCGACGCTGAACACTTTTGTCGGCGACCTGAGCAACCTTTTGAACGTGAAGGTCATCCCCTTCCTGCTCGCCTGCGAAAGCGACGAGGAATACGACCAGCAGGTGGCGCTCTTCTACAAGTTCATGAAGGACTACCCCGAACCGCTCGACGTGAAGCGCATCGACGCCTCCCTGCGCATCCTCCGTGAGCAGAGCGACAACAAGCTCGGCCGCAAGGTGCTCGAACTGAGCTGCAAAAAAATCAGCGCCCTCTACAACGAGGACGCCAAAACCGCCGAAAAAATCGAGGCGGAAATTACATCTTTGAAAGTGTAAGCAGGGCTGCGCCTGCAAGGATGACGACCGTCGATACGGCCAACTTTATGCGTTCCGGGCGCGTAGCGTATTCCCCGAAGGCAAACACGCCCCACATCTGGTTCACAACGAGATTGAGCTGCAGCAGCGGGTAACCCACCGCATAGCCAAAGAGACCATCGTCGGCAATCGCCCAGAAAATAGCGAGCGTACCAAGCATCCAGAGCATACCGGCGGCAAAAGCGAAAACCGTCGGGACCAAGGGCATTTCAAAGCGCTTGCGACGCGCGAGGGAAAGCACGATAAATAGCGCGACACTTCCGACGCAGATGCCAAACGCGAACGGGAACAGGAATTCCATGTCGCCCATGCCGCTTAGCTTGTACGGAATCAGATACGTACCGAAAACTGCACCCGAAAGGAGCGAGCGCCAGTTCTTCCAGATGTGCTTGATGTGCCCCGCCGGAATCCAGATGCCCACGAGCATGCACACGATGGCGGGAATAGAGAAATAGAAAAGCGAATGTTCGGCAAAGAGCGTAACGCCAGTGATGAACGAGAGCAAGATGCTCACGCTCATGGAACGGAGCCCCGTGCCCGCGAGGTCAGCCTCAGCCTGCACCGCCCAGAAGCAGAGCGCACCGCCAAAGACCCAAAGAAGCCCGCAAAGGACGCCCACCGGATGCAAGTTGAACTGGCCCGTAACACATGCGATTATCGCCGAGCAGAACAGGGCGCCCACGGCCATCACGGCGAGGAACGCCCACGAAGAATAATTCGGGTATTTCTTGAGCGGGACCATGTATGTCCCGAAAGCGAAGACGCCGATCAAGACGCCGATAATGCTGAGCGTACTACTTTCCAATGCAGAACCCCGCAAAAATGGATTGTAAAATGTCTTCGGACGAAATTTCGCCCGTTATACTCTGGAGGGCGCGGCGCACCAGCTGCATCTCGAAGGCAAGCAGTTCCACCGCCGGATTGCTCTTGAGCAGGTCGAGTACGCGGTCGACACCCGCGAGGGCATCTTCAAGGCAGGCCTTCTCGCGTTCGCTGGTGATCCATAGGTCTTCCGCGTTCGCGTTTTCCTTGAATAGCGCTGCGTTCATGATGCGCCTGAGTTCCGCAAGCCCCTCGCCTGTCTTAGAAGAAACCTGGAGCGCGTTGGTCGCGGGAACTGTATTCGGGTCGCGAGCCGGTTCGTTCGGGCAGGAGACTGCGCGCAGGTCGCTCTTGGAATAAACGACAACGTCGGGCTGGATTGCTTCGCACTGCGTGCTCGCAATGACGTTTTCGGAAGCTACGCCGTCAACGACCAAAATCTTGAGATCCGCTTCCTCGAGAATTTCCTTGCTCTTCTTCATGCTGAGCGCATCGAGTTCATCGGTCGCACGGTCCGCGATACCCGCCGTATCAACAAGGCGCACTTCCCCACCGGGGAGGAACAGGCGCACTTCCACAAAGTCGCGCGTCGTGCCCGGCACGTTACTCACGAGCACGCGGTCTTCGCCCAGGAGGGCGTTCACAAGGCTAGACTTGCCCGCGTTGGGCGCGCCGTAAAGCACAGCCAGCGGGAGCCTGCTCAAGGAAGCCTTCCCGTGGAAGCTGTTCAAAATCTGCCGGATGGATTCACGGACAGAAATAAATCGCGTTTCCCAACCCGCGAAATCCGGGTCGGCCTCTTCTTCGGCAAAATCCACATCGAGTTCGAGGCGCGCCGAGATGTCCTTGACCTGCGCGGCGAGCGTCGCAATCTTTTTCGAGAGAGCGCCCGAAAGCAGGCGGTGTGCATTCTCGAGTTCCGCGCGGTTCGCGCTATGAATCACGTCGGCCACGGATTCCGCCTGAGTCAAGTCCATCTTGCCGTTCAGGAAGGCGCGGCGCGTAAACTCGCCCGGTTCCGCAAGGCGCACGCCCTCGATACCGCGAATCGCCTGCAACAGGTCACGAACGATAAGCGGGTTCCCATGCGGGTAGAGTTCCAGCACGTCTTCACCGGTGTAAGAATTCGGGCCTTCGAAAAACAGATACAGCAGACTATCGATCACCTTGCCTGTCTGCGGGTCGCGCGCAGTCCCGAGACTTGCCTTGCGCGGTTCAAGTGCAGAAGCATGCTTGTCGCCGAACAGGCGCCGAACCACGTCACGGACGCGGGTGCCGCTCACGCGGAGCGCGGCAACGGCACTGACGCCCGCAGGCGTCATCGGCGCAACAATCGTCTGGGAATCCATGCGCGAGAATATAGCAATTATGCGGCTACGCCGCAGTGTGAAGTGTGGAGTGTGTAATGACTAGCTCCACACTACACATCCCACATTTCACATTAGAAGTTCTAATTTTGCTATTTTCATATACATGAGCAACTTCTCGATTATCTCCCGCCCGCTGGGCACAGTGCAATGTTTTGTCCTCCGTCGCAACGACGGCGCTGAATTCGAAATCCTCTCGGGCTACGGCGGCGGCCTCAACGCCTGGCGCGTCCCCGTGGACAACTCCTCCGAAGGTAAAAGCCTCGACCTCCTCTTCGGCTACCGCGAAGGCGACGACATTTTCAAGATGGGCCCCGACACTAACGCCGGTTGCCGACTCACGCCGTACCCCGGCCGCACCGCCTATGCGAAGTTCACCTGGAACGGCAGCACATACAAACTAATCAACAACGTGAGTTGGGCCCCGCACGCCCTGCATGGATTCCTGCAGAATCAGGAATGGAAATTCGAAAGTTTCGAAAGCAATAGCGAAAGCTGCACCGCCGTTTTCACCTGCGACTGGCCGGGCGCCTTCGCGGGCTTCCCTTTCCCCTTCCGCGCGACGAACACCATCGTCTTTACCGGTGAAACCGTCACCGTGACCTCCAGCGTCAAGAACACCGGCAAAAAGGACATGCCCTATTCCGAAGGCTGGCACCCGTACTTTATGCTCGGCGAAAAAATCGACGGGCTCACCCTCACGCTCCCCAAGACGAACCTCGCGCTCTTGGACAGCGCCGACCTCCCCACCGGCAACTTCAAGGAAGACACGCGCTTCGTGGGCGGCCGTAAAATCGGTGACGAATTCATCAACGACTGTTTCTGTCTCGCCGACCAGAGCGAAGAAGCGCACGTCCAGCTCGAAAGCGACCGCTTCGCCCTTGACATCTGGCAAAAAGCCGGCAACGAGCAGTACAACGCCATCCAGATGTACACCCCGCCCGACCGCATGAGCATCGCCATTGAACCCATGACCTCCGAGCCCGACGCGCTGAACCATCACCGCGGCCTCATCGTCATCCCGCCCGGCGAAGAAAAGACCTTCTCTTTCGGGTTCAAGTTCCGCGAAAAGTAAGGATTCCACCCAAAAAAGCATGCAACCGAACCTTGCCCCCGTGCATCCAAATACACGAAAAAAGCAGGAATTCTTTTTATTTTTGGGTCTGATTTATGAAAAAGTTGCTGAAAATCGTCATTTTGCTAGCCGTAGTTGCAGGGATCGCGTTCGGGGTAAAGACTTTCTTTTTTGACGCGAAGACCGAGACGGCAGCCGGGCCGCTTGTAAGCGTCAAGGTCACGCTTGCGACCATCGCCACCACGATTTCTGCGACGGGCACGCTGGAGCCGGTAGACCAGGTGGAAGTGGGCACGCAGGTTTCGGGCGATATCAGCAAGATTTACGTGGATTTCAATTCCAAGGTCAAGAAGGGCCAGGTCATCGCGGAACTTGACAAGTCGAAACTCCGCGCCACGCTCACGCAGGCCGAACTTGCCTACAAGAGTGCCCAATCAGATTTCAAGTACAAGGAATCGACCTATAACCGCGTTAAAAAGCTTTCCGAGAGCAACGCCGCAAGCGCGGTGGAACTTGAGACCGCCGAATACAACATGAACTCGGCAAAACTCGCTGTGGAAAAAAGCCAGAACGAGGTGAGCCAGGCAAAACTCAACCTAAGTTACGCGACCATCAAGAGCCCGATTGACGGCGTGGTATTGAAGCGCGCCGTGGAAGTGGGCCAGACGGTAGCGGCCTCCATGAGCACTCCTACCCTGTTCGTAATCGCGAAGGACCTGAGCCAGATGAAGGTGATGGCCGACGTGGACGAGGCGGATATCGGACAGGTCAAGGCGGGGCAGCGCGTGGAATTCACCGTCGATGCCTTCCAAGAAGACAAGTTCAGCGGTACGGTGCAAGAGGTTCGCCTGAGCCCGACGACCACAAGCAACGTGGTAACTTACACTGTCGTGATTTCGGCGGACAATCCCGACCAAAAACTTTTGCCCGGCATGACGGCGACCTGCACCATCGTAACGCAAGAAGTCAAGGATGCCATCGCGATTCCCGTGAAGGCACTCAAGTTCAGCCCTGCGGAAGGAACCCCGATGGCGGACCCGAAGGATTTCCCGCGCCCGCCGATGGGGGCGTTCAAGACGGCTGCTGGCGATAGCACCGCGACCGGCGACAAGGATAGCGACTTCCCGCCTCCGCCCCCTGACATGGGTGCAGGCGGCCCGCCCCCTGGCGGTCCCGGCGGATTCGGCCCTCCGGGCGGAGGTTCGTTCGGCAAGGGCAACTTTGGAAAGGGCGGACCCGGCGCGAAGAAAAAATCCGGCCACCGTCCGAAACTCACAGGCAACCACGTGTGGGTAAGCATCGATGGCAAGGCTGCACCGCGCCCGGTCAAGATCGGCCTGAACGATGGCGTGAACGTGCAGATACTGAAGGGCCTTTCCGTGGGTGACTCGGTCGTCGTAAGCCAAGAAAGCACAAGCGCCGGCACGACCACCGAGAAGTCGAAGGCATCGAGCCCGTTTATGCCCGGCCCTCCCGGCAAGAAAAAGAAATAGCGTTCACCTATCAAGAATTTATCAAGATGCCCGCAGTTTGCGGGCATCTTTTTTCAGGAGCGAAATTCGCTTCTACACTTTCGAGTATCGCACGAAGGCAAACCGCCGGCTGTCGGGCGACCAGGAATTCACATTGAGCGTTCCCTGCCCGCCGAAGAACTTCAGGAGCGTGCGCGGCTTGCTCCATCCGGTTTCGTCACTGCCAATCATGATGCGGATTTCGATATTCTTGTTGGGCACGTGGTCGCCCGGGCGCACGTCGCGTTCGTGGTACGCAAGCATCACCACTTTCTTGCGGTCCGGCGAAATATGCGGAAACCACGTATTCCAATGCGGGTCGTCCGTCATCTGCGTCTGTTCGGAACCGTCTGCCTTCATGCGCCAAGCCTGCATACGCCCCGTGCGCACGGAATTGAACCAGATGTATTCCCCATCGCAGTCGTATTCCGGGCCATCGTTCAACCCGAGCGATGTCGTGAGCTGCACCTCGTTTCCGCCCTCGGCAGGAATCGTGTAGATATCGTATTCGCCGTCGCGCTCGGCGCAATAGGCCAGCGTCTTTCCATCGGGCGTAATGCCGTGCAGGTAGCTCGGGGCAAGCGGCGTCACGAGTTCCGGCATGCGACCGTCAAAGAAAATCTTGTAGATGCGCGAAAGTCCATCTTCCTTGGTGTGGTGGCTCACGTACAGCCCTTCGCCATCGGGAGAAAGTACGTGGTCGTTGTTGCAGGTGTTCACGAAATGGCTCGGCACTTGCGTAATGGAACCATCTGCGAGTTCGTACCTGTAAATGCGCCCTTCGCTGTTGTACGTGAGGAATTTCCCGTCGGCGCTCCAGTTCGGGGCCTCTATAACGCAGTCGAATTCCTTGAGCAGTTCCGTCTTGCCGGTTTCGATGTCGCAAATTTCCAGATATGACTTGTTGCCGCTCCGGTCCCACACTTCGCCGGGAGCCTGCTCGAACGGATAGACGACACCCCAGCTTTCGCGAAGCTTGTCCATCTGCGTCATCATCTGCATGGTCTTGCCGTGCGGCATCTCGGGGCATTCCTTGAGCCCTTTTTCAAGAGCCGCCTTGCAGCCCAGAACCTCGTACTCGTAGCAGTTTTCAATGCGAGGCGGCGCTACGGTTTCCACAAGAGTCCCGGCAACATCGAACAACTGAATTTCCACCATGTCGTTGAGGTTCTGCACGCGAATGAAGCCGCCCGTACCATAAATCACGCCCTCGTTCTTGAGCGGGGCCACCATAGATGTCTTGAGGTGCGCCACCTGCCCGTTCGCATACACGAAATCGATCCAGTCCGTGGCATCCACGCCCGTATGGAACTTGACGCACTTCGTCTTCGTCTGCACAATGTGATTCGCGACGCCCTCCTTTTTGGCCTCGTCGCGACCAATGCTGCATATTTCAGGATCGGTCAAAAAGATGTCCGCGAACGTGAGGCTGTAAATGCCCAAGTCAAGCAGTGCCCCGCCAGCCAGTGCCGGGTTGCGCAGGCGTTCAATATGCGAAAGCGGCATCGAGAAATCCGCTTCCACGCTTTCCACACGACCGATTTTGCCCGCGCAAATCCAATCCTTCACCATCTGCACCGCCGGCAAGAACCGTGTCCACATCGCCTCGCTCAAAAAGACACCCTTCTCTTCGGCAAGGGCTATCGCCTCGGATGCAAGCAGAGCATTTGCGGTAAAGGCTTTCTCCACAAGCAGGTTCTTGCCGCGTTCCAAACAAAGTAAAATATCCTTGTAGTGTTCGGAATGCGGAGTCGCGATGTAAATCAAGTCTAAATCTGGGTCCTGCGCCAATTCCTCGTAACTGCCATAAGCGCGCACAAACCCGTACTCGCTTGCAAACTTTTCCGCCTTTTCCAGCGTGCGCGAACCGACCGCGTAAGCCTCTACGCCCATTTTTTGCGTTTCGAGCGCCTTGACCGCCTTGGCCATTTTCGTAGCGATGTGCCCGCATCCGAGAATTCCGAACCGGAGAACCTTTTTGTCCATTTTGTACCTCTCACCCCTCAAAATACCCTTTTTTTGAGCATTTTTGCGTTTTTTTCTGCCGAAAAATGGACTCTTTTGTAAACAATTTCCCCTTTCCGCGTTGTCCTATGGACAACATGTAAATGAAAAATCCGTCCCGAACAGGCACATTTGACATATATTATGGTAGATTAACGATGTATGGAATCTGTTTGACGCAGAGGATGTTATGGCAAAAAACTGGTTTGGAACTCTCGCGACACTCGCCCTGCTTTCCGGGGCATCTTTCGCTTTGGCGGCAGACTACACCCCGCCCGCGACGGCCGTTTCCAAAATCAACAGCTACCGCGGCTACTCGGAACTCACGAGTGCGGCAAGCGGCATGGATATCGACAAGTACACCTACAACATGACCACGTGGCAAATCGACAACGGCGGTTTCTACAAGGCCATGGCCGAGAGCTACAAGAATCCCTACTCGGGCGGCGAGAAATCTGGCTGGCGCTCCGCGACCGGAGGCGACGTAGGAACCATCGACAACGACGCGACCATACAGGAAATGCGCCTGCTGGCGGTGCGCTACAAGGAGACCACCAATTCCAGCTACAAGTCGACATTCAAGACGAGCTTCAACAAGGCGGTCAACTTTTTGCTGACCATGCAGCGCTCTACGGGCGGGCTTCCGCAGGTATGGCCCAAGCGCGGCGCCTATTCCGACCACATCACGCTCAACGACAACGCAATGGTGCGCGCGATGGTGACCATGATGGACATCGCGAACAAGACTTCGCCCTTCGATAGCGACATCATCGACGATGCGACCCGCGCAAAGATGAGCACAGCCGTCGACAAGGCAATCGATTACCTGCTCAAGGCGCAGATCGTGAACAACGGGCAGCCGACGGTGTGGTGCGCCCAGCACGACACCGCGAATTACCAGCCGCGACCCGCACGCGCCTACGAACTCGAATCCAAGTCGGGCAGCGAATCTGCCGGCGTGGTGTGGTTCCTGATGAACTGGCCGAACCAGACCGAAGCCATCCAGAAATCCATCAAGGGCGCCATCGCCTGGTACAAGCGCACCAAGGTAACGGGACTCTATTTCAACAAGAAGGCAGGCACGTTCGAACAGCGCGAAGGCAACGTGCTGTGGTACCGTTTTTACGAAGTCAACAGCGACGACTACTTCTTCTGCGACCGCGAAGGCGCAAGTTCCAAGACGCAGGACTTCACCAAGATTAGCGAGGAACGCCGTACGGGCTACCAGTGGGCGGGCGACTACGGCACCGCACTCCTCTCCACAGAAAACGCATACCTGACCGCGCTCGAGAAGATGCAGGGAACCTACGTGGAACCGCCCCCGCCGGCAGTGATGTGCGGAAGCGATACCTGCAAGACGTTTATCGACGGCGTAAAGTTCATCGATATCAAGGGCGCGAAGGAAGCGACCAACACCGGGTTCGTGGGCGATGGCTACGCGAACGTCGATAACGAAACCGGCAGCTACGTGACCTACGGCGTGACAGCGGCAGTTGCCGGCAAGTACACGCTGTACATCAGCTTTGCAAACGGCGGAGGTTCCGCCCGCGGATACACCGTCGCCGTGGGCGACAAGACGCTTATCGCGGACGGTAGCATGGAATCGACCGGAGCGTGGACCACCTGGAAAACGCAATCCATCGAAGTGGAACTCGACAAGGGCTACAGCGTGCTCAAGTTCGAAAGCCTCTCGAAAGACGGCATGGCGAACATCGATTACATCGGCTGGATGAGCGCCGACCTGTACGCGGGCAAAAAGGAACTCGGCGGGAATAGCGGAGAAGACGGCAATGAAGGCGGCGACTCCACGACCGTCATAGGCGCGCGCAGTATGCGCAATGCCCCGGCACAGGTAAACGACCGCTATTTCATTGACTTTGGCAGCAACAACAGCGCCGCGGGCGTGTACCTGATGCGCGGCAACGGCAAGGTATTCCGCGTGAACGGAACTTCCTCCCGTCATCATGAGAGGCGCAGCCTCGAAGGATCTAGATAAAGGGGATTTCTATGAGTAAGCGTTTAAACATCATCCTCTGTGCAGCCCTTGCAACAAGTTCCTTTGCCGTCGAAAAGCGCAAGATCGATTTCGTGGTCGGCGTTGACGGCGACTTCAAGGCGGCCCTTGCGGCAGCCGGCAGTTCGGGCGCATCCGCAGCCAAGCAGTTCGTCATCTTCCTGCCCGACGGCGAATACGAACTGACAAAACTCACTGCCGACAGTCACGGTAAGACCACCGTGAGTGCCTCGTACGTTTCCATCATCGGGCAGAGCCTCGAAAAAACGGTCATCTCGAACAAGACGGATACCGAAAGCATCGGCCACACGGCAACGCTCTACTTCCCGAAAAACAACGGCATGTACCTGCAGGATATCACCCTGCAGAACAAGAGCACGTTCTGCGGCTCCAGCGCCTGCAGGCAGGTTGCCTTGCAGCAGAACGAAGGCGACAAGTATGTGTACAAGAACGTGCGACTTTTGAGCGGGCAAGACACGTACTACACCAAGAAGGGCCGCACCTACTGGGAAGGCGGCGAAATTGACGGCACTGTAGACTTTATCTGCGGTGGCGGCGACGTGTTCTTCGAGGGAACCAAGCTCGTGATGACGCGTAACGGCGGCTACATTACCGCCTCGCAGAGCAATACGGATTGGGGCTACGTGTTCAACAACACGACCATCAACGTGAGCAATTCCAGCTACAACGGCACATTCTATCTGGGCCGTTCCTGGTCGCGCGCCAAGACGGTATTCCTGAATACGAAAATGGTAGCACAACCCACCGCAGCAGGCTGGGGCCCCGACATGAATTCCGCTCCGGCAGTATTTGGCGAATACAACAGCAAGGACGGCAACGGCAACGCGGTAAACACGAGCCAGCGCAAGACATACTTTGACGGCGGCAAGGACGGCTCGACCGCGACCACTCTCAAGACGGTATGGAATGCAAGCGACGCCGCAAAGTACACGCTCGCAAACGTGCTCGGCGGTAGCGACAACTGGGATCCGACCAAGTTGACGGCGCAGGCGGGCACTCCGAAAATCGAGCAGCAGGGCGCAGAGATTGTGTGGAGCGACGACAACAACGCCCGCGCCTGGGTAGTGTTCGTGAACGGCAAGTACAAGGCGAACGTAGTTGTCCCGAGTTTCTCGCTGGACGGCATCGCCGAAGGTTCCAAGATTACGGTCCGTGCCGCAAACAGCATGGGCGGGCTCGGAGCCTATTCCAACGAAGTCACGACCGTCGAAGCGAACGCAACCTATTACAAGGTAACCATCGGCGAAGCCATTGGCGGAACCGTCATTTCGAACATCGCGGGCGACAAGGTCATGGAAGGCAAGAAGGCGACATTCACCGCGCAGCCGTTTGCAGGCTGGACATTCGCCGGCTGGACTTTTGACGCCGGAAGCGGCCCAAACATCGCAGGTCTGGGCCTCGACGGGAGTAGTGCCACGCTCGAAATTACAGCGGAATGCGATATCGGGCTGACCCCAAGTTTCGAAGCGAAGGGAACCACCAAGTTCCAGGCCGAAACGGGCATCATCGAGAACGCCATCAATGAGAGCACTAACGCGGGCTTCGCTGGCACAGGCTACATCAACTTCGGTACGGGAACATCGAGCGTGAAGGTGCCTGTGTACGCCGAAGCGGCAGGCGAATACAAGCTTACTATGACGTATGCAAACGGGAGCGGCAACGCCCGCAATCTCTCGTTCAAGACTGACAGGAGCGATGCTCAGGAAATGGCCTTCGACGCGACCACAAACTGGACCACCTACGAGAAAAAGGAAGCGACCGTCAAGCTGCCCGAAGGAGCAAGCTACATCACCTTCTCCATCGTGGGAGGGAACGACGGTCCGAACCTGGACCAGCTGGAACTCACCCTCGTGAAGGCGGACGAAATTCCTGACTGGATAATAACTGCGGAGCCCCGCATGCAAATCACACACACGACACACGTGAGGCTCTTCAGCACGACGGGCAAACTGCTGCGGGAGTCTACCGGCGAGGCAATCAGCACAATCGGTCTGCCGCGCGGAATTTACCTGCTGCAGACCCGCGAAGGCTCCCGCAGCGTGCAAAAATCGATACGCGTCGAATAGAGGGCGCCCGCAATAAAAAATGCACGCAGTTAGCACACGCCGTTTATGGCGTGTTTTTTATTCCCCGAAAACAAACTTTACGTACAAATTAAACAACTGCTCGCCCCACAGGTACATAAGCGGGGCAGCCACCGCAAGGAAAGGCCCGAAGGGAATCTGCCCGGTGCCGTCTCCCTTGTTCGCGGCAATCTTCCCGTAAGGCACCATCACGACTATCCCGAGCAAGGCGGCCACGATAAGCGTCTCAACCGCACCGGTTACGCCCATCAGGGCGCCGTAGCCCGCAAGGAGTTTCACGTCGCCGAACCCCATGGCATCTTTCTTCAAGAGCTTGGTAGCGCACCAGCCCAGGAGGTACAGCCCGCCGCCGGCAACTACAGCCCCGAGCAGGCTCTGGAACGGAGTGATCCCTCCGGGAATTATGGAAATCAACAGGCCCGCGACAATGCCGCCGACCGAGATGGAATCGGGTATCAGCTTGTACTTGCAGTCCACCGCGCACACCGGGTATGCCCCGAGCAAGAGCCAGAACATCGAGAGCGCGAACGCCCACACCGCGGGTTCCGTGACCGGCGCCGTGAAGAGTTCCGCAGAAACCGTTCCCGCACTCACCGCGCACGCCGAAAACAGCGCAAGCACTCCGAGCATGCCGCAAAGGGCCTCCCCTATCGGATAAATCACGCTGATAGGCTGGTGGCAACAGGCGCTCTTCCCGCGCAGCCAGAGCCAGCCGACTATGGGCAGGTTGTAGCGGATGGGGATGTGCTTCTTGCACAGGGGGCAGTGGCTCGGCGGGTTTATGAGCGAAATCCCGCGGGGCATGCGGTACACAATCACGTTGTAGAAGCTACCGACGCACGCGCCGAGGGCAAAAAACACTATTAGCCAATACCAAAGCGGAATTTCTTCCATAAAAACCTCAAAAACAGTCCATACAAGAATATATAAACAACGCGGGGTGTTTGTTTTTTCCAATTAAAAAGATAAATTTAAAAAAACAGGACGCTCCCACGGGCGCCCCGTTGTTTCGTGTTTAAAAAGGAATCCTTTATGCGTTTGAGAATTTCTTGCCTAGTCTTTGCCCTGGTAGCGAGCCTCGCCGCTCTCTACGGCTGTTCAAGGGAATCCTCCATCGTGGAGAACGTCCGGCTGAGAAACAACCATTCCATCGTTTTCGCGTTCAGCCACCCCTTCGATAACGCCGAAGCCTTCGCAGATTCCATCAGGCATGCCGACATGCCCGCCGACTCCATCGCCGACACCATTACCGTCACCGTGAACGATTCCGTGTATTTCATGGGATTCCTGCCTCTCTATGCCGAGAAGATCTACCGCTTCGAATGGATTTTCGGGGATTCCGTCATCACAAGCGAGAACACGAAGGTTGTGAGCTGGGCATTCGACAGCGCAGGCGTGTACTTCCCCATCTTTCGTGCCGTTGACGGCAACAACGCGATAGACACCGCGGGTGTGCACAGGAGACCCCTCTACATTCGCGTTATCGACACGCCTCCGCAACTCTCGGTCCCGCGCGACACAGTGAAGGCCCGCCACAAGAAGGCGGCCACGTTGACCATCCTCGCCACAGATTCCTACGGTTCTATCAAGAAGGTCAAGGTGGACCTCGACGCCGCCGGCAAGGATACCGCAAAAGTCTGGGAAACCAAGAAGATAGAGAATACCGACAGCCTCACGCTCTCCATACCGTACAAGGAAGAAAACGTGGATTCCCTCGGGAACCAGACCATATTCGTCAGCGTCATCGATGACGACGGCAACGAGACTCTCGATACCGTGTACCTGCACTTCAACCAGCTGCCCACCATAGAGATGCTGCAGCCGACCGACAACGCATCGCTCAACAGCAAAAAGCGCCAGGCTCTCTACTACCGCGCCGAAGACTCTGACAATCCCGGCTCACTGCGCTACTACATCCGCATGGCGAAGAGCCCCGACGGCCGCAACCCGCCCATCTTTACCGACCCCGAAGAAAGCCTCATCGCAGCAAACATTGTCGAGAAGAGCTTTGAAATCATCGAAATCGCTCCCGACTCCTCCATACACAACGTCGTCGGCCTCGCAGGCATCATATACTGGGACGTGTGGGTCACCGACGGATACGACACCGTCTACGCGAAGCACGTCAAGGATGGCGACAAGGAACGCCCCTGGAAGTTCTACCTGGGAGAAAGCGGTACCACAAGCCTCGAAGACATCGACGGCAATATCTGGGGTTACGCCAAGTACCAGGGCTGGTCGGGACACCACTCCACCATCCGCATCACGGTGGAAGACACGCTGGGCAACAAGTTCTACACGCACACGAACGAGAAGGGCAAGTACGACATCAACCTGAAGCCCGGCAAATACAACGTGCTCGCCACGGACACCTCGGGCTACCGCTTCGCCGATACGCTCCTCAAGAAACGCGAGGTTTTCCCCGATGACACGCTGTTCCTCGACACGATGCTCCTCCGCGACACAGCAAAGCCCGTCATCGTATTTGAAAAGATGGACACGCTGAGAATCCGCGACTTCCAGATCAGTTTCAAGCTGTACGACTTCGGCTCGCAGGTAGCAAGTGCCACCGCATGGCTCGACGGGAAAGAAGTCGAACATTCGTACTTCAGCACCAATAGCTGGAGCAGGAACGAAACGGCAGTCCCCGACGGAGAGCACCTGTTCAAGATTGTCGTGCGCGATAGCGCGGGTCTTGTCTCCGACACGGCAAAAATGACGTTCTACGTAGACGCATCGCTGATTTCGCTCACCATCGACGGCAAAACCTCCAAGATGGTGAACACCACGCAGTCGCTCACGTTCCAGGCCAAGGTAGAAAACGCCGTACCGCTGCCGGATTCCCTCACGTGGATAACCAACATCGAGGGCGCAAGCACCTTCCGCACGAAGATTACCGACAGCGTTGCGACTCTCACCATCGAGAAAACGCAACTGCCTACAAGCATCCAGTCGAACACGTTCTACGAAATGATTGCAAAGACCAGCGACGGCATCACGACGAACAAGGTCCGCTTCGGCTTCTTCGACGACGGCCCCGTCGTCTACTTCGAATCGCCCGTGAACGACACATCCATTTCCATCAACGACACCATTCACTATAACCTGTTCGCATTCGGCAACAACACCGACCCCAACGACAATACCTTTACCCTGGCATGGAACTGCGACGAGGGAACCCCCTGCCCGAGCGACAACTCGACCGAAGGGAACATCTCCTGGAGCACAATCGGCCAGAAGAAACTGGTTGTAGAAATCACCAATGCCGATGACGAGAAAAGGAAGGATACGCTCCTCGTGAACGTCATCTCCGATCCGCCCACCATCCGTACCACGCAGGAAGGCAATGACAACCGGCACAAGATCAACTCGTTTGTAGATGTCGCTGTAAGCGCAAGCGACAAGTTCGGCACCATCACAAAGATCGACTGGGGTTGCACCAACGGCACCATGTTCACCTTCGACGAAAGCAAGGACATTGACCCGCCCGCAAAGAGCATCACGGACGAAACCGTATCGCTCCACATGTCGGGAACGGCGACCGACAGTTACCGTTGCATTGTCCGCGTCACCGACGATGACGGCGAAACTGCAAGCGATACGCTCCAGTTCAAGGTACTCCTGGACCTGCCCTTTGTCTCGATAAACAAGAAGAACCAGACGCTCACCATCAAGGACCAGGTGCAAATGGACTTCGTGGGCATCGACACGCTCGGAACCCTTGTGGGCTACGAGGTGTCCTGCGACAGCGTCAAGGCGAACCTCAACAACAACTGGATCGAATTCAGCGGGCCGGCAGCACCGTCCGTCACAATGCCGCCAGAGGCCTGCACGTGGTACTGCGCCATCCAGGTGACCGACGACGACAACAACAAGTCGCGCGACACGGCGACATTCACCGTACTGCAAGACCCGCCGACAGTCCAGGTGCTCGGAAACTACACCGTGACCATCAAGGACACCTTAAGGCTCGACGCCATCGCGAACGACCGCTACGGCGAAATAGTCCTTTACGAATGGGGTTGCGGCTCTGCGGGAGCAACAAGCATCGGGTTCACCTACTCGAGCACGACCTCGCCGAGCTACTCCGCCATAATGCCCGCGACCGCACAGGAAGACTACCGCTGCATCATCCGCGTCACCGACGATGACGGCAACACGGCCCGCGACACGACAATCATAGACATCATACAGGCGCCGCCGACCGTAATCGTTGCGAACAAGACGGCCATCGTGCGCGAAGGCTACAACATCGTGCTGAACGCTACCGCCTACGACTACCCCGACTATCCGGGCTACATCGAAAAGCGCGAATGGAGCTGTGCAATACCTTCCGAAATCCCGACCCACTGGAAGACGGTCTCGCAGTTCGATACCGTATGGAAGGCGCCCGCACCCGCAGCCACGTTCTACTGCATCGCCCGCGTCACCGACAACGACGGCAACATCGCGATGGACACCATGAGCATCAGCTTCTCAACCGAGACACCCATCATCTCGGTAAAGGACGAGGAAATCTACATCAACGCCGGCGATGCCTTCGAACTGAACGCCAGCGTGAACAACGTGTGGCAGGGAATCAGCTGGTTCACCTGGGAATGCTTCGACGCCGAAACCAAGAAATCGCTCGAGAAGGTGGACAAGTACGACTACTACGCGAACAACCAGAGCTTCTACGACTACCGTCCGGGTGAATTCACCCAGAGCGGCAAGGCCATGTACTGCGTGGTGACCGCCGAGGAATCGAGCACCAAGGTCACGTTCACCGACACCACGCGCGTACAGACCGTGAGCCAGTTGCCCGTGGGCGTGATTACCGCAGCCGACACAGTGTACATGTGGAGCGGCGACGAATCCTTCGACAGCGGCGAGCCCTACTACTTCTACACATCGGAATGGGGCGGCATGAACTCGACGCTCGGTACCATCGGCAATGCCAGCATGCAGGAATTCTGGTGGAACTTCAGCAACGTGGACGGCAACTACTATAAGGGTAATACCGACGGCACCCTCGATACCAACATCCTCGAATTCAACCAGGCGTTCATCCGCAGCTCGAGGGAAACCTCCATGACCATCTGCCTCGACTACCGCGACAGTTCGGCGGAATTCGTGACGCAGTCGTTCCTCGCGAAGCACCGTGCCGAAGAGGTATGCCGCAACATCTACTTCCGCAAGGCATGGCGGAACCTCGCCAAGGATACCGTTATCGAAACCACAAAGATGACGACCGCACCGGTGCTCGCCGTTGCGGGCAACAAGCCCGTGATTGTCTACCTGAAGGACAAGTTTACCGTGAAATCGGCATACCCGACCAGCGACACGACCTGGCAGGAAATTACCGCGAGCGCGATACAGGCCAGCGACTCCATCACGGCGTTGAAGATTGCAAACAACGGGACAGACCTCTATCTCGCCGTCCTCACAAGTGCAGGCAAACTGAGCGTCTACAAGTCGGCTAACGGCACATCCACTTGGGCAACCGTCGGCGACTCCATAACGGGAGCCACGAACATTGCGATTGCCTGCCACCCCACCTCGGGAAACCCGCTCGTAAGCTACATCAAGACAGACACGAAGGCATCCGTATTCAGCCGCTGGAACGGTACAGAATGGGTTACCGCAAACGTGAGTGTACCCACGTACCAGACATACGATACAAGCAACTGCCGCCAAACGACCACAAGGCCCAAGAAAACCGTCTGCGACACCACATACACAAACCACCAGCTAAAGATGCGCGAACTGCAGCCGGCGTACCTCCAGAACGGCTCGCTGGCGTTCATCTTTGTCGATACCACGTCGAATTATCAGGCATACTACACGCTTTACGACAGCGAGTACAGCGTAAAGAAGAATTCCGAGAATATCGCGACCAATGTAAACGGCGTAAATCTCGTCGCCACCGGGAACACGCTCTACATGGGATTCCTGAACCGCGACACCGAAAAGTACGGACCTTACGTGTACAAGGGCGAGGCAGGAACATCTTCCATCTCGTGGACAAAGAGCGGAGTGTACGGGAATTCCATCCACGAGGGCATTATCGCCTACCATATCAACCTCGCCACCTACGACGGGAAACTTTACGCCATCATCGACGACAAAGGCAAGCCCTCGCTCGCACAGAGCCACGTGTTCTACCTGGACGGCAACACCTGGAAACTCCTGGGCGAAAACGAACTGCCCTACTTCAAGGCTACATTCTACAATTATCACAGCTACTACCTCCGCGGCTCTGTCCCGAGTATAGCCGTCGGCTCGAACGGCAAGGTGTTCATCTCGATGCTCGCCTGGGAAAACGCGGGCGGCCGCGGCAAGAACTTCGGCCCCATCGTCATGAAGTACGTGGCAGACACGTGGACCGTACACTAGCATTTAAATAACGGAGAATTCAATGAATATCGAAATCGCAGCGATTTGTGACGCAGCTACCGCGAACGGCATAGGCGGAAGACTCAACATACTGGGGGCATTCGACAGGATATTCCCCGCAAAGTTCCCCTTTGTCATCCCGCAGTGCTCTGCAGCGTTCCGCATCCGCTACCAGCGTTCCGAAACGGGCACGCACAAGCTTTGCCTTTCCATAGAAGACGTGTGCGGGCACCCAATCGTGCCGGCAATGGAATCGAACATTCCCTTCGAGCCCGTCGCAGAAGGCCTCGATACCGCGGCCATAAACCTGGTGCTCAACATGCAGCGACTGCAGATAGCGCGCCCCGACAAGTACATCGTGCGCCTGCTCATCGACGATGAGGAAATGATATTCCTGCCGCTCTACATTCTCGAAGACCCGCGCGCCAAGCGTGCCAACCCGAGCGCAGAAGGCGAAATCAGGAACTAGCGAAGCAATGCCCGCCCGCCACAACATCCCGGCAGCCTTCCTGCTCTTTGCGGGAGCGTTCGCGTTTATTGCCTGCAGCGGCATAAACGACAGCTGGGAAGTCAAGGGCGGTGGGTACATTAAGTACAAAGTAAACGACGGGGAAAACCGCACCATCGAGCTCGGTCCCGACGATGTGGAAATCCCCTTCATCAAGAACAGTCACCACTACCTGTATGTGCAGACGCGCCTCGAGGAAAGCGACCAGGGAGACCAGTTCGCCTTCATGGTGAACAAGCCCGTGCTGGGCGACAACGCCCCCGTGCAGGGGCAATACTCCTGGTTTGTTGCGGAAAATTCCGAAAAAGGCATGATTTTCGCCGAAAACAGCGTAATCCACTTCGACCAGAAAGACGATTCCACGTGGACCGCCGACCTGGAACTCTACGCCACGGACTGCAGGAGCGGGCGCTGCGTGGACACTCTCCCGAGGCTCAAAATTACCGGCAGGTTCCGCTACTGGGTACCCGCAGAATACCGATAGGCCAAAAAAACGGGCCAAAAACGCCCCTTGACAAAGCGGGCGCAAGTTTCTACCTTTGGGCTACCTTAAGGTCGATTAGCTCAGTTGGTTAGAGCGCCACCTTGACATGGTGGAGGTCACAGATTCGAGTTCTGTATCGACCACTGAAAAAGGCCCTGCAAAGCAGGGTCTTTTTTTATTTCAAAAAATCATTTTCCGAGCATAGCGCGAGCGGTATAACCGTGAACAACAAAACCGTGAGCAACATAAAAAAAGAAACCGCCCTTACGGGCGGTCCCTTGAATAGCTTTTAAGCTAGGCGAGAATTACTTCTTGCCCTTGCTCTTGGCAGCGTCGGCCTTGAGAGCAGCACCGGCCTTGAAGCCGACGGTCTTGGAAGCCTTGATCTTGATGGTGGCGCCAGTCTGCGGGTTGCGGCCGGTACGGGCAGCGCGAGACTTGACAGCGAAGGTGCCAAAGCCGATCAGCTGGACGTTGCCGTCCTTCTTGATGCCAGCAGCGATGCCGTCGAGCACAGCGTCGAGAGCACGAGCAGCAGCAGCCTTGGATTCAATACCAGCGTCCTTGTTAGCGAGGATGGCGTCGATGAGTTCTTGTTTGTTCATTTTTTAACTCCTTGAGTTGTTGAGATTAATTGTATGGTGATATTATACCTTTTTTTTTGCCATGTGGAATACTTTTTTTAAAAAAAGTGTCTTTTTTCCGAGCCCTTTAAAATCAAGCCTCGGGCGGTGGTTCGACCTCTTTCGCCTCCGCTTCAGCAGTCTTCTCGTGGAACCTGTTGAGGTACACCAAGCATATACAGGTGAAGGGTATCGCAACTAGTAACCCTAAGAAACCCAACAACTTACCCCATATAGAAAGCGACAGAAGAATGCCCACGGGAGGCAGGTCCATGGAGCCTCCGACAATGCGCGGGACAAGGAAAAAATCCTCAATGACCTGCACCACCAGATAGATTGCGCCGATGATGATGGCGACTTCCCAGAACGGAAGTCCCGTGTTGAGGGCGTGGACTACCGCCAGTAGCAGTGCGAGCGGAATCGTGGTGAGCTGCATGTAGGGGATCATGTTGAGCGCTCCGGAGAAAAGACCAAAGGCGACCCCCATAGGCAGTCCCATCACGCCGAACCCGATAGCGTAGAGTATCCCGACAATAAGGGCGACCAGCGCCTGAGCACGGAAGTAGTTTCCCATGAATTTGTCTGTATCCATTGCAAACAAACTAGCCTTCCGGCGAAAACGGTGCGGGAACACGTGCAACATGCCGTTACGAATCTTGTGCATGTCGAGCATGATGAACACGAGATACATGAAGATAATCGCAGCGCTGGAAAACCACACGGCAACAGTGCCCGTATACGAAAGTACGCCCCAAGCGCCGGGCAATACTTTAGATGCAATGCTCTGGACTTCGCTCCAGAAATCCATGTGCTGCATGGCGGCCGCTAGTTTGTCCCAAGAGACCATGGAGCGTACCGTTTCCCACAAATTGGCGGGCAAAAATTCGTTCAGGCGCGAAGACCATTCCGAGTCCGTAAACATGCGCGCAATCAACGTACCGAGCGTGCGCACTTCGTTCACCACCTGCGGAATAAACAGCTTCCCGACACCAAAGAGAATCAGGGCGAACCCAAGCAGCACGATGATGACGGCAATGACGCGTTTCTTCACCTTCTTCTGCAACTTGTTCACAATCGGGTCTACAATGTAGGCGATGAGAAATGCCGCAAAGAACGGGAACAGAACCCCGCGCAGGTAATACACGAGGCAGAGCGTGGCGACAATCCCGAGGCTCCAAAGCACGAACCGCATCACGCGATCCAGATTCCAGTATTTAGTCATTTTTCCCCGCAGTTTTTAATTTCTTTTTTCTAGCCATTCCAATCACATCTGCTTCCAGCAAGGCTAGCACCACCAATATAACAACAAGCAGCGCGTACATGCCGCGTTCAAAATCGCGGTTCACGCCCCACAGGCGAATTTCCTTCAAGTTTATCTCGTCGGGAATCCCGCGCATTATGCCGTCGCCGTTTGCTATTTCGATTGCGGCACTGCGGTACAGGTACGTAAGACCGTCGTCCTCTTCCATTCCCATCGCGGCAAGCCACCATACAGCCGTCTTGATTTCGGAAAGCGAGAACTTTGCCGATGCGAGGGAGCGCTGCGCGGGAACGTTAAGCACCAGCGGGCGCAACGTCTCGCGGAGACCTTCCTTGGTATGCGCGGGGTCGTCCGTCAAGATGCGGAGCGATATCGAACGCATGCGGCCCGTAGCAAAAATCACCTCCACGGAATCGTATTTCGAAAGGTCGAACAATCCCGCGGGCCTGTTCCCGACAGACATCAGGTTGAACCCCACGCCCACCGCCGGGTACGCCACGCCGGAGCGCACGTTTATCGAAATATCAATCGAAGAGTCCTTCACGTCGAGTTCCGACGTGGAAGTGCCCCCGAAGGGTTCATCCGTGAGGGCGTAAATCCCGAACGTATTTGCCGGAAAAACAACGCACGAGGTCGCACGGAACGCAAGGAACGCGTACACCCACGCGAAAACGAGAAACGCGAAGACTGCGCCTATGACAATCCTAGTCCTTATCTTCATCGCCATGGTCTTTGTGACGGAGACCCACCGCAACTATGGTAAAGCCAAGGAAGGCGAACAGCACGATACCGAAATAGAAGTTGCTCACCCCGCTTGCGTGAATCCCGTAGATTTCAAGCGCGAACGCTGTCCCGCGGGCCTGTTCCCAGCCGGGCGCGATTTCCACGCGGGCAACGGATTCCTGGTGGCGCTTGTTGAACTTCGGGTCGACACCCGCATTCCCGTACCAGAATTCCGGCGTGTAGAGTTCTTCCATCGGAATGGCAACCGTCTGGCGCTTTCCCGGCTCCAGCGGGACTTCCTTCATCAACAGCTTGAACGTCTGCTGCTTTTCAAGGTCCGTCACGTCGGGATCGAACGTCCACACCTTCAGCAACACCTGCTTTGTTCCGGCAGCCTTCACGTCCAAAAAGATCGTATCGACGAAGGTCCAGTTCCTGTAATCTTTCTCGCCTTTCGGGTCAAAGTTCCAGAGCA
>Ga0310786_10000279_pt1 | contig 85164 bp, 76 predicted proteins | sample AusTroGonzalo_MG_FD_203881 | JGI IMG/M metagenome (GOLD analysis project Ga0310786, IMG submission 203881) | Bovine rumen microbial communities from tropical cattle in Woodstock, Queensland, Australia - Gonzalo_03 (v2) (version 2) | ecosystem: Host-associated > Mammals > Digestive system >... | reverse complement strand
ACATGTTTTAGCAGATGCTCTTTTAAAACTGGTGTTCGATACAACTCCATATGACTTTCTAGTTTTACCAGGCGGAGGAAGAGGAACAAGAAACCTAGCCCAGTCCCAATTGGTGCCAATGTATATCGAAAAATTTGTAAAAGCAAATAGGCTAGTTTGTGCTATCTGTGCTGCCCCATCCATATTAGGCAAGCTGGGTTATCTTAAAAATGAAAAATATACATGTTTTGCCGGTTGTAATGAAGGAATTGAAGGATATTTCACCGGATCAGAAGTTGAGGCTTCTGGTCAATTTATTACCGCAAGAAGCATGAGATATTCTGTCGATTTTGCTCTCACAATTATTGAAAAATTATTAGGAAAAGAAGCAAGAGTAAAAGTTGAAATTGGTTTAAACGGACAAACCGCAAAATGAATCAAATAGAAGAACTTCAAAAACTAATTGATAACGCACATCGTATCGTTGTTTTAACTGGGGCGGGCATTTCAACTGCCTCAGGTATTCCAGATATTCGTTCCAAAGATGGAGCAATGAATAACAAAGATCTCATCAAGAAGTATAAATATAATTACGAGACAATTGTTTCGCACACTTTCTTTATGAGAAATACCGAAGAATTCTATCGTTACTATAAAGAACAAATGATTTTTAGAAAAGCTAAGCCAAGTATTGCCCATAAATATTTGGCCAAACTTGAAGATAGAAAACCATTAACCATCATTACTCAAAACATCGATGGACTTCACACTGTTGCGGGCTCAAAAAATGTTATTGAATTTCATGGATCCACCCAACGCAATTACTGTATGGATTGTCATGAGCCGTATTCTTTAGAATACATTCTTGATTCAAATGGCGTTCCAAGATGCAAAAGATGTGGCGGAATTATTAAACCAGACGTTGTATTGTTCGAAGAAGGAATCGACTACAATGCAATTCATGAATCGGTTGCTGCTACCGAAGCTGCTGATTTATTAATCGTCATCGGTTCTTCGTTGGTTGTTTATCCAGCCGCAGGTATTCCAAATTATTTCCACGGCAGCAATATTGTTATCATCAATAGAGATCCGACACCTTTAGATGCATACGCAAAAATTGTCATACACGATGACATCAATAAGGTATTTGAAAAATTATATTAACTAATCTTCTTTAAAATATAATCTACATACGCACCGGCAACATTGATTCCGGTCGTTTTTTCAATTCCTTCATAAAAAGCGTTGGAATTAACTTCAGAAAGAATTGGTTCGTTGTTAGGTCCGATAAGTAAATCAACACCACAATAATCTAAATCAAGAATTTCACTAGCTTTGATAGCGGCATCTAAATATGGTTTTGGAAGTTCAACGACGCTGGCTGTGCCACCTGTCGCAAGATTGGAAAGATAGGAATGTTTGTTCTCTCTTTTCATATATGCGACGACTTTATGACCAATCACAATTATGCGGTAATCGACGCCTTTTGAGGTCGAAATAAACTGTTGAAAAATGTGAGGAATATGAATCAATTTATCTTCAATTTCTCGGAGTTCTGCGGAGTTTTTAACAAAATATACCTGCCTTCCAAGCGATCCATAATTCTCCTTTACGATCATTGGAAAACCGAGCTTATTCTCAACGTCCTTTAAGTAATCTCTATTGCCATCATCGTGATAACAAAGTGTTGAAGAAATGGTTGTTGGCATCTTGATTCCAGAGTTCGCCAAAGTGATGTGAGTAAGCATCTTATCGTCGCAGCGGACAATTGATAAAGTTTTATTAAATAATCTCAAACCGCTTCTTTCTAACATATCTGCGACATAACGATCTTTATCCAAATATAAAGCAAATTTGTAACCTTTGATTTTTGAAACGATGTTTCCGCTTTCGATTAAAGCGAGTAATTCGTTATTCTTGATAATTTCTACTTCATAGCCACGTTTAAAAAATTCCTCTTTTAATCGATAAATTTGATGTTTAATTCCGTCAGCAATGGCGTAGCCATTAATGATTATCAAAGCTTTGTTCATTCTTATGTCTTTCTATAAACATATCAATGGCACTTTTCGCACTTGTAACGAAGAAGGCTATCGCGAAATAAATTAGATGTAAAGTCAATCCTTCTTTGGTGTGAACACAAAGGAGAATACCGACAACGATATCTCCGGTTGACACTAGGATTTCAATAATATCTGCATTGTTTTTATGTTTAATCATGTGTGGAAGCACATTTATGATCTCGGTTGCACCACGACAAATGTCGATAATACCCCAAATGATACAAATTTCTTCAACGCTGAAATATGGGCTTTCCCAAGTTACAAGGAACAAAATACCAAAAGCAAGGCCAACAAGACCAATGATTAGATAAGAAGTTTTTTTGCTATCGACAGAATATATTAGAAGATGTGGAACGCATCCTAATAAAATGAAAATTGGAAGAAGAATCTCTAAACCATTCAAATCTTTTGTCGTCAAAAGAATAATAATTGTTAGCCCGACAGCGAAATGATAAAAGATAGAAAAAATGTATACTATTTTTTTATACAATTTTTTGTGTGCTTCATTCATACTTTTCTATTATACAAAATTTCATTTTAGAATTGTTAATATAAATTATTCTATTTATAATAATTTCACGTCATAATTATGTGGAAAAAGATTAAATTAATTCTTGGAAGCGTTAGGGAATATAAAAAATATGCGATAATAACCCCTATTTTCATGATATTCGAAGCTCTCATCGAATGTGCCATGCCTTTCATGATGTCTGCTTTGATTGACTCAGTTAACAATGGAGTGTCCACTACATACAACGGACTTCCTAAGGAAAGAGAATTAAATACTATTGCTGATATCTTCAAACCAATTCCTTATACGAATGCTGGTTTGGGTTTCACAATTTACGTTACTGTTTTTGGATTGATGCTTACTTTAATCTTGATGGCAGGTCTTTCTTTAACCTGTGGAATCTTAGGTGGAAGAACCGCTGCTAAAGCATCCATTGGTATGGCAACTAACTTAAGAGGCGATTTGTATCGTAAGATTCAATCATTCTCTTTCGCTAACATAGATAAATTCTCAAGCGCTTCGCTCGTTACACGTATGACCACGGATGTTCAGAACGTGACGATGGCTTTCCAGATGTGCATTCGTATCGTCATTAGAGCACCGCTCATGATGATTTTCTCAGCCATCATGGCTTTCATCTCTGGTGGCATTATGGCGTGTATCTTTGTGGTACTCGTCCCAATCATTGCCTTTGGTTTGTTCTTAATCGTTAAAAACGCGATGGGAATTTTCATCCGCGTCTTCAAACGTTACGACAAACTCAACGAATCAGTCGAAGAAAACGTTTCGGGTATTCGCGTTGTTAAATCATATGTCCGTGAAGATTACGAAAAACAAAAATTCAACACCGCTTCCGATAATATGACTGGTGACTTTGTCAAAGCAGAAAAGATAGTCGCATTAAATAACCCATTACTAAACACCACAATCCATGTTTCCAATATCTTAGTTGTTTCAATCGGAACATACATTATTTATAGATCCACCATAGATGCAGACTTCTGGGCTCACTTAACCATTGGTCAAATGTCTTCTCTTCTCACATACGGCATTCAAATCTTGATGTCAGTCTTAATGATTTCAATGATTCTTGTCATGCTCGTCATGTCTTTGGAAGCTATTCGCCGTATTTCCGAAGTTCTTCAAGAAGAACCAACTATCGTTAATCCAAAACATCCAGTTGAGAATGTTAAAAACGGAGATATCTCTTTTGAAAATGTTTCCTTCAAATATAAAGAAACTGCCGAATCAAACGCACTCAGCAACATTAATGTTGATATAAAATCTGGACAATTCATTGGTATTATCGGTTCAACAGGATCTGGTAAAACCAGTTTAGTTAACCTTATCAGCCGTCTTTATGATGTCAGCGAAGGCTCTATCAAGGTCGGCGATGTTGATGTTAGAGACTACGACTTAAAAGTCTTAAGAGATAATGTCGCAGTCGTTCTTCAAAAGAATGTTTTATTCTCAGGAACAATTGCCTCTAATTTAAGATGGGGCAACAAAGAAGCTACCGAAGAAGAGATGAAACGCGCTTGTAAGATTTGCCAAGCGATGGAAATCGTTAACGCTAAACCGGAAGGATTTAATTCTCCAGTTGAACAAGGTGGAGCGAACTTCTCGGGTGGACAAAAACAAAGACTTTGTATTGCGCGTGCAATATTAAAGAAACCAAAAATTATGATTCTTGATGACTCAACCTCTGCAGTTGACACCAAGACCGACAAATTGATCCGTAAAGGATTAAAAGAAGATTTACCACATATGACCAAAATCGTCATCGCGCAACGTATTTCTTCTATTGAAGAAGCTGACAAGATTATTGTTTTAGACGATGGTCGTATTAACGCAGTTGGAACTCACGAAGAACTTCTAAGATCATGTCAGATTTATCAAGAAGTTTACTATTCGCAGAATAGGATTGGAGGAAAAAATGCCACCAATTAGGATTAAGGAACGCGCTAAAGCGAAAAAAGGAACTGTCAAGCGATTGCTTAAGACGCTTTTTAAGCTTTATCCAATTCGCTTGTCCTTTGCAATTTTCTGCATCATTTTCAACGTCTTCGCTAACCTATGCTCTTCAATATTCGCGAACTTCATTACAGTTTGTATTTCTGAATCAGTCTTCCCGACCACTCCGGGATTAGGACCTTCTAATCCATTTACTGGAAGTCACGATTTAGAAAACGTGATGAGTTTCATCACCATCAGAGACACAAACGTTACGAAGTTACTTATCGCCATGGGCATCATTTATATCTTTGGTATTTTTGCTGCTTGGTGGTGGAACCGCACTATGGCGATTGTCACTCAGTTATATATGAATAGATTCCGTAAGGAAATGTTCAACCACTTACAAGATTTACCAATCAAATATTTTGATACACATAAACATGGTGAAATCATGTCCTTGTTCACAAACGACATTGACACCATTCGTCAATTTATTTCTCAAGCAATGCCAACGATGTTACAAGCTGGTTTAGCTGTTGCTTTCTGTTTCACCGCAATGATGCTTAACTCAATATGGTTAACATTAGTGACTATCGTATGCACTATCGGTATGTTCTACTCCATCAAGATCATTGGTGGACGTGCTGCTAAATACTTCATTAAGCAACAAGCACAAGTCGCTACCGTTGAAGGAAATATCCAAGAATCAATTAATGGTTTGAAGGTTATCAAAGTCTTCACTCACGAAGAAGAATCAACCAAACAATTTGACGAATTAAACAACAAATTAAAAGAGTACGCAACAACGGCAAATATCCACGGAAACATTACTGGTCCGATCAATATGAACATCGGTAACTTTATGTACATTTTGACCGCAATTGTCGCGTTTTTGATGCTTTTAATTCCTGGTTTCGACAACTTAACATTTGCTGGCTTTGTCCCAATTACAAGTGAAAATATGTCGACCTTCTGGGGCATTGTTATCGCCTTCTTGATGATGTCGAGAATGTTTGCAAATAACATCAATAACTTCTCACAACAAATCACCTTTATCGTCATGGGTATGGCGGGTGCTTCACGTTGTTTCGACTTAATGGATGAAACTCCAGAAATGGACGAAGGTTACGTTACCCTTGTTAACATCACAAAAGATGAACAAGGTAATATCGTCGAATCTAACGAACGCACCAGAATGTTCGCATGGAAGCATCCTCATCAAGATGGAACTGTCACATATACCGAACTAAAAGGCGATATTCTTTTAGACCATGTCGACTTCTCTTATGACGGAACTAAATTAGTTCTAAAAGATGTTTCTATTTTTGCTCACCCAGGTGAAAAGATTGCGCTCGTAGGTGCTACAGGCGCAGGCAAAACCACCATTACAAACTTAATTAACAGATTCTATCCACTTAAAGATGGCAAAGTTCGTTATGATGGAATCAATATTAATAAAATTAAAAAGGACGATTTAAGACGTTCTTTAGGAATTGTTTTACAAGATGTTAATTTATTCACTGGCACAGTCATGGATAACATTCGTTATGGAAGACTAGACGCGAGTGATGAAGAGTGTATCGAAGCAGCTAAGATTGCTAATGCACACGACTTTATTCAACGTCTACCAGAAGGATATAACACCTTGCTTGCTGGCGATGGTTCTAACTTATCGCAAGGACAAAGACAGTTGCTTTCAATCGCTCGTGCCGCGGTTGCAGACGCGCCTGTAACAATCCTAGATGAAGCTACTTCCTCAATCGATACTCGTACTGAAAGAATTGTTCAACAAGGAATGGATCAATTAATGAAAGGACGTACCGTCTTTGTTATCGCTCACCGCTTATCAACAATTCAAAACGCAGAAGCAATTATGGTCTTGGACCATGGTGAAATTATAGAGCGTGGTAACCACGATGATTTGATCGCTAAGAAAGGCTATTACTACCAGTTATATACTGGAGCCTTCGAATTGGAGTAATTATGAAAAAATCTGTTTTAGTTTTATTAATCTCATCTTTATTACTAACTGGATGTTTTAATTCAACAAAATCAAAATCAAAGCATTCAAAGTCTTCAACTACGGCCGAGTCTAGTGAGAGTTCTACTAGCGGAAAGGGTTCAACCTCCGGAAGTTCTAAATCCAGTAGCGGCACAACAAGTAAGACTTCTTCTGGAAGTGGAAGTACTTCAACGACCTCATCCACTTCATCAACTTCTAGCACTTCTCAAGATCCAGAAGTAATTGATTTAGGCACACGCACAATTAGTGAAATACGTACTTATATTGAAGAACATCCAATTGAAATCCCAACTGGTAAGATAGGCGCGGTTAACTATAAAGTTAAAGTAAATTTTTTTGGAGTAGTAATCGAAAGAACCGACTTAAAAAAGACCACTAAAACATACGGATGTGATGTTCCTGAACAAGCGCGCGTATTTTTTGCGGATGAAACCGGATATATCGGAGCCGCGAGTAAAGTTGGTGAAGGAACTTTATACAACAAAGTTGCAGATTATGTAGGCGAAGCCGATTCAAAATATGCAATCACCGCTTATATCTCAACTTATCTTGGCCATCCAGAAGTTTTACCAATTATGTATGAGTTAGACAAGGACTTATCAGTAACATATAATCCAGCAACTCTAACAGAGGCTCAATTAGAGATAAACAATTTCTGGAATACCACCAAAGATATAACTTATAACTGTGCTGGTCATGGTTATGGTTCTTATTACAAAATTCCAAAGGCCACTTGCTATTATTACGAATCCGGAGGCTCAAGAGTAGACATCTATTACTTTACAGATGGTGAACACCTTTTGAAGGCTATCGCACATAACCGTGCCGTCATCTCTGTTGGTAAGGTATATGACCTTTATGGAATTGCTTCAATTCAAAATTATTCATCAGCATTATTAATTGTTGGTGCGACCGTTCTAAATACTGAAACTCCCGCAGAAATTGATTTAAATGTTGCAGTTAACGAACCAATCGATACATTAAGAACTGTCAAAGCATCACAAGATGACACCAATACTAGATATCCAAATTTCACTTTGTTCTGGGCAGGTATCTATAAGACTACAGGCTATTTAACTAGCTGTGTTGAAAACAGTAAATACTATATTGGAATCCGCGATACTTATTACACCGGAACACAAGAAATTGAAGGAAAGATTAAAGCCCAAACAACTTATAAGATGGCTTTAATCGACAATGATTATTTCTGGAATCAGACATGGGAAGACATTAAAGAACATAATCCTTACAAAAACTATATTAACGTTAACACCCCAGTTGAACTTTATTACATTCCTCAACAGCTTGACTACTCAAGTGGAGCTACCGCTTGGAAGATATTCCTTCTTCCGACGACTCTACCAACTGAATAAAAAAAGGAAGCTATGCTTCCTTTTTATTTGTTATGAATCTTCAAGACGTTTTCCATTAGGGCAAGTCTAGTTAATAACCCAACACCTCCAGGCACTGGGGTTTGAAGTTTGACTTTTCTTTCAGGAAGAATATCGCCATGTAGTCCGTTTTCATCACGGTTAATGCCAACATCTACCAAGGTGGCGGTTGGTTTGAACTCAAATCTATCATCGATGAGATGTTTTTTACCTATTGCAACAACAACGATATCGGCATTCGCTAGATAGCGATACATATCTTCAAATGTGGTTTTTGAATGAAGAACTGTGACATTGCAACTTTCTTTAAGAAGCATCTTTGCCATTGGTTTACCAACAATGTTACTTCTTCCAATTACAACTGCATTTTTACCAAGTAGCTCAACGCCTTCGTGTTTTAGATAATTCATGATTCCTTGCGGAGTGCAGGGATTAAGCTTGCTTAATGGATGGAAACCGTCAACATCTTTGTCAGGAGAGATCGCTAATTTGATTGTCTCTTCGTTGATTTGTTTTGGAAGTGGCATTTGCACAATAAAACCATCGACTTTTGAATCTTTGTTCAACTTATCGATAAGTTTTAATAATTCGGCTTCACTTGTATCAACTGGAAGTTTAATTAATTCAGCTTTTATTCCAAGTTCAGCTGCATCTTTAAGTTTGCCACGAACATAAGCATTACTAGCATCATCCTCATTCAATTGGACGATAATAAAATTAACAGGAGTGACAAGTTTAGCTACTTCGTTTTTAAGTTCCTCTTTGCGAGTTTTAACGTATTCTTTTATAGTCATACGAATATTATAACGATTAGAGATGAGATTATATAGAATTTTTCAATTTTTTATTTATAATAAAAGAATGGATTTTGTAGGAATAGATAAATTCTCACTTCTCGATTACGATGAAAACGTATCGGTTGTTTTGTTCGCGCCTACATGTAATTTTAGATGTCCGTTCTGCCATAACGGCCAATCGGTCTTAGAAAACAATCTCGCAATTCCGTTTGATGAGATTTTAGAGTTCTTAAAAACTAGAACTGGTTTAATCGATGCGGTTGTTGTCTCCGGTGGCGAGCCAACTCTTATGAATGATCTTGTCGAAAAGATCGAAAAAATAAAAGAATTGGGTTTTAAAATAAAGTTAGATACTAATGGAACAAATCCAGATGTTTTACGTGAATTACTCCGCAAAAACCTAATAAACTATGTCGCAATGGATATTAAAAATAGTGAAGAAAAATATGCCGAAACAGTCGGTGTAACAAATCCGCTTTTAAGCAAAATTAAAGAATCTATTTTTCTTATTATGAATTCCGGAATCGACTATGAATTCCGTACTACATTAGTGGCAGAATATCATTCCAAAGAATCAATCGAAAAGATGGGCGAACTTATTAAAGGTGCAAATAAACTCTTTCTTCAAAAATTTGTTGATCGCGAAGGAGTAATTAAAAAAGGCCTTCACCCCGTTGAGGAAGTTTGGGCCTTGTCTTATAAAGAAATCTTACTTGGTTATGTTGAGCAAGTAGAGCTTAGAGGTTATTAACCGATATATCTAACTGCACTTAATGCAGCTATTGCTCCATCATTGCATGCCGTCACAACCTGACGGATTTCTTTTTTTCTAGTATCTCCACATGCATATAGACCTGGAGTTTTAGTAGCCATTGATTCATCTGTAACAATATAGCCTTTATTTAAATCAACAAGCTTGGAGAACTTTTCATTATTTGGAATTTGTCCAATCGCGATGAAGACGTTGTCGGTTTTGCATTCGAGTTTTTCTTTTGTTTGAGTGTCTTCAAACACTAAACCTTCTAATTTATCTTCACCAAGATATTGGATTAAATTCATATTATGTTTGACTATGATGTTTTCTTTTTGACGTAATCTATCAACAAGAATTTGATCGCCAAAGAAATGATCAAACAAAGTAAACATATGAACTTTTGTACAATAATTTGCTAAAAGCAAAGCATATTGAAGGGCTGTATTAGCGTCACCAATTAAATAGACGTCTTTGCCTTTATACATTGGGCCATCACAAACAGCGCAGAACGATACTCCTTTGCCAACGAGTTTTTCTTCGTTTGGAAGATTCATCATCCTATGTTTAACGCCGTTAGCGATAATAACAGCTTTGCTTTCGTATGTTCGATAATTGGTGGTGACAATAAATTTGTCACTGGTCTTTTCAATGTTCAAAACATCTTCTAATTCAAATTGGGCACCTAGATCCATAATTTGTTCAAACATATGGTCAGATAAATCTAAACCAGATATTTCTTTTATGGATGGATAGTTCTCAACTCTTGGAGAATTAGCAATTTGTCCACCAAAGTTTTCCTTCTCTAAAATGAGAACGGATTTATTTGAGCGGAGCGCATAAAGCGCCGCACTCATACCTGATGGACCACCACCAACAACAATGATATCGACCATATTAGTTCAAACCTTCAATGAATCCTTTGATGTTGGACGCGTTTTCAAACACTTCAATTCCGTTTTCGTTTGGAACAAGAAGAGTTGGAGCTTTGGTAACATTGAACTTTTTGGTTAATTCAACGTTTTCTTCAGCATCGATAACTTGATACTTAATGTTGGCTTTGTCTAACAACATTTTGGCCATTTTACAGTTTGGACAAGTCTTAGTGGCAAACAATAAGATTTCGTTTAATCTTTCGCTAGAATTTTCTTCTTTGGTTGGTTGTTCATCACATTTGTTTCCGTTTGCGTCGTGGGTCAAATGAGAGTTCTTTGGATCGTAGACTTTACGGTTCTTGAACTCTTCTGTTTTACCATCATTCCAGTTTTGAACTGGACGATAATACCCGGTAATTCTTGAATAAACTTCGGTTCTTTGACCACATTTTGGACAAACGTATTGTTCGCCTTCAATGTATCCGTGTTCCTTGCAAATTGAGTAAGTTGGAGACATTGTGTAATAAGGAATGTGATAGTTTTCGGCAATCTTACGAACAAGATTCATACAAGATTTATATGAAGGTAATTTTTGTCCTAAGAAAGCGTGGAAGACTGTACCAGAAGTGTAAAGAGTTTGAAGTTCATCTTGGACATCCAACGCTTTGAAAATATCTTCGGTGTAACCAACTGGTAAGTGTGAAGAGTTGGTGTAGTACGGAGTCTTACCATTTTCTGAAGCAGTGATGATATCCGGATATCTCTTCTTATCGTGCTTTGCTAAACGATAGGCGGTAGATTCTGCTGGTGTAGCTTCTAAGTTATAAAGATCTCCGTAAAGTTCTTGATAATCAGATAATCTATTTCTCATATGATTGAGAACATCTTTAGCGAATTGAACAGCTTCTGGATTAGTTAAATCTTTTCTTAACCATCTAGCATTTAAGCAAGCTTCGTTCATTCCGACTAATCCGATTGTAGAGAAGTGGTTATTGAAGGTACCTAAATAACGTTTGGTGTAAGGATATAATCCCGCTTCAAGAAGAGTGGTAATTGTGTTACGTTTCACTTTAAGTGAACGTGCAGAAATATCCATAATCTTATCTAATCTGGTATAGAAGTCTTTTTCATCAGTCGCTAAGTAAGCAAGCCTTGGCAAGTTAATGGTGACAACACCGACAGAACCAGTTGATTCACCAGAACCGAAGAAGCCACCAGATTTTTTACGTAATTCACGTAAGTCTAAACGGAGTCTGCAGCACATACTTCTAACATCGCTTGGTTCCATATCGGAATTGATGTAGTTGGAGAAGTAAGGAGTTCCGTATTTAGCGGTCATAGTAAATAACAACTTGTTATTTTCGGTTTCGGACCAGTCAAATGTTTTGGTGATTGAATAGGTTGGGATTGGATATTGGAATCCACGACCATTCGCGTCACCTTCGATCATGATTTCGATAAAGGCTTTGTTAACCATTGCCATTTCTTCAACACAATCTTTGTATTTGAAGTCCATTTCTTTTCCACCAACGATGCAGTTAAGTTCGGCCATATCGTTTGGAACAACCCAGTCTAAGGTAATGTTTGTAAATGGTGCTTGAGTTCCCCATCTTGATGGAGTGTTAACACCATAGATGAAAGATTGAATGCATTGTTTGACTTGTTTGTAGTCTAAATGATCCGCTTTAACAAATGGTGCTAAATAAGTATCAAATGATGAGAAGGCTTGTGCACCAGCCCATTCGTTTTGCATGATACCTAAGAAGTTAACCATCTGGTTACAAAGTGTAGAAAGGTGAGCGGCTGGAGCAGATGTAATCTTACCAGTAACACCTCCTAAACCTTCGGTAATGAGTTGTTTCAATGACCAACCAGCGCAATAACCAGTCAACATGGATAAGTCGTGAATATGGATATCGGCGTTTCTATGAGCATCACCAATTTCCTTATCATAGATTTCGCTTAACCAATAGTTAGCGGTGACCGCACCTGAGTTGGATAGAATTAAACCACCAACAGAATATGTAACAGTTGAGTTTTCTTTAACTCTCCAGTCATTGATCTTCAAATAGTTGTTGATAACGTTTTTGTAGTCAATGTTGGTTTCTTTAAGTTGTCGAAGGTTCTCGTGTTGTTTACGATAAACCATATAGCTCTTAGCAACATCAATGTAGCCAGCTTGAATTAAGACAACTTCAACTGAGTCTTGGATATCTTCAACTGAAATTTCTTCGTTATTAATCTTTCTATTGAAATCCGCGGTTACGCGTAACGCGAGCATATCAATAATATCTTTTGTGTAGAACTTGTGTTCTGCCATAAAAGCTTTTTCGATTGCAGAGCTGATTTTACCAATATTGAATTCTTGTCTCGAATCATCTCTTTTAATTACTTTAATCATTTTCTTTCTCCTTTTTGGCGTTTTTAAAATATACTCTGCATGCAGAGTATTTTTACGGAATTCATCTTTCCGAGGGGTTGCTAACATTATATATAAATATTTTAATAATAGTAATCAAAACAAAATAAAAAGTCATACACTGTACAACTTTTCTATATTTTTTGCTGATTAAATCGTAATTTTTATTTTGATTTTAATATATCGTTTTTTAATAAATGTGAATGTCTTTAAAGACATTCATTTTTTACTCATTATACTTCTTATCTAAAGATTTAAATTTTTCGATTGGATACTTTTTCTCGTTTTGTTCCATCTTTTTTTGGACTATTTCATCAGCATCTAAGCAAAGCTTATCTAGTAAATTTTGGCAGTTTACAATAACATCCGCCAATTCTTCTTTAACGTGTTCAAGGTCAAATTGCTCATCATTCCATTGGAAACATTCGAGTAATTCGGTTGCTTCAATTACTATTGTCTTTGCAAGATTGCTAGGCGTGTGATATTTATCCCAGTCTCTATCTTTAGTAAATCTTCTGATTCTATCAATTGTTTCCTGTTTCATATTTTTTAAACCTCTTAAAATTAAGATACGAAAAGATTTTCTCTTGTAGAGTTGGTTTATCTTGTTCGTTCGAAAGTTCAATGTATTTTTGATTGTGCTTACTAAAAATTGAATAAGCGATATCTAAAAGATATGAGATAATTCCTGCTTGTGATTTGAAATACACAATAGACGAGAACACTCCAAAATAGAATAAGCAAACAGTAATTAGCAATATGCCAGCTAGTGTAAATGTAAAGCTACCAACAATTAGATAGTAACCATAAACGATAACTCCTAAAGTAACAAGCATCACCAAATATGGGAATATGGTATTTTTAAAGAAATCTCTAAACGATGATTTACGATCAAAAATAAAATGAGCAGTAATAGGCAATATTAAATAGCAGCTTCCAACAACGATCATGGTGATAAACAACCAAAGTTTATCAGTGAGATTAACGCCATATAATAATGGACCAATAACGCATATAATTACAGTCGGTAAGGTTAAGAAAAAGTATAAAGATTTTGTAATAATTGATGGTTCCAATTTTGTAAATTCAACCGGTTTTTGCGAGATATTTTCAACATATTGTCTATTTTCGCTTGGATGATAATCGTGGTGATACAAACTCAAAATAATGACCGCAGACATAATGGTTAAAAGCAAAGATCCGATCGGATGAGGACCAACAAAGAAAAGGGCTGTTGCTTCACTCATTCCGTGGAGGAAAGTTGCAGCCAAAAATAGCAACGATAAGAAGACTGTTAATTTGTGCTTTTTAAATGTTTTGACGGCTGCGAGAATAACATAACAAACCAATATTGCATAAACTACCAAAAGCACGATACCGCCAGTGCCTAATAATTGATAATAGAAACTATGTGGCGAATCCGTAAGCTGAATTGGACTAGTGACATCCATATGAGTAATCGTTCTAGCGCTCCAGGCAGTAAGTTGAGAAGGAGAACATAGCATCTCGCACCCCATCATGAACGCGTTGAAGATGCCAAAACCTAAACCAATAGCTAAGTGACCATCTATTAAACCTTCAGCTAATTGATAATCTCTTTGACGACCCGATAAGTGATTAAAATAATCGAAGCCTTTCACGAAATAAGTCTCGTTGATCTTGTTTGTCATATTAAAGAACTCTGGCCAAAACTCGTTATTAACCGCGTGAATAATGAATAACGTTGCAAAAGCAATAATAATCGCCATTAAAGACGAAAAGATAATAATGCTTCTTTTAATATTTTTCTTGAATTGAAGCACAAATATTACTATGTAATAAATTGGCAATATTATTAAGGAAATCAGCATGCAAGTCTTTGATGTTGTAAAGAAATTTTGAATAGCGAAAACAAACGCCATAACTAGATACCACCACTTGTGCGATGTGTGATGGAGATATAAGCATGCGAATGCGGCCAATGTAACTGCAAATCCATAACCATTCTTGTGCCCCAGGAATGAACTAATTCGTGATGGCAATGCATTCACAGGCAAGGTTAAAGTCGCAAAGAATTGTTGATAGTCCTCAAACTCAAAAACAATCGAATAGATAATTGCGACCGCTCCAACTCCGATGATTAAAAACATTATCCAATCAATTTGTTTAACGTATCTAATCTTCCTTGGAAGAGTAAACAATAATAAATATGCTAGGTAAAGTGTTGCTAAGGAAGCAAACACATACAAGAATCTTTGCTCAAGATTTGTGTTGATAACGATATTTTTGTATCCAACAATGACAGTATCGATTATGTTCCCATAGCCATCACCCGTGGTCTTATAAATTGGAACAATGTATTCCACTTTTGCAGGAACAACAAAAATGTTAACAATGCTGATAATAAATAAAACTGATAATGAAATTATCAGAGGAATATGAATTTTAAAATCACCTTTTTTCCATTCGACTAATGCATACCAAACACTTAATCCAATCAAAACCGCAAAAACAACAATGTATTCTGGAAGCAACAATTCTCTAAATTGAGGAAATGTCAAAGCTGGATTGCTTGGTTCAAAAAGAGCAATTCTTTGCGCTAAGTAAAGACACACAATCATAATTCCATAAAGAATTAGGTTGCTGAAATTGCCTCTTTTTACGTACATAGCATATATCGTAGTACACATAGGAGAGCTTTGCAAAAGTTATTTATTTGAAACATTTTAAAATGTTATGATATAAATATCGCAGAAAAGGTTGCTACATATGGAAAAAGAAATATTAAAAAAATATGATCGCTGGTTAAATGCTTCTCAGCTTTCAAAAGATGAAAAAGATGAATTAAATTCATTGGAAAACAATGAAAAAGAAATTAAGGAACGTTTTATTGCTGATCTCGAATTTGGAACAGCGGGTCTTCGTGGAGTTATGGCCATGGGCACAAATAGAATGAACAAATATGTCATTCGTCACGCCACTCAAGGGCTTGCTCAATATCTTCTATCTGAGGAAAGTAATCCAACGGTCGCAATAGCTTACGACTCTAGAAACAATTCGGAATTGTTTGCCAAAGAATCTGCAGCAGTTTTAGCAGCTAATAAAATCAGAGTTAATATTTTTAAAACACTAATGCCTGTCCCAACCCTTTCTTTTGCAGTTAGACATCTTAAATGTTCAGCCGGTATTGTCATCACTGCATCTCATAACCCAAAAATCTACAATGGTTTTAAAGTGTATGGAAGCGATGGTTGCCAAATGACAATTGATGCCGCCAATAAAGTCTTAGCGAACATCAACAAACTCGAAATGTTTGATGATGTAAAAGTGATGAGTTTCGAAGACGGATTGAAATCCGTATATATCAAATATATTTCCCAAGATTTAATTGAAGAATACTACGCCAGCGTGTTTTCACAATCAGTTAAATCGAAAGAAGTTTCTCCACGCACGCTGCGCGTAACCTATACACCTCTACATGGTGCAGGCTACATTCCAGTGACCACTGTCTTAAAAAGAGATGGTTTCGACCACGTCGACATTGTCGAAGAACAAAGATTACCAGACGGGAACTTTACTACTTGCCCATATCCAAATCCAGAAATCAATGAGGCAATGGATTTAGGTATGAAATTAATGATTAAAAATAACAACGACATTCTCGTTGCAACCGATCCAGACTCTGATAGAGCAGGCGTTGCCGTAAATCAAAACGGTGAAGCCATCATTCTTACCGGAAACGAAATTGGCATCTTGTTGTTCGATTTCATCTACACCGCTAGAAAAGAAGAAAACAATCTTCCAAAAAATCCAGTGGTCGTCAAATCAATTGTCTCATCTGATTTAGTTGACTTAATGGGTAAGGAATATGAGGTGAATGTTATTAACATTCTCACAGGATTCAAATTCATTGGTGAACAAATCCTTTTCTTAGAACGTAAAGGTGAACAAAATAGATTTATCTTTGGTTTTGAAGAATCTTATGGCTACTTAACTAACAGCGATGTTCGCGACAAAGACGCTGTTAATGCCGTGTTGTTAATCTGTGAAATGGCTAACTACTATAAGAATAAAGGCCTCACCTTACTCGATAGATTGAACCAACTCTACGACAAATTTGGTCATTATAAGACGGTCACCTTATCATTTGAATTCCCAGGATTAGACGGAAAAGACAAAATGGCAAATCTCATGAAACATTTCCGTGAAGAATCGTTCAAAAAAGAAATTGGTGAAGTTGAATATGTTGGTGACTACAAATTAGGAAAGATTTTCTATAAAGATCATGAAGCAGAAACTGGTCTTCCAAAATCAGATGTCATCAAATTTTTCCTTAAAGATCATGAGACTGTTATCTTCCGTCCATCCGGTACTGAGCCAAAGATGAAAGCATACGTTTTTGCTAACGGAGATGAGCGATTAAAACACTTCAAAGAATTGATTGCAAAAATCATGAAATAAACAAAATAAAAACGGAGATATCACCGACAAATCTCCGTTTTTTTATACTTATTTATTATAGAAATTAACTACATCATCATAAACGATTTGATGCTCTTTTTCGTTTAAGATTTCGTGTCTCATATGTGGATATAATTTAAGTTCAACTCTTGTTAATCCGAACTTCTTATAAAGCGCAAATAATTTAGTTGGACCTTTGCCTTTTGCGCCAACAGCATCTTCACTACCGGCGATTAAGAATATAGGTAAGTCTTTCCTGATCTTAAGCATAAATTTCTTTTGGTACAATCTTCTATTGCCTTTAAGAAGTTCACGATAAAATCCATTGCTTGAGCCATAACCAGAATATGGATCGGCAAGATATTTTGAATTGTTATCATCGTTATAGCTTAGCCAATCAACAGGCGTTTTGCGGTTCTTGACCGATTTAACATATGCTCCGATGGCAAGCGAAGCCAAAAATTTAGCTTTCTTATTTTCTTTTTTGCCTTTAGATAATAGCTTGGCGAGTGGATAACCTAGTTTATAAGCGGCCGCTCCATTTGGACCGTTAGTGCCACAAATAACAACCTTATCAGCACTATTGGTAAATCTTTGAACGTAGTCTTGAGCCATGAAAGAACCCATAGAATGAGCAAAAATATAAACAGGCAATTTGGTTTCCTTTTTAACTTTCTTTACTAAGTCATTAATGTTTCTAACTGATTTAGAGAAGAACGAACGTGGAACAATGCCGAGTTTATCTTCACTACCGGCAGTATCTCCTTGACCATAATGGTCAAAACCATAAACATTAAAGCCTTGAGTATTTAAAAAATTAGCGAAATCATCATATCTAGTAAGATGTTCTTCCATACCAGTAACAATGACTACGCAAGCTTTAGGTTTTTCGATTTTCCATGAATAACCATGAAGTGTTTCGTCGTTAATTGTTTGTAAGGTTAATTTTTCCCGGGCCATAAAAAACTCCTTTATTTATCAAAACCTTTTGGATTGTGGGATTGCCAATTCCATGAATCACGGCAGCAATCGACAATATCAAATTCGGTTTTAAATCCAATTTCTTTGAATGCCTTATCAACATTCGCATAACAAACCGGAATATCTCCGCCTCGACGTGGAGCAATCCTATAATTGATTTTCAAATTATTTGCTTTTTCAAAAGCGTGCACTAATTCTAAAACAGAAGTTCCAACACCAGTACCTAAGTTGTAAATAACGAGTCCTGGATTTTCTTCTAGCTTCTTTAATGTAAGGACGTGGCCTCTTGCTAAATCAACGACATGAATATAGTCGCGAATGCAAGTTCCGTCAGGGGTATCGTAGTCATCACCGAACACAGACAACTGCGGAAGTTTGCCAACTGCAACTTGAGTAACATATGGCATCAAATTGTTTGGAATTCCCTGCGGATCCTCGCCAATTAAGCCGGATTTGTGCGCGCCGATAGGATTAAAATATCTAAGAATCGCTAAATCCCAAGATTTATCTTTGGCATACAAATCTTTAAGCATATATTCGATTCTAACTTTGGTTTCAGCGTATGGATTTGTGGTTTCACCAATTGGATCACTTTCAAAAATTGGGACACGTTTAGGATCACCATAAACTGTTGCAGAAGATGAGAAAACTAGTTTCTTAACATTGTGTTTTCCCATGACTCTAAGTAAGACCTCAGAGGAACCAATGTTGTTATCGTAATAAAGCTGTGGTTTTTGAATGGATTCGCCAACAGCTTTTAATCCAGCAAAATGAATAACCGCAAAAATATCATTCTCAGCAAAGATTTGATCGAGATGTTTTTCATCGCGAACATCGTATTGATAGAATTTTGGTCTAACACCAGTAATCTTTTCTAATCTATTTAAAACTTCTGGTTTAGAGTTGATCAAGTTATCGACAATGATTGGTTCATAACCATTTTCGATTAATTGAATAACAGTGTGTGAACCAATAAAGCCCAAACCACCAGTAACTAAAATCTTCTTCATATTATCTTTTCTTTAACTCCTCAAGCAACATATCACTTGTCAATTTTGGATTAATCTTTCCTTGGGTCTTTTTCATAACTTGGCCTACCAAAAATCCCATTGCACGACCTTTGCCTTCTTTGTAGTCGATGATAGCTTGTGGGTTTTCTTTTAAGACTTCTTCAACAACTTCTTTGATATAAGATTCATCGGAGATTTGCGAAGAAATTCCAAGTTTTGACATTGCTGACTTAGCATCTAAATTCTCTTCTAACATCTTTGCAAAAATCTCTCGTGCCTGATTAGAAGAGACTTCGTTTTTCTCAACCATTGAAACTAGACCAGCAAGCTTTTCAGCACTTAAAGGGAAGTCTTCAATTGTTAAGTTATTTTTGTTTAGATAACCAGCCACATCAACGTTAACCCAGTTCGCTAAAAGTTTGTAGGCTTTTGAATGTTTGGTTAGTTCGTTGTAGTAATCAGAAATTGCTTTTTCGGAAACGAGTAAGGATGCGTCGTAGTCGTTTAAACCATACTCTTTGATATATCTTTCTTTTCTGGATTCAGCAAGTTCTGGACAAGACGCGATTGCGTCCTCCACAAACTTATCAGAAAGACGAATAGGAATGATGTTCGCTTCTGGATAGTATTTGTAATCTACGCTATCGGTTTTAAGACGCATTCTAATTGTTTCTTTCTTCGCGTCATCATAACGTCTAGTTTCTTGAACAACTTTTTCACCAGACTCAATAAGTTTCTTTTGTCTTTCGACTTCAAAATCAATTGCCTTTTGAATGTAGGAAATTGAGTTGATATTTTTTATTTCTACTTTTGTACCAAAAGTATTGCTACCTTTTTCTCTAATTGAAACATTTACGTCACATCTAAGAGAACCTTCTTCCATCTTGCCATCACTGACGCCAGAGAAGACCACGATGGATCTAATACGTTCAACGTATTTCATCGCTTCTTCACCAGAACGCATTTCTGGTTTGGAAACAATTTCAATTAATGGAGTGCCTGCGCGATTATAATTAAGCAAAGTGAATGTCGAGAAATGCAACTGTTTACAAGTATCTTCTTCCATGTGGAGTCTTTCGATACCAATACGTTTCACTTTTCCATCAATTTCAATTTCTAAATAACCTTCTTTACCAATAGGTCTTTTATCTTGAGTAATTTGATATCCCTTAGGAAGATCGCTATAGAAATAATTTTTACGATCAAAGTAAAGTTCTTGATCGATGCTCATATGCAAGGCATGGCATACTCTAATCGCATTAATAACCGCTTGTTTATTAACAACTGGCAAAGTTCCAGGAAATGCCATATCTAAAGGAGCGACTTGGGTGTTTGGCTCTTTTCCATACACGACAGGTGCGTCAGAAAACATTTTGCTTTTTGTCTTAAGCTCAACGTGAATCTCAAGACCAATAACAGGTTCAAATTCCATTATTTTTGTTCTCCTTTCGCAACTAAATCTTTAAGTCCAGTAATCTTTTCAATTTCATATGAAAGTTGGAAGACACCGACTTCGTCGAAAGCTTTACCCATAACATTAACACCGAAAGGCATATTATCTTTTAAACCTAATGGAAGTGTAAGCGATGGTAGGCCAGCAAAATTGCCTAAAACCAGATGATTATCCGCAATTAGATATTCATCAGACAATCTATCACTTGATTCGCCAATCTTTGGAGCAATCGATGGAGCAGCAAGCGCATAGATAAAATCGTATTCTTTATAAATTTCGTTAAGCTTATCAACAACCGCTCTTCTATTTCTTTGAGCGCGAACAAATAGTTCTTCTTTGTTCTCTTTCATCAAAGCGAAACTACCAATGATGAAACGACGTTTAATAAGTTCGCCAAAACCTTTTGTTCTAGCATTCTTCATAACTTCTTCATAGGTATCGCCTTTGGAAAGTGGGCCAAATTTAATACCATCGAGATTCGCGTTATTGGAAGTAGCTTCTGCACACGAAATTACGAAATATGTCGCGAAAAGCGATGCGAGCATTTTCGTATCCATATGTACAAATTCCACGGTAAATCCCGATTCTTTTAGCTTATTAATATTATCAAGGAAAGCTTTTTTAATATCTTTATCAGTTATGGTATCTAAAATTTCTTGAATGACTGCTATTTTGCGTTTCTTATCAAATTTTTCAATATCTTTTACGTAGTCGTGAACGGGTACAACTGAGGAAGTCATGTCCTTCTCATCGCGTCCTGCAGTAGCGTTCAAAACATACGCACAATCTTTAACTGAACGAGTGAAAATACCGACAGTGTCTAATGAAGGTGCAAATGGAAATAAGCCATATCGAGAAATTCTTCCCCATGTTGGTTTAAATCCAACTAAGCCAGCATAGCTTGCAGGTTTTCTAGTTGAGTCGCCTGTATCGGATCCTAAAGCGAATGGAACAATTCCATCGGCAGTTACAGCAGCAGAGCCACAGCTTGATCCACCGACAAGTCTTGTATGGCTTCTATCAAAGGGATTATAAGTGGTTCCTAAATGTCCAGAAGTACCAGTTCCACCCATAGCGAGTTCATCAAGAGTTGATTTTCCGATTGGAACAGCGTGAGCTTCTTTTAATTTAGCTACCACAGTCGCGTCAAATACTGGAACATAACCTCTAAGAATATTTGAACTACCAGTAGTAGGAACATCTTTTGTGGACATGTTATCTTTGATAACAAAAGGGATTCCCCATAATGGATTGTTTACTTCCGGTTCTTTTAATGATTCGGCGATCGCTAAAGCTTCGCTTTCCATAATGTATTCAAAAGCATTATTACTATCTTTTTTAGCGAGCTCAATGGCCTCTTTGGTTAGCTCTAAAGGAGTGACCTTTTTATTCACTAAAAGTTCATGAAGCTTTTCAATCGATAATCCGCGATACATTATTGGACCACCTTTGGAAGTTTGATTTGGCCACCTACTTTACGTGGAGAATTGCGCAACGCTTCTTCTCTAGTTAATGGCTCTTTAGCTTCATCTTCTCTTAATTCACTTGTATATATTTCGAAAGGAAAAACCATTGGTTCGATTTTATCGAGCTCTGAATTATCGCCAATAGCTTTCATCTGTTTTGTAACAATATCAAATTCACTCAAAAGAGTTTGATATTCTGATTCAGACATATCTAATAGGAGTCTATTAGCAGCGTCTTTTAATACTTCGATGTTATATTCTTTCATAATACGATAAAGATATTACTATTTTTGAAGTAATTCTTCAAACTCCTTCTCGTCCATAGTACGAATTCCCAGTGCGTGCGCTTTATCTAATTTTGAGCCGGCTTCTTCACCAAAAATGACTATATCAGTTTTTGATGAAACTGAACCCGCTACTTTCGCACCTAAATTCTCCAATATTTCTGTCGCTTCTTTGCGACCGTATTTAGATAATGTTCCAGTTAAAACGATTGTTTTATTTGAAAATGGAGAATCATTTTTAACTTCGGTTACTCCGAGATAATCAAAGTTGAGTCCGAGCTCTTTAAGTCTCTTTATCATCTCGATGCTGTTTTCATCATGGAAATATGAATAAACTGAGTGAGCTAAAATTGGACCGACATCAGGAATTTCTAATAATTCTTCTTCGCTAACTTCAAAGAAGGCTTCCAAATTTTTAAATCTCTTCGAAAGAGTTTTGGCCATTTTTTCACCAACTTCTTTAATGCCTAAGCCAAAAAGCAATTTCTCTAAAGAATTTTCTTTTGATTTTTCAATCGCATCTAAAAGATTGTCGATAGATTTATATGACCAACCATCCATTTGGATGATTTCTTCTCGGTGATTCTTTAATTCGTAGATTGAAGGGATTGAATTAATAAAGCCTTCATTGAAAAATAACTCAGCGGCTTTTTCGCCCATTGTTTCGATATCCATCGCGTCTCTGCTTGCAAAGTGAATGATATTTTCAATACGACGTGCCGGGCAAGATGGGGAGACGCAGAAATGCATCGCGTCTTTTCTCACAAGCGGAGATCCACAGACTGGACATTTATCAATCATGACAAAGTCTTTTTCACTTCCGTCGCGTTTCTCAACAAGAGGTTTAACAACTTCTGGGATAACATCTCCGGCTTTTCTAAGGACGATGTAATCGCCAATCTTAAGTCCTTTATCTAAGATAAAATCTTCATTATGGAGTGTTGCTCTTTGAACGGTTGAACCGGCAACTTTAGTTGGTTTAATAACTGCATTAGGAGTGATCTTTCCAGTTCTTCCAACGGTGAAGATAATATCTTCTAATTTGGTTACAACTTCTTCTGGTGGAAATTTATATGCGATCGCCCACTTTGGAGTTTTCGCAGTGTAACCTAAAACATTATATTTGGTGATATCGTTAACTTTGATAACGATGCCATCGATATCGTATTCAAGATTCGGACGTTTCTCAGTATATTCAGCAATATATGCAAGAACTTCATCGATGCCATTACAGATTCTTCTTTCTTTGTTGGTTCTAAAACCTAGACTAGAAATATAATCGAGAGCTTCACTATGTTTTTTGAAACCTAATTCATCGGCGTTTACTAAGTAATACCAGAAAGCTTCAAGTTTTCTGGAGGCGGCAATCGAACTATCAAGTTGGCGAATACTACCTGCGGCCGCATTACGAGCGTTCGCTAGAAGTTGCTCACCTTTTTCTTCTCTTTCGGCATTAAGTTTTTCTAAAACTTTTTTAGACATATAGACTTCACCACGGACTTCAAAAGGACGATCTTCTCTAACTTGAGTTGGAATGGAATGAATTGTCAAAACATTATTTGTAACATCTTCTCCTTCATTTCCATCGCCACGAGTTGCAGCGTAATTAAGTTTTCCGTTTACAAAATCAATCGACATAGCAAGACCATCAATTTTCATCTCGCACATGTATTCGACTTTGTCTTCATGTGTAACATCACGAATCTTTTTATCAAAATCTCTTAGATCCGCTTCGTTAAAAGCGTTCGCTAGAGAGAGCATCATGCGTTTATGCTTAATTTTCTTAAATTCAGAAAGAACTTTACCACCAACTCTTTGAGTGGGAGATAAAGGGGTGATTAGTTCTGGGTGTTCTTTTTCAATCGCGATAAGTTCATTCATCAAACGATCGTATTCGCTATCAGGAACACTAGGGTTATCCAAAACATAATATTCGTAGTTATATTGTTCTAATAACTTCGTTATTTCTTGAATTCTTTCTTGTGGGCTCATGCTTCACCACCTCTTTCTTCTTTATGAACTTTTGGATGCGACGCTAGAATGGATTTCTTGCCATGTTCTTCAAAATCAATTTCTAAAATCGCATCGTCGATAACTTCTAAAACAACGCCTCGCCCAAAGACGTCGTGCACGGCGACATCTCCAGCCTTCCAACTTGTTTTGTTTGAATTTGGGTTTTTGTATGTAGATACTCTTTCTTCTTTTGGCTCGTCGGAGAAATATCCATCGTTTGAACCGTACAAAGAGAAGAAAGAATTAGTTCTTTGACTTGTTGGTGTAAATGTTTCTTTTTTAGGAAATTCAAGACCGGCTTCTTTAAAGAATCTGGATTGAATTGATCTAGCTTGTAACACAAATGAATAGGAAGTGTTGCAGGATACAAAAAGTTTCTTTTTCGCTCTAGTAAAGGCGACATAGCAAAGACGTCGCTCTTCTTCTTCGCCATCATGGCCACTTTCAAGCATTGTTCTTTCGCTTGGAAAAATTCCTTCTACCATCGACACGACAAAGACATAATCAAACTCTAATCCTTTGGCAACATGAACCGTCATCAAAGAGACATAATCTCCATCTTTGATTTCATCTTGAGAAGTCTGTAGGGTCGCGTTTTGTAAATATTCTTCAAAATTGGATTCAGGATTATTTTTTAAATAATCAACGATGTTTTCCAAAAGAGTCTTGACGTTTCCAAGTTTTTCTTCGGCGGTTTCATCGTCGCTTGAAAGATATTCAAAATAGCCGATGTCACGAACAAAATCTTCGAGTATTTTTGGATACGCTTCTAGGTTAGCGTCTAATCTTTTTTTGGTTTCGTTGATTTTGTCAATAAGCACGCTTAAGGCGGCTATGTGTTTTGCGCGTACGCATGTGTTATAATCTTCGATTTTTTCGAGGTATTCAAAATAAGATAACCCTGCCGCTTCCTTTTCGGCCTTCAAAGCATCCATTGTGGTATCGCCTATTCCGCGTCTTGGAACATTGACGATTCTTTCAAAACTAATATCGTCTTTGTGATTGTAGATTAAACGGAAATATGCAAGGACGTCCTTAACTTCTTTTCTTTGGAAGAATTTAACTCCACCATAAATTTGGTATGGGATTCTTCTTCTCATAAACTCATTTTCAAAAGGAAGAGTAATGTAAGCTGCGCGGTATAAAACGGCGATGTCTTTGTATTTGACTTCTGGATTACTCAAGCGAATATTTTCAATTTGATCCGCTACATATTTAGCTTCTAAATCACGTGAGAATGAAGATTCAACAACAACTTTTACGCCGCTTTCGTTCGTGGTGTATAAGTCTTTTGGAACTCTCTTTTTGTTATGAGAAATTAACTTATTTGCGGCATCCAAAATTGGTTTGGTTGAACGATAATTTCGATCAAGAACAATTGTCTCCGCAAGCGGAAAATCACGGTTAAAGTCCAATATTATGCTTTGATTTGCGCCTCTCCAAGTATAAATGGTTTGGTCAGGATCCCCGACAACATAAAGCGATGTTTCTTCTCTCATTAAAAGTTTAACTAATTCATATTGAACATCATTTGTATCCTGGAATTCGTCAATCAAAATATTGCTGATCCGTTTTTGCCACTTTGCACGAATATCTGGAAATTCTTTTAGGATCTGAATTGTCCTTAAAAGTAAATCATCAAAATCCAAAGAAAGCATTTGATCTTTTCTTTCCTCGTATTTAAGGAAATATTTCAAAGCCTGCTTATCGTTTTCAGAAGCAAATCTATCCAAAACAATTTCTTGAGGATAGCAACCCTTACACTTGTAATAGGAAATGAAACCTAATGTGTGTTTTACGACATCATCATTTCGCTTATGACCGTCTTCGACAGCCAAATCTTTGACCATCTTCTCCTGGTCATCTTCATCTATGATTGTGAAATTGTTTGGAAAGCCAAGAACATCTATTTCTTTTCTAAGAAACTTTGCACAATAACTATGGAATGTCGAAACAGATAAGTCTCTACCCATTCCTTTAAGGATGGATAATGCTCTTTCTTTCGTCTCCGCAGCTACTTTATTAGTAAAAGCGATTGCCACGATGCTAGATGGATCAACACCAAATTCACTTATTAAATACGAAATACGATAGGTTAAAACTCTTGTCTTCCCACTACCGGCGCCAGCAACTATTCGAGTGTATTTCGAGGTTGTAGATACAGCTTTTAATTGGTTTTCGTTTAATAGAGATGCGTAATCCATAATAATTATCAATTTATTACTATGTAATATGTTATCACATTAAAACTATTTACTCAATTTGTTAATTCATTTTTAATTGGATTAATTCCCGCTAAGTTTTTAGACACTATTTTTTCTTCGATTTTAACTAGAGACGGATAACCAAGAATTCCAAAATTATCAATCTCAGAAAGACCTATTGTCGTAGAAGCGTCTTTAATAATCACTATTTGATCACAAGCTTCAACAAAATATAGGTCATCTCTGTCTAGAGCTAGAGGTATTATAAAATCCTTTAATTCATTGCAATGTGAACATGTTTTGGAAAAGAAATATACATAATAATCCTCCTTCTCTATTCCAAAGATGTTCGAATAAAAAATTGTTTTATCCTTAACTTGTGAATAAGCATACGTATCGCTACTGGTCCAATTAAAGATAAAACCTGTGTTCGCTGGTTCTTCTTCTCCTCTACAGGAACACAAAAACAAAATTGGAAGAAGAAATAAAAGTTTTCGTAGTTTTTCCATATATACTTATTACTGAAGAAAAATGAAAAAAGTGCGAGAATAGAAAAAATATGAAATTAATTTACGAAAGAAAGACATTAGTTAAGTCTATTCCGCTCATGGCGTTGATGGCAGCAATCAACATCGTGGTAGCAGAGTTGGCGGCTCTTTCTGCTATTGCTTCTTTGTTTCTTATTTTGGTACTTCCGCTATCTTCTACGATTGTCGAGTTGTGTTGCAAAGATAGGTATTTTCCGATCTACGGATTAGCAACTTTTGGGCTTGCCTTAGCCTTAACATTTTGGAATATCGAAACCACAATTTTTTATGTTCTTCCTTCCATAATAACTGGTTATATTTTTGGTCTTTTAGCAAAACATAAAATTCCAGTAGTTTGGTCAATTATCGCCGCAACTCTCGCACAAACAGCTATTTCGTATGCTTTGATTCCGTTAATAAATTTTATCTTCCAAGTCGATATAGTTCTCACTTTTAAAATTGCTCTTGGTTTAGCAAATAACGCGAACGTAAACATAATTGTTCCGACATTTATTTTCTTAATTTCTTTAATACAAGTTTCTTTGTCCCAATTAATCGTTTCTCAAGAGTTACAAAAATTTGGAATTAGACAAACAAACTTTCCATTTTCAGATTTAATTGCTTCTTTTGTGGGAATAGGTTTTGTTCTCTTAATTGTTCCTTTCTATTTTGTTTTATTGGATCTAGCTTATTTGTTTTTAGCGATTTCAATTTATTTTGCCGCCTACATTATTGTCGGAGTATTTATCGATGGTAAATTTTTAAGATTAATTACCTATGCTATACCGATAGTTTTAAATGTTGTTTTAATCGCTCTTATTCAACAATATCTCAAAGAAGCTTCTCAAATGTTACTTGTTGGCTTTTCGTCATTATGTATTTGCATAATATCTATTGTGTTTTCTTACTTGAATAAGAAAAAAGAAAAGATAAAATAAAAATAGATATCATATGCTCGGATTCATCAAAATATTCTTACAAGGTTTATTATATGTGGTACTCTTACCACTTATTATTTTGGTCTTAGCATTATATGCTGCTTACTGCATAATTATCTTTATTTACATGGCTGTTAGATCAGTGATCGTTTTCTTTATGGGCGGTACACCTTTAGGTGATCTTCCAGAAGACGTTGAAGCAAAACGAATTCTAATGGAAAGAGAGCAAGCGAAGAATCAAGACCCAACTCAAACATTAGCAAACGCAATCGCTCAATCATCGATTCAAATTGCTCAGAATATGTATTCACAACAAAGCGCTAATGAAGCCACCACAGCAGAGACTTCTAGCGATGACAAATATGAAAATACGATAGAGGAGATGGATGATGGTAACTCTTATTAAGTTAACCGAAAACGATAAACGATTAATCATCGTTCTTCTTTTGCTATTCATTTTACTTTTCGTTATCGTTGGCTACATCGGTGTTTTAGTTAGAAAAATTATGAAATTCCAAGCCTCAAAGGCTGATGATATGCTTCACGATGTTGTTGAGACAGGCGTGATCACTTCTGAAAGAAAACTGATGTTATTTGGAATTAGAAAGAATTGGAGAGTCTTCTTTAAACATGCCTGGATTCCGTTCTTAATTATGCTCACCGCCTTAACCATTTATTTCCTTAATTGTTTATTCACTAAAAACTGGTCTTATAACGTCTGGGATTACGAAAAGACTGGTTTCAATACTTTGTTCTTTGTTCACGATTGGTCGGCTTTCTATCGTTCTAGCGCCGAAGGATTTACAATCACCTGGCCAAAACTTGTTTCTAGCCCGCACTTATCTGGAGAAGCTTGGGTTTCATATATCTTTGTTCCTGCAATGACTGTTGGAGGAGCGTGGTTTGCCTTTGAAGTCCAAGGTTATATCGCAAGAGCGTATAGAATCTACATTCTTTCCAAGAAAGCATTTAGAAAAACGATGGAGAATGTAACTCCACCGTCTTCACCAATTAATCCTGAATAATTACGAGCGCATCGCGAGCGCGATTATTTCATAAAGAAGAATACCAAATAATATTAAATCAATAATGACGAAAAGCCCGAAAATACGATTTCGGCTTTTTTGTTCCTTCTGAGCCTTAAGTGCTTCAGGGGAAACGTCTTCAAGATTTTGTTTATTATCTTCCATACTAATATTTTATCTTATCTGAAGTTCTTGGGAATGGTTGAACATCACGAATGTTTTGAATTCCGGTAACGTACATAAGCAAACGATCAAAACCGATACCAAATCCAGCGTGTGGACAGCCACCGTATTTTCTTGTATCAAGATACCATTCAAGACCTTTAAGGCATCCAACCTCTTCCATTCTCTTTTTCAAAACGTCGTAACGTTCTTCTCTTTGGGAACCACCAACAAGTTCACCAACGTATGGAACAAGAAGGTCGCAAGCCGCAACAGTTTTGCCATCATCATTTTGTCTCATATAGAAGGCTTTCATTTCTTTTGGGTAATCTGTCACAAAGACTGGGCCTTTAATAACTTGTTCAGTGATATAGCGTTCATGTTCAGATTGCAAATCCATACCCCAGAAAATCTTATTGTTTTCAAATTTGTGGCCGTTTTGCTGGGCCTTTTTGAGTTCTTCAATTGCTTCGGTATAAGTTAAACGTTTGAATTCGGAATGTAAAACATGATGCAATCTTTCTTTCAAAGTCTTATCGATGAAGTTGTTGAAGAAGTCCATTTCGTCTGGACATTCGTGAAGCGCAACATCGATGCAATGTTTAATACAAGCTTCGATGCAATCCATGTCGTCATTTAAATCTGCGAACGCTAATTCTGGTTCAATCATCCAGAACTCAGAAGCATGTCTAGTTGTATTTGAATGTTCTGCTCTAAAGGTAGGGCCAAATGTATAGACGTCTCTAAAAGCTAACGCAAATGGTTCAACATGTAATTGACCTGAAACGGTTAAGGCGACTTCTTTACCAAAGAAATCTGTTTTTGGATTTTTGTCATTTGTATAAATTCCAAATGTATTGCCAGCACCTTCAGCATCATTTCCAGTAATAATTGGAGTGTGAACATACATGAATCCTTCGGATTGGAAGAATTCGTGAATCGCCATCGACATAGCATTTCTCATTCTAAAGACAGCGTTGAATGTATTAGCTCTTGGTCTAAGATGAGCAATCTCTCTTAAGAACTCTAGAGAGTGTGCTTTCTTTTGAAGAGGATAGTCTTCGGCAACTTCTCCAACGACTTGGAAATCATCAACATTAATTTCAAATGGTTGTTTTCCGTTTGGAGTGAGGATTAATTTTCCTTTAACTGCGATGGCGGCACCAGTATTAACATGAGAGAGAGTTTTATAATCAGAAACGACTTTCTCGTCATAGACGAGTTGGCAGTTTTTAAAGCAAGTTCCATCGTTTAAAGCGATAAAACCAATCGATCCGTTATCACGGTTGGTTCTAACCCAACCTTCGACAAAAACTTCTTTAAGTGAAGAAAGAATTTTCTTATATTCTTCGTCATTAGAATGCACCAACATATATAAGTCGGCAATTGTTACACCTTGATAATCCATATAATTACCTCTCAGTCATCTTTAACATTATAGCAAAACAGTAAAATACTGTTACCTAAAATGTTTTATATTTATCTATGCGCCAGTTTGGGTCGCAGGAAATTGTTTTTGGAGCAACCACTCCTAATTTCCATAAATGCTCCGCTAAACGAACAATCATCGCGGCGTTATCGGTCGTGCACCAAATTGGTGGAACGATCAAATCGATATCAGTGTTATCTAATCGTTTGTGCATTTGTTCTCTTAAGTATGAGTTTGCAGAAACACCACCCGCCAAAACAACTTGTTTAATCTCATAACGATTCAAAGCCTTATTAAGCCTATCCATAATCATCGAGACAGCAACATCTTGAAACGACTTACAAAGATCAGCAACACGAATTTCGTTGCCTCTTGCTTTCTCATTGTTCACAAGATTAATAACTGCAGTTTTTAGTCCTGAATAAGAGAAATTCAAACTATCATCGTGAAGTGGAAATGGGAGGTTATAAGTGTGCTTGCCTTCTTTGGATAATTTATCAATAGGAATTCCGCCTGGATAAGGAAGGCCAAGCGTTCTAGCGACCTTGTCAAAACATTCGCCAATCGCATCGTCTTTAGTCTCACCAATAATCTCAAAATCCATATCTTCTTTCATATAAACAAATTCAGTGTTTCCGCCAGAAACAACGATTGAAAGAAGCGGGAACTGCAGTGGTTTTACGAATTCGTTTGCATAAATATGACCTGCTAAATGGTGGACAGGAATGAGTGGTTTATCATATAACATTGCAAGTGTTTTGGCGACTTGCATTCCAATGTGAAGCGCACCAATTAAACCTGGTCCGCGAGTAAAAGCAAAAGCATCAACTTCTTCTAAAGTAATATTAGCTTTTTTAAGTGCTTCATCTAAAACAAACAAAGCGTTCTCGCAATGTAGTCTTGAGGCAAGTTCAGGCATAACTCCGCCGAACTTTTGATGCATCTCAATTTGGGTGGCGACGACATTACTTAAAAGTTCACCATCTTTGATAATGGCAATTGAAGTTTCATCACAGCTTGATTCAATTCCTAGAATTACTGACATAATAACCTCTTCACCATATATAGGGCGTCCTCGCCATCTTTGTAATAATGCTTTTTCTCGACAACTAATTCATAGCCATCTTTCTCATATAGTTTAATTGCTGCTAAATTGCTTTTTCTGACTTCCAAAGTGATATTTTCTACAGCATCATCAATATCTTTTGGAAATGTCTTTTCCATTTCCTTTAACAACTTTGTTGCGATCCCTTGCTTTCGACATTCAGGAATAACCGCGACTTGAGTTATCGTCGCAGAATTAAACGTAATCATGAAATTAATAAATCCGATAACATTGTTATCCTCTTCCACCACAATGATTTTATTTAAAGGATTTTCTTTAAATTCGTAAAGAAGGTGTTCTTCGTTGTAAGGTTCAACAAAACAAGATTTCTCAATCTCATTTACAATTTGAAAATCATTTATGGTTGCTTCTCTAAAAATCATTTCAAAAGATCCTTTAAATAAAGTGGATTTAAAAGAAAGATATTTTCCACTAATTCGTTTTCTTCAAAGTCTGCTAAGTTAGCTAAAACGTTTAATTCAACAGATTCTTTACCAATTTGTTTGGTGTCGCCTGCAATTTTGTAGCCTGGATGCTTGCTAATATATTCAAGAACTTCTTCATTAGTTAAGACAGTGTCTTTTTCTAAAACTTTATCGCCTTGATACACCGCAAAATAGGAGCGGTTTGATCTGGCGTTAAATAAACAAATCGTTGGTTCGTCTTTGTATTTAAGAAGAGACAACGAACTCTTCGCATACACTTTGATTTTAAGCGCATAAGCGATCGTTTTCGCAATCGTGACGCCGATACGCACGCCTGTATATGAGCCAGGACCGATGCCAACCACCACTGCATCTAATTGTTTTTTATCAATATTGTTTCTCTTTAAGATGTTATCAATTTCATTGACCATGAGTTCGCTTTGTCTTTGCCAAGCATCGTAAAAAATTGAGTCGACAACTTTCCCGTCTTTAGAAAGCCCAACCGCTAAATAAATATTCGAACTATCAAGCAACAACTGATACATTATTTACCTTCAAAAGATTTAAAAACATCTTTATAAAAATCGTTTCGATCAATTATTTCAATTTCACGTTCGTTGTCACCAATTCTCTTTAGAGAAACTTCCAAATGTCTCATAGGAATTAGTGGTTCAATAAACTTAGGCCATTCAATAAAGCAAATACCATTTCCTTCAATATATTCTTCTAAACCGATATCGATGTTTTGATCTTCTAAACGATAGGCGTCGATATGATAGATATTTGGGGTTACCTCAAAATAACATTTAAGAATATTGAAAGTCGGGGAAACAACGTGGTCTTTATAACCTAATTCATTTAAAGCGCCTGAAACAAAAGTGGTTTTACCCGCGCCTAAATCGCCAGTGAGTAAAACAACATCGCCGACATTTAGCACCCTTATTAATTTAGATGCTAACTTGCGAGTTTCGTCTGCGCTTTTTGAAATAATTTTATATTTCAACATAGTTTTGTCCCGATATATTATAGCAAAAGAAAAATATTATTTTATAATTATTTTATGCAAAAACACGTCAGCACCATTGTTGTCGGCGGAGGTCCCGCCGGACTTTATTTTGCGACGCTACTAGAAAAGGATAAAAAAGATTATCTTCTTCTAGAAGCGACCGACACATTGGGTGGGCAATTAGTAAAACTATATCCAGAAAAAGATATCGTCGATATAAACGGCATCGAAGTCATAAAAGCTAAAGACTATATCTCCTTGTTAATGAGTAAACTCGATCAAAGAAAAATTCATTTCAACGAAAAGGTCAAAGATGTTATTCTCGGAAAACCAATTGTCATAAAAGCGAATGGTGAATATTCTTGTGATAATTTGATTATTTGTTCAGGTCTTGGAAGTTCTTCCCCTAGACCGCTTGGGGTTGAAAAAGAAGCAGAAGCCAAAAACATTCTTTATAAATTAGATGATTACTCATTCCTTAAAGATAAAAAAGTCGCTATTTTTGGGGGCGGAGATTCCGCTTTAGACTGGGCAAAACATCTTTCAAAAATTTCAGATAATGTTTCATTGATTCATCGTAGAACGGAATTTAGAGGGGACGCCAATACAATTAAAGATTGTCACAATTTAAGTGTCTATTTGCCGTTTGTTCCAGATCACATAAATCTCGAAAAAGATAAAGCCAAATCAATCGTGATTCGCGAAGTCGTTAACGAAGAAAAAACACCAAAATATTTGGAAATTGCCGTGGATTTCATATTAGTCAATTATGGCAACATTGCTGAAATTCCAGATTTTCCATTCGAAAAAGATGGCGCGTTTTTCAAAGTAAATTCAAATGATTTTTCGGTATCAAAAAATATCTTTGTAATTGGTGACGCGGCTAGTTATGAGAATAAAAAAAGACGCATTCAACCTTCGATTGATGAGGCGAACCGCGTCTATAAATTAATTAGTTGAAGTTTCTTTCAAAAACTGTTCGTAATATTTTTTAACTTTCTCGTCTGAAAACGGGAATTTTTTATTTTGAATAAGTTCGTAAACGCTGTCGACAGATTTTTGTAAAATGGCTTTTATATCTTCTGGATAGCCTTGCTCTTCTGCGTGTTTACGATATTCACTGACATCTAATAGTCTAGTTGTACCATCTCCATATAATTTAATATCCAAATCATAGTCGATGTATTTGATAAAACCTTTATCGTATAATGCTGGAGAAGCAATATTTACATAGTAAGACACTCCATCTTCTTTAAGCATTGCGATAACATTGAACCATTTATTTTTTGGAAGAATAAATATCGCCGGTTCTTTGGTGTGCCATTTACGACCATCGGATTCGATAACTGAGGCGCGAATTGAAACTGCAACAAAGTAATCATCGTTATCTTCTAAGACATAGGAATGTGACCATTCACGATGAAGTTCTTCGTTATGCTTATAGGCTTGGATAATAATCCATTTTCTTTTTAAAGAAAACATTATTTGTTAAACTCCTTAACAAGCTTCAAAACTTTAGCGATATCTTTCTTATAAAGTTCGGTTGGTTTTGGATCAAATTGATTTTGAAGAGGGAGAACCATAAGTGGATCATCATAACCCATGCAGACAAAGATTCTACCTTTTTGAAGCGAGATTGCTAGATCCACTAATTCTTTATTCATACTAATAGAGGTTAAGATTTTCTTTACATCGGCTGTAAGAACTTTTTTCCATTCGCCGTTATTTGAATAAACAATCATCTTCTTATCTTCTAAAACGTCTTTGACTCCATCTAAATTTGTTGGAGGCAAGGCGCGTTTGTCGCCTTTGAAATAAATATAAAGAGGTTCATCATATTTATAATTTGATGCTGCATAAACATATTTACCAACAAAGCATGGATAAAGTCTTTTTTCTTTTCGAACTTGACCGGCGCAATCCGCGACTGCAACAGGAACGTCTTCAAAGACGAATTCGGTAAGACCTCTACTTCCCACACTCACGACTTCTTTATAAAGGTTGTTATCTAAGAAGGCTTCATCTTGAATCTTTCCAGGGAATGGCATCTTAATGTCTTTTACGACTCTACCAAAAACATAGTTATTCGTGTTCTCATAAAAATAATCAAAATAAGCATGCATCTTTTTATTGATGTATTTACGAGCGAAAACTGTATAAAGAATAGTTGCTGCTAAAGCAGTTACTAAAGTAACAATCATAATAATTAAACCGGTGTTTCCTAAACCTAAATTAGGAACAACAATACAGCCAAAGATGATTGCGGCAATCGCGACAAAAGAAACAACCCACTTAAATGTGTTTTGAGTTTTGTAAATTTTAAGGAACTCTTTACGAGCTACTTCGATGTTTTCTAATTCTTTCGCAGAATAAGTGATTGGTTCGGTTTCAACAGGTTTCTCTTCGACTGGAGCGACCTCTTCAACCTTTTCTTCTTCGTTCTTTTCTACTTCATTTGTTTTAATTTCGTTTTCCATATGTTCACCTATTTATTAGTAAATAAATTGTATATGAAATTAAAAGCATTATGTAGAACTTTTGTTGTTATTGGATGGGAAACGTCTATTTACCTTAATAAATGGTCCATAGATCGACATTATTACTATCGCCCCAATAAGACCGGAAATTGAAACATATAATGAGTTATACGCCATTGCAGGAATAATACTGTATCCGTAGATGATCATTGAGGAAGCGCATCCACCAACAAATCTAATGAAGGTTGAAAGAAGTGCGCCCACAAATAAGAATAATTCGCCTTTAAAGTTATAAGTCATTTGATTCTCTCCAAAAATAAGAGGGGAGAAAAAACCCATAACACACGCCGAACCAAATCCTAATAGATAATCAAATGGATAGGTCGCTATTCCATAACCATCAGTAATACAGGAAATAAGACCATAAGCGATTCCGGCACCGATGAAACCTTTAAGTGGTCCTTTTCTTAACGCCAAAATAAATAAAGGGAGCATTTGAAAATTAATTGATCCACCAGTCTCGAATTGAACGATTTTAACGAAGTTAAGTGCGAGAGCTAAACCAATCAAAATGCCCATCTCAGTTAAGTCAGAAACTGTGATAGCAATATTTCTTGAAGCATTAACCAAAATCAAAATTGCCGCTACAAAGAAAACGATAATTGGAAGAACAAAACAAAAATGAACTCCGTGTGTTGAATAATCTAAACCACTAGTTTCACTTAAAGATGTTGCGACAACATCATTCGTAAGAATTCCAGTAATTCCGCATATAAGAAAAAGTAAGATTGAGACAACAAAAAAGTTCTTTTGAAATCTACCTAAATATATAAAAGCGCATGCTAACAAAGGAAAAGCTAAATAAATAAGAATAAATAAGATTTGTACCAAAGAACCAGCGGGAGAAGAGAACAATAAATCGGTTAATCGATATGATGTATTAATTTTCTCTCCATCAAGTCTTAAACGAATATCAAAGAATGGTCCGATCATACTTAGACCAATAAACAAAATGACTATTGCTCCAAAAAGCAAAGGAGCATACTTGTGTAAACCTTCTCTCCAATTAATTTTCTTTTCATTATTTTCCATAAAAAAATCCGCCTCTTCTAGCGGAAAATACACACAAAATTCGTACCTCCGCTAGCATTACCTAGATCAGGTTCGGTCAGCTCAGATTTAGAGCACTCTCAGCCAGGTTACTCCTAGCTCCCGATGATTAAATTATACTACTCTAATTTTGCCAATCAATACTCTTGACACCATGAGATTTCAAATACTCATTGCACTTCGAAAATTGATGCAGTCCAAACCACCCTCCATGATTAGCGCCAAGCGGAGATGGGTGAACACTTTTTAAAATAAGATGTCCGGTATTTGCAAGGTATTTAGCATATTTTTGAGCGAAATTCCCCCAAAGCATAAAGACGATTGGCTGTTCTAATTTATCTAAAAATCTAATAACATCTAACATGAATAAATCATATTCTTCACGACGATGAGAAAGTGGCTCTCCTTTTCTAACCGAAAGATAAGCGTTGAGTAAAAATACACCTTGTTTAGCGAGATAGGTTAAGTCACCATCTCGTCTCATTCGAACTCCTAAATCATCCTCGATTTCTTTAAAAATATTCACTAATGATGGTGGACATTTAACATCGCTAGGAACTGAAAAAGATAAACCCATGGCTTGATGTGGTTCGTGATAAGGATCTTGACCAATAATCACTACTTTAATTTGATCAACTGGGGTGAGTTCAAATGCTCTAAACATCAATTTTCTTGGAGGATAAACAACCTGTGTCGCGTATTCTTTGTCCAAGAATTCATGAAGGGTTTTCGAATATTCCTTTTGGCCTACTTCATTAAAAAAGTCTTTCCAGGTTTGCATATAAAAATTATAACTATCTATTAAAAGGAATAACAATGTATAATTGTTGTAAACTTTATGAGCAAAGTTCTAATCGTCTTCAATCATCCCGCTCCATATAAGGTTAAGTTATTCAATGAGTTATCCAAGCACATTGACTTAACTGTGATTTTCGAACGCGATTCTGCTAGCGATAGAAACAAGCGATTTTATGATGAAAAATCTTATGATTTTAAAACCGTCAAAATTAAAGGTTGTAAATTGGGAAGTGAAAACATAATTTCTAACGGTGTTAAAAAGCATCTCATGCATAACAAATACGATTTAGTAATTATGAATGGTTATTCCCAATTCGCTGAAATGACCGCGATTAATTATTTAATTAAACATAAGATTCCATACACTCTTTATATTAATGGTGGCTTAATTAGACAAAATGAATCTAAATTTAGACGATCTTTGAAAAGAAAATATATTTCTAACGCTTCAAACTATTTATCCCCTGATGAAAACTCAAATAAGTTTTTAGAATACTATGGAGCGAAGCCTGAAAAGATTTTCAATTACCCATACTCAACAATATATGCTAAGCAAGTACTTCCTAATGCTTATTCTTCGCAGGAAAAAGTTGATATGAGAATCTCTGCTCTTGCAACTGAAGAAAAAATCTTTGTTTCTTGTGGACAGTTAATTAAAAGAAAAAACTATTTCGAATTGATTAAAAAATGGCAAACCATGAATAAGAATTATGGCCTATATATCATCGGCGACGGTAAAGAACGTTCTAAACTCCAAAAATATATAGATGATAATCGTATCAAGAACGTTCATTTATTAGGTTACTTATCCAGAAAAGATATATTTAATTTCTATCATCTTTCAGATGCGTTTATTTTCCCATCAGATGAAGACATATATGGTCACGTCATAAACGAGGCTATGTCTCAAGGCTTACCAGTTATCTCTACTCCAAACGTAAACGCTAGCAAGAAGTTAATTGTAAATGGTCAAAACGGCTTTATTGTTCCCGCCATTGATTCCAGGGCGTTTGATGAATCGATTGAAAAGATTCTAAAAGAAGACTTATCCAAAAACGCAATTGCAACAGCTTATGAAAACACCATTGAAAAAATGGTCCAAGCGCACTTAGACATATTTAAAAGGATATTAACAAAATGAATATAATTGTTTTTACTTCTGCGATGGTGGAATCGGAATTCGCCAAATATCAAACTGAAGCTGTAATTAAACCAAACCCATCAAATCAAAACTTTTACTCAAAACTAATTAAAGCTTTATCTTTTAAAAACAATGTTGCTGTAGTCTCTCACCGTCCATTCAGAAAAGATATGTTTGATGAAGACACGCTTGAAAGAAAACAAACGAGTGATGGCCAAGTTAAGTACTACTACACACATATCGAATGCACTAGATCATACAAACTTTTCGACGAAGTTGAAGAACTCGTTTTTTGTGCAGAAAAAGCTTTAGATAATTTTAGAGGATTACCATTTATTATTGTTGTTGATACATTGAGAGTAAATCTTATAAAAGCAGCCATTAAATTTTCAAGAAAATACAACGCTAGAATTGTTGGTATGCTAACAGATAACCCCGCAAATCTAAGCAATGTTCGACCATCTTACGTTAGAAACGTTTATAAAAATGCCACGAGATTGGATGGCTTTTTATCCTTATCAAACGGCTTGCTAAGAGCATTCAAAGTCAGCGATAAACCAAACTATATTTTCGAAGGTTTGGTCGATGAAGAAATTCCGATGAAAAAACAACCAATTGGGAACTATTATTTCTTCGGTGGAGCCTTATATGAAAGATATGGTGTCAAACGTTTAATCAACGCTTTCATCGAATCTGATGTTCCAGAAAAATTAGTTATCGCCGGTACCGGACCTCTAAGAGAATATATTTTCCAAAACACCGAAAAGAATTCTCGAATTTTATATTTATCGCAACTACCGAAAGACAAGGTATATGGACTAGAGCAAAATGCCATTGCGAATATTAATCCACGACCAGCAAATAAGAAATTAGATGAGGAATCTGTTCCATCTAAATTACTAGAATATCTTGCTAGTGGAGCACCAACCATTTCCACCAAACATCCTAGACTATATGATTTCTTTAAAGATGATGTTTTCTGGATTGAAGACGATTCGCATAACGGAATCAAAAATGCTTTAAATGAATTCGCTGCAACAAACATTGTTGAATTAAAAAAGAAAGCGACCAGCGCTAGGGTCAAAGTTTATGAAGCTTATGGAGTTAAAAACCAAGGAGAAAGAATCTCTTATTTCTTAACAACACTCAGTTCTTGATTTAAAAGTCTAACTAGTTTTTCCTTGGTTAAATTATTATCAAAATATTGCTTATTGTTGGAGCCCATCTGGGCTTTTTCTTTATCACTTTTTGAAAGTAAATCATCTATTGCAGAAGCAATTTTATCCGGGTTTTGCTCGGAAAATACCGTTCCGTTCGCTTTTGAAAGAAGATCTTTCGCGTCGCCTTTGATAACGCCAAGAAGTGGGCGACCGTACTTCATATATTGGATTGCCTTGTTAGGAATTGTTCTACCAACTGTGCCGCTATCTTTTAACGAAATAATCAAAGCATCCGCATTTTCAAAATAAGCTTCTGCCTTTTCAATTGGAAGAGCTCCAACGTACTCAACTTTGTTCTCTAATTTTTCATCAGCGATTCTTTTTTTGATCTTCTCAAGTTCACTACCCATACCCATCAAATAAAGTTTAGTGTCTTCGCTTTTAACGAATTTCATCGCTGAAACTAATTCATGAATGAGTTGAATCGATCCAATGTTTCCGGCATAAACTAAATTGTGTTTGTTCTTGTAAATGATTGGTTCAACCTTTTTGTTTGATTCAATAATTGGTTGATTAACCACTCCAAAGCCTTTGTCTTTAATATGTAGTTCGTTTTCAAAATAATCTTTAAAGGATGGGGAAGACACTAAAATCTTGTCACATTTCTTATATAAAGAAACACTCCACTTATAAAGAATTTTGTACATCAAAGAATTTTTTCTAACTGCACCAGTTACAACTGTAGATTCTGGCCACAAATCTTCGCAGTACAAAACGCATGGAACTTTATGCTTTTTGGCGTACTTAATTCCAGGGGCAATCGATATAACTGGAGAAAGAGAAATAGTGAGCACTAAATCAAATTCACCAAGCTTGTTAACCTTTCTTTTCGCATTTCTATGAAATGAAAGATAATTTCGAATTATCGATAGTCTAGAAAGTTTTCTTGGATAAAGATTAACACGGTGAACTTTAACACCGTTTATCTCTTCGTATTTGACCTTTCGATATTCGGGAATAATCTCGTGTAATCCATAGTTTGGTTTGCCAGTTAAAACAGTTACTTCGTTACCAAGTTTAACGAGCTCCTCCGCGATATCGCTCACGGAAAAACGTTCTGGATAATAGTATTGTGAAACAAGAAGAATTCTCATGCTTACTATTATATAGTATCCAAAAAAGAAGTCATTTATTTATTAATTTAGCTTTTATAATTTAGCGATTTCGTCTTTTAAAAAGTCGAAATAACTCCATATAATAATAGTCTATGAGAAACGAAGTTCGTTCTAATGTTGTCATCAATATTATTCGTACTGTTACGATGATGGTTTTATCATTCGTAACTTTCCCAGTAGTTTGTCGTATCTTAGGCGATCAAATGATTGGCTTATATTCTTGGGCACTAGCCTTCGTTTATTATTTCCTTGTCTTAGCAAGAATCTCCATTCCTAACATCGCGGTTAGGGAATGCATTAAAGTGAGAAACGATCCAGTTAAACTCACAACCAAGATGCACGAATTCTTCATTATTCAAGCCATCACCACATTACTCTCGTTTGGTTTAATGTGCATAATCGTTTTTTCAATTAGAATTCCTGACTTCACATCTGAGTTAAATAGATCCCTTATCTTTATACTTTCACTCAACTTCCTTACTGGAGTGTTATCTTTTGAATGGATTTTCACCGCCTTAGAAAAACATACTTATATGGCAATTCGCTCAATCATTATTGCGGCAATTGTCGATATTTTAGTGTTTGCTTTTGTTTCTTATCCAGATGCAATTTTACTCTATGCTTTCTTCTCGATTCTCACCACAGTCTTAACTGTTATCACTAATTTGGTCTATCTTCCAAGACTTGTGAAATTTAAACGAAAAGAAAAACTAAATTTCAAACAATACCTTCCACTATTAGGAACACTATTTATGATTTCGGTTGTAGCGGCAATCTATGATAAAACCGATACCTTTATTTTAGGTTTCATCGATCCAAGCAAAGCTAGTGTTGGTAGCTATTCTGTCGCGATGAAGGCAATCGAAATTGTTATTGGTATCATCACTGCTTTATCAACTGTCTTTATGCCAAGAGCGATGTATTACTATCAACATAACGACGCAAAACAATTTAGAAACTTAAATAAGTATTCCGTTAATATTTGTTTACTAATAGTGATTCCTGCTATCGCTTTGATGATTGGGCTTGCAGAGCCAATCACCAAGATAATTGCCGGAACCAAAGGTTATGAATATGCTGATGTGGTATTAATTGCTCTAGCAAGCGTTATGCTAACCTTCTCAATTACCAACATCATTTACACTCAAATCTTGATTCCGTCCAAGAAAGAAAAACTATATTTGGTTTCAGTCTTAGGTGCAGCACTTTTAAATATCGGCTTATCATTATTGTTTGGACTTGTTTTATTCAAAAACAACCCAGCTTTTGGTGTTGGTCTTGGAACCGCAATTACTGATGTCTTATTATTGGTAACTATCTCAGCGTTATCTTGGAAAGAAAGCAAACATATTATCCTAAATATTAATAATTTAAAAATAATTGGCTTAGGCTTAATCATTGGAGTAGCCTCATTCTTTTTATCACCAGTTATCTTTAAAGTGTTAGCAAGTAACATGGACATTGAAGCAGCATACGCTTTAGATATCTTAATTATCTTCTTTGGTTCGTTGATTATTTATATTGTTGGTTTAATACTTTCAAAAGAGAAATTAACCAGAACAATTATTCATAAATAAAAAGGGTACGGAAATTCCGCACCCCTTATTTCTCCTAAAGGAGATTTTTATGCATAGTAGATGGTAATTGATTTGACGTAGGTTTGATCAGTCGTACCTGGATTATCAATTCCAGCTGAGGCACTACCAACTTCGATTTCGAGTGATGCATTGGCTGCAACACCAGATACGTTAGTACCATTTACTCTTAAGCTGTCAACTGTTTTACCTAATTCGACAACAATTTTAACAATGCTTCCGGTAGTAACAGAGATGGTGATCTTACAAGTTGCATTCTTATACAATCTCATTGTGAGATCTTTATTTAAACCAACGTTGTTTTGACCACCGTTTTCTTTGGTGCCAATGATTGAAACGTTCTCATCATCAACACCTAATAAAGCGGCTTGGTTAGTACCGTCCATGTTAGTTGTGGTAGCGGTAGAATATTGGGCTGTAACAACGGTCATTTCGCCTTCGTCTTTAACGGTAACTGTACAAGAAGCTGTATGTCCACCATCGTGTGTGGTGACGGTAATAATAGCTGTACCTTCTGCAACGCCTGTAACGACACCATTAGCGACTGTCGCAATATCTTCATGATTACTTGACCAAGTAACAGCTTTATCTGTTGCGGTTTCTGGCGCAACTGTTGCAGTTAATGTTTTGGTTTTACCAACACTAACGCTAAGTTGTTGTGCGTCTAATGAAACCCCTGTAACAGGAATAGCTTCATCAGTAATGGTGATTACTTTGTCTGCGTGAACGTCTGTTCCAGTCGCAGTTGCTCTAACCGTAACTGAACCAGCAGTTGCTCCGGCTGTTAATGTGCTGCCAGAAACGGTTGCCGCTGTACCTTCAACAATTGACCAAGTAACTTCTTGTGAAGCGGTGGTTGGCAAAACATTTGCAGTCAATGACATTGTTTGATTAACACCAACTTTATCACCAGATGTAATAACGACAGATGTTGGAGCGTCACTTGTAATGCTGTGAACTTCGCAACCTTGTTGGAATTCATAGATTGTAGTGCTTCCACTTGTATAAATTGTTCCAATTCCGCTTGCAACAACTGTTTTGTCCTTTAAGGAGTTTGCAGTAATACCTTCTTTGTTGTAACCGGATGGGAATGTGGTTGCACGGAAAATTTTAAATTCTTTAGTTCCATCTGAGATGGTGATATCAACGTTATTGAATTGTGTTGACCACGCAGTGTTCTCAGTAACTTTACCAGTAACATACATTGTTTGAGCGGTTGGATTTTGTTGATCAAGAACTGCCCAAGCTTCAGACGTTGTTAATGGATCATCTAAAGTACCATAATCGAGTCCGGGAACTGGTGGGACATCATCAACTTTAACGACAGTTGGTTTGTTGTCATTATCCTTCTTGGCTAATTGATAAACTTTTCCATTTTGTTTGTGATGGAATAAGCAAGCAAAACCTTTAACGACAACCTCCTTGCCTGCGAGCGCATTTAAAGCGCTGTAATCAGTAGTAATTGAACTATCAACAATGACAAAGTGGCCGGTAATCTTTTTGGAAGAATCGGTTGAATCGTCCATATTAAGATATTCGATTTCCTTGTATTCGTTGAATGCGCTACTCGAAGTAACTTTTCCTTTAACAAAGAATAATGTTGATTTGTCGGTAACAGATTTGCCGGCTTCGATAGACTCATAATTGATTAATTCGTCTGCGTAAGCTTGGAATTCACTAATCGCAATTGGATTATCAATGGAGCCGACAACCTTTACATCTTCGCTACCGCTACTGCTTGAAGTAGATTTAGTGCTACTCGAATCAGATGCGCTAGTGGTTAAAGATGTCGTCACAGAAGAAGATTTTTTCTTCTTTGAAGATTTCTTTGTACCAAATAATGTACATCCTGATAACACTAAGGCAATCACAGGAGCGAGAATTAAGAATTTTCTCTTCATAGATTATTTTCCTTTCTTTTAATCTTTTAGATTGTAATCAAGTAGATAAAGAAAAATCCCAACAAAAACACTGGTGAGTATTACTTAATGATTTTATTTGGGACAAGTTCGAGAATCATACTTGTACCTGTATTATAATACAAATAATTTAAGAAGTGAATTTTATAAATAAATATTTATCTAAAAACTAGGTAAGTGATCAAACCACTCACCAAAAGAAGAGCGCCGGAAACTAAAAAAGGCATAAAGATTCGCCAGGCGACATCAATATATTTTTGTTCAAGCGGATAATCCCAATTTTTAGTTTGCTTACGCTTCACTCCACGGTATATATCTTGGCCAATAAAACCACCGCCTATATAAATAACTCCCGCAAAAAGCATCACATAGCTGATATATGTAACTGGCCATTTGTCTTGATTATTTACAATAAAATATATTGAAAGAGATACTCCCACAGCGAGTGCGCAAAGCCCTAAAACAAATAGATAGTTGTACCATTTGCTAAATGCGTTTTTCATACGCAACAATGTTAAACCATAACTAGTTTGAATTAAAGTCTTTAAGAGAATATACTTTTAGCAATGAACAAGAACTTAAAGGAAAACAAAATTAAAAGAGCGTTGGTTTTACCGTTCAAACCATTTTTTAAACTTTTTCCAGTAAGTTATGTAAAACATCAATACAAATACATCACTCATCATAAACTAAATTTAAAGAATCCAGTTAGATACACAGAGAAACTTCAATACTTAAGACTTTTCACATATCCCAAAAATCTATTAGTAAGTAAGGCTGCTGGAAGAGCGGGAGTTAGAGAATATTTAACGGAAAAAGGTTTAGAAGAATACCTCATCCCAATCTATGGAATTTTTGATAAATTTGAAGATATCGATTTTGATAAACTTCCAAACCAATTTGTAATGAAATGCACTCACGCTTGTGCCTTCAACGAGATTGTTTTAGACAAATCAAAATTCGATAAAGAAGCCTCCAAAAAGAAATTCCAAAAATGGCTAAAAACAGATTATGGAAAGATGACTATGGAACGTCATTATTCTCCGATCAAACCTCAGATTATTATTGAAAAATATTTAGGTTTTGACGGTGATTTACCAACAGAATACAAAATCCATGTCTTTAATGGAAAGGCAAAATATATGTATGTCGTAACAGGTCGAGGAGTCGATATCCGTTATAACAACTATTACATTGATTGGGCACCGTTCGATGGAGCCCAATTTAATGGATGGAAAAAGCGTGAAGAAAGTAATCAAATCCCATCTAACTGGAGCGATATGGTTAAGCTTGCTGAGAAGATGGCAAAAGACTTCCCGTTCGTTAGAGTGGACCTCTATAACATCAACGGAAAAATATATTTCTCCGAATTAACATTTACTCCTGCAAAAGGAACATTGATATTCGATGATGATAAAGCCGATTTTGAAATTGGTGAATGGCTAGATATTAAAAAAGGTTGCTAATGAAGCGACCTTTTAATTTGGATAAGTTGAAGTCACGTTAACCGCATCTGGATCTTCAATATAAGTCACGGTTACTGGTTTTCCATCGTTTAATTTGTAAATGAAGACATTGGATGCCTGGCCCACTAGCGTATAGTTGGTGTCTTTAACATCAGAGAACCATTTTTGAATATGTCTTTGGCCCAATGGTCTGCCATCTTGATAGATATACTCGTGCGTGTACATAGCGGTTGGTATATCTACCCACACAACAATATCGGGATTTTTTGTTGCTAGAGTTTCGGCTTCTTGAATCGCAAAACTTTCAGGGCACACATCATAAAATAGCACTGGAACTACACCAACAAGATTATAGTTATCTTGGAAGATGTTGTAGACACAGCCATATGGGAAGGCCCAAATAATAGAATTCTCATCCGCATATTGGCCTACAACATAGTTGAGAGCTTCATATTTTTGTTTTTCTTCGGGAGTAAATTTCATACCGGTCAATTGTTTGATATTGACCGTTTCTGTTTTATTCCAATATGAGCCTTCGGTGTCGCCCCACCAAGAATATGGAACCACCATCTTTTGAGATAGACAAAATACAAACAATGCAGCTGTGGCAAATTTAGCACAAACTGCCGCAGATCTTCTGACAAAAACGCGATCTCTAAAGGCAATGTAAGTTAGAGTAGGGATTGAAATCATAGCATTCAAGGTTACAACACCTACGGCGCCATTTGACATGATTGAAGAATATCCGCTTGCGATTGTTGCAAAAACAAAAATCATAGCTTTGACATCATATTGTTTGTCTTTAGCATGATATAAAATGTGATAGATAACCCAAAGGAACAATCCATCAAAGATGATTGTGACCAAAACCTGCACAAAATCCGAAAGCGGAGAATAATTATAAATATCCAAGGAAATGTGTTGGCATGATGTAATCACAATAACGAACGTGCAAATAAGAGTGGCGAGTAACGAACACTTTCTTGTGTATTTATTCAAATCCATGGCAAGGATAAGCGCCAGTTGAGCGACCATAACGACAAAAGCTATATCGCTGATTCTCGGCATCGCATCGCTCATTTTTACGAGGGCAAAAATTCCTAAACCGAGCAAGGCAAGAACAATACAAATAACAATGATTGTGACCGTTTTCGTCATTTTTAAACGTTTTGCTAAAAAATGAGCGACCATTAACCCCGCAATTGCCACCACTGCGTAAATGTAGGTCCAGAATGATTTAAAAACTCGAATGAAAAGGATTTCTGCTAATGAACCTTTTGATCCGGTATCAATAAATACTTGATTAATAAACGGCGTGAAAGAATGATTGGCTAACAAAATAATCATTGTAATTGCAATAGGAAAAATCGCTCCAGCCGCAACAAACAAAATGAATTTGAAATAATGCTTTTCAACTTTTAAAACAATAAGAAGAACATAGAAAATTATTAAAACAATAACTGATGCTAAAAAGATGGTTTGTTTAATGAGGAACATCAAGCCGCCTATTAGGCCAACCGCTGTTGCCCATGCATACTTTTTAACACTTTCCTTCTCAATGTTTTCGTGATACATAAATAAAGCAAAACATATGAGAACTGCAAGGATTTCAACAGATGTATTGTAGTCTCCAGAAAGAAAATAATTGTTCGCGCACATCAAAACAGAACCGAGAAAACAACCAGTAGCAGCAATCCAAGGATTAACGCGTTTGATCATCATCCAGTATAGAAGTTCAATGGCAATAATTCTTTCTATTAATCTGAATATTCTATAAACAAGAACAACCCCGCCAGACATCTTAACAAGAATGTAATCATAAAGAAGATTTAGTGGGGGCATATAGTAGTAAAAATCAACATATGGTTTTTTGCCTTGGTCCATCAAACCAACATACATCATGTACCAACCTTCAGACATGGTGTAAGTGCGACTAATCCAAACAAAGTTATAGATTGTAATGGCGATTGCAAGAAGCGCACCAAAAATAAACTTTTCGTTTAAAAAGAAGCTGCGTATTTTTAACCAATCAATTTTCTTTTTAGCAACCGTTTCTTCCATAAATTATCTCCAAGTAGATCTTGGGAACAATACTTCGTAAAGCATAACTGCGAAGTGATGATCACTTTCCGCTTTTGAATCATCACTCAATCCAGGGATGTCATTTTTAAGAGTGAAATCAAACGACATTGCGACAGTCTCGGTAATTGGAGAATATAACAGAGTTCTTGTGCCATCGTCATTATCTTCTGCTAGATAGACAGTAACAAGATTAGTGCTTCCACCAGCATCAGCAGGTATTTCAACATCCGAAAGTTTTAAATCTACTACATCATATTGATCTGAGTTAAGGATATGCTTATAGAATTTGATATTAATATCAATCTTGCAAGGAACCTTACCAGTTCCGTTTCCAAACGGAGTAGGAAGATTGTCTTTATAATAGTCGGTCGCGCCTCTTAAAGAGAAAGCGAACAAACGATAATTATTAAGTTTCTTTGGGAAAAAAGTCGCATATCCTCCTCTATCTAATTGCACACGCGATAATTCATATTTCCCTTCGCATCTAACTCTGCCGTCATAAAGTTTGGATAGATATCCATAAGCAAAAGATGAATCGATGGAAGTTAAATTATTGTGTCGACCAAATTCATTAGAATAGTTTTCAACACTTTCAGACCAAGGGTAGCCTTCTGGATTATCTTCCTGTCGAACATATTTCAAAGAATTCGAAGAGTTATAACCATAATTCTCGTGTAGGTTAAAAGAGTTTGTCGATGCAACTTTAAGTTGATCCACTCCATTGTGTTCGGTGTAGTAGTTTTCCATAAAGTTAGAAGACTTATATGCATAGTCAGCATAAAGCTCTTCCGTTTTAGTGCATCCAGCTAAAAAAGGAATAAACATTAACAAAGTTAAATATTTTTTCTTCATATAATTTCTTCCTCCGTCACATCACTAAAACTATAATCATCATCCGCATTCTTATTTGTTGGTTTTGAATCACGTTTGATTTCTTTGAATTCAATTTCTTCTTTTCCTTTAGGAAGGATGATGAAACCAATAATAAATAAAACAAGATAAAATGGTAGTGATTGAGTAAATGGATAATAAGAAGTCTCACTATGAGTAAGTGGGAAAATTTCATAACAGACTGTTGAATATAGGACGAATGCTACTACAAAAGTTAATAAGATAACCTTAACATAGTTATCATCTTTAGATGTTTTAAGGTATCTCGCAAACGCTTCATAAGCAAAGAAAGCAAAAACTAGGAATAAAAAGAAAGCAAATATTCCGCCTTCACGAATGATCTCGATTTCAAAGCTACCAGAGGAAGTTAAAATATCTGTTTTAGAGAATATATAACCATCGTGATATTGGGCGGTATTAATTCCAAACAAGTTAAATGGTTTCAAGGCTGCTTCAATAACTTTGTTACCAACTAACATTATTTTATTAGAATTAAAAATTCTATCTAAGAAAGATGCACTTGCGATAGCGTCATGAACTCCTTTAACAGAATTATTTAAAATGGCAAAGAAGATCAAAACTGCAGCGATACCTGCAACTGCCAAAATTGAATAGCCTAAAATTTTAACCGCTAACGCATTATTTCTTAGGAAGCGATAGAACAACGCAGCTAAGAACGCAATAACAAAAACGATTAAAGCATAGAAATTTGGAATTGAAAGAATTGAAATCAAACCAATTCCACCGATAGCGGCAAAAAATATGAAAGAAACTTTATCTTCTTTATATTTAACAAACAACAAAGCTGGCAAGAAACAAGCAGATAGAAGAGCGAATGTTCCACCATAGTTTTGCGAAACTTCGCTAATCTTAAAGCCGTTAAGCCAGGCCATCTCATTTAGAATAGAATAAAGATTTCCATCGTAATAATATGAGCCGGCATTTTTATGAATTAGTGGATAAAATAAACCGTATTGTGACCAGGTGATTATTGTAGAAATAAGTGTGATTAAAGCTAATCCTCCACCCAAGCAATATAAGACTTTTTTATAGGACAATGACTGCATTCTTCTAGCGGATAATCCGACTGCAAAAAATGAGATGATCGCTAAAAACGAACCGATTTTTGCAAGGATATTGAATGAAAGGAAGCAATCATAGTAGTGAGAAAATGATGTAAAAATAGACATCAAAAATAACGGCACTCCCACGAATAAAATTGGTTTCAAATCTTCTTTCGTAAAGTTCTTAAAAGCAAAGAATGTAGCGATTAAAGCGATGATAAAGCCTGCGTATTGGAAAATGAGATTTACGCCTCCAAGACCAAAGCCAACCAACGCTAAAAGTTCGAGGACTAAAAAACCACCAATTGATTCGTATTCTTCTCTGAATGATTTGCTAGCCATATGCACTATTATACCTATTTATGATAGATTTCGTTATTCAATATTTTGAATGCCCTATATATTTGCTCTAATAAAATTAGCCTCGTCATTTGATGAAGGAAAGTCATTTTCGACAAGGAAAGAGAATAGTTGGCTCTATTTTTGACATCAGCAGATAAACCATATGAACCTCCAATAACAAAAGTAATGGAGGCACCATTTTCAACTAGCTTTTGATTTAAGAATTTAGAAAATTCAATCGAATCCATTTCTTTCTTACCAAGATCAAGATTAATAACATAGTCAGCATCTTTTATCTTAGATAAGATTCGTTTCCCTTCTTCATTTATAACTTTTAGAATTTCTGATTCATTAGGATTGTCTTTAACTTTTGAATCATCAACTTCGATAATCTCAATTTTTGAATAGCCAGAAATCCTTTTTATGTATTCTAAAATACCTTCTTTTATAAAGTTCTCTTTAATTTTACCGACTGCAATTATTTTGATTTTCATTTAATTTACTCTTGGGCCATATTCTCTTTCCATAGCCTTAATAGTTACAACCCATTGTTTTCCAAATTTGCAAACATCTATCCCGTCGATTAGTTTTCCATAGGAAACAGCTTTTCTTAAAGTCGATTCATTAAGTGACCACATTTGACACGCTTCAGTAAAAGCTATCAAACCGTCGAATGGGCTTTCAACTACTTTGCCATTAAAGAATAGTTCATCACACGATAAGTCGATATTGTCGTTCCAAGAAATACCATATCCACCTTGATCGACGTGAACATCATAGAATAAATGGTGTTCTTTTAGTTGGTTAAAAACATCCCATTTTTTGAATAGTGGTTTAACATCGTATAGTTTAGTGACCCCTTCGACAAAAGATACGGAAAGAAGGTAATTATCTAGCGGCGCAACATTTTTAACTTTGTGAAACATATTTTTACTCCAATCCTGGGATGTTTTTAAATTCTTGTGTATCCCAAATCTTTTGAATTTCAGATCTATGAAGTTTTAACCACTCCCGGACCAAAGCAATAGCTTTCTTGGGCAAATCTCATTCAAGAACTCTTCCGTCGGCAATAGCGATAGAACCATAGAACTCCCCATACAAAACGTGAATGTGTGGTTGATGTTCTGACTGCTGAAAATACATTCTAATAATTAAACCATAGAATCTAGAAATAACAGGCATACCATTTGCTCCTTTTTCTTACTTAAATTATATCACTATTCCGTGATATTGTATATAAAAATAAATAAAAAATACCAAGTAAACTTGGCACTATTATCTTCTTGGTGGAGTCGGCGGGAATTGCACCCGTGTCCAGAGAAGGCCCCACAATAACGTCTACAGCTTAGACGATATTTAGTGTTTAACGTGCTTTCGTATATCGTAACTAGTCACGCGAGACTCCTTAACTTTCGGTCAACTTTAGCGAGTCAACTATGTCTTCCTATCCTTTTGTTATGACACCATTATTGAGCGTGAAAGGCTAAAACCTCAAGTGGCGCTCTGTCCGACTATTTTGCCGGTCTCTATGTCGAGTAGCTTATGCTAAGCAGAGTGATTGAGCTCTAGGAGCTCTCATATAACTGTTGTCAGTTATTTTTGTTCGGTAGAATGGTTACCAGCCAGCTGCAGTTATTGCCAGGCATCAACCCTGTCGAAACTAAGTCGACCCCTTTTGCGAGCAATATATTATCACATTATTAAGCTACAATAAATATTCTTGTAGAATTTTATTATTTGAATAATCCTATTTGTTTGATAAGATAATTAACGCTATGAAAAACTTAAAACTCATTCTTAAATCACTAATTTCAAACCACTCCTGTGTGGAAGGTGGTAGAAAAAAAGCCTGGTACTTTGCTGTACCAATGTTCTTAATCGCCTTAATTCTTGCGATCATTCCAATCTTTGTTCAAAACTGGACAAAATATGGCGATGAATTAGTTAAAACTAATGCCTATGAATTAGATACTTCTTCTCATCTTTTTGTAAAAGATTTGAATGAAAAAGGTATCGAAATGAAAATCGAGAACAAACAACTTGTTGTCGATAAAGAAAAATGGGACGCAGCAATCACCACAACCGATGCCTCTGGAAATAAATGCTGGCTCCACTACCACAATGGTGCACCTGATTTAGGCGTCTATTACATCCCAGCTGATTTGTTAGACAACACTTTATACAATACAATTACTTCTTTCCCATCCTCAACCGAGGAAGGACAACGCGTTGCAAGAAACTATAGTTTCTACATCTTTACCGAAAATAGCACAATTATCTATATCTATGCCGATGCTAAACCAAGCAATAAACAAATCGGCACCATTTATGGAGATTATAAATATTTCAAAGACGGCTATCGTATTAACGATATTCAACAAGAAAGCCGTGAGCTTTCCTGGACTAAATGGAAAGAATTCTATAGAACAACTTATGAAACTTATCGAATCAAAAACACTTGGCAAACATGTTTGATCGTTACTGGTATTAACGCTGGTATTACCATCTTTATGGGCTTTATGCTCTGGGTCTTAACTAGAGGCAAAAACAATCTTCGTTGGTTCAATCTTTGGGAAACCCAAAAGATTGCCTATTGGGCCGCTATTACACCAGCTATCTTAACAACTGGTTTAGGATTCTTAATCACATCTTTCGCGCAAGTGATGTTCCCGTTATTACTCGGTGTTAGAATCATGTGGTTATCAATGAAACTACTTCGTCCAGAAAACGCCGATGTCTATCCGCCACTTAGAGATGAAAAAGTGGTTGATGTAAAACCAATTAAATAACAATTTAAAAGGACACAATTGAATGTGTCCTTTTTCTTTATTTTATTTTTTGTCTAGCAACGATTTAAGTTGAACCGTTCTTCTACCAATTGAATGATATTCGGTGCCTTCCATATCTTGAAGCGAATATAGATTTCGACCATCAACAATAATTGGTTTTCTTAAATTCTCTTTAAAATCTTTTGCGGTTAATTCTTTGAATTCTTTCGCATCCGTCAAAATCAAACAAATATCCGCGCCTTTTAAAGCGTCCTTAGGTTTATCAAAGTAAGAGATATGGGTATGTCTAGAGAAATACTTCTGGATTCGTTCATCAGCGAGTGGATCATATAACTGAATATACGCGCCTTTATCTAATAGGAAACGCATAACATATAACGATGGAGCGTTAGAAATATCTTCAGTACCGGATTTAAAAGCCGCACCTAAAATAGCAATTTTCTTCGCAGAGACCGAGCGATATCTCTCATATATTTTATCTATGAAGTATTTAATTTGTGAACTATTGGAGTTAATAGTGGCTCTGAATAAATCTGAGTTATAGTAATCGATGATGCCAGTATCTTTTGGTTCTTTGGTCAAAGAGAATGGAAGCATCGGACCACCAAAACCAAGTGAGGCATGTAGCATTTGTCCATTGACTCTTGGATCAAGAGCCAGACCATTAGAAATAATATCAATATTCGCAGAATAAACATCCGCTAAACGAGCAATAGTGTTAATAAACGAAACATGCATACCGACATAGAGGTTATTTGACCATTTAATTAACTCTGCGTTTTCAGGACTAGTTATTAAAACTTGAACGCGTTTAGGGAAGGCTTTTTCTTTGATTTCTTTAACCATTCTTCCAACCGTTGGAGATTCAACTCCAAAAACAACACGTTTAGGAGAAATAACACTTTCTACCAAACTGCCTTGAGAGCCAAACGATGGCAAAGAAATGATTGTAAATTTGAATGAAGAATTGTTTTCTAAATATTCTTTTGTTTTTCTATTGGTTCCAGGTGGAACAAAAGAACGAATAAATATAACGGAATCTTGGCAAGCGTTTTTCGCGATTAAATCCAGTGTTTCATAATATGTATCGAGATTAAAAGTTCCATCTTCGTTGAAAGAAGTATCAACGCAAACAACGATGTTCTTGTTAGGCCTAATTGCGTCTTTAATATTCGATGTGTATCTAATGTAAGTTTTAGTTTCGCTAATTAAGTCTTGAACGAATGGTTCTTCGTATGGAGAAACACCTTCTCTTAAAAGAGAAATAAGGTCTTTGTCCTCATCAAACGCTATAACGTGATTAAAATACGATCCAAGGATTAACGAATCCACAAGACCGACATGACTCATTCCTAAGACTGTCACATCCATATTTAAATTATATCGTTATACCAACGATAATTCAAAAATAGTTTTAATCTCCGTAATCAGAACCGCGTGATTTATCTTCGTAAAAAACTTTAATTGGGTCAGTAATATCGGTGATCTCAAAATACAATGATCCTTCTACTGGATAAAACGGATTTTCAAAATCATAAACGAAAGAAATGAGCTTTTTTTCTAGAGTCTTTCTTTTCATTTCTTCAAGCACTTTTGGGAAATCGTTTGGGTAAGTTTCTTTCAAAAACATAAGCTGTGTATAGAAGGCTGGTTCAATATAAAATGTCTCGCCGTTTTTATAACGAAAACCTTTTACAAATTTGGAATCAAAAGTTTCTTCTAAATCTTTAAATTCTTCGTAATTCACGGTTATTTTCCTCCTTCTACGATTTCTCTTTGGGACGCACAATGAAGATTAATTTTGCTTAAATCAATACGTGATTTTGTAAAGATTTTTTTGTAGGCTTTAAGCGCTAATTCGGGATCATTGGCTTCTTCGGAAAGATGGGCCAAAATAATCTCTTTTGTTTTCTCTCCAACCACCTCACTCATATAAATTGCGCTAGCCTCATTAGATAAATGACCTTCATCAGAAAGAATTCTTAATTTCAACGAAGCCGGCCTGTTTGTTTGATGAAGTTTTTTTATGTTGTGATTTGACTCAACAATATAGTAATCGGCGTTTTCCATCAACTTCAAAGTTTTCTCTTCTATCATCCCGGTATCGGTAATGTAGACAAGTTTTTCTTCTCCGTTTTCGATAATGAAACCTACACTACCAATTGCATCGTGAGAAGTTTTAATAGGTGTGATTTTGAAATGTTCAACTTTGAATTGTTTATATGGTTTAATCTCGCTCACATTTAATCCAACATATGTTTCTTTCGTGCAATAGATAGGAAGTGGGTCAAGATATTTGACTCCAGATGTGTGATCAGAATGCGAATGAGTTAAAAGCAAAGCATCAATATCGATAAGCTTTTTATTAATTCGTTTCAAACCATTTTTAAGCGAAGTTAAAGTAATCCCCATATCTATTAAAAGGAGATGATTATTATCATAAACAAGAGTTGCGTTCCCTTTAGAACCAGACTCGATAACAATTAATTTCATTAATCGCGGTTAAAATAATTGACGCGTTCAGATTCAATCTGACGAATTTGTTCTTCGGATTCTCTACTAGGCGAATCAAACTTGCAGTAATCTTTTCTAAATAGAAGTGGGACTCTACCAGTTTTACCAGAACGGTTTTTAACAATTAAAAGATTTACAATCTTTGTATCTGGACCGCCATCCTTAACAGCGATTTCTTGCTGCTTTTGATTAATAACGGCATCTTGCTTTTCAAAGATTGATTTTTTACTATCAGGGTTAGCTTCACCTAGTTTATTTTCGTGAAGCATTAAAACGATATCAGCATCTTGTTCCAAAGAGCCCGATTCACGAAGATCGCTCAATTGTGGTTCGCCACCACGCGATTCGACGTTACGATTTAATTGAGCAACAGCTAAAATAGGAACTTTCAATTCAAGAGCTAACTTTTTAAGAGTTTGAGAGATTAACTGAACTTCAAGTTGTCTAGATTCGTTTTTAACTTTCAAATTGGTGCTGACTAAACCAATATAGTCGACAACAATCAAACCTAAATCTGGGTTCTCTTTTTTGAGTTTTCGACATTTAGCGGTTAAGTCTCCTAATTGGATTCCGCTTGTATCATCGATGAATATCTTTGTGTGTGATAAAGCTTCACAAGATTGTTGCAATTTTAAACGGATATTTTGGTTGATTCCAAAACCAGAAAGAAGAGAATCGAATTCAACGCCAGAGTCTGCACTAACAAGACGTTTGAACAATGTTTTTGCAGGCATTTCTAAACTAAAATATGCAACAGGATGTCCAAGTTTTGCAGCGTTAAACGCTAAATTAAGTGATAAAGCAGTCTTACCAACACCAGGACGAGCAGCAAGAATAATTAACTCTGTTGGTTGGAAGCCGTGAGTCAAAATATTTAATCTTGGGAAACCGGTCGGAGTGCCGGTAACGTTTTCATCATTCGTGGTTGCTTTTAACACTGCGAATTCTTTTGATAGTTCATCGGTAATTGTTTTTGAAGATTGGAAGTCAGATGTTCTTCTTTTTTCTAAAACAACATTGAGATCTTTTTCGGCATCCATTAAAAATTCAGAAACGCTAGAAATCTCTTTTGAATAATAATCGTTGCTGATTCTATCCATAGTAACCAAAAATCTTCTAAGTAATGCTTGATCAACGACGATTTGGAAATATGTATCTATGTTTTCAAAAGTAATAACTGAGTCCGCTAAATCGATGAGATATTCTGGAGCACCAGATACTTCTAATTTATTAGCGTTAATTAATTCGTTAGTGATTGTTTGAGAGTCAACTGGAATGCCTTCTTTGTTAAGTTTAACCATCGCTTCAAAAATAGCTCTATGGTTTTCATTTTCTTCATAGAAGTCGCTAACATCTAATTTGTAGATGTAGTCCATGTAAATTGTGTTGGAGCGAATCATCGCGCCTAAAATAGCCTTTTCAGCTTCAGTGTTGTGAGGCAAATCTACCCTTCGTTTCTCTCTTTTTCTTTCCATAATTCTATCTCTTTTCACTAACGTGAACAGTCACTACTCCGAATACTCCTTTGTATAATTCGATACGTAATTTCGTGTAACCTAAACGGTCAACCGCGGTCTTATCAATGAATTTACGTTTATCGATATCAATTGAATATTTCGCCTTTAATTCCTGTTCGATTTGTTTTGTGGATATTGAACCAAACATTCTTGAATCTGCACCACAAGCAGCTTCGAATTCTAATGTAATACCTTCTAACTTCTTTTCTACTTCTTGAGCCTTGATGGTAGCGAGTCTTACTTGCTCAGCAGCATCGGCTTTTTGTTTGTCTAAAATTTCAACTGACTTAGTTGAATAGACAACCGCCAAACCATTTGGAACTAAGTAGTTTGCTCCATAACCGTCTTTGACGGTGACTATTTGGTCTTTCTTACCGATACCTTTTACGTCTTTAAGTAGTATAACTTTCATAATTATTTTTCCTGATTGTTTCTTGCGTCATTTAAATATTCATTTAAAACCTCAAGAAGTCTCGCTTCAACGCGATCGATAGATGTGTTTTTAAATGTTGCGGCAGATTGAGTAAAATGACCACCACCATTTAATTTTTCAGCAAGTAATTGAACATTGACTGTTCCATCACTTCGACATGAAATTCTAACTTCGTTAACAGCGGTTTTACCAATGACAAAGCAAGCGTTCACGCCACGCATTTGCATGCATTGATTGCCAACTTTTGCCAAAGTTGCGGCTTCAATAATGTCATCTTCATCTGCTAAACAATAAACGATTCCATAGTATGGAGTCTTTAAAGTAGAAATAATCTTTGTAATTAAAGTGTATTCTTCGAATTCATCTTTTAAGAAATCGTCTGCAGTCGCATTGTCTGCACCAAATTCTTTAAGAATCATTGATGCTTCAAAGGTTCTGATACCACAAGTCTTTGACTTGAAGTAATTGCTATCCATAAAGATACCAGAAAGCATAATAGTCGCATATGCGGACGGAATTACTACACGTGGGTTAACACTCGCGTACCTAACAAACTCTGCGACAAGTTCGCATGAAGAAGAAGCACTAGGATCAATATGAGAGAAAACTGGTGAATCAATAAATTCTTCACTTCTTCTATGGTGATCAATAACCATGACCTTAGTGGCTTTTTCTAAAACTTTAGGCGCCATAGTCATACTTGGTCTATGAACGTCAACAACAATTACTAAAGTGTTGTTCTTAATTTTGTCTAACGCATCATTAGGAGCAATCATAATCTTTGAAAGATCTTCTCTGGAGAAGGTAGTGGTAACTGCACCCCTAGTTTTTCTTTCAGTTAATTTAGAATCATAGATGATTAAAGAAGGTTTACCACAGTGTTCGCAGATAGCTTTCATACCTAAGCACGCGCCTATCGCATCCATGTCCGCCATTGTGTGGCCCATGATTAAAACGTTACTAGAATTCTTGATAAGAGAAATAACCGAGTCGGCCATAACACGAACTTTAACTTTGTTACGGTTTTCTTGAGCCTCGCTCTTACCGCCAAAGAATTGCAAATCTTGGCCATATCTAGAAACAACGACTTGATCGCCACCACGAGACATGGCAATTTCAATAGCAGAGTTTGCCATTTCATTGAGTTTAACAACATCAGGGAAATCGTGAGCAATACCAATAGATAATGTTGGTGGAGTGTCTTCTTTTTCACCAATAACATGAATGGTCTCTAACAGAGAGAACTTATCATCAATCATTTTTTTCAAAGATTCATAGTTACAAATTAAAAAATAGCTGTCACTACGATAACGTCTAAGCAATACTTGAAAATCACGTGCGTACTCAAAAATTGCGTTTCTAACTTTTGAGATAACGTCGTTACTATCATCGGCGTTGCCAGATAAATCTGAATAGTTATCAATCATGATGGTTCCGACAACAACTGCTTGTTTTCTTGAATATGTATAAATAGTTTCGTAGTCGGTGACATCTTTAAAGATGAATAGACCGGCATCGGCTAAAAATTTAACATCGTAGTTACGAGTGTTAAGTTCGATTTTAGCAACAGCAGTAGAAGGCGCACCGATTAAATCTTGTAAAGCTGGCTGCCATTCTAAAATATTTAAATCGAGAATATCGATTTGTCTTTCTTTAAATAATTCGTTAACCCATAAAACATTGTTTCTTTCATCAACGATGACTAAACCAATCATGCCAAAGTTATAAGCTTCTTGAATATCGGTACCGATTAAATCAGCAGCATGTAAATCTGTTCGATGGCGAGCGTGGGTAAAGACAAGAACCGCAATCCAAAGAACAATTAAATCAATACCTGCAATGATTGCAGTGGCAATATAAACCATCGGAATAGTGATAAAAGATTTAACATCAAAAAAGTTATTGTAGTAAATAATGCCAAATCCAGAAACAATCGCTATTTCAAAAAGAGCGATAATGAATATAGTCCATTTTGTTCTTCTTAAGGTTTGTTTCATAAACAAAAGTATTATAACGCGATTCAGGCTTAAAAATATAGCAATAAATTTTATTTATTCCAATATCTCCGCCAATCACGAAGATTTTTGTAATGTAAACATATTTCCTAAGGTATAATATTGTTGTTTCAAGTATGGAAAAATTACGAATTAACATGCTTTCACAAGCCACGTCAGTCGATGGCCAAGGAGTAGGTTCTGCCTTCCTAGAACAAGTCGCCTTAGTCAAAGAATGTGATGACATTTTTGAAGTTGAAGTTAATTCTAAAAAACATAATTTTCACATCCATCATATGCACACGGTCAACCCTACATATCGTATGCGCTTGAATAAACACCATGTGAATGTCGCTTATGTGCACTTTATTCCTTCTACGTTAGACGGATCAATAAAACTAAACAAAGCATTCTTCACTATATTTAAGAAATACGTTATTTCAACATACAAAAAAGCGGATGAAATCGTCGTGGTTAATCCCGCTTTTATTCCTCCTTTAGTGGATTTAGGAATAAAGAAAGAAAACATTACTTATATCCCCAACTTTGTTGATCATGAAAAATTTCATCTTTTAAACGAAGAAGAAAGGAATAAGATTCGAGACAAATATCAAATTCCACACGATAAGTTTGTTGTCTTAGGTTGCGGCCAAGTCCAAACAAGAAAAGGTGTTCTTGATTATGTGGAAGTCGCAGAGCGCAATCCTGATAAAATGTTCGTGTGGGCAGGCGGATTTTCCTTTGGAAAACTAACTGATGGCTACAAAGAACTCAAAGCTATCATGGATAACCCTCCAGAAAACGTTAAGTTCATTGGAATAATCCCAAGAACGGAGATGAACGACATCTTCAATATGAGTGATGTTTTGTTCATGCCTTCCTTATCCGAACTATTTCCAATGTCAATCTTAGAAGCGGTTAATTCGTTTAAACCTGTTTTGTTAAGAGACTTGGATTTGTATGAAGAGATTTTGTTTAAAGATAAAGACTGTTATGCAATCGGCAAAAATGTCGACGAGTTTGATCAAGAAATTAAACATCTAGCGAGTGACAAATCTTACTACAAAAAATATTCAGAAGGCAGCAAAATAATCTCAGAATTTTATTCAAAAGAACACGTTAAAAATTTGTGGAGAGAATATTATCCAAGAGTATTTAAAAAATGGGCTTCAAAAAAGAAGCTTAGAAAATAGTTAATTAAGAAAAATATGCCGCAAAATCGGCATATTTTTTTATTTTTCAGAGCAATCTTATTTATCGTCTTCTGTTGTTTTTTCAACAAAATAATGAGGACGTTTTTTGACTTCAATATTTATCTTTCCGATGTATAATCCGAAAACACCAAGAGCAATTAAAATTATTGCAGTGTTAAAAGCGATGAACGCGAACAAATAATAGAAGATTGAAAAAGCTAAAACATTAGTTAAATTTAGCACTCCAATTGTAATAGCAAACGCCACCGAAAGAAGCAAAATGACAAATCCAATCTTGCCAATAACTGTTAACGGTTTCGATGAGAAAGAAGTCATTCCATCAAAAGCGAGACTAAGCATTTTTGAAAGTTTGTAATGAGTCTTTCCTTCTTTTCTTTTCAATCGATCGTATTCAACACGAGCTGATTTAAAACCAATTTGTGGAACAAGACCGCGCAAGAACAAGTTAGATTCTTCATAAGAAAGCAAAGCTTCAGTCGCACGATATGAAAGTAGTCTAAAGTCAGCGGCTTCTTCCACTAATTCAACACCAATCTTTTTCATTAAACGATAGTATGATCTAGCGGTGCTTCTTTTAAAGAAGGAATCTGTTTTACGTTTTTTTCTAACACCATAAACAACTTCGTTACCCTCTAAGTATTTATCAATCATTTCTTCGGTTACCGAAATATCGTCTTGTAAATCAACATCCATAGTGATGGTAAAATCTGCTTTCTTTTCGTAAGCAAATCTTAACCCGGCTTCCACCGCGTATTGGTGTCCTTTATTGCGAGATAATTTAACTCCAACAACAAAGTTGTTATCTTTTGCTAAAGATGAGATGATTTCCCATGTTTTATCTTTTGATCCATCATCGACAAAAACTAATTTTGATTCTTTAGATATTTTTTGATGTTGAATCAAGGATTCGTAAGAAGCAGAAATCTGTTTAAATGATGGAAAAAGACACTCTTCCTCATTGTAACAAGGAAATATCCAATATAAGGTTTTCATAAATTACCTCCAGAAGCTAAGTTGACGACCAATCCAATAATATAGGTTGGTGTATTCGTAATATGGAACTCCATAGAAATGGGTTAATGATGGAACATACATTAAGACCATAGAGAACGTCATTAAAAGTGAAAATACAACGTGAGATGATAACAAGACAAAAGTGAACAGCTGTCTTTTATCGGATTTAATCTTTTCATCGTAAAGTCTAAAGACCATATACACCGCAAAGAATAAAAGTGGCCAGGAAAAGTCAGAATAATATCTTGTTGCATATCCGCTTTGCCAAGTTATCGCTACGACGATAATTGGAATTAAAACACATGGGAACCAACCATAAATCAATCTCTCAAATCTTTCTTTTTTATTTGTCTTAATGACAAGTGGGATTAAGAAAATTAAGAGGATAAACGGCATACGGAAAACTAAGCCTAACGTTGCAGCAGTTTCATAATAATAGAAAGCTGCACCAAAGGTGAGAGTGTTTCCGCCCATAAAATACGCATATTCAGTTGGAACACCAGGATTAAGGAAGAAATGATATAAAGATGTAAACACATTTCCACCATGGAACGGCATATTCTTAAAGTCGGCAATTGTTAATGAATATTCGATACCAAAATCAAAAATTGATTTAAATCTTAAGTAGTTATAAACGCATTGGATTGAACCAAAGATAACATAAGGAGCAAGAGAAAATACGAAGAACAAAACTGTTTTCTTAACATCCATCTCCTTATGTTTCTTAAAGAAATAGTAAGCGAGAATAACGACATGTGCTAAAGCGTATAAAGCAAATGTAGCTCTCGCAAGTACCGCTAAAGCCATCCATAAGGATGAGAAAACTAAATGGTAATAGAAATATTTCTTTTGTTTATTTTCAAAAACGACTCCGCTTTTAAAGATATGGAACAAGGAAATCATCGCGCACATGAACGCGCATGATGTTGAAACTTCATAGAAATATGGTCTAACAACCTGGAATATCGCCCCACACCCAAGTGACAATAAAATAAACATAAAATATTTAAGATAAAGTGGAATCTCTTTTTTCTTTTTCATTTGTTTGATCATCGTCTCATATGAAAGGGCTAAGAAAACTAGACCAACAACAGTGAATAGTAAAATACCATATGCATCATAAAGATATTTTTTGAATATTAGCCTAAAGGGCAAGAAAAGCAAAAATACCGGCGTTATTCCATAATAGGAATAATATTTGCCGTTATAGAACAAATGATCCCAATAATACGAAACGCCATATCTTGAAGAAGGTTCGTATGGATTTTGTAATGCTAAAAGTTCTTCGGAAACCTCGAGGTCAAGGTGAACTTGCCCCTTCATAAATGCATCAACAAGTTCTTTTGATATTTGCGTTCCACTATTAGGAGAACAAAAGTCGTGCATGAAATTGCCATAAAATCCGTAAAGCAAAATAACACCGACAATCGGTATCGAATAAACAATCAAATCCAAGACAAGCTTTTTAACGTTAATTTTTGGTTTGCCTTTTTTGATCCATTCTTTACGTCTATCAACGAATAACAAAGCAAACAAATAGATGCTACCAGCAATAAAGTTAAGAGCGAAAACTCTTACAAATGAGAATTGGAAAGGTATATCGTAGTTAAAACTGATTTTATCGACGCTAAATTTTTGACCAATGATTGACTCGACGTGATCAATACTAACAAAAGTTAAAACAATCGTATCTGAAGCGTGGTTAAACGCTGGTTCGAAATAGCGAGATGTCTCTAAATCATTAATGTATTCCAGATTACGATAGGAAGTAAACTTAACTCGTTGACCGTCGGTAGAATAGTAACTCTCAACACTTAATTCATATCTATAGATATCTGGATTTTCAAAATTAATGTAGGCCGCAATAGTGTTAACTTGTCTATCTTCTTTAAATCTAATCGTTAAAGTTGGGTAGGAATCTGTGCCAATAACGTATACTGGTTTAGTTGGATCTTCGATTTCAACTTTCTCAACGTTTCTATAAATGATTTCACTACCAGATACATCGTAAGTCGTACCGCGATTCACAAAAGCTCGATAATTAAAAACAAACACTTCCAAAATAAGTGTTGTAATTGTGATGCATAAACCAATCAAAATTCTTTTGACAATAATATTGCTGAAAAAATTCTTAATTCTTTCCTTCATAAATTAACATTTAGAAGAATAAAAATTCTTCGGTGAAAGTAATTATATCACGAAACACTTAACGTTGCACGCGCTTAAAATATTGCTAGATTATGGATGATAATAAAGGGAATCAAACATAGATTTCCTTAAGGAAAAATAATTAAAAATCCACTGATAATTGTCGCTTAGTAAAGAATTTCTATCACCGATTTCCGTATACCAGATATCAGCATTTTCTTTAATGAGGTCTTTATAACGATCGTAATAAAGCTCAGCTTCATTAAGTTCGTATTCAATGATTGGACGGAAATAATATGTGTAGCGTCTAGAAATCAATCCATCCGCCCCTTCAATCTCTAAAAACAATTTCCAAAAATCATAATTTATGAATCGCTCTTGAGCGTTATCTAATGTGTAATCAGTATTAGGCCCAAGTTGATATGGCCTAGAACAAGTTCGTTCATAATTATTCGCTGGTCCGAAAATTAGTTTTCGATCAAAATCGCGGAGATATAGATAAGTGGAATATCCAGCGACATTAGTGTTATGAAACAATTCTGCTAACAAGAAATAATCAATAAACATATAAACATCAACCAAAGAAGAAAATGCTTCTAAATCTTTATCAATCAACGATTGTCGACATCGTGTTATATAGTTTTCAATAAATTGAAATTGTTCAAAATTCACTGTCTCTGGAGCGTTCAATTTATATTCAATATCCGTTTCAGAGCCAAACGCGTCTGTGCTACCTAAAACAAAATAATCAACACCTTCGACTCCTGCTTCATGAGCGGACAAATCCATTTCTAAAAGAAACGGGCTTTTATTTTCTTCGGTCGTCTCAGCTAGATTGATTTTTAGTTCACTGGCTTCGATATAATCGAAAAGGTAATAAATTCCTTTATACGTAGAATCAATATATAGTTTTACCGGTTTAATATTCGCCGAATATTTCTCTTCGTATAAATTTAGATCTCGCGATATTTGCATTGCTAGATATTCTCTAAGTAATGTCGGATCCATATAGGAAGCAAGAAGATTATATTTTTGACTTCTTCGGTATCCCCTGATGCTAACGTCTGACGAGAATTTAATCGTATAGTCTTTTTTGCTAAATAAGCTAGAAGATGTTTCTCTTACACGAACTTTTCCAAAGCCATCAATAAAACTGGTCTGTCCGTCAGAATATTTCAAAGTCGAATCACAATAATCGTCATAACCTGGTTCACTAGAATCAGGAATATGCGCTCCGCCGACAGTAATGGTGATGGTTGGTATAGTCGTTGGATAGGTTTTTGGATTTAAGACAAGCTGTTTTCTCGGAAGTACAGAATAATTTGAATAATCACAACGAGTGCAAGTCATATACCAACCATATCCTTCATCGCAATAAGTAGGATACAAAGCTGGATGTTCAACAAAATCATGCCCTAATGGAGGAATATCGTATTTTTCGCGACTTAATTCCACGCCATCATCCCTACAATACATAACGATTTCATAAGATCCTTTTTCAGTACAAGTAGGTTCGATACGATTTTCTTCAACGCTTTCTCCTGCAATATGTACATGAGAATGACAACCACCAACGGTTAAAACACAAAAGGCGGCTAATAAAGCTAAAACAGTCTTCTTTATCATATTGTTTTTAGTTTAACACAAAACTTTTTTTACAAAAAAGATAAATATTAAGCCATCAAAAGGCGAATAACCTTTTCACATTCCTTGGAATTCATTATTTTCGGAACCGGATAACCTGGATTACCTTCTTTCAAAACTCTTCTAACTAAAGTAGGAATATCTTTTTCTTTAATAAAATCAAACTTATCAGGAATATTCATTGCCTTGTTCATTCTTCTAATTTCAGCGATGTATTTTTTAGCCTTCTCTTCCTTACTCATTTGAGGTTCGCTAATACCAGCAATATCCGATAATCGTGCGAGTTTTGCGGAGATTTTTGAACCATACCACTCTAAAACATACGGTAAAATAACTGCGTTCGCTAAGCCATGAGGAACGCCATACAAACCACCTAAATTATGAGCGATAGCGTGAACATAACCAACAAACGCTCTAGTGAAAGCATTGCCTGCCAAATAGGAAGCTTCCAACATGTTGCTTCTAGCTTCTAAGTCCTTACCGTTGTTATATGCTTTTTCCAAATTTGAGTGAATCAATTTAGCTGCTTCTTCGGCGTATCTAATCGTTGATTTGGTATTGCTCTTTCCGATATAGGCTTCAACCGCGTGAGTTAAAGCGTCCATTCCAGTAGTTGAGGTGATATGAGGCGGAAGACCAACAGTTAAAACTGGATCTAACACTGCATACTTAGGTCTAAGACAAGGATCACCAATCGCAAATTTTTCATGAGTTGAAGGATCACTTACCACTGCTGCTAAAGTTGTTTCAGAACCAGTCCCGGCAGTTGTTGGAACCGCAAAGAACGGTGGAAGCTTTTTTCCAACCTTAAGGTATCCTCTCATTTTTTGAATTGTTTTCTTTGGCTTAACAATGCGAGCGGCAGTAGCTTTCGCACAGTCCAATGGAGAACCACCGCCAAAAGCAATGATTCCCTCACATTTATTTTGTAAATAAAGATCTTTGCATTCTTCAATATTAGGGATTGTTGGGTTTGGTTGAACTCCATCATATACAATGTATTCAATACCTTGTTTTTCTAATTCGTTAAACATTCCTTCTAAAAGATGAAGAGACATTAAACCTTTATCAGTTACCACTAAGACTTTATTTAATCCTTTATTTTTAATAAAGCTAGGCAATTCTAAAACTGCGTTTTCTCCTTTAAGAAGTGTGGGTTCACTCCAATCCATGAAGTTCATTCCAAATTTAAGAACTTTTTGTGAAAAACGATAATAAGCTTTTTTAAGTATCCAACACATATAAATAATTGTATTTCTTTAAACGTCAAAAGTCATCTAATCAAATTCAAGATAATTTGATACAATAACTTTCGTTATGACTAACATTGGTCCGTTTGAGCTATACACAAAAACACCAAACGATATTCAGTTTGGTTCTTTGTATACTCTTGAAGTCGAAATTCCTATTCCATATTCTTCTAAGAGAATAATTCGAGTCTATCTTCCCGAAGATTTTGATCCTAACAAAAAATATCCGGTCTTATTTATGAGTGATGGTCAAAACATTGTTGATAAATATACGACCGCTTTTGGAGCGTGGGATATCGATGTTCATCAACACAATTTAATTAAAGAAGGTTATCGTTCATTTATTGTGGTGGGAATTGACTCTGCTCCAGATCCACTTCATCGCGCCTTAGAATTATCTTTTCCTTTTATGAGAACCCTTCCTGATGGAGAAGGAAAAGAGTTGTACGAAACTAAGTTAGATTTTGAATCTCATCTATTAAATAAATACGTGGCGTTAGAACTTCTTCCTTTAATCAAAAAGTATTTTCCAATATCCGATAAAAAAGAAGATATAGGTGTTGGAGGAGCATCGATGGGAGGCATCTTTGCTCTCACATTAACCGCGCAATATCCGGATATTTTTGGTTTCTCAATGATTTTTTCACCGGGGTTTTTCTTATATTCATTAGACGAAATTAAAAAGTATCTTGATAGCGTGATGAACAAGCTATACAACCACAAACTTTTCTTCTATAGCGGTAACGTTAAATTCGAATCATTGTTCTTAGAAAGCACAAAGGATATTTACAACTATTTCATTAAAAAAGGCTTCAACGATAAAGAAGTAACTTTGTTGGTTGATTTAGAAGCAGAACATAACGAAAAATATTGGTCAAAACATTTCGAAGCAGCTATTAAATACTGGCAAGACAATTAAGAATCCAAGCCTCGATAAATTCTTTTTTATCTATGATAAATTTGTTACAAAATATACAAGAGTGGAGCCTCGTCGACACTTATGTTGGTTAGTTGGTAAGGACTCTTTTTATTTAATAGTACCGCTATTAAAGCTAATAGGAGACATATCAAGGTAATCTTTGAAACTCCAAGGCTTCTTTTAGATAGCCTTTCAACGCAATCACCTCGCTTTCTGTGTCCAGATATTGATTCACACTCAGTCGTACGAAACATGCACACCTTGACGACGCCAAACAGATCGCCCAGACAGCACGAAAAAAGTCGTCCATTATGGACGACTTAATTATCTTGATGTTATTCAAACTGATTTATTTAATTATTTTTTTCATACGGAAAACTTATATTCTAATATTTAAAATTAAATATTAACCTTCTCTCCAAGTTTTTCCACATTTTGGACAGGTAATTTCATTACCGTCTTTATCAAATTTACCGTTATATCCACAGAATGGACAATCAAATGGATTGATTTTGTCTCCAAGACTTGAAATAACGCTACAAGCGCCACCACCACTAATGGTTTGTAGTTGTTCGTCAGTTAATTCAATACCTTCTTTTTTAGCCAACGCTAAAAGTTCATCAGAGTTTTTGCAGGCTTTTACCTTAGCAATTTGTTCTTCTCTTAATCCTTTTAATAATTCTTTTTTCATATATTTTCTTACTCTCTCCATCTAAAGCCGCAACCTTGGCATTCAAATAAATTGCCTTTACCTTTCACAGCCTTAATATCGTTACATCCACATTCTGGGCAATCAAATGGATTCAAAAAATCTCCAACATCTGAAACAACACTACAAGCTCCTCCACCACTAATGGCTTCTAATTGTTCGTCAGTTAATTCAATACCTTCTTTTTTAGCCAACGCTAAAAGTTCATCAGAGTTTTTGCATTGCTTCACCTTAGCAATTTGTTCTTTTGTTAAACCTTCTAATAATTCTTTTTTCATATTCAAAGTCTCCTTTGTTAATTACATAATATCACGTTGACTGTCACAAATACGCCACAAAAAAGCCGCCCTTCATGGACGACTTAATTTACATTGATCTAGTCTAAGTATAAATCCTTGCTATATGTTTCTTTATTCCTTATAGATAATGGACACAATTTCACATAAATAGAAACAGAAAAGATTATTAAGCACACGTATAATTTATTTCAATTTCATCCAGAACAATTACTTTATATGTCTTTGTAAGTTGAACTTTAAATTCGTTCCAAATAGTACTATAACTTTCACTTCCAAACTGAATTTCATTCACTTCATCGTCCCAATAACCACGAAAGAATCGCCCTCTAAACACCACACTTGTGAAACTGTTAATACTTGTAAGAGGAATCGTGAGACGCAAAGAGGCATAAGCGCCGCTTTGAGGATTAACTACGCCATAACAAATGTGATCACCGCCGGCGCTTGTTTCACTATCCGCCATAACAAGACATTCATTTGGTTTTGAATCAATTGGATAGCCACTTAATGTGGCATCATCTTGATGCAAAGAAAAATAAGCTGTATATTCATCTCCACTCTCATAAGTGGTGTCTTCGGCTGTGAAGATGATTTGATGATCAATTGTGTCACCAGCTTTAACGGATAAATCGCTTTTTGGTAAAAATGCGATAGATGAAACGATTATTCCAACAGTTAACATCAAGCTGGATAAGAGAACGACTTTCTTTTTCATTTTTATTTCCTCACGCAAATTATACGCGCCTTATGTCCAAAAGTGCTACAAAAGAACCGCCTAATATAGACGGTTTGTTTGTTGACAAATTATTTTATGGAAGCATGTGTCCTGAAATCTCAGTGACATTTAAATTGTAGACATTGACCATGTTGAACGAGAAATCGACCGAATAGGTGAATGAAGCTTCTAAATAATCATTAATTTTAAATCCAGATTCACTTGTGTTTCCTTCTTTATATGTAAATGAAACATCTGTAATGGAATATGGATCGCTCCAAATGAATTTAAGGTCGCTTGTTAAGCCAAGCAAGTATTTAACACTAACGTTACATTTGCCTCTGATATCGCTAGAAAATAGTTTTCCTGTTTCCACATTTGAATTGATATGGAAAGTAATAGTTGTTTCATTAAAATTCGCGTTACCTTCGTTTTCTTTTAATGGTTCAAGATATTGATTGGCGTTATCAAGATTTAATTCGGCGCCTTGATTCGCGCAACCAGCAGCTAAAAAGACTGAACTTAATAAAACGATCGACTTAAATAGTCTCATATTATTTTCCTTTCTAATCATAATTAGATAATGACATTTTTAATGTTAAATATCAATAACATTGATAAGAAAAAGACCTGCAGTCAAGCAGATCTCTTTATCTCATAATTGCTGTCCCAATCAGATGGAAGTTTTTAGACAACTTCGTATAAGTGACTTTGGACAACTACAACAACTATGAATTAGTCTTGTACAAATGGAAGTAAGGCCATATATCTAGCGTTTTTAATTGCTTTAGCAAGTTCACGTTGATATTTAGCGCATGTTCCAGTCGAATGACGGGAAGCAATTTTTCCATTTGGAGTGATGAACTTTTGAAGAAGTTCAACGTCTTTATAATCGATATATGCAATTTTGTTTTTAGTGAAATAGCATGATTTCTTATGAGGTCTAACTTTTTTGAATCCCATAGTTTTAGTTTTTCCTTTCTTACTTAGAATGGAAGATCATCATCGGTTACATCGATTGAATCAAGGTTTTTGCTTTCTTCAGTTGGAATTTGGATGTCAGAGACATATCCTTGTTCCGCTGCATCAGCTTCTTTTTCTTTTGGTTCTAGGAATGTAACTTGATTAGCGATAACTTCAATTAAGCTACCTTTGCTTCCATCTTTTCTTTCGAATCTGCGTTGGTGGATTCTTCCATCAACACCGACCAAACTACCTTTACGGCAGAATTTTGCGACGTTATCAGCTTGTTTATCAAAGACTGTAACATCAATAAATGATGTTGTTGGGTTGCCTTCATTATCTTTGAAGCCGTCTGTGACAGCTAAAGAGAATGACGCAACAGCGGTGTCACTAAGAGTGCGTCTTAGTTCTGGATCTCTGGTTAATCTACCAGTGAGAACGATACGATTTAACATAGTTTTAATTCCTCCAATGATTAGTCTTTATCGGCAGTAATTAAATGACGTACAACATTCGCATCAATTTTAGCTTTACGCGCAAACTCCTTAAGAGCTGGTTGTTCGGCTGTTACTTTAATAACAACATAGTAACCCTTTGTCATCTTTTTGATTGGATAGGCAAAGTTGCGTGTGCCCCATTCTTTGACATCAGTGACTTTCGCACCATTTTTGGTAAGAATGGAATGTAATTTCTCGATTTGAGCTTTGCGAGCTTCTTCTTCGAGTCCATCTTTCACGATGTACATAATTTCGTACTTTTTCATATAAGCACCTCCCTTTGGTCTTCTGGCTAGTATTCTCTACTAGCAGAGAGAAACGCAATTTAATGCGTGTATGTATTATATACGATTGCGTATATATGTAAAAGAAAAAATAAAAACAGGACTCTTTCGAATCCTGTTATTGAGTTAATTAATCACCATAACTGGTAACTATCGATCGCCAATTAGTGAAGTTGGTTTGTGATGAAGTGTAGACACTTGAAGTGTTACATGTATAACCACTACCATCCTTCATTGGGAAGAAGCAGCATAATCCATATGAATTACCTGCTTTAGTTCCGGCTTTCGAGTAAGCGACTAGGTTATTGAACGCTGTTAATACAGCGCTTGTCTGCGTAGACGCTCCTGAGAAGGCTGATGTTGCCCTTATCTTATTGACGACATCTTTCGCGTCGATAATACCGAAGTAGCTGTAACCTTCGCAATCGCTATCACTACCATAATCTTGGCATGTCTTCATCAAGGTCTGGAAGTTAGACTTACCATAACTGCTAATCATCGAATTGATTGTGGAAGCCATAGTTTCCCAGGCAGACTTATAAGCGGCCATGTAAGAGAGATCGAGATAGGATAAGGTTTGATCGGATGATGAACCTTGTTCCGCAAGGAAACTATCACAAATAGCTTTTAAGATATTTGGAGTGGTCTTCTTCGCATATGCGTCATCGATCCAGTTATCATAATCCCAACCAGCGCCTGCTTCAGATTCTTCGGAAGCGACCATATAGTTAAAGTATTGAGAATTGAATTCGGCAATATCTTGAACTTGCATCAAGCAAGCATCGTAACCAATCCATTCGAACTTGTCAGAAGTTGATCTTCCTAAAGTTGTGAATGTATTTGCAACTGCAGTCTTAACCTCAGAGTTAGTCAAACTATCTGAGCTATAGTTTTCATCATAGCAGACACCACGCATAGCACCACCGTGATTCCAAAGAATCAAACTAATTCTATCAGCTGGATAGGTTTGGACACCCCAAGTTAAGAAACTTTGAAGTGTTGAGGTAAGACCCATGTTGGCCTTAGTTTCTTGAGAATCTCTAACGAGAGACTTGTTCGCTACGTGGTAGCGTTCAAGATAGCTCTTATTAATACCGTGTGTAGTCTTCCAACACTTTGCACCACCAGTTTCAATTACAACATTGACATCATCTGGTTGTGAGCCAACTTTAAGTATTTCGGTAATATCCCCAGAAGCATAACCAGCTGCGCTAGAAGCACTGGTCTGACCGTTACTCTCTAAGTCTGAACCGCATAGATAAATCAAAATTGTTTGATCGTCTTGTGTTTGTTCAACAACCGTAACTGTACATTGTGCGTAAATTGAAGAAATATTGGTTAAGGTTGCCCTAATAACCGCTGTATTTCCAGCAGAAGCATTGCTTGAAACACTGACTACGCCAGAGCTGCTAACAGAAATGTTAGAACTACCGCTATATCTTGACCAAGTGACATCTTTGTTTTGGTTCGCGGTTGTTGGCAAATAGTTGACCGCTAAGTTCTTAGAACCACCTGGAGCGAGTTCAACGCTTGATGGACTAATACTAATCGATGTTGGGTCGGTTGGTTCAGCTGTACCAGTTGTGATTGCGCAAGCAATAATGTAAATGGAGTTTGTTGTACAAGTAACTTCAATCTTGACATTGCCACTTAGTGAACCATCGCTTGTAAATGTCATATCTCTACCAGTTGTGCCACCCGAGGTAGTAACTGATTGAGATGAAATTTGAGTACTTCCAACGTAAACAATAATGTTACCGGCACCCTTTGAAGAGTTGGTACAGTATGTAACAACAACAGATTGAACTGCCGAGAATGAGACTGGTGATGTACCATTTGCGCCAGAATAGGATGATGTAACTTGAACACCGCTATTTGAATAGCCGTTTCCATCTTTTCCAGATGTCCAGTTAGCAGGAGTTGCACCCCATGATTTACTTGTAAATTGATATGTGGTTGTTTCTTCGCCACCACCTTGTCCACCAGAACCACCACTAGCAGTGACGGTAACGGTGCAAGTTGCTTTCTTACTGCTATCAGCAGCAGAAGTAACAGTAATCGTTGCAGTTCCTGCAGCTATTGCAGTGACTAAACCTGAACTTGAAACTGTTGCAACACTAGTTGTGTCGGAAGCCCAGTTAACGTTCTTATTTGTCGCGTTGGACGGTGAAATCGTCGCAGTCAATTGTTGAGTATCACCAACTGTTAAGCTGGCTGAACTTGGGCTCACAGAGATGTCACTTACAGCAATAGCGGTAACTGTAATATCAACGTATGCGCTGACTGAACCACTATTGGCGGCTTCTGCAGTCGCAGTGATACGAGCATTACCAGCAGCGATGCCAGTAATAATACCTTCACTACTAACTGTAGCGACGCTTGTTGCATTCGATGAGAATGAAACGTTTTTAACGTTTGTATCTGATGGAGTATAGCTAACTTCAACAGACGTTGTTCCGCCGATAGCGACGCTACTAGAACCAGCAGTTAATGAAATTGCTGTTGGATAAACAGGGTCAACTGCAGTTGTATAATATTTTGCTTTCCACAAAGCGAAACGAGTAGAAGCGGAAACTGTGATATCTGTTTCACTGGTGATGCCAGATAATGTTGTCTCGTAATAATAATCTGATTCAGTTCCGGAAAGAGTATAAGCACTACCAGAGCCAGAAATTCCAGAATCAGCAGTTAAGCTGAATGATGAGGTTCCAACGGTTGCGCCGCTTAAATTGATAACGGTACTTGTGCCATTCCAACCAGCAGCGTAGAAGGATAATCTTGTTGCGCCAGCACCGACAGTAATTGTCATGCTGCCAGCAGCTTTAGATGTACCAACTTTGACGCCCGAATTTCCATCAACTGTACAAGACATTGAGTTTGATCCAGCTGTCATTTCGGCATCGAAATCAGATTGAGCTGGTTTAGCTGTAACTGTTATATCAATATAACCGTAAACTGCAGATCCGTCAGTTGCAGTAGCAGTAATACGAGCTTCACCTGCGCTAACACCGGTAACTAAACCGTTGGTGTTAACTGTAGCGATACTAGTATGATTACTTGACCAAGTAACGGTTTGAGTTGTCGCGTTATTTGGAGTAACGGAAGCTGTAAGTTGAAGCGTTGAATCTTCTTCAACTGTCGCAGATGATCCAGTGACGCTAATTGCGGTGACTGGAATTGCGTTAACAGTGATATTTAAGGTACCAAAGACAGATGGATTTGAAGTTGAAGCAACTTTAATTGTCCATGTACCTGCAGTACCAAACAAAGATGTAATTGAATAGTTGACACTGCTTGGATTGATAAGTGTCATTGTTAAACCTTTAGAAGCAAAATCAGCATAGGCTACGCCTTGTTCGTTTTCACTTGATTGGTTGTATGTTAAGTTAGCAGTAATGCCACTTGTGTAATCAGATAATTTTTGAGCAGTATTGAAGATTGTATTTGTGCTAACAACTTCAATCGCAGTTAAAGCAACACGGAATCCGACAGTGAGTTGAATTTCAACAGGAATGTAATTCTTGTAAGAAACGTATAAGTAATAAATACCTTCGGTTCCGAATACTTTACTGGTATCGATGGTTTGATCAGCACTATTCTTAACGACGTAGGAATATCCGTCTTCTCCGCCTTTTGCTAAAGTGACTTCAGTTCCGCCAGTCTTCTGAGCTTTAACAACTAAGCCGTTAGCGGTGTCAAAGACATCATCGTTATAATAATTGCTCGCATTAGAATCTGTTGCGGTGAAACCAATGATTGATTCTTCTGGTGGTTCAATAGTTGCACCAGCTTCACCATATAAATAGATTCTATAGATAGCAAGTTTTGATGATTTGACTGCGGTAAATGTCAAGGTTGAAGGTTCGGTAGCAAATTCCCAAGTTAATTCATTGGTATATGTATCGCTAAGAGCTGTAATACCAGTACAGTTAGCGGTAACACTCTTACCAACACTGTTAAGAGTTAAGGTCTTGGTTGGAGATTGCGAACCTGCAACAACAACAACGCTGCTTGGATAAGCGCTTGTTGCTAACGAAATGGTTAAAGTTGCGGCGTTGTTTCCGGAGCTCAAACCAATTCCACCATATCTCTTCTGATATGCGTATGAAGCAGAAACTGCGGTAACAAAATCTGCTGATTCTCTAGTAGAAGTATCATCGCTGTCGTAGCAACGTTCTTGGACGTAAGAGGCATTAACGAGTGTAGATGTTCCGGTATCGCCAGCGTTACTGGAATCCCAGAAATCAATAACGCCTAACAAGCTATCGCCAGTTTCTTCGCCTTCATGTGCATCTGGATTCTCGTAGCAGGAATATGTGATGACTAGGCTTTGCAAAGTAACTGTTGATGTAGCAGATAAATGTAAATAATAAGGGTTGGAACTTAATTCATAAGTTTTTCCTGATTCCATAACGGTTTCGCCACCGGTAGTAGAACCATCAAAAGAAACTTTGAATTTTAAAGCGTTGGCAGTATTAAAGGTCGCTGTGATTGTTTGAATAGAACGAATATGGTCTTTGTTAACTAATGTACCCTCGGCGTTTAAGGTTACGTGCCCTGATGTGGAACTTTGAATTCCGGCGTATGTAAAAGTAACATTGTTACCTATTTGGGTTTTTTGAACATGATCACCAGCAGAGGTAACCTTATTTGAAGAATTAAGCGTAATAGAATAACTAGCTGGAGTAGTAGCCTTAACAAGAAGGCCGGATTTGAAATTAATATTGGATGTCGCGATGCCTACCGCTAAAAGAAGGGAGAAGAACCCTACGATTGCAGAGTAAATTCTAAAGCGACGTTTTTTCTGTTGTTCTGTTTTCATTTTCTAACGACCATTTAATGAATTCCCTAATTTAAGGGAATCATGCATAATAGCACTTTGTATATATTTGTGTAAGCGTTTTTTAAGCATGTACGCTCATACGATAATAATTTCGATAGTTATTATATTTAAATATAATAAGAACAAACAAAAAATGCAAAAGAAAACCCACTCATTTTTTCTATCATTTTGAGAGTGGGTAGTTTCAATTTATTTTTTATCGACAACAACGTATGTATCTTTTACGATGCTATTTTCTGGATAAACACCTCTTGCTCTGGTAAGTGGATAAACTTGAGTGTGTTTACCAACGATAGTGCCTGGATTAAGGACTGCGTTACAGCCACAATCACCATAATCGCCAACGATCGCTCCAATTTTTCTTAAACCGGTTTCATATTCTTTATCACCGTGGACAACAATGTTTTTACCATCACTTTTTAAATTCGAGCAAACGGTACCTGCGCCAGTGTGGGCCTTGTAGCCAAGAATCGAATCGCCAACATAATTGTAATGTGGACATTGGACTGAATCTAAGAGGATACAGTTTTTAAATTCGGATGAATTACCAACAACGCATTTTTCACCAACGATGACATTTCCGCGGATGAATGCGCCTGGTCTGATTTCGGTTCCGTGACCGATAATTGCGGGCGCCACAATCGTCGCGGTTTTGGCGATCTTAACATCTTTTCCTACTAACACTCCTTCTGATAAAAATGTATAGCCTTCAAGAGGATTTTGTAGGAGATTTGCCACGATTTCTTTTATTTTTGGAAGAATTTCCCATGGATATTCCGCCGCATCAAAGTATGGTTTTAAATAGCTTGGAACATTCTCAAAAAGTTCCTTGGTTTTGATATTAAGTTTATTCACAGACGTAACCTCTTTTCTTGATGACGTCATAAATCTTTTTGATGTATTTATCACATTCTTCTAAGCTAACGCATTCCGCCATAATACGAACAACTGGCTCGGTTCCACTTTGTCTAAGTAAGACTCTACCGTTATCGCCAATTTCTTTATTGCATTCATCGTATTTTGCTCTAACTTGAACATCATCTAAAGTATCGGCTTTGTTTGTAACGCGAACATTAACAGTCTTTTGTGGAAGAAGTTTAACTGGAGCGACAAGTTTGGATAAAGACGTCTTTCTTTCTGCAACTTCTTCAGTAACCATTAAAGCAGTTAAAATACCATCACCTGTGGTGGCGTATTTCTTCATAATGATGTGACCAGATTGTTCTCCGCCTAAAGAGAAGTTATCTTTTTGCATTCTTTCGTAAACGAATCTATCGCCAACTTTGGTTCTAACAAGTTTGCAACCGATGCCCTTAAGAGCTTTTTCTAAACCAGAGTTAGACATGATAGTCGCGACAACTGTATCGCCTTCAAGTGATCCTTCAGCTTTAAGCTTGTTAGCAAGCATATACATAATCTTGTCGCCATCGACTTCTTTGCCGTTTTCGTCTACCGCGATACATCTGTCAGTATCACCATCGAAAGCAAAGCCTAAATCGAGTTTGTTTTCCTTGACGTATTTGCAGAACTTTTCAATGTGAGTTGATCCGGCATCTAAGTTAATGTTAACTCCATTAGGATTGTTGTTAATGACATGTGTTTGGGCGCCTAAAGCATCAAAGACGGATTTCGCAATCATCCAAGACGCACCATTCGCGCAGTCTAAACCAATCTTGAAGTCTTTGAGTGAATGTTTCACTAAAGAAATAAGATAAGCGATGTATCTATTTCTACCACTTGAGTAGTCGATGATAACACCGACATTATCTCTACTTGCCAAAGGCAAATCATCGCCTTCGACACCAAGCTTCTTTAAGTCACCATCAAGATAGGCTTCAATTAAAACTGCAACGGAGTCTTCAAGTTTTTCGCCATTGTAGTTAATGACTTTAATGCCGTTGTCATAGAATGGGTTATGAGATGCAGTGATCATAATACCACAATCAAAGCAATCCATTCTTGTAATATAAGAAACGCTAGGTGTGGTTGTAACGTGCAATAAATACACATCCGCGCCAGAAGCGGCTAAACCAGCTGAAACAGCGTATTCAAGCATATAGCTTGATCTTCTTGTGTCTTTACCAATAACAATTTTTGGGCGATAGCCAGGTTTTTGAAGTGAGTATTTTGGGTTAGAAAAGAACCAACCTAAGAATCTACCAATCTTATATGCGTGATCGGCAGTTAAAACTTTGTTAACTTCTCCTCTAAAACCATCGGTACCAAAATATTTGGTTTTAATATCTTCTCCAATACTTGGAACAAGATTTTTACCGCGGTGGATAACGACATTGTCGTGAAGTAATTCATCAGTAGAGACTTTGAATAATGTACAGAATTCAACAATCTTATCAATTTGTGGAAGTGACTCGTCGCTTTCCCATTTTGAAATTGATTGACGTGAGACATTAAGCGTTTCTGCTAATTTCTCTTGTGAGATCCCATTCGCGATACGCAAATGGGTGATTTTTTCACCTATTGTCATAATTTTCTCCTTTGTTCGAGTGAGAAAAAATATAAATTAAGGATATATTGATGTCAATTAAAAATCGCTAAAACCAATGTTAAGTTCTTTTTACATGGTTGGTTAGTTGAGTAAAAAAATAAGGACACATAGTGTCCATATTTTCTTTTTAATCAGCGAAGTCTTTCTTTGTCTTTGCAAAGGCTTCTTTGGTAGTTGAAGAAACTGTGCGTTTTTTCTTAGGTTGTTTACCCTCAATTCCTCTTAACATATTTTGATTACGTACCGCTAGCTCAACTTGTTCAGCAGTAGCTTTTTTACGTTCTTTTTCATCTTGAGGATTAACAGTAATTTGAGTGTATGGAATTTGAACATCATGCTTCTTAAATAACAAATAGAATTCGCGGTTCAAATCTCTTGTAACTTGGAATCTGTTGTCTTCCATAGTGAACGCTGAGACTAACAAATCAACTGATGAAGCTGTAATCGCGTCGATACCTTTATAGACAGGACCTTCGACAATGTTAGGAACTTTCTTTTTGAGTTCTTCACATTCTTGAAGAATTAAAGCTTCAACTCTTTCGATATCTTCATTGTATGAAATAGATAATTTAACAGAGACGACACTACGAAGTCTTGAAAGATTTACAACGGTTGTAATAGAACTGTTGGTAATTGACTTAATGTTGCCGCCGAAGTCTTGAAGTTTTGTGGACTTAAGCCCAACTTCGACAATTGTTCCTCTAAAACCATCAATGATAACCATATCACCAGAAGCGAAATAATCATCAAATACGATAAACAAACCAGAAATAACGTCTTGGATTAAACTTTGGCAACCAAGACCAATGATTAAGGTTAAGATTCCAACACCTGCGACAATGCCTGCAACGTCAACGTTCCAAGCGACAAGGATTAAACAAATAGCAGCGATAATCGCGACATATTTAACAAGGGATCTAATAAGTGATGAGATTGTTTTCGCTTTTCTTGTACCATTATCAAATAAATGGGTAATGAAGTTACAAATAAAGATGAAAAGGAAAGTGATAAAAACAATGATTCCGGTAAGGATCCAAGAAATGGTTGATGCCATCATTGCACGTCCCATCGCGACCCATCCATTTGGCACACCGACGCCATAAACAGCATCAGCGACATCATTACCTAAAAATGGTCTTAAATCCGCAATCACAATAACCGCGAAAATTGAAACACATGCGAGAATTGCCGCGAAAATGAAACAAATCTTTCCAAATAAGGATTTTCTTGTCCACCAATTTAATTTCTTTTCTTTAGCCATAATCATCACTCCTTTTTATGCTATAAATTCGGTTGAATAAACGGTCTTAATATAATCGAATGAATTCGTAAATGTGACATAGAATTTACACTTTGAATCAGCTTCGATTGGAGAATACTCACCAACATATTCTCTAGCTTCACGACAGTCTTCTTTAACAACATTTGTGCCGTTGATATCAATGAAATATGTGGTGACGTAACCTAACTTGTTTTCGATAGTAAATGAATAGGATAACTTTCCCTCATTAACCGAAAATACTGGGTTAGAAACTGTTGGAGGAGAAGGAACATAAATGTTTCTAATCAAACTTCCTCCAGATATTGCAACTGCTGTAATAGTTAAAGCCATACCGGTTAAGACAACGACCTTACCAACTTTTTTGCCACGAGAATAATTGGTGCCTAGCTGTCTAACATAGATTGGATCTGCACTAACCTCATCGCTTGTAGCAATATTATTTGTTGCAACTGAAAAAGTTATGTTGGTGTTGTTGTAATTTAAATTGTTAAACTCACCTTCCATAACTCTTCCAAATAAATCTATTTATTTTGATCTCTCATACATGGGAAGAGAATAACTTCTCTAACCGATTGTTGATTAGTCATAAGCATAACCAAACGGTCAATGCCAATACCGATACCGCCACAAGGTGGCATACCGTATTCTAAGGCTTCTAAGAAATCGTCATCCATCTCTGATGCTTCTTCATCACCAAGTTTCTTGGCTTCGAGTTGTTTGACAAATCTTTCTTTTTGATCGATTGGGTCATTCAATTCGGTATAAGCGTTACCGTATTCGACTCCACCGATGAATAATTCAAATCTTTCAGTGAATCGTGGATCGTCTTTATATTTCTTAGTTAAAGGTGAAACTTCGATTGGGTAACGATAAACGAATGTTGGTTCTTGCAAATATGGATCGCACTTCTCATCAAAGAATGCATTGATAATATGTCCGACAGTGTTGTAGTGCTTTTCAAGTTTAACACCATGCTTCTTAGCGAGTTCAACCGCTTCTTCAAAGCTAACGTCTTTGGTAAAATCAACACCTGTCGCTTCTTTAACAACTTCCACCATTGATTTCCAGCCAAATGGCTTGCCTAAATCTAAAGTCTTATCACCATACGGGATTGTGGTTGATCCAACAACTTTGAGAGCGACTTCTCTAAACAAGTTTTCACAGAAGTGTCTCATATCTTGGAGATCGCCATAAGCTTGATAAAGTTCGATGGTAGTAAATTCTGGATTATGTTTTGTATCCATACCTTCATTACGGAATAATCTACCGATTTCATAAACCTTTTCCATTCCACCAACGATACACTTCTTTAAGTTAATTTCCGTGGCAATTCTCAAATAAAAATCTTTGTCTAAGGTGTTGTGATGGGTGATAAATGGACGAGCCGAAGCACCTCCAAGAATTGGCGAAAGAATCGAAGTTTCAACTTCGGTGAAACCTAATCCATCACAATAATTTTGAATTGCACGAATGACTTTTGGTCTGGCTAATGCAATCTTCATCGAATCATCATTCATGATTAAATCGACATAACGATGACGATATCTTTCTTCGACGTCTGTTAAACCATGAAATTTTTCTGGTAATGGTCTAAGTGATTTTGTTAAGTGAGTATATTTCTCAACTCGAATGGTTAATTCTCCAGTACGAGTTAGCATTACGCGACCATAGACACCAACGATATCACCAATATCTGCTAATTTGAAAACGGTATATGCTTCTTCACCAACGACATCAATACCTACATAGCATTGGATCTTTCCAGAAACATCTTTCAAATTCATGAAGGAAGCTTTGCCCATTTTACGAAGAGCCATAACACGACCCGCAACTGTAACGTAGAGAGGTTTGGCTTCTAACTCTTCATTGGTTTTGCCTTCGGCTTTAGCACGGACATCTTTAATCAAATCACTACGTTCAAATTTTTGACCATAGGGATCAATTCCTAATTCTTCATAGCGAGGTAGCTTGTCTCTTCTAGCTCGCTCTTGATCTGTTAACTTTTCTTCCATATTGAAAAACCTCGGTTAGAGTTTACAATAAAAACGACCATTGTGCAACAATGTGAATTTTATCTAATCTCGGATAATATGCGGTCAAGCGACGCTCGTGTCGAAAGAGATTGGGCTAATAAATTCTTGTATTTTTTCATATTTGGAAAGCCATCCAAAAACTTTGGAGCGATTCCTCTAAGAATGCTCATCGCGCGATATTCGCCCTTTTCAGCAATTAACATGTCAGTAAATTCGACTAAATATTTTAAATTTTCTTCTAAAGAAGAATTAGACAATCTTTCTCCGGTTTGATAGTAAGTTTCAATTTGTCTAACTAATTTAGGATTACCTACACCGCCTCTTGCGACCATAATCGCATCTGCTTTCGTTATTTCTAAAGCCTTTATCGCATCATCTAAACTGAAAATGTCTCCACTCACCATTAAAGGAACAGATATCTTTTCTCTTAAATCCTTCAAAAGTTCATATTGGGGTTTACCAGAATATAGTTGAGCAGTAGTTCTTGCGTGAATTCCGATTGCCGCTACACCAGCTTCTTCAAGAGCTTTGATATTTTCCATAAAATTGATTGAATCGTTTGACCAACCTAAACGTATTTTCGCGGTTACTGGTTTAGTTGTTGCTTTGCAGATTTTAATGAACATATCTTTAAGTTTTGCGGGATTTTTAAGTAAAGCCGAGCCGGAACCTGCTTTTGTAACTTTTGAAACCGGACAGCCTAAATTGATGTCGAAAATATCAAAATTTTTATTCTTTTCTTCGCATATTTTCATGGCCTTAATTATGGTCTCGGCGTCATTTCCGAAAAGTTGAATCGCGACTGGTCGTTCTAGCTCAGATGTTTTAATGTAGTCTAATGTTTTTGCGTTCTCATAAATTAGCCCACAATCAGATACCATCTCAGTTACCGAGAGCGAAACTCCGAATGGTTTCATGAAATCTCGGTACGCCAAAGAAGTGATACCAGCCATTGGAGCGAGCACCACTTTGCCTTTTATTTCAACATTTCCAATTTTAAACATAATGAAAAGGGAGACAATGCTCCCTATTTTTTATTATTTTTCTTCTGCTTTTTCAGGAGCAGGTTTTTCTCCTTTAGCAGGTTCCTTCTTGGCAGGAGCTTTCTTTTCTTTTGGTTCAGTAAATCCTTTCAAGGATCTGTTTTTCAAAAGATAATCAATTTCTTCTGCGGTGATAGTCTCTTTTTCAAGAAGTGTTTCTGCAATTAAAACGACATCATCTTTATTTTCGTTAATAATCTTAAGTGCTAACTTGTGAGCATCTTCGATGATTTTACGAACTTCGGTGTCAATTTCAAAAGCGATTTGAGTTGAGAAATTCTTTTGAGTAGATGTGTAATCTCTTCCAAGGAAGACTGAACCAGTATCTCTTTCATATTGAATTGGTCCAAGTGAAGACATACCATACTCGGTAACCATAGATCTAGCAATTCTTGTTGCAACTTCAATATCGTTAGAAGCACCAGTAGAAACATCTTTGAAGAATATTTCTTCAGAAGATCTACCACCTAAGTAACCAACGATTCTTGCTTCAAGTTCAGATTTAGAAAGAAGGAATCTATCATCTTCTGGAGTCATCAAAACATGACCACCAGTTCTTCCTCTCGGGATAATAGTAATCTTTTGAACTTTATCAGAGTTCTTTAGTTTGAGACCAATAATCGCATGGCCTGCTTCATGGTAGGCGACTTGTTTACGCTCATTCGCGTTCATGCCTTTAGATGATTTAGCAGGACCAGCAATTCTTCTATCAATAGCTTCATCGATTTCTTCGATGCCCACCATTGGTTTATTTCTACGAACCGCAAGGATGGCGGCTTCGTTTAAGATATTTTCAATATCTGCGCCAGAGAATCCGACTGTACGTTTGGCAAGATTTTCAAAATTAACTTTCGGATCAATAAGTTTTCCTCTGGCATGAACTTTGAAAATTGCTTCACGACCTTTCTTATCTGGGAGGTTAACAGTAATAGTTCTATCGAAACGACCAGCACGAAGTAGGGCTGGATCAAGAACGTCTTCACGGTTTGTTGCTGCGATGACAATAATTCCAGAGTTATCTTCGAAACCATCCATTTCAACTAATAATTGGTTAAGGGTTTGTTCACGTTCATCGTTACCACCACCTAAACCAGCGCCTCTTTGACGTCCGACAGCATCGATTTCATCGATGAAAATTAAACAAGGAGCAGCTTGTTTGGCTTTTCTAAACATATCACGAACACGTCCTGCACCAACACCGACGAACATTTCGACAAAGTCGGAACCGGAAATAGAGAAGAATGGAACACCAGCTTCACCAGCAACTGCTTTTGCAAGTAAAGTTTTACCAGTACCTGGATGACCTACTAACAAAATACCTTTTGGAAGTTTTGCGCCATACTTAGAGAATTTTTGAGGTTCTTTTAAGTATTGAACAATTTCTTCCATTTCAGCTTTTTCTTCATCGCATCCTGCAACATCGCTAAAGCGAACTTTGCTAGAATCGATTCTTCTAGCGCGGGAATTATTGAAATCCATCGCACGATTGTTCGCTCCATTAACTGACGAAGATAATCTCGAGAATAAGAAGATAGCGATTAAAACGGTTATGCCAACTGTAATAATGGTTGGTCCCCATGTATCCCACCAAGAAACTTCAAAGGCATAATGATATTTAATGTATTCGCCTTGATTAACATCAATAGTGCTGCGGAATAATGATTCATAAGAGGCGTGATCGGATCCGTCGGCATTTTTAAAAGGGGAATAGAAATATTCTTTTGGAAGAGAGACAGTATAGGCAACGCTGCTGTTATCAATAATTTTGTTACCGCTGAAGTTAACTTCAACAACAACTTCTTTATCATAAACTTCAATAGCCTTAATATCAGTTTCAACCAAAACTGTTTCGACTTGGTTAGCAGCAATGGTTGTAGTCTTTTTAGCGTTTAATCTTGTTATTAATATAACAAAACCAGCGATAATCGCTGCTAATAATATGTATGGAAGGATTAGGCTGAGTATACTCCTTCTTGGTCTTTGTTCTTGATTCATAAAGTGCCTCTTTTCTTATAATGGATGACTAAGTCACGAATTATAGTAGTGTTAAAATGATATCAAAACAATTTCATTTGTAAAACAAATATGCTTTACATTTTTA